>Ga0070690_100002071_pt1 | contig 10712 bp, 8 predicted proteins | sample KBSS33HmetaG_FD_64671 | JGI IMG/M metagenome (GOLD analysis project Ga0070690, IMG submission 64671) | Switchgrass rhizosphere microbial communities from Kellogg Biological Station, Michigan, USA - KBS S3-3H metaG | ecosystem: Host-associated > Plants > Roots > Rhizosphere ...
ACCAGCGGCCTTCTCTGCGTACGGAGCCGTCTCGCGTGACGAGCCGCACCCTTTCGACAGACCCGAGACAACGACTGAAAAGCCGCCATTCTTCACTTCGTCCTTCTGCACGGCGCCTTCGCGCATTCCTACATATACGTATTGACCAAGCGTTTCGTCGTAGTAGAAGCAGACCCAACCCGGCGTGATTTCGTCGGTTGAGATGTTGTTCATTAGAGGAAGTTCAGATCGGCTCGCCGATTCTGCAAGTTCCGCTTCCAACGCTTCTGCCTCCGGGCTGCCGGGCGTTGCCGCCAGTTGCCGGCGAATGAGAGAAGTGTCTTCAGTTAAAAACAGGATCCGCCCGGAAAGAGTGATCTTATCGGGTCGCTTTTCGTGTGACTGTGGCGCCATCGTGCTCAATAATTCCCTTGATTCTTACCAGTATTTGCGTTCCCACGGAAACTAATTATAACCTCACGTTGATAAAACCTTTAGCGGCCACTTTGGCGTCTAAGCCCTCGAGGTCGTTCGTGAGAGAGACAGCGGAGGAGAGTTGATATGAAGTCGTTCGGAAGAAACCTGGGATTCGCAGCGTTACTGGGACTGCTGGCCTTGACGATTGGTGCTCGGCAGTCGTCGATTTTCGCGCAGGAGACCGATGATCCCGTTAAGATCCAAATGTACAAACGGTTCGTCGATAATCGTCTTCCAAATCCACGCGTTGCCTACCAGGCCGCGCGAGACTATCTGCAGAAGTACAGCAAAGACAAAGACCAATATGTCGACTATCTCCAGAAGTGGACGCTGGCCTATGAACGTGACGACCGAAAGCAAAGTCTTCCGATTCTCATCAACGAAAAGAAATTTGCCGAAGCGTTCAGCACCGGCGAGAAGATACTGAAAGACGAGCCTAACTACTTACGCGCTCAGATAGATCTTGGCTACGCGGGTTATCTCGCAGCATCAGCTAAAGACGAAGCTTACAACGCCACTGCACTCGATTATGCGCGTAAAGCTATTCGTGAAATTGAATCGGGCAAGGCGCCTGCGGACTGGGCGCCTTTCAAAGGCAAAGACGACACGCTCGCTTATTTGAATTACGCGGTCGGTTTTCTAACACTGAAGACGAGTCCTGACCAGGCGCTCGATTCTTTGCTAAAAGCGGCGCAGTACGAGAGTGATATAAAGAAGACTCCATCGACCTACTACTTCCTTGCCGTTGCTTATGAATCGGGTCCTTACAAGACACTGTCAACGGCTTATCAAAACACGTATGCGAACAAGCCGGAAACTCCGGAGAGCAAAGCGGCTCTCGAGAAATTAAATGTCGTGATGGATCGGATCGTCGATGCGTATGCACGTGCGATTGCTGCTGCGGGAACTGACCCGAAGACAGAAGCGAGCCGCAAAGATTGGCTGGCGCGAATGACGAACTATTACAAGTTTCGTCACGACGGAGCTGATACGGGAATAAATGAGTTCATCGCGGCGGCTTTGAATAAACCGCTGCCACCGAAACCGTAAAAGACAGAAGGCAGTAGGCAGAAAGCAGAAGGCAGTGGGTTGCACGGAGGTGCACCTACTGCCTTTCGCTTTCTGCCTTCTGCCTACTGCCTTTACTGAGTCGCTTTTGGTGAGAGCTCGATTTCGTATCCATCTGGATCGTTGACGTAAGCGAAAGGCAGATCGGGTCCAAACTCACCACGTTGCTTCAACGTACCTCCCGCAGCGATTACCTGTTCGACGGCGGCATCGAGTTCCGCTTTATCTTCCAGCTGAAAACCATAATGGCTAATGCCGCCGCTCGCTCCAGTTTCTTCTTCAGGTGTGGCCTGGTGAAGCGCGATCAGATCGCAAGATCCAGGCGTGTTGAGGAAGACCATTTCTGAGCCGTACCGAAATTTTTCCTGCATCCCAAAAACGGTTTTGTAGAAGTGCAGCGACCGGTCCATGTCCTGAACCATCAGATGAATGTGAGTTAACCCGAGTGTCTTTATCATTCTAGTCTCTCCTTCAGCTGACTAGGGTCGAACATTATTTGCCATTATCGTTTGCGGCGTATCTGAATGAAAAGCTTGCGGTGTCTTGAGGCGTCGACAGCGGGGCGCTCTCCAAGTATTGACTTTCCCCGATCTGACGAATATAAGCGCCCTGCACAACCTCGCAAACCTGAAAGATCTCATGTCAATCGCCCGGAAAATCTCTTCGCTCTTCCACCGCTTCATCAGATACGTGGACACCAAGGGGCTCAGTCAGGCGCAACAACTGAATGTCGATCTGATACCTGAAATCACCCGGTACTTTTTGTCGGCCGCGGTCGAGTACCGCGTGAGATTTCTGGCGCGCGATGATCAAACACAGGAAGACAAATTTCGGCCAGTTGTCTTGGGCGAATACAACGCGCGCATGGAAGACGGGTTGAGGATCGAACTAAAGCAGAATTTTTCGCGCTGTCCGTCCCTGGTTGAGATCGAAAAGAACCTCACCGGTTGCAAGCTGCCAATGAACTGGACCGATGAGTTATTGGCATCGCCTGCATCACTGTGGCAAGTCTTAAGAACGCGGGACGCCTTCACGACGCGTCGCCTGCGCCCTCACGAGGCGCAAGTCCTTTTCGGAATAATTCTCCGTGCAGTTCAGCAATTCACGCTTGATATTGTCCGTGTTGATTATCCGGCGAAAGGTAAAGGCACGGATGTTCCGGCCGAAGCGCAGCAGATCATTCGAAAAATTCTGCGAAGGGTCGACGAAATCGCTCGCCTGATTGAGTCGCCTGTTGAGGTAAAAAGTGCCGCCAAAGCAGAGACTGAATTGAGAGTAGCAGTCGCTCGGGCGAAGGGTGCAGCATGTTTACCCTTGCGACCGATTCCAACGTCTGCACTCGAACATGAAGACCTCGAGAAACACTACGTCGGAAGGCCCGATGAAGATGCACTTCGTCTCGCGCGGCAAATTCGTCACGCTGATGGAACGATCCTGGTGACGGGGTATCGCGGAGTTGGAAAATCCTCGTTTGTGAACAGAGTCATCTTCCACACGCTTGAGGCGCAAAAAGAGTTTCCGAAAGATGGTTGGATCGTTGTGCCCGTCAACGTCAACCTCGCAAAGATTGCCGGTGTTCAGAATATTCTGCGGCTTACTCTTCGCGCAGTTCGCGAAGCGTTGCTTGAATCAAATAGTCGACAACCTCGACGCATCAGGGCCGGCGACTCGAGCGAATTCGGTTCTGTTCGACTACCGCTTCGAACTGAAGAGGAAATAGAACGACTCGAGGAGGCATACATTCGTGCCACCTACAAAGTAACGATGAGTCAAACGAACGGAACCGAGAGAAGGTCGGACCTCGGTAGTTCGTTCAGTCTGGGCGCCAGCAAACTTGCCACTGGTGTCGTTGGTGTTGAGCTCGGGAAATTTCTCGAAGCGGGTGTAAAGAGGACAAAGATTGAAAAGATCAATCGCGAACTGAACCTTCTCGATTATGACGAGAATGCAGCCGAACAAGATCTTGCAAAGCTGATTTACAGCCTCGCCACTCCCAGACCGCTGTACGGTGAAAACGGCGGTAAGAACGTCCAAATCAAATTGGTTTTTGTTTTTGATGAACTCGACAAGATGGATGTCGAGCAAGGGTTGAAGCCCATGATCGAAGGGCTGAAGAACCTCTTCCTGCAGCAATACTCTGTCTTTATTCTCGTCACGAGCAAGAGGTTTTACTACGATTTGCTGAAAGACCGCGCAATTGAAGATGCAATGCTCAACAGCTATTTCAGCGCGATCGTGCACGTGCCCCTCCTATCATTCGCCCAGGCCAGAAAGATGGTTGAGAACTGGGTCGATTGGGATGCCACTGAACAACTTCAAACCAAATCGCCGGAAGAATTAAAACTGATCGAACAACTGACTCGCGTTTTGGTTTATCGCTCTTTTGGTAATCCGCGCGACATCATCCGCGAACTGCGACTAATGCAGGAATGGGCGGATACCGAACAGCCGTACCTCACAGACCGGTTGTCGAAATCTCCGGCGTTACAGATTTTCGCGGCTATCCAGGACTGTGTTGAGAAGACTGCCGTTCCGCAACAGTCGACGTCTGTTACTACGAGAGATAGTGATGGTTCGGTCGCTTTGGTGTCGGAACGACTTGTCGGAGACGAAGCCAGGCTCGAACAAATTCGTCGTGGGCTCTACATTCTTACCGAAGAGTTAATCAATCGACAGACGTTAACTCTCGACAATAGAAAACCAGACAGCGCGACTACAGAATCCGCCGAGCAGAAGACCAACGGCTCGGCTCTGTGGCAACATCAGCTCGAAGACCTTCTCGGAAAGATCACGAAGCCAGCCACCAGCTCGAGCGAACCAACTGCGCTTGCCAAAATTCAGCAAGACAACTTCAGTTTGCTTTCGGTCGAGGACGTGCGTCAGCTCGCGAAGAGGCTCGGCGGCTATTTGAGTCTCGTGCACGACAACCCGGACTTGTTTCCCACTGGCGAAGAGTGGGGGCAGCGCCGGCCGCTGTTTTTAATGCAAGGTGTGGATCAGCTGCGAGTCACTAATGATTTCTACGCACTGACAGGCCGGCAGGCTTTAGCGGCCAATCCGGAAAGTCATGAGTCGGTGTCGCACAAAATGACACCGGAGGATTTGAGAGCGGAAGCTGAGAATCTCGCAGGGCAAGCGAGTTGGGCCTCGAAGTTGGCCGCAATCAATATCATCAGTCAACTTCCGTCAGCGAAAGTGTCCCCGACGCTGGAGCAGTTCTTGTGGACCATCATGGCAGACGATCACGAAGCTAGTCATCGTTTGGCTGCCGCAGAACGGTTAACACCTTTAGGGTTATTCAAAGACTCAAACCGAATAGCTTTGATCCAGACTGAGAAGGACGAGCGCATACGCTCTATTCTGATCCGCCTTCTCGGCGGCGCCTCAAACAAGGAGTCTCGCAAACTCGCAACCGATACGATCATTCAATTACTGAAAGACGACGCTGGAGCGTCGGCGCGAATCTTGTCAGACAGTGTAGCGATTGAAGCATTAACTGTGTTGCAAACCGTCGCGGATCGCGATGAAACAGATACTGTTCTGAAGTGGTTGATTAGCGGCTTGAAGGGTGAACTCGTCGAGTCAACAACGATTAAGGTTCTAACGACGTTTGCCGAGAAGTTTCACGTTGATACAGCAGAAAAGATCTTTACTACAGAAGGTGTCCTACGGTTCTTCCTTCAAGGTTCCAACCAGGATGTATGGCAACAATTAATCAATCCCGGCTCACGTCCATCAGAAACCACTTTGAAGCTTTACCTGCGCGAAGTGTTTCGACCACGTCCGTTAGAGTATGCGGCGAAGTTGTTGAGCGTGGATGAAAAAATCGACGTAGATGATTTGCTTGCCTACCTTTGGGAAGTCTCACTGGAAAATTCCGAAGAACTCTCATCAGTAGTTTTCACTGAACTATTGAATCGAAGGGACGAGCAAACCACTTCCGGCAAGAAGCGGTTGCTCGATTCGCTGCGGAAGACGAGGGAATTTCAGAATCGGTTACTACCTTCTCTAAACCGGGCGTTGTCGAAAGCGATTGAGGGTGGGAAATATAAAGACGCTGAGGCTGATTCTCTCCGTGAGACGCTCAAGGAATTGGAGAAGCAGCCAGAACCTCCACAACCGCCAAAACCTAAATTCAACCCGGCTGACATATTCAAGCGGCCCGGATCACTCTATAACCTGGGCCCCCTCGAAAGCACCCGATCGGAACGAAACTGGAACCTCACCGTTGGGCTGATAGCAGCTTCGGCAGTTTCATTTCTCCTGGCCGCGTTGTTCTTTAGACGGGGTCTTGCTGCAGAGGCGTCTTTCGGGACGATACTCGCGAGTCGATTCATTCTATTGTTTATGGACGCAGCAATTGCCTTCCCGTTCTTTCAGTACTTTCTGACGGACAGGCAAACCAAAACCCCTGCGGAAACCTCTTCGAGTCTAGTGGGAGCCATCGCACCCGCCGTTCTCTTAGTTGTTTATGTACACGGCAGATATATCGCACCCTTAACGTTCTGGACCCAGGTGGTTCAGTTTCTGGTCCACCTTCCGGCTGTGTTTTTTGCATATGCGGCCGTGTGGCTTCCCATTGAACGTACATCTGTTCGTTATTCCCTAACCTGAAAGTGTTAGACTGTGAGCACCATGGTTGTGAAACGCATCGAAGCAGATGTTCTCCAGGACCTCGACACACTGCGGCGGCTTGGCCGCGCTCGCGAGTTTATCGATCATTGCTACGATCATCCGCTTAGCCTTGATCAGATCTCCGAGAAAGCATGTTTCTCGCGCTACCATTTCCTGCGGCTGTTCCGGCAGGCATTCAATCAAACACCGCATCAATACCTCATTGAGCGTCGTATCGAGAAAGCCAAAGAACTACTGAAAGGCGACACACTGCGCGTCACCGACGTTTGCTTCGAAGTTGGCTTTCAAAGTCTTGGTTCGTTCAGCACGCTGTTTCAAAAGCGCGTCGGCCACGCGCCGATAACGTTCCGCGAAAAAGCGAAAGCCACTGAACGTGCGAAACAACAAGTGCCGGGTTGTTTCCTGTTCATGTATAAACTCGAATCTGCCTGAAGAACATCCACACTCTTAAGCAATTTTCGAGAAGCCGAATATTCCGGCGTTCAGTACCATCCCCTTAATCAGTTCAAAAACTCATCGATGAGAGGTTACCTATGATCCGCAAGATGTCTCACGCCACGATTTTCGTGAAGAACCAAAATGAGGCTCTGGAGTTTTATCGCGACAAGCTCGGGTTCAAAGTACATACCGACGCTATGGTAGGCGACGACTTTCGTTGGCTCACAATGTGCACGAGTGACCAGCCAGATTTTGAAATCGTTTTGATGGAGCCGAAGCCCGGAATGTTGATGGACGAAGAGACTTCCAACCAGGTGCGCGCCTTATTGGACAAAGGCGTGCTCGGCGCCGGCGTCTTTAACACCGATGATTGCCGCGGCACATACGAGGAGTTGAAAGCGAAAGGCGTTGAGTTTTTATCAGAGCCCGCGGAACGTTTCTATGGAGTGGAAACAGTCTTTCGCGACAACTCAGGGAATTGGTTCAGCCTCACCCAGCCCGCCGAAGGACACAACTGAAGATATTGAACATTGTAGATTGAAGATTTTAGATTGGACGGCAACCTCAGAGGCTCCTTGAAAGATGAGCCGCCCCATCAATCTACAATCCAAAATCCAGGTACTGGTTCACTTTGGTTTCAACTAGTACCTAAATCTACATCAACTTGGCAATCAGCAATCTCAGGGGTTAGCATACCCGCGCTTTTCGTCCGAATACTTTTGTCGAAAACGATAGGAGTAATCCCCTATGAAAAAGACGACTGCAGTCCTGGGTCTGCTACTCACCGTCTTGTTAGCGGCCTTCGTATCTGCCGAGCCAACTGATCAACCAAAAATGGAAGCGGCTAAAGCCGATCTGCTCGCGGCACGCGCAGAATTAATGCAGGCTGAACACAACAAGGGCGGTCATCGCACGAACGCGATCGCCTTCATCAACCAGGCTCTTACCAACGTGAATCGCGGAATCTCATTCGCACAAAGACATAATCACGCCAGCACCACCATCAGTATCGACCAACCGCACATGGAGCGGGCGCTTGATCGCTTGAAAGATGCCCGCAATAATCTCGATCAAGCAACAGCTGACAAAGGCGGGTTCCGAGCCAAGGCTATTGAGCTCGTCAACAAGGCTATCGACCAGGTGAAGCTGGGTATCGCGGCTGGCTCAAACTAATGGCGACTTTCACGTTCTGATTATCGGGGACAGCCTTCAACCGGCTGTCCTTTTGTTTTCTGCACTCACAATGCGACACCGCCTTAAATGGACTGAACGCACATTCGACTTTAGCTATCCTGTCGGACTCTATCCGGAAATGATCGAACGGCTTCGCGGTACCGTGCCTCGCCTCGAAGACCACTTCAAAAACTTATCTAGAGAAACGCTGACGACCCGCCATGACGACCGGTGGTCCATGCAGGAAAACGCTGGCCACCTTATCGATCTCGAAGCCCTCGTGCAGCAACGGATCGAAGAATATGTCTCAGGCTCAGCGGTGCTCCACGCCGCTGACATGAGCAACCGCAAAACCTACGAAGCAAATTACAATGATGTGAACGCAGCGGATATACTGAAGACGTTTCGCGAGCAACGCACAGCAACTATCAAACGACTGGATCAACTTGACGATTCACTGTTCTCCCGCAGCGCGCTCCATCCCCGGCTGAACGTATCGATGCGACTGGTTGATCTACTTTTCTTTACTGCCGAACATGACGATTATCATTTGACGCGCATTGCCGGGCTTTCAGCACTGTTAGCGACCCGTTAAGCCATATGACAAAACGATACCTCCTGTTTCTACTGCTATTCGCCGCTGCCCTAACCGTTAACGCACAACAGCCATCTCTGGATGCGCTTGTCGAGCGGGATATCGCGTCGCTCGTATCGACTTACAAGATGCTGCACGCTGCCCCTGAACTCTCGCATCGCGAAGAGAAAACCTCCGCCTTCATTGCCGGAGAACTTCGCAAGCTGGGATTCACAGTCACAGAACACATCGGCAAGTATGAACATTCGGACTGGGTGGGTCATGGGATTGTCGCGGTGATGAAGAATGGCGCTGGTCCAACAGTACTAGTGAGAAGCGAACTCGACGCTCTACCTGTTGACGAGAAGACAGGCGTGCCGTACGCGAGCAAAGTAAAAACCAAAAACGACGCTGGCCAGGAAGTTAGCGTGATGCACGCGTGCGGTCACGACATTCACATGACCTCGCTGCTTGGGACCGCTAAGCTTCTGGTTGAGTTGAAAGATCAGTGGCACGGAACGCTGGTCATACTTGGACAACCAGCGGAGGAGACAATCGACGGTGCGCGTGCTGTTCTACGCGATGGACTGTACGAGAAATTCCCTAAACCTGATTACGCGATTGCGCTACATGACGATGCGGGACTCGAGACTGGTCGTGTTGGCTATACTCCCGGGTATGCATTGGCGAGTTCTACGTCCGTCGATGTGAAGATTCGTGGGCTCGGCGGCCACGGTTCGAGACCTGATGCTTCGAAAGATCCGATCGTCGTGGCAGCGCAGGTCATCATGGAATTGCAAACGATCGTCAGCCGCGAAAATTCGCCGTTTGATCCTGCAGTCGTAACTGTCGGATCTATCCATGGCGGCACGCGCTACAACATCATTCCCGATGAGGTCAATCTCCAGCTGACTGTCAGGACCTACAAAGAAGAAGTTAGAAAGCGAATTCTTGCTTCGATCGAGAGAATCGCCAAAGGTGTGGCGATGGCTGCGGGCATTCCAGATGATCGCGCCCCAATCGTGAAGGTGAGCGATACAGAAATTACAAGCTCAACTTACAACGACCCTCAGTTGACTGAACGAGTCGCGTCCGCGTTTCGACGAGCGCTGGGCGACGACAACGTGACGCAAGTGGCGCCGATTATGGCGAGTGAAGACTTTGGATATCTCAGTCTTGATCACAAAATTCCGTCGGTGATCTTTTGGTTGGGCGCAGTGGATCCAGCCAAAGTAAAACAGAGCAAGGAAACAGGAATACCTTTGCCGTCTCTTCACTCGTCGTTGTTCGCCCCCGTACCGGAACCGACTCTCCGCACGGGGGTAAAAGCGATGACTGCCGCAGTGCTGGAGTTGATGAAGAAATAACGGCAACGAATAATAAGGACTACTCTCATGCTTCATATAGTCAACGGGGAATCGACGGCCGAGACTCTCAAGCGCACAGAGATCAAAGGCGAGATCTTTTCGTTCAAAGACACTCTTATCAATGGTCCTGCGCCGCCAACAAACAATCGTCATGAATGGCGAGCAGTCAGAGTCCAACACCTCACGGACACCTACGGATTGAAACGAACCGAATGTGAGAAGGAGTTTCAGAACCAGGAATCGGCACTGACTTCTGCCCCAAAGCACGATGAGGTCGTGTTGTGGTTTGAGCACGATCTGTTCTGCCAGTTGAATCTTTTGTATCTACTGGACTGGTTTAAAGAGACGGATTTAGGGAAGACGCGACTTAGCTTAATTAATATTGGGACCTTTCCCGGCCGGAAAGATTTTCGCGGTCTCGGTGAACTAAACCCGGATGAGCTAGCGTCACTCTTTCCTAAGCGCGAAAAGATAACGAAAGCGCATCTGAAACTCGGCGCGAAGGCATGGCAGGCGTTTCGTTCTCCGAATCCGACTGCGATAGAACTACTTCTTCACACCGACACCTCTGTATTCCCGTTCCTTGCGCCTGCGTTTACCGCCCATCTGCGTCGCTTCCCATCAACGGTTAACGGGTTGGGTCAGATCGAGCAAACGGGTCTAAAGCTGATCGCTGATGGCTGCAGTAAGTTTCTCGAAATGTTTCCGAAGTTTATCGCTGCGGAAAAAACGTATGGACTGGGCGACACTCAACTCTGGGGCACGCTGGTCAATCTGAGTAAGGGCAACGATCCGCTGGTCAAGATAACGAATGCGCGTGCGGAAGCTGCCATTGAGCCAGGTGCGCTAAAACGCGCTCAGTTCAAGATCACAAAGGCCGGCCAGTCGGTGCTTGATGGCAAGTCAGACTTCATCAAGCTAAACGGCGTCGACCAATGGCTCGGAGGCGTTCATCTTGTAGGAAGAGAGAAGCTTTGGCGCTGGCATGATCCTGCCGGACG
>Ga0070690_100002076_pt1 | contig 10699 bp, 5 predicted proteins | sample KBSS33HmetaG_FD_64671 | JGI IMG/M metagenome (GOLD analysis project Ga0070690, IMG submission 64671) | Switchgrass rhizosphere microbial communities from Kellogg Biological Station, Michigan, USA - KBS S3-3H metaG | ecosystem: Host-associated > Plants > Roots > Rhizosphere ...
CTCGACATTCATCTCGCGCGCGAGATTATCAAACTGCAACGCATCGCCCGCGGTTCCTTCGCGCGGCACCCAAAGATTGTTTCCCTGGATCAGCACGCCGTCTTCCGAGATGTTCGAAACGTATATCGAGTAACGACCCTGGTTGAGAATGTCACCGACTGCTGCTGTCATCCCACTCTTCGGTGCGAACCCGACGCCGGTTTGTTCGCCGACATCTTTGAACTGCTTACCATCGTTGAAGAAGAGTTCAGAAACTCCGTAGTCGTTCGCGATAAATAGATCCTGATTGCCACTGCCTCTGAGATCTGCCGCTGCCGCAGCCAAGGCCCAGCGACGCGTATTGATACCAACCTTCTCGCTGACTTCTTCAAACCTGCTACTACCGAGGTTATGGAACAGGTACTTGCGTCCACCGTTCTTCGCGTACTCAAAACTCTCGGGCATCATACGAGTCGTCGTCAGATGCCACAGATTGACGTCTTCCGAGTAGTAGCCACCCACGAAGAGATCGACGAGACCATCGCGATCGTAATCAAACCAAATCGCTGTGTTTGCATTTATCCAGCCAGGCAAGTTGGCTTCGGTGGTTACATTCCTGAAAGCGCGTCCACCATCATTGTGAAACAACTCCGGCCGTCCCCACTTGTAAAGAAACAGGTCTTCGTAGCCGTCGTTGTCGTAATCGCCCCACACCGCGCCCATTGAAACGCCAGTACCGGCCTGATTCACATCAGCAACGCCGACTTCTCCGGCAACGTCTTTAAAAGTTCCATCACCAAGATTCCGATAGAGACTATTCTTACTTCCCTCACCTGAATTGGTGAGATAGATGTCTTGCCAGCCATCTCGATCAAAATCAACGATCGAAGCGCCCGCCCCCATCGAAGCCACCTGCGGCATTATGTGATCAAGTTTTGGATCCAACGTTGGCGCTTTGTGAACGAAGGCGATGCCCGAAGGTGAGGCGACTTCCTGGAGATAAAACCCATAACGGCTGAACGCAAGTTCTGTGTTCAGCTTGTTGGCCTCTCGCTGGCGCCGCGCATCCAATCTTTTCAACACAATTGGAATCGCGATCAATCCGAGAAAAATCACGAGCAGCACAATCCGTATTGTTCGACTTGGTGCTTTCAAGGCTAACGAATCCTCGATAACGGAATATTTTTAGGGGCGTCCCTACAAATAAGCCACTACCGAACCCTCAGCGCATTTCTAAATGAATCCGGAGCGACGTAACGTGTGTGATAGTTTACCCAGTCGTTCGGAAATTGTTTGTAGACCCATTCATCCTCAAGACGAGTTGGTTTCTCTACGTATTCCTGCTTGGCGTGATACGGCAAAGGCAAAACCGTTTTGGAAAACGTCGAATTGTAATCGCCGTCTTTGATCCAGCCATCTCCCATAAATATGTAATCTCGCACCCAACCGGCGGGTGGCGCCGGTTGTTCCGGAAAGCGCAGTGCCAATTCATCACCAGAGGCGACAATTACGTAGCGGTCATCAATACCTCGCAGCAATTCATTGACGTCGCCGTACCTCGTGTAATAACCGATAAGATCGCGCCAACTCTGCTTCGTCGCTTCGACTTGTTCATAATCAGGAATCTCGGGAGCTGGCGCGCCTGCGTCTGGTCGGCTGATTGCTGAATAACCGCGATAGTGAAGGTCACTCCCAGCGGGACTCAACGTTACCGTCTTCGTCTGATCATTTGAGAGACCTTCCGCCCATAGCAGTTGGTCCCAATAGATTTCAAGCGTCGTGCGAATGCGAACGCGCCGTGGCGTATTCGGCACAAAAACGTCTGTGAGATTGAAAAGAACCGTTTTCTTCCGTCCAGCAGGGAAACCCAGATTAGGTTGCACAACTTTCCAGCCGCCAGCGCCGTCTGGAACTTCCAAACTCATCGGGTGTGCCTGCCAGCGTGTTCCTTGCGTGATTGCTACGTTGAGCGATGATTCAGTGTCGTGAATTGAGCCGCGACCGATCAGGTAAAGCGGTCCACTCTTGGGGGCATCGTCGCCGAGTTCCACCTCGATGTAATGATCGCGCGTTAAACCTTGATATTGGCCCCGACCAAAATTAGCCAGCGCTCGGTTATCAAGTTCTGCGACCACGTCAGTGACATCTTGCCCCTTGTCGTCGATTGCTTTCGCGATCTTGTGCGGCGTGCGAACAGTCGTGTATCCGAGTTTTTCGGGAGGAACTACGAATCGCTCGTCAACAAAAACTTCCGTACCCTCCGGATGATCGACAGCCATCAACCCCACGTAGTCGTAGTAGTAGACCTCCCACAACTCCGCGGTGATTCTAACGTCGTAGTATCCATCGTGGGGTACAAGTTGCTCTCTCCCGATCTTGTACCATTCTCCGGTCGCGGCAATCTTTGCTGAACCAAGAGTATTGATGCGCAATCCAATCGCAGAACCCCACGGGGCCGCATCTTTCAGAAACTCCATTCGCTTGCCGTTATAGGCGAAGAGAAATGGACACGAAGCCTTCAGCCGCTGTTCGGTAACGACCTCCTGATCGGCTTTGACTTCGAACTCAGCACGCACGGTCCCATTCGGCCAAACCACACGAACCACATCTGCACTCGTTTGATCACCTAAACCGAAATGAACAATTGGTCCATTGATTACTTGTTTTTGAAGCAGCAGTCCCGCACGAACTTCCATTTCACCGCCGACGCCAAACGGGTTAATTCGCTGATCACCGCTCGCCTGACTCGCGTGAGGCCGAACGATTTGCCAGTGATAATTTTTCGAACCGTGATTCGATCCGAAAACGGGCTGATTAGACGAGAGTGCGACCAAATCTAGTCGGCCGTCAGCATCAAGGTCTGCGACATCAAATACACGCAAGTTCGCAAGTGGTTGGATTGACGGGGCGAAACTGCCATCATCCTTGCTTAGCCAAACTAGTACGCCGAAAGTCATACCGTCTGTCGTCGACGACGCTAAGATCAGATCCAAGCCGCCATTGTTATCCATATCGGCAACCCGTAAACGGCAACTCGACTGAAGTACTCCAGTTGGATCAACGCGTGCAATTTCCGCTGTTTGCCAGTCACGACCTTCATTCTTGTCTGAGATTCGGATAATCGCTCCGGTTGTGTCGACTGCAACAAGATCGAGAACGCCATCCATGTTGATGTCGGCAACATTGATAGTGCGCACAGACTGGAGAGTCGATGGAAGTGCCCTTTCCTGAAACTGACCTTGTCGTTCGTTACTAAAAACGTGGAGCTTACCCACGCCATCAATCAGCGCCGCATCTGGATCGCCGTCCGCATCAAGATCCGCCCAGGCGAACCCGATTGCGCCCGAGATGCCGTTGAATGGCTGAACCGCAAGGAAACTATCGTCACCATTATTTCTTAATACGGTCACTTGCCCCTGCTGCGATCCCAACACCACGTCGAGATCTCCGTCGGCTTCGATATCGGCGGCCCATGCTGCAACGTAGTTGCCGTTGACGACTGGGGTCGGAAGTTTTGTCTGTGCGGTGACATCGGTGAAGACATTCTGATCATTCCTCATGAAACGAACACCGCCTGCACCGGCCAACACTAAGTCGTTTTTAAAATCGTAATTAAAGTCGATCGGTAAAATCGCGTCTGGACCTGGCCAAGCTGAAGATGACCCACTCGGAAACGAGAAACTCGGCGCCGTACCGACCTGAACCTCGCGCTGGTTCGCGACTACAACGGTCGGGCCACTCTTGCTGTCGAGTGATACGGCTCCAATCCAATTCGCGGCAATTTTGAAACCGTCTATGGTCTTAGTTGAAAACTGAAGTTCGGTATCGGCCACAGCTGGAGAAAATTTGGGCGTCTCGAGTCGCACGAAACGAGTAAATGGGATCGCTTCTTCACCCGGCGGCGGTTTGATTTCGCTAAGATCGCGACGATACTCAGGCACGCGCAGCATCATGTTGCGCAAGAATGTAATTCGCGTCGCCGCGTCAGACCCAGATGACGCCGATTGCACTTCATTTACTTGTTGCTGAATTTCGGTGGGCCAAGTGGCAGCGCGCTCGGAGATCGTCTTAGTAACCCGGCGCAATGTTTCGACGTCGCCGCGCTTCGCCGCTACACGACCGAGCTCGAGCAGCACCGCGAGGTTATCAGGTTGCGCTTCCAGCATCTTACGAATGAGTTGCTCATATTCGGCCGCCGAGTTCTCGTCGCCTTGACGCTCTACCTCTTCCGCAAGTTTGTAGGTGGCAATCAGGTTCTTGGGATTGATCTCAACGGCTTTCCGCAATGCGGCAATCGCTTCAGTCGAACGTCCGCGACTGCTTTCAAGTAACCCTATGAGGTATTCGATTTGATCGTTTTGCGGCGCGAGTGTTCGGGCTCGCTCCAATCTCTCAGCGGCAACGTCGAAATTTCTTTGGCGAAAGGCGAGCAGTCCCCAGTTGGCCCATCCGGCCGGTTCATCGGGAGCGAGCGTCGTAAATTGCTGAAGTTTGGCGTCAGCTTGAACATCATGACCCACCTGTAATGCAGCGAGTCCAATGTAAAACGTCCGAACGATATCGTTGTACTCCCTGGATGATTTGGATGGGAGTTGTTCAGCTCTGCGGCAGGAAACACCGAGCAGAACGATCACCGTGACAAAGCAGATCGTACCCAACCTGAAATAACGCGGCAGATTGAACATGTGTGGCAGGTTACCTGGTAATGCCTAAGACCTAAGACGTGTACGAAGGATGGAAACTAGATTGTGCACATCGGCTGGTTCACAGTGAATCACAGTTAGTACCGTAACGCGGTAACGGGTGGTGCGAAGTTCTCTGTGCAACCTCCGCGTCCTCTGTGTCTCTGTGGTGTGTCTTCGTTGCATCATTCTCACCACAGAGACACAGAGGACGCAGAGGTTGCACAGAGAAGACATTTGGACGACAAGCCCAGCTGCGCATCCAGCACTAACGTGTTACGGCACTGACTGTGACCCACTACAATTCTAGTTTGCGCAAATCCGCGCCAGCCTAGCACACTTGTCCAGTTTCCATTCTCCGCCGCTGGGTGGATGTTGATCTCCAACTAAAGTTTGACTGCTGCGAACGCCAATTAATTAATATGCGTCCTTAAGACTGATCGCTATAATGCCCGCGCTCACTCGATTCAAGAACAACCAGAGACAGGAGAACCGATATGTCGACCGACGAGATATTGGCTAACCAGCGCGCCATTCTTGCAAACCAGCAACGGATTGAAGCGAATCAAGCAAAACTGGATGAAGCGTTGAAAAACCAGCATGCAATCATGTCGAACCAGCAAACGATTCTTGCTAATCAGGCGAAGCTTGACTCAATCATCTCCAACCAGGAGCGCATACTGGCTAATCAAGAACGGATCCTTGCGAAGAGTGCATGACTGAAAAGCACGTACCAGTTGCAGTCCGACTGCTACCGCTGTTCGTTTTATTGATAGGGCTCGCTATCTGGTTTTGCTTGTCTCGCCTGGGTGTTTTTCCGGAGTCAGCTTTTCCATCACCTGTTGCCGTTGCTCGTGGGTTCGGTATTGAACTCCGTAGCGGACGACTTCTCGATGATCTGATTGCGTCACTCTTTCGAGTGTCGTGCGGATTTCTGCTCGCAGTTATTCTGGGCCTGCCCACAGGTTTGTGGATGGGCCATCACTTCCGCTCGCGTGTTGCGCTGCTGCCGGCGATCAACTTTTTTCGCAGTCTCTCCCCACTCGCCTGGATACCTTTTGCAATTCTCTGGTTTGGCATTGGCGATCTGCCGGCCATCTTTCTGATCTTCATGGCATGCTTTTTCCCAATCGTCGTTGCGACCGTTAGCGCCGTTGCGGCTATTCCTTCGATCTACTTTCGAGTAGCTCGCGATTACAGTTTCAGTGGGGCTGAATTGCTAATGAAGGTCACCCTGCCGGCAATCGCGCCGCAGGTAATCACCTCGCTTCGAGTGACCGCCGGTCTTGCCTGGCTTGTGGTGGTTGCCGCCGAAATGATCGCGGGACGTGATGGCCTCGGCTTTGCAATTTGGGATGCACGCAACGGGTTGCGAATGGATCTGCTGGTCGTGGGAATGATTGTTATTGGCGTAATCGGTGTAATCATCGACCGCATACTCGTCAGGTTGATGAAGATCAGTAGCGTTAGATGGGGCTATGAACGATAAAGCGCTCGCGACCGAAAACGTGTCAGTTGAGTTCGACTCCATCCACGTATTTCGGGATCTCACGCTTGAGATTTCACGCGGTGAGTTTGTCGCCGTCGTTGGCCCATCCGGTTGCGGAAAGACAACGCTCTTAAATCTCTTGTCAGGTTTTTTGAAACCTACCGCAGGCCACGTAATTTCCTCCGGTCGTGTTCGGATGGTGTACCAGACTGACAGTCTTTTTCCCTGGCAAACAGTCGCACAGAATATCGCGCTCGGATTACGGAATATCGACGATGATAAGGAGCGCGCCAACCAACTCGAGAAGATGCTGCGTTTGATCAAGCTCGATGAGTTTGCGTCGCACTATCCGCATCAATTGTCGGGAGGGATGCGGCAGCGAGTCGAACTCGCGAGAGCCCTCGCCGGCGATTCGGATGTCCTGCTTCTGGACGAACCTTTTTCATCGCTCGATTATTTGGCCCGCCTCCACATGCGTCGCGAACTAGCACGGATGCTTAAAGAACTGCCGCGCACAGTTGTTTTGGTCACGCATGACATAGAAGAAGCCGCGCAACTAGCGGATCGGATTATTGTGATGTCTGATCGACCCGCTCGCATCTGCAGAGAACTGCGGCCACAACTGGAGCGCCCGCGGGAACCAACGCACCCTGCCGTCGTTGAGGCTGTTCATTGCGTCTTGATGGAACTCGGCCTGGAAGGAAGCCAAGCGCAATCATTTTTAGAAACGCCTGTCGCCTGAAGGAGATTTCGATATGCTGCGATCACCCATAGCCCGTTGGACACTCGGCGTCCTCGCTCTGATCGCGGTGCTCGGGGTTTTGCGTTTCAAGCCGTGGCGCTACGAATCTCTCAGGCAGGCGTTTCAAGGCAAGTCAGAAAACAGTCGCATGGAGCTGAAGGTGGGTTATCTGCCGGTCACATGCCATCTCACTTGTCCTGTGACAGATTTCGCGACGCGCACGAGCGCAACTAATCGGTTTGAGTCGCAGAGGTTTACGGATTTTCCAACCGTAGTTGAGTCAGTGAAAGGCGGACGTCTGGATGCAACGTTCATGATTGCGCCGTTGGCGATGAAGCTGCGTGAACAAGGCGTACCCGTCAAAATCGTTTATCTGGGACACCGCGATGGATCCACAGTGATAGTTCGAAAGGATCTTCCCGCTACCAGTTTGCGCGACTTGCGAGGCAAGACGTTCGCAATTCCCAGCAAGTACAGCAATCAGTATTTGGTGATTCGTAAGTTGATGGAGGACCAGGGCGTCGGTGTTGATGAAATCAGGTTTGTCGAACTGCCACCACCAGACATGCCGGGTGCACTCGCAGCACATGCAATCGATGCTTACTTCGTCGGAGAGCCACATGCGGCAAAGGCAGAGCTTGACGGCAGTGGCCGTGTTCTTTACCACGCGAAGGATATTTGGCCGCATTTCATTTCCTGCGTTCTCGTCGTGACAGAAAAGCTGATTAAAGAGCAGCCTGCGGTTGTATACGACCTTGTGCGAGGCATTGCGGAGAGCGGCGAGTGGGCTGACAGGCATCGATTAGATGCAGCGAAAGTGGTGTCGCCTTATTTTCGACAGGACGAGAAGGTGCTTCGGTACGTGTTAACGCAACCTCCCGACCGCGTGAGTTATCGCATGCTAACGCCCACGGATGAGGAGTTGCAGAAGATCAACGACATGGGTGTGAAGGTGGGTATTCTTCAACGTTCGATCCCGATGAGCGAGCTGGTCGATCGACGTTTTATTCCACCGGACATTAAGCCGCTGAACATTGATGCTAATCACTAGAGGAACGCGGGCGCTCGTAGTTTGGGTTTTTCTCTGCGCAATCTCAGCGTACTCTGCGTCTCTGGCGGTTATCTTGCGCCGTTAATAATGGTTGTCTTAGATCTGACTTCGTATCATTTCGTATGAGTTCGTGTCACGCGTTCACGGTAGCGGATGGCCCGGACTCGACTCGTAATCAGTGATACTGGCATTGAGTCCTGGCCGTCCGCTACCGCGAACGGTACTGAATTGCGCTCCTTTTCGTTTTGGGCAGCAAAGACGATCCACGAATCCACACGAAATGACACGAAATGACCTGCTGACTTAAACTAATCTTCGCCCGAAAGCTTGTGCGACTCTTCCTATTCCTTCGATGAAGAAAAAATCCATTCTTGTGTACGTAGCTCTGTTGGGCGTACTTGGAACGCTACTATTTCAACGCAACACCTCTTCTGCCAGCTCACAAACTCAACCGACGGCTACTTCAAAAGAAGATGCGTACCGACTCAACAACATCGGCGTCGCACTCCTTGAACAGTTCAAATACAAAGAAGCCGCTGATGCTTTTCGCCAGGCCCTGAAAGTTGAACCTAAACTGCGGCTCGCGCAGATCAATCTCAGCATTGCACTTTTCAATTTGCCTGATTTAGCTGGAGCCACTCGCGAAGCTCAGACGGCTTCGGCGCTCGCCCCGGATGCGCCACAGCCGCCGTATATCCTCGGTCTAATCGCGAAAGCGCAGAGTCGAGCTGAAGATGCTGTCATTCAGTTTCAACGCGTACTGAAGATCGATCCAAACGATGTCGGCACAAACGTCAATCTTGGTCAGATCTATTCTCAGCAACGAAAGTATCCCGAAGCGATCGCAGCCTTTCGACTCGCACTTGCGGCCGAACCATACAACGCAACCGCACTCTATAACCTCGGCCAAGCTCTTGTACGTTCCGGACAACGTGAAGAAGGACTACGAGCAACAGCTCGCTTTCAGGAACTACGTCAAAAAGGAAGTGCTACGACGCTGGGAAACGATTATCTCGAGCAAGGCAGGTACGCTGAGGCAGTTGCTTCGACCGGAGCGGAACCTGAGTTGGTCGATCGAACGACTCCTGCAGTTACTTTCACGGTTTCGCAAAACTCGCTTACGGCAAAGACAAATACAGCGAGTCCAACAACAACTACAACTACCACCAGTGATCCTCAGTCAGGCTTTCAGCTGACAGAAGTGATAAAAAATCAAATCACAGGTGCCACAGTGCTGTTCGACTTCGATGGCGACAGTGATTTAGATCTATTTCGAGTTACGGATACTCAGCGGTTTCTTTATCGCAACGACAACGGAACCTTCACCGATATTACTGACCAATCGACAGCCTTTAGTTCGAAACTGAGTAGTGGGCTGACAGGAGTAGTCGCGGGCGATTTCGATAACGATACGAAGCCAGACCTGTTTGTCATTGGAAATGGAATCCTGATTCTTTATCACAACGACGGCGGTGGTAAATTTTCCGATGTAACTAAAGCTGCAAACATTCCGGACTATCCCTTTCTTGCATCATCAGCGGCTTTCAGTGACGTAGATCATGATGGTGATGTCGACATCTTCATCGTAGGTCTCGCCGATCTCGCCCAGGCGAGTAAGACAGGCCAGAACGTTTTTCCAGACTCCTTTCCAGGTGCGCCGGATCTTCTGTTACAAAACGACGGCACGGGCAAATTCACTGATGTCACCGCCACAGCTGGAATAAAGGCTGCGCGACATGGTGTTGCCATTGTGCCTACCGACTTCAACAACAGACGCGACATGGACCTGTTGATTGTGGGTCACAGCACCGCGGTCGAAATGTTTAGCAACCAGAGAGATGGGACATTCAAGAACGTTGCGAGCGAGACGGGGTTACCCGGTGATGGTCGCTGGATTTCAGTCGCCGCTGGAGATGTCAACAAAGACGGTTATACGGATTTCTTCTTCGGGCGCATTGACGGCGTCGGTTTATTCGCGATCAGCGACGGCAAGGAGAAGTTCAAAACGGTTCCTGCCCCTTCCGGAACGGAAGCGGCGGGCGCGGCCCAGTTTCTCGACTACGACAACGACGGCTTACTCGACTGCGTGCTCCTGACAAGCAAAGGTGTGCGACTTTTGCGAAACGTTGGTAACGACTGGATTGATGTAACCCAAACAGCGGTTGGAGCAAGTGCGCCTCTCCGCGGTATCTCTTTTTCAGCGGGCGACATCGACAACGATGGCGATACCGATTTGATTGTGCTGTCGTCTGAGGGAAAAGTAGTCGTTCTACGCAACGACGGCGGAAACAAAAACACTTCGCTTCGTATTGCACTGACCGGAAGAGTGAGTAATCGAAACGGGATCGGCACGAAGGTCGAAACACGCGCCGGGAGTTTAGTACAGAAACTCGAAACCTCGGCGACCACGCCTGCCATTGCGCCAGCTGACATCTCCTTCGGACTCGGAAAACGTACTGCTGTTGACGCAGTGCGCTTGCTGTGGCCTTCGGGCGTCGTTCAGGCAGAGACGGAGTTCCCCAAGTCGGCGAGCAAACCTTCAGTCATTAAACTTCCTGTCACCGAGCTGGATCGCAAGCCCTCATCGTGTCCCTATCTATACACCTGGAACGGTGAGCGATTTGAATTCATCACCGATTTCATGGGTGGCGGTGAGATGGGCCATCTCGACGCTCCTGGTCTTTATAACAAACCGGATCCAGTTGAATATGTCCGCATAACAAACGACCAACTCAAGGAACGCGATGGCGCGTATC
>Ga0070690_100002077_pt1 | contig 10698 bp, 6 predicted proteins | sample KBSS33HmetaG_FD_64671 | JGI IMG/M metagenome (GOLD analysis project Ga0070690, IMG submission 64671) | Switchgrass rhizosphere microbial communities from Kellogg Biological Station, Michigan, USA - KBS S3-3H metaG | ecosystem: Host-associated > Plants > Roots > Rhizosphere ...
AAAAAACCACGGGCGCCGTGGTAACTGCGGCGCCCGAGGTCGTTTGGAGGATCACCCTGCTTGTTGGAGCAACGTCTTAGAAGCGATCTAGATGGGGCCAACCGGCGTCCACACGATTCTGACTCGCGGCGTAAATAATCGCGGGCTGACAACGCGCGGAGTCATAATTCGCGGGGTTACGACGCGCGGAGTCGTAATTCGCGGCGTCACGACACGCGGATTGGAGATATTGATAGACGGTATCTCAATCGCCGGAATTTCAACGGCCGGAACCTCGATGGCCGGCACCTCAACAGCACCCATCTCGATGGCGGGAACAGTAATATCGAGTTCTGGAATCTGGATTCGTGGAATAGCAATCGTACGCCCAACTGCCGGCCGAGTTATCGTCCGAAAAACGCCGCGGTCGCCTTCCTTAGGTGTGACTCTGATAGTTTGCTGCGATCTATTGCGAACAACCGTCAAAGTTACATCACCTTCTTTTTTCCTGTTAACGATGTTGGAGATGTCGCCGGTCTCATCGACTTTCTCACCGTCCACAGCCGTTATCACATCGCCAGCTTTCAATCCGGCTGTTGCTGCTGGACCACCTTCAGTGACGGAAGTGACGAGTACACCGTGGCCATCCGCGATACCGAAATAATCTGCTAACTGTTTTGTCAGGTCGGTGGTCGTGATACCGATGCGACGCCTGTTACCAAGCGCGAAGACCAGACCATTCTCCTGATCACCCAGATTTCCGCTCCAACTCCATGTTCTGGGTTCAATGTTGCTCCAGACTTTCGGTTCCATGTTGCCGAATAATTCCGTGTTGCTGAAAGCGTTGCGGCGGCGCGCAATCGTAGCGCTCAGTTCTTGTTCCGCTCCGCCACGACTAATCGCGACGCGCACTGTTTGATCGGGTGCTACTTCAGAAATCAAACGATTAAGCTTGCGGACGCTAGTGACGTTTTCTCCATCGAATCTGACGATGACATCATCTTTGCGAATGCCCGCCTTTTCCGCCGGGCTATCCTTAACTACGTCGGTGACGCCGACGCCTCGCACCTGGTTTAGACCATAGCGGGCCATGTTGTCGCGATTGATCTCTTCCGTGTGAACACCCAAAAATCCGGAGCCCTCTACGAAAAATGAGTAGACATTTGGTTCGGTGTCCGGCGGAGGTGGTGCCGGCGCGGGGGTCGTACGCTGAGCCAGCGCCGAGCTGGCCATCAGAGCGATAACAGCCAGGAGAGCAGGAGCATATTTGATTTTCATGCGGAATTTCCCTCCGGAAGATTTTGCCCTTTACACGCTACCGAGACGGTGAGGTTCCAAAAGGATTCCAGTCTATCTCGCGTAGATATCCGCGGATGAACACAGCTCAATAGTGAACAGCGAATGGCAGTTTCCCTATTCCGATCCGTGTGTATCCGCGTAAACCTGCGGCTGATTCCTCACCGAAACATCATCAACTTTGTTAACCGCGGCTCGTTAGCGGAAGGCCTGAATAGAAAACACCACCGAGGCACGAATTATGTCGTGAGGCCGAGAGATTTGTAGATTTCTTTTTGACCGCTCAGTTCGAGAGCGAGTTTTCCTTCGGAGTGTGCCAAATCCAGATGGGCAGCGGCCTCGGAGACCGCGAGGAACCGGTGAACATCGTCAGTGCCGGGAAACATCGCCTGTCCCAAGTCCCAGGCAGTAGCGCCGTCTTTCCCGACTAATTTCAAAACGAGGGCCTGGCGCTCGCGGATCGCACGGAAGTAGCGATTGAAGAGTTCTTCGTAATCACGAACCGGATCTCCGTGCCCGCCGTAAACCAGGGTGGGCGAGAACGTTCGGAGTCGAGCCAGGCTCACGAGATATTCAGCTAACGAAGGAAACCGTTTCGTTCGATCGATCGGGTCAGGAGATAAAACCGGATTCGGCGTAACTCTTTTCAGCACGCAGTCGCCTGCGATCACGGTCCGATCTGCCTCGCGAATGAAAGAGCACGATCCGGGTGTGTGACCGGGTGTATGGACAATCCGAAGGGCGCCTGTCTCGAATTCGAGTTCAGCTTCGTCCCACAGTGGTCCATATTCATGATCGGCGAACGAATCGGCATACTGCCGCACGCCTTCATACATACGACGCATCGCAGCAATCTCTTTGTCAGGAACTCCCGCGCGGACAAGCAGTGAACGATGTTCGTCATACTCGAGGCGGCTGTGACGATGTCCGGTCTCCCACTCGTGCACGAGCACTTCAGCGTTCTTAGCTTCATCACGCAATGAACGGGCTAGTCCACAATGATCTTCGTGTGCGTGAGTGAGCACGATGCGACGAAGATCGGAAACCAGAAAACCGGCCGCGCGCAAACCTGCACGAAGCGCATCGATAGCTTCTTTCGTTTTCGGACCGGTGTCGATGAGAGTCAGTGGTTCTTCAGCGATCAGATAGACGTTTACCGGACCGATATAGAACGGGGTTGGAAGTGAGATTGGAATGATGCGCATGAGGTGGCGAAGAGCTAAGGGCGACGGTCTTTGGTCTTTGGTCTTTGGTCTTTGGTCTTTGGTCTTTGAAACGATTAACTCGAACGGGGCTACGTTTTCAACTTCAAACGGTGCGCAAAGTACAAAGGCCAACGGCCAAAGACCAAAGCCCTAGGTACTCTTACCTCTTACCCCTTGCGTCTAGTAGACCCACTTATTCTTTTCGATCATCGCATCCGCAATTCTCTGTCTCGCGGCAATCGTATTCATCGGCTGCAACTTAGTGAATCGGCGCAAGGCTGCCAGAAGCGTTCGCAATTCGTCACCCTCCGCCATGCCCGACAGAGTGGTCTTCGCCCGTGCTTCGATGCGACCAACTGCGTCGTTGCAGAACACGCGCGTCATGTCGAGATAGCGTTCGCTTACATTCTCACCTTTCGCCGCGACCAGCTTGCGCGCACGAAGAATCGCCGTCTCCATCGCGTATGCGTCCATGATGATGTCAGCGATACCCATCAGGATCTCCTGCTGGTCTGCGAGCTTCATCATGTACTTCTGCGCGGCCGTGCCGAGTGTCATCAACGCAACCTTCTTTGCGTTCGTAGTTAACTTCTGCTCAGCTGCCAGCAACGAATCGTCATCATCGAAACCAGACATCTGTGGCGACAAAACTTCATCCATCAACGCTTGCGCCGCCGGTAATAATGCTAGTCGACCACTCATCGCGCTCTTCATCAATCGTCCGGGGATCAGCATTCGATTGATCTCGTTCGTACCTTCAAAGATTCGATTGATGCGCGAATCACGATACGCACGCTCTGCCGGATAGTCGGCAGAGTAACCGTAGCCACCGAAGATCTGGACCATTTCGTCAGCGACGTGATTGCAATACTCTGAAAGCGCCACCTTTATGATCGAGCACTCCGCTGCATACTCCTCAATCGCACGCAGCCGCGCATCGAGATCTTTCGAGTCGACTGCTCCGATGCCGGCTTCGATCAAGCCCAGCGTCCGGTAGGTCATCGCTTCGCCGACCCAGGTGAGAATTGCCTGTTCGCCGAGTTTCGCTTTGATAGCGCCAAAGTTCGAAATCGACTTGCCGAACTGTTGACGTTCGTTCGCGTAGCGTACTGACTCGTGGACCATCAACTTCATGCCGCCGACGCACATCGCGCCGAGTTTGAAACGGCCGATGTTGAGAATGTTGAAAGCGATCTTGTGTCCCTTACCGACTTCGCCGAGCAGATTCTCAACTGGTGTACGCACATCTGATAGAACCAGGGCCGTCGTGCTCGAACCCTTGATACCCATCTTATGTTCCTCGGCACCCGAAGTGAGTCCCGGTTGTCGTTCGACAATAAATGCGCTGAACTTGTCGCCATCAACTTTGGCAAACACGATGAAGATGTCAGCGAAGCCGCCGTTCGTGATCCACATCTTCTCGCCGTTGATGATGTATTCCTTACCGTCGTCACTGAGTTTTGCCGTTGCTTTTCCGGCCATCGCGTCTGAGCCGGCTCCGGCTTCAGTCAAAGCGTAGGCGGTGATGAGTTCTCCGGCGGCGATACGTGGCAAGTACTTTTGTTTCGCCGCTTCGGTTGCAAAGTAAACGATCGGTAACAAACCGATCCCACTTTCAGCGCCGAGCGTCGTAGCAAACGACGCCGATCTACCTATGTTTTCGCCGATGAGAGCGCCGCTCGTTTGATCGAGCCCGAGTCCGCCGTATTCCTCCGGTATGTTTGCGCCGATGAGACCGAGCTCGGCTGCTTTCCCGACGAGTTCACGCGATAGTTTCCAATCGTGCTTTTCGAGTTCGTCGATTCGCGGCACGACTTCGTTATCGATAAACTGCCGCGTGGTGTCGGCAATCATCGTGTGTTCTTCAGTGAAATCTTCAGGCGTGAAGATCTCTTCCGGAGTGCGCTCCTCAATTAGAAAAGCGCCGCCCTTAATTATTTTTCTCTCTTCGGCTACGGCTGACATTGGTATCTCCTTTTGGAACAGCTTCTCTTTGGAGTGCGGTGACTCGTCACCGCTTTGGTACTAGACGTCACGAGATCGAGAAGCTTACGAAAGCGCCGACGAGTCGGCGCACTCCAAAGTCTACAATCTCTCAAAGATTCCCGCGGCGCCCATACCGCCGCCGACACACATCGTCACCATTCCGTAACGACCATTGCGTCGTTCAAGCTCTCGCAGAATACTCGCGGTAAGTTTCGCTCCCGTACACCCGAGCGGATGGCCAAGTGCAATCGCACCGCCGTTCACGTTTACTTTGTCTGGATCGAGTCCGAGTGTTTTGATCACTGCTAACGACTGTGCTGCGAAAGCTTCATTCAATTCGATCACATCGATGTCTTCGAGTTTCAAACCAGCAAGCTTCAGCGCTTTCGGAATCGCAAACACTGGACCAATGCCCATTTCTTCAGGGGGACATCCGGCAGTTGCGTAGGCGACAAAACGCGCCATCGGTTTAGCGCCAAGTTGTTTAGCACGCTCGTCCGACATCACGATCGCTGCTGCTGCGCCATCAGACATCTGCGAAGCGTTGCCGGCAGTGATCGTTCCCTTCATGTGAAACGCGGGTTTGAGCTTAGCCAAACCTTCTGCACTGGTATCACGGCGAACGCCTTCGTCCTTTTCAAACACAACTTCGCGTCGTTGCTTCCTGCCACGTTCGTCTAACTCTTCCAGTGTCACATGCAAGGCCACCGTTTCGTCTTTGAACTTGTCAGCATCGAGCGCAGCCGAGGCGCGTTGATGTGAACGCAGTGCAAACTCGTCCTGCTGCTCGCGTGTGACTTCGTATTTTCGGGCAACATTCTCCGTTGCTAATCCCATGTTCAAGTAGAAATCAGGATAATGTTCGACAAGATAAGGATTCGGACGAATGATGTGACCGCCCATCGGAATCATTGACATCGTTTCAAGCCCGCCGGCGACGATCGTTTCCGCGCCGCCACTACGAATCCGATCGGCTGCCATGGCGATCGACTGCAAGCCGGACGAGCAGAAACGATTGATCGTCATCGCGCTCGTTTCGACTGGAAGACCGGCGCGAATCGCGGCAGCCCGGGCGACGTTCATGCCCTGTTCCGCCTCTGGCATCGCGCAACCCATGATCACATCCTCGATGTCGCTCATCTCGAGACCAGGCACGCGACCGATCGCCTCTTTGATTACGACCGCGCCCATCTCGTCAGGCCGCGTGGTCCTCAACGTCCCTTTGGGAGCTTTGCCAACTGCCGTGCGAACTGCTGATACGATTACTGCGTCTCTCATGATTCAACTCCTTGGAGTGCGGCGGCCTGGCGCCGCTTTAATCTTGGTCCGCCAAAATCCTTAACAAAGCGGCGACAGGTCGCCGCACTCCAAATCTAATTCCTAAGTGGCTTCCCTGTTTTCAACATGTGCGCCATGCGCTCTTGTGTCTTTCGCTTTCCGATCAACGAAAGAAAAGCTTCGCGCTCTAAATCCAAAAGATATTGCTCTGACACGCGTGTTGGATGATTCAGATCACCGCCAGTCAGAATCCGCGCGAGTTGTACGCCGATCTCCGCGTCGTGATCTGAAATGTAACCTGCACGCTTCATCTGATGAATGCCGAGCTTCAGTGTAGCGAGCGCAGGATTCCCAAGCGCGAGAATGTCAGTGCGTTGTTGCGGCGCTACATAACCGGTAGCTGCAAGTCCCAGCACTTCTTTCTTCGCGTCGGCGATCAAGCGATCTGCATTCATCGACACCGTGTCGTCGGCGGAAAGAAAACCATACGACCGCGCCTCTTCGGCCGAGGTCGCAACCTTCGCCAGCGCGATTGTTTCGAATGCGTGCTTCACAAACGGAAACGGATCTGCGTCGTCGGCGCCCTTTGGAATGGCATCCAGCGCACGAACAAGCATCTCTTTCGTCCCACCGCCGGCAGGAATAATTCCAACGCCGACTTCAACCAGTCCGATATACGTTTCGCCTGCTGCCCTGACTCGATCGGCATGCAACACCATTTCACAACCACCGCCGAAAACCATTTGGAACGGCGCGACAACCACGGGCTTCGGCGAGTAACGCAAACTCATGGTCGCGTTCTGAAAAACGCGGCCGATCATGTCCAACTCTTCCCAGTTCTCCTCCTGGGCCTCCATCAACATCAACATGATGTTCGCACCGACGCAGAAGTTCGGACCTTGATTGCCTACGACGAGACCTACGAAGTTCTTTTCGACTTCACTCAACGCAAACTTCAACATCTGTAGGGTGTCGCCCCCGATTGCGTTCATCTTCGAATGGAATTCGAGACACGCGACACCGTCGCCAATATCAATCAGCGAAGCGCCTGGGTTCTTCTTAATTACCCCTGTTCGATCTTTGACCGACTTAAGAACAATGACGCCGGGTGAATCAGCGAGCGGCACGTATTTGCCCGCTGCAAAGTCGAAATAGAACTGTTGATTTTCTGCTTTTTTGTAGAACGAGGTCGCGCCGGAAGCGAGCATTTGCTCAACATTCTCCGGTACCGTGAGTCCTTCCTCTTTCATACGCGCGACCGATTTCGCAACGCCAATCGCATCCCAAACTTCAAATGGACCGAGCTCCCATCCAAAACCCCAGCGCATCGCTCGATCGACTTCAACAACATTGTCGGCAATCTCAGGTATTCGTTTCGCGGCGTAGGTCAATGTTCGCGACATCGTTTTCCAGAGAAACGCGCCGACACGATCTTTGCCCCAGGCAAGCGCCTTAATTCGCTCCGCCACGTCTTCAATGTTCTTCGCCATGTCGAGCGAAGGCAGCTTCACTTTTTCAGAAGGCCGATAATCGAGGGTCGCTGTATCGAGCGTCCAAATCTCTCGTTTGTCACCTTCGCCTTTTTGTTTTCGGTAGAACCCACCCTTGGTTTTGTTCCCAAGCAGCTTGCGCTCGACCATCTTCGTCAGAAGCTCAGGCGCGACGAACATAGCGCGCTCTTCATCCTCGGGAAGGGCTTCGTACAGATTCCGAATAACGTGAGCGAACACGTCGAGACCAACGATGTCGAACGTTCTGAACGTTGCGCTTTTCGCTCGACCGATCGCCGGACCAGTGATCTTGTCGACCTCTTCAATCGAATAGCCGTCATCGACCATTGTCTTGATGGTAAACAGTGCGCCAAAGGTACCGATGCGATTGGCAATAAAATTTGGACGGTCCTTTGCTGGTACGACGCCCTTGCCGAGTCGCTGATCCAGAAAGCCGAACATGAAGCACGAGACTTCTGGCTTGGTCCATTCAGTGCGGATGATTTCGACAAGATGTAAATAGCGCGGCGGATTAAAGAAATGGACGCCGAGAAAGTGCTGGCGGAAATCTTCGGACCGGCCTTCGGCTAACAGGTGAATGGGAATACCGCTCGTGTTTGAGGCGACGATTGAACCCGGCTTGCGATGCTGATCGACTCGCTCGTACAACGAACGTTTGATCTCGAGATTCTCAACAACAGCCTCGACGACCAGATCACAGTCTTTTAGTTTCGGGAGATCGTCATCGAAGTTTCCAACAGTTACGAGTGATGCAAGTTCTGATTTGAAGAACGCCGCGGGCTTGGCGTTCTTTGCTGCCTCGAGGCCGCCGCGCGCGATACGGTTTCTAACCGCGCTCGATTGCAGGTCCAAACCTTTGGCTTGTTCTTCAGGTGTTAACTCGCGAGGTGAAATGTCGAGAAGGAGTGTTGGTATTCCGGCGTTAGCGAGGTGCGCGGCAATCTGCGCACCCATAGTGCCTGCGCCCAGAACGGCGGCTTTTTGAATTCGCTGCATTGGGGTAGTAGTCCTTTGCTGATCGGGGGATTGATTGTATTTCACTGCAGCTTGCGACACACGCTTCAGCCTCCATTCTCAAACGACAATTCGGCGATTTCAAGCTTCGGCATAATACTGAATGAGCGCTCATTCAGCAAGGATTGCGACTCTGTCGATGTTCTTTCGCTTCGGCGGTTATAATCTGTCTGTCATTAGATGCCACCTAAGAACATCACCTCAATATTTGCCTTAATAGCGTCCTCTCTCGGTGCACTCTTCATTGCCTGTGCAGCGACGCGCACGCAGGCACCCGTGAACGCGCAGGCAAATCAAACAACGGAATCACAGGCTGATACTGCCTCAGGCACATTGCCTCTACGTGTATTGACTGATGTTCCTCTGACTGGCGGCACTACTCGCTTTGATTACCAGAGTCTCGACAGCAGTGGTCGTTTGTATATCGCCCATCTCGGATCCGATCTGCTGACAGTCTTCGATGTCAATAAGCAGAGCATTATTGGTGACGTCAAAGACTTGAAGCGCGTTCATGGAGTGCTTGCCGTGCCCGGTTTGCATCGAGTTTATGCTTCGGCTACCGGCAATAATGAGTTAGCCGTTATTGACGATCAAAGTCTCGCCATCGTAGCCCGAGTGCCAGCCGGCGATTACCCTGATGGCGTGGCGTATGCGAGCAAAGCAAACAAGATTTACGTTTCCGATCTTCATGGAAAGACCGACACGGTGATCGATGCTAAGACAAATCAACGAGTGACGACGATTGCACTTGGCGGCGGCGCCGGAAACAGCCAGTACGATTCAGGAGCAGATCGAATCTTCGTCACTATTGATGGACGGGAAGAGCTGGCTGAAATTGATCCGAATACAGATCAAGTCGTCGCGCGCTATCCGCTCACGGGTTGTAAAGGTAGTCACGGGTTATTAATTGACTCCGAACATCGCTTTGCATTTGCGGCTTGCGAGGACAATTCAAAGCTAGTCGTCTTTAATTTGGAGACAAAGAAAGCGACGGCATTGCTCTCTGTCGGAGCTGACCCCGATGTGCTCGCTTTTGATGCCGGCTTGCGGCGTCTTTACGTGTCAGCGGAAAGCGGCATCATCACAATCTTCGATGAGAATGATCGCGGATTGCAAAAAGTCGGCGAGGGCTTCTTTGCTCCGAATGCTCATAGCGTAGCCGTCGATTCGAGCACGCATCGAGTTTACTTTCCGCTACAGAACATAAACGGCAAGCCGGTGCTGCGGATCGCAGTCCCTTCTGATAAATAGTCTGTGATGAGTCGCTCCTACCTGGTCCTGTGTAAGTATGGATACGTCTGCGTTGCTCTCTTAATCTTCGCCTCACCAATCTTTACGCAAGAAAGCGGCAATCGTCGCATCCGAGTGTTGCACATTAGCGAACCGATCAAGATCGACGGCAGCCTCGATGAGCCAGCCTGGTCACAAGCTGTCGCCGCCACGGATTTCCGTCAACGGGAACCTAATGAAGGTGAGCTCGCCAGCGAAAAGACTGAAGTGCGGTTACTTTTTGACGAGAAGACTCTGTATGTCGGCATTCACGCCTTTGACTCAGAGCCATCCCGCATCAACTCGCGCGAACTGGTTCGAGATGCCACGTTCTCGAATGACGACAAAGTCGAAATTATCCTGGACACGTATCACGACCGCAGAAATGCATACCGCTTCGCGGTAAACCCACTCGGAACTCAACAGGATGCATTGATCACAGATGAGGGGCGAGACGTTAACCTCTCCTGGGATGCACCTTGGATCTCAGCCGGACGGATAGATGAGACGGGCTGGATCGTTGAGATAGCAATTCCACTTACTACCTTGCGTTTCACCGAAGGCGTCGAGACATGGGGATTGAATTTCGCACGCATCATTCGGCGTAAGAACGAAGAAAACCTCTGGACCAGTTGGCAGCGTTCGTTCGGATTGGAACGCATTTCTCAAGCTGGTGAACTGATCGGTGTCGAGGAGATAAAACGACGAAGACTTTTGGAGGTAAAACCTTATGCATCCGGCGGCTGGCGTGAAGGTGTTCCATCGATCGGCAAGCCGGGCTTCGATGTGGGAATGCAGGCGAAGGTGGGACTGGAAGTCGCAAAGATCGGAATTACGCCGTCACTCACGGCTGAATTCACCGCCAATCCCGACTTCGGTCAGGCAGAAGTCGATACACAGGTTGTTAACCTGACTCGTTTTTCTATCTTCTTTCCTGAAAAGCGCGATTTCTTTTTGGAGAATGCGGGCATCTTTCTCTTTGGCCGTGCGGGCGCGAATCAGCTTTTCTTCACGCGCCGAATCGGCCTCACTGATGATGGGGCGCCGGTGCCGATAGATTACGGTGCGAAGATCACGGGCAAAGTCGGCGCTTATAACATCGGCTTTCTTCAGGTGCAGACTCGGAAGTTAGGCAATCCTGCTTCGGGATTCGGGGTCCC
>Ga0070690_100002082_pt1 | contig 10685 bp, 6 predicted proteins | sample KBSS33HmetaG_FD_64671 | JGI IMG/M metagenome (GOLD analysis project Ga0070690, IMG submission 64671) | Switchgrass rhizosphere microbial communities from Kellogg Biological Station, Michigan, USA - KBS S3-3H metaG | ecosystem: Host-associated > Plants > Roots > Rhizosphere ...
TAGAGAGGACCTCGAGGCCATCGTCTGCCCGGCTCAACCAACGGTGTCTCTGCGCCGCGGCATCGGCCGCGTGCACTGACGCGCCCGTCGGTCGATCGCGGCCTAATTGGCGAGCGAGATCAGGCCAGGCTAGGCGGGTTCGTCCCAGGCGAACTCGTCCTGAGGTGGCGCCGCCGATCGTCGCCGGTTACCAGATCTTCACGCGCTTGTCGGGGGCGAGGTAGAGCGCGTCGGTCGGCTTGGGCTTGTAGGCGTCGTACCAGGCGTCGAGGTTGCGGACGACCGAGGCGCGGAACTCCGACGGGCTGTGCGGATCGGTGACGAGCCGGTTGGCGAGCTCCTGATCGCGGTACAGGCGGCGCCACACCTGGGCCCAGCCGAGGAAGAACCGCTGGTCGCCGGACAGGCCCTCGATCACCGGGGCCGGCTTGCCGCCGAGCGCGATCTTGTAGGCGTTGTAGGCGATCGTCAGGCCGGCGAGGTCGGCGATGTTCTCGCCGAGGGTGAGCTCGCCCTTCACGCACTGGGCGGGCTTGCCGCCGGCGGCGGGGACCGGGCAGTAGGCGCTGTATTGCGCGACCAGCTTGGCCGTCGCGGCCTTGAACTTGTCGTTGTCTTCCTTGGTCCACCAGTTCTTGAGCGCGCCCGTGCCATCGAACTGCGAGCCCTGGTCGTCGAACCCGTGGCTGATCTCGTGGCCGATCACCGCGCCGATGCCGCCGTAGTTGACCGCGTCGTCGGCGTTGGGGTCGAAGAACGGTGGCTGGAGGATCGCCGCCGGGAACACGATCTCGTTGAGCTCGGGGTTGTAGTAGGCGTTGACCGTCATCGGCGTCATGCCCCACTCGTCGCGATCGAGCGGCTTGCCGAGCTTGGCGAGCCGCCGGTTGTATTCGAACTCGGCGGTGCGCATGGCGTTGCCGATCGCGTCGCCCGCGGTGATCGTGAGCGCTCCGTAATCGCGCCACTTCTTCGGGTAGCCGATCTTGGGGTTGTAGGTCGCGAGCTTGGCCTTGGCCTTGGCCTTGGTCTCGGCGCTCATCCACGGCAGGGCGTCGAGCCGCTGGCCCATCGATACCAGCAGATTTTTGACCAGGGCATCGGCGTGGGCCTTGGTCTCCGGGGTGAAGAACTTGGCGACGTAGAGGGCGCCGACGGCCTCGCCCATCCCGCTGGTGATCTCATCGACGCCGCGCTTCCAGCGATCCTTGATCTGCGGCGTGCCGGTCAGCGTCTTGCCGAACATCTCGAAGTGGGTGTCGACGAACTTCTTCGGAAGGAACGGCGCGGCCTCGGTGAGCGCGTGGAGCGTCAGGTAGTCTTTCCACACCGCGACCGGCGTGGACTTGACGAGCTCGCTGGTCCCCGCGATCGCTGGGGGCTGGCTGACGATGACCGCCGGCTGGCCGTCGAGGCCGACGTACTTGAGCCACGGCTTCCAGTCGACGCCGCCGGCCAGCTTCTGGAGCTCGGCGATCGTCATCTTGTTGTAGGTCTTCTGCGGATCGCGGTTTTGCACCCGGGTCCAGTGCGTCTGGGCGATCTTCTCCTCGAGGGCGTAGACCGCGGCGGCGCGCGGGTCGGCGTCCTTGATCCCGATCAGCGTGAACATCGCCGCGATGTACTTCTTGTAGCCGGCGCGCACCGGCTCGAACTGCTTGGCGGCGGCATCGTACATGTCGCGATCGGGCAGCCCGAGGCCGCCCTGGGCGATGTGCGCGATGTACTTCTCGGGCTCGCGGGCGTCCTGGCTCACGATCGTGCGGAACGGGCTCGACGACAGCCGGCGCGACGCGACCGCAAACTGCTGCACCACGCCGGCGGTGTCCTTGATCTTGGCGATCTCGTCGAGCCACGGCTTGATCGGCGCTGTGCCCTTGGCCTCGATCGCCGCCTCGTCCATGAAGGTCTTGTAGTAGTCGCCGATCCGCTGGCCGTCGCTGCCCGGCGCGCCGGTCGCGGCCTCGATGATCTGCTTGGTCCGATCGTCGCTGCGATCGCTCAGCACGGTGAACATGCCGTAGTTCGACTTGTCGGCGGGGATGGGCGTCGCCTTGAGCCAGTGGCCGTTGGCGTAGTTATAGAAGTTCGCCCCCGGGGCGACCGACTTGTCCATGCCGGCGCTGTCGAACCCCCAGGTGCCGATCTCGGGCTTGGCCTTCGCCGCGCTCCCCGGCGACGTCGCGGGCGTTGCGACCGGCGCTCCGGAAGACGCGCCGGAAGACGCGATGACCGTCTGTGACGAGGTGGCGGGTGTGGTGGCGATCGTGGGGGTGGGCGGGCTCGATCCGCAACCAGCCAGCGTCGCGAGGGTCGCCGCGAACAGTCGTGTCTTCATGTTGGTGCTCCGAGGCTTGTGGTGCTCGGTGACGTACCAAGCCAGGGCGAGTTTGCAAAGATGCGACCTTGGCGGTGACGCATCCCCCGCCGGGGGGGCCGCAGCGCCTGCTGGGTTACGCGGGTGTCGGGGTCAGCAGGCGCTGCATCGTCTCGATCACGCGGCGGAGGCGCATCGGCTTCTCGAGGAAGATGTTGGCGCCGGCCGCGAGCGCCGCGTCGCGTGCCTGATCGCCTCCGGCGGACACGGCGATGATCGGCAGATCGACCAGGCCGAGCTCGCTGCGCGCCGTCATGATCACCTTGGGCCCGTCGACGACAGGGAGGTAGACGTCGATGATCAGCGCGTCGAACGACTCGGTGCGCAGGATCTCGAGCGCGGACCGGCCGTCCTGGGCGTTCTTGAACACGAACGACACGCCGCTGCCGAAATCGCGCTTCGTCGAGCCGATGAGGCCCTGCTGGATGAGCTCGGCGACGTGGTGGTTGTCCTCGACGACCAGCACGCGCAAGAGCCGCGCCATCATCTTCGGGTCGCCGCTGCGGATCCGGTCGACGACGGCGGCCATCGCGTCGCGGCTGGGCCCGGGCTCGAACTCGATCCCCGCCCCCGCGTCCCCGGCGGCGCTGTTGCCGCGCGTCCACCGCACCGTGCCCTCGATCGCGATCGGCTCGAGCAGCCCCGGGAAGCTCAGCACGAGCTGGACCGAGGTGCCGACGGGCAGCGTGCGGTTCGTGGTGACGAACGTCCCGCCCGACGACAAATTCTCCGTGAAGTCGCAGACCAGATCGTCGGCGCCCTCGTACTCGACGAACAACGCCACCGGTTCACGGGCGGCGCGCCGCTTCTCCTCGCCGTCTGCCATTATCCGTTTCTGTAGGATCTCGCGGCGCTTGCAAGATCGCAAGCGGACGCCGGTCAACCATTCGGAACACTGAGCGTAAAGGTCGTACCTCGCCCGACCCGGCTTGTCACCTGAATCTCGCCACCGTGGTCCCGGATAATTTGCTGGGTGAGCGCCAGGCCGAGCCCGTTGCCGCCCTCCTTGGTCGAGAAGAACGGGTCGAACAGGCGCGGCAGGAGCTCGCTGGCGATCCCGACCCCGTCATCCTCGACCTCGATCTCGACGTGGTCCCAGGCACCGCGCGTGCGCAGAACGACGTGGCCACCACCTTTGATGGAAACCGCGTCAGCTGCGTTACGGACCAGATTGATCAAACACTGCCGGATCTGGTTGGCATCGACGTAGCCGGCCGGGTCTTCGGGGTCGAGCTTGGTCTCGAGCTCGACATGGCGGGTCGCGAGGTCGTTGCGCACGAAGCCGACGAGGTCGTCGATGATCGCGTTGAGCGATTCTTTCGCGAGCTTGGGCTTGCCGCCGCGCAGGCCGAGGTAGGTCTCGGTGACCTCGGTCAGGCGATTCACCTCGTTATGGATCGCGCGGCACAGCTCGCGCGCTTCGACGGCATTCTCCCCGAGCTCGTCCTCGAGTAGCTCGGTGTTGAGGCCGATCGATGACAGGGGGTTGCGCACCTCGTGGGCGATCTGGGCGGCCATCTTGCCCACCATGGCGAGCCGGGCCGCTCGCAGCTTTTCCTCCTCGCGCTCCTGGACGGCACGGCCCATCGAGTTGAACTCGCGCGCGAGGTCGGCGATCTCGGTCGGACCAGTCTCCAGGATCCGCTTGCCGTAGTCGCCTGCCGCGATCCGCCGGGCGCCCTCGCGCAGCCGCTGCAGGGGCCGGAGGGTCACCGCGACCCAGGCGGTGATGACGAAGCCGAGCACGACGGTGGCGATCCCCAGGTAGATCGCGCGCACGCGGATCGTCTGCTCGTTGTCGGCGAGCCAGCTCTTCGTTACTATCGCGCGCCGCTGCCAGCGGTCTCGCAGATCGGTGGTGATCGTGCGCGAGATGCCGAGCTCCTTGTCACGTAGCTGCTGCAGCGTGTCGTACGACCGCTTGTGGGTCGCGTCGAGCAACTCGTAGGCGGCCTGAAAGCCGGGATCCGACTTGTTCGGGACATGGAGCGGCGGCGCGTCCAGGACCGTCTTGTAGAGCGGCGCGACTTCGGTGACGGCCTGCTTGAGCTCGTCGACCACCGGCTTGGTCACCGGCAGCTGCTTGGCGACCTCCGACGCGGCCGGGCCGTCCGAGTTCACCAGGCCTCCGAGGCTGTCGATCGTCTTGACGATCTCGGCGAGCGACTGGTCCCGCCTTTTGAGCAGCGTCCTGATCGTCTTCTCGGCCTCGACCGATCGAGCCGCCTCGGAGATCCCCTGCTCGAGGTAGGCCTTGAGGTCGTCTTGCCGCTGCGCGAGGTCGCTCGACGCTATCGCGAGCGGGACGTAACCCCGGAGAACCAGGGACGCCTGGTCCTCGACCTCGCGAAGGTTCAGGATGATCGTAACGGCAAATACCCCGAACGTGATCGTCAGCGCGACAAAACCGAGGAGGATCCGGGCCGATAGCGTGCGCATGACCTGCGTCACCAGACGGTAGCCTGGCTGCTTCGAGCACGCCAGGACCCGCCTATTCACCGGGCGGGATGTGTATACTACAGGCCGGGGAACCCAATGATCCGAGTTCTTTCCTCAGCTTGTGTCGTGCTCCTGCTGCTTTCCATGGGCGGCAAAGCGTGGGCGGGGGGCAAGTCCCCGATCGCGATCCTCGGTCTCGAGGTCTACGACAACGGGAGCGGCATCGATCCGGAAACGACCAAGGCCGCCAAGGAGGTTACCGCGGCGCTGCGCGATCGTGCGAAGGCCGGCACCGGGCCCTACGCACCGGTGGCGAGCGAAAAGGAGCTGATCGACGAGAAGCTCCTCAACAACTGCGACACCGAGGCGGCCGTGTGCATGGCGGCGATCGGCACCGAGCTTGGGGCGGAGGCCGTGCTCTACGGCAAGATCGAGAAGATCACCAAGACCAACCCCCCCACCTACCAGGTCTCGCTGAAGCTCCTCAACGTCAGCCGCAAGCAGCTCGTGAGCTCGACGGTCGAGACGCTGCCGCTCGCGGGGGCGACCGGAACGGGCCCCTCCACCTATGCCAAGGCCTGGTACGCCAAGCTCGTCGGGATCAATACCGGCGGCACGGTGGTCGTCAAGGCGAACATCGACCGCGGCACGGTGATGCTCGACGAGGAGGCCAAGGGCAACCTGGCGAGCGGCACGCTCACGCTGAGCAACGTCCCCGAGGGGCGCCACACGATCGCGATCGAGGCCAAGGACTACCAGCGCTACGAAGCCTCGATCACGGTGCACAACGGCGAGACGCTGTCACACCCCGCCACGCTGACCGAGATGTCGAAGAAGACGGCGAAGACGAAGACGCCGCCCACCGGCGGGCCGAGCGGCAAGGAGGGGACCGGGACGGCAACGTCCGGGACCAATATCTGGAAGTCGGTGTTCTACGGCAGCGCCGCGGTCGAAGCAGGGGCAATCGCCTTCACGATCTACGAGTGGACACAAGGCGACAAGAACGCGAAAGCAATTTCTGCCGGTGGAGCTCTAGTTTCGCAGTTTGGCGTGCAAGATGGGCAGAGTAAGCGTATCGGGGATGGTCAGTGCGGCAAAGTAGGGAGCTTCATGCCCATGACTGATACCGATAGGTCCGATTTGAGTAATTTTAATGCCGCTTGCAAGAATCATCAGTATCAAGAGATCGGGTGGGTGGTGACCGGCGTGGTGGGCGCCGCCGTAGTTGGCTCATTCTTCATGGCGTTCATTCGTGACCGAGGCCATACCGAGACGCAGACCGCGAGCGGCGGCCACCGCAAGCGGCGTGATCTCGCGATCACACCGATCATCACGCCCGACGGCGGTGGGGCGACGTTGCGATTCGACTGGTAAGTAGTTCCATCATGCCAAAGGCCCTCTCGTCACTATGCCTGGTCTTGCTGATCTACTTCGGCGGATCGGCGTGGGCCGGCAAGCCGAAGATCGCGATCCTCGGCCTCGAAGCGGCGCCAGGGTCGAGCGGCATCCTGGAGCCTGAAACGACACAGGTGGCGCGGGAGATCACCCGGGAGCTCCGGCAGCGCGCGCAGGCCAGTTCCAGCCCATACGTGATCGCACCGAACAGCAACAAGGAGCTGATCGACGAGAAGCTTCTGATGTCGTGCGACAACGAGGCGGCGAGCTGCATGGTGGTGATCGGCGCCGGGCTCGCGGCCGACGTGCTGCTCTACGGCCGCGTCGAGCGAAAAGGCGACGTCTACCGGGTCTCGCTCAAGCTGCTCGACGTCAAGGCCAAGACCATCGAACCAGGCACCGACGAAGTCCCGGTGGGTGGCTCGGTCACGGGCGTGAGCAAGCGGCTCTACAACAAGCTGATCGGCGAGGGCCAGGGCGCCAGCGTCGCCGGCACGCTGATCGTCAAGGCCAGGAGCCAGACCGGCGCCACGATCCGCAACGCGGCCGTGATGGTCGACGAAGATCGCAAGGGTGAGCTGGCCAGCGGCAGGCTGACCGTGACGGGGATTGCCGAGGGCCGTCACACGATCGCGATCGAGGCCGGTGGATACCAGCGGTTCGAAGAGACCGTCACGATCCGCGGTGGCGAGCAGGCCACCCTCGATGCGGTCATGCTCGAGAGGTCAGTACCCGGGTCGTCCTCATCATCATCATCGAGCACCCTGCCGTGGAAGGTATCGCTGGGGGCGGGCATCGCCGTTACGGCCGCGGGGTTCGGGTTGGCTGCCTATAGCTTTCTCGTCAAGGTGAACGGGGCGCTCGAACCATCCACGTTACAGATCGTGGGCGATCCGGGCGCATCCATCGGTTCCACGGATTGCGGCAAGTCGCGCCAGGCGATCCTTGATGACAGCGATCCGAAGGTAACCTCGTTCAACTACGATGCTTTGCAGACTGCCTGTACGTGGAAGACGCGGACTTACATCGGCTATGCCATCGGAGGTGTTGGTTTGCTTGGCGCTGTCGTCTCTCTGATCATGCTGACTCGCGACACGGACGCCGCAGAGAAGCCACCGACCGTCGCCCGCGGCAAGAAGTCCGACCTTGCGATCGTGCCGGTCTTGAGACCTGACGGCGGCGGCGCGACGCTCTCGATGACCTGGTAGGCGCCGGCTCGTTGGCGGGCGGCATGCGATTCCCGGCTGCGCACCCTGCTGAGCGATGGTAAGGCGCTCCTTACCGAGAGCTGCGCCTGGGCGCTGGGTTGGCATGCGAGATACGGCGGTTCCCCGCTACTGAATCACGTTCGGTCAGCGGCCCAGTAACGGATAGGGGTTCCCTTGCAAGAATCCGGGCTTGCCTTGGTGCCATGTTTCGCGGCATTGACTTACACCCAACTTTCGAGCCGCCGCGCGAGCTTTGCACATGTGCACTCGCACATGCGCAACATGCGCGGTCTCGCGCCACGCCCGGGGACTTGCGCATCGGGGCTCAGCGGTAATGTAGTTCCAAGGTGGAGGGTGGCGCACGATCAACGATATCGCCGCGCGTTGGAACGACCGGCCCAAGCACCGCCTGACAGGCAAGGTACCAGGCGTTCATGGTCGGCTTGGCGGGTCGCCGGGAGCCGTTCGTTGCCAGCGAGAGATGGGTTTCACGAACTTCCCTTGCGCGTGTCGAGCAAGCTGGTTGTTTCGGTAGCTCGGCACCCCTGTACGGGCAGGGGTGAAGCTGCCGCGATCCTCGAGACGCTTCGGGGATCGCTCCGCCGGGATCGAGACGTCTTCGTCCTCTGCGGGAGGTTTTGAGCACGGTCGCATTCCTGCAGGCACACAGGTCATGGTGGCCAGTGTTTCCAGCCCTCCCGTAGAGTTCCAGCCCGACGATATCGTCGAAGGTCGCTACCGGATCATCCGCAAGCTCGCGGACGGCGGCATGGGGACGGTGTTTCTGGCGGAGCACGTGCGGATCAAGCGACGGGTCGCGCTCAAGCTCCTCCACGCCGAGCTCGCGAAGGACGGCACGATGGTCGAGCGGTTCATGAATGAAGCCGCGGCCGCCGGCATGCTCGGCCATCCCCACATCGTCGAGTCCACCGACATGGGGTTCACGAGCGACGGCGTGCCGTACATCGTGTTCGAGTACCTCGACGGGCGCCTCCTGACCGAGGAGGTCTATCGGCTCGGTGGCTTGCCGGTGCGGCGCGCGCTGGAGCTCGCGAGCCAGATCGCGTCGGCGCTCGAGGCCGCGCACAACGCCCAGATCGCTCACCTCGATCTCAAGAGCGACAACGTGTTCTTGATCCATCGAGGCGAGTCGAACGATCACGTGAAGGTCCTAGATTTCGGCATCTCGCGGTTCATGGCCGCCGATGCCGACAAGACGCAGCTCGGGATCCTGATGGGAACGCCGGAGTTCATGGCGCCCGAGCAGATCACGACGCCCGATGCGGTCGACCAACGGGCCGACATCTACGCGCTCGGCGTGCTCTTGTACGAGATGCTGACCGCGCGCCGGCCGTACGTGAACGACGATCCGCGCATCCTGCTCCACCGGATCGTCCACGAGCCGCCGCCGCCGCTCGGCCGGCGGGTCCCGGCGTCGCTCGAACACCTCCTGTTCGATCAGATGCTCGCGAAGTCACGCGACCAGCGGATCCAGACCATGCGCGAGGTCAAGACGATCCTCGACGAGATCGCCTTCACCGTGCGGCCGGACATCCCCGAGGCGTCACCGACCTTCGATGAGCCGAGCCGGGCGATCGAGCTCGCGTTCGTCGCTCCGGCGGTGGGGCCGCAGCGCCGGCCGCACGCGGGGTGGCCGATCGCCGGCGTCCTCGCCGGGGTCCTGGGCTGCGTGTTGTGGTTCCTCGAAGCTTGGCAAATGGGGTCGATCGACGGCGGTATCTTGCGCGTCCTGCGCGGCGCGAGCTGGGGGATCGGCGCGGAGCTGTTCGCGATCTACGCGCTTGCCTGGCTGGTCCTCGGGCGCCGCACTCAGTCCCGCGTCGTGCATCGCTCCTATGTCAGGCGCAACAGCTGGACGCGCCTGAACTACATCACGCCTCGGCGATTCGCGGCCGATCGGGCGCGCCGGTAGCCCCGAGTCCGCCGGGATCCGATCACCGCTTGCGGCCGCGGCGCGGCTTCTTCGTCACGGCCGGCATCTGCACGCCCACGTCGGTCGGGGTGAGCTTGCCGCTCGCGACCTGCTCGCCGCGCCGCGTGATCGTGATCGTCGGATATTCGCCGCGCGAGGCCTCGACCAGGCCGGCGCCTTCGAGCGCGCGCAGGAGGTCGAGCGCCGGCCGCTCGCGCCAGCCGCGCAGGCAGTTGCGCTCGGGCAGCTCGTCGAACCGCGGATCGTCCTCGCTGCCGACCGCGAGCTTCACGATCCGCATCCGGCCGAACCGGCCGGCCAGCGCGCCGACCAGCGAAAGGAGGTCGCGGATCGCGGTGAGCTCTCCGGGCGAGAGCACCATCGCCGAGGGCCGGCCGTGCGCGATCGCCTCGCAGGTATCGCAGGCGCCGCACCGGCGCTCGCGATCGTTCCAGTCTTGATCGCCGAAGTACTCGAGGACGAACTGGCGGCGGCACCGCGGGTAGTACGCGTACGCGACCATCGTGCGCAGCTTGCCGCGCTCGACCTCCGCGCGCCGCGCCAGCGACTCGACGTCGAGCGGCGGGTACGTCCCCGGCTCGGGCCGCATCGCCGCGAGCCGCTCGTCGTCGCGCCGCACCATGCCGTGGCGCTCGAGGATCCGCAGCGCCGCGCCCATCGTGGCGCCCTTGACATCGCCGCCGAGCTGAGCGCGCAGCCGGGCCCCGAGCTCGTCGCCTTCCGGCGTGAGCCTGCCCAGCTCCGGCCGATCGCGGAGCAGCTTCCAGGTGCCGCGCAGGACCTCCGCCGACGGATACGACGCGTCGATCAGGAACTCCTGCAGCTTGATGTCGCTGTGGTTGAACAGCAGCACGCAGCGCGTGGGCTTGCCGTCGCGGCCGCCGCGGCCGGCCTCCTGGTAGTACGCCTCCGGGCTGCGCGGGATATCGGCGTGGACGACCAGCCGGATGTCCGACTTGTCGACCCCCATCCCGAACGCGTTGGTCGCGACGATCGCGTCGAGGTGGCCGGCCATGAACACGTCTTGCGCCTTTTCGCGCACCGCGCCCTCGAGGCCCGCGTGATAGACCCGCGTGCGCATGCCGGCGACCTTGAGCGCGGCCGCGTACTTCTCGGCGTTCTTGCGGGTCGACGCATAGACCAGCGCGACCCCGCCGTCGCGCGTGCGGACGAGCTCGACGAGCTTGTCCGACTTGTCGTCGCCGCCGCCGGCGCGCTCGACCGCATAGTGCAGGTTGGGCCGATCGAAGCCGCGAACGTAGAACTCCGGCGAGTCTAGCCCGAGCTGGTGGGCGATATCGCGGCGGACCTC
>Ga0070690_100002083_pt1 | contig 10683 bp, 14 predicted proteins | sample KBSS33HmetaG_FD_64671 | JGI IMG/M metagenome (GOLD analysis project Ga0070690, IMG submission 64671) | Switchgrass rhizosphere microbial communities from Kellogg Biological Station, Michigan, USA - KBS S3-3H metaG | ecosystem: Host-associated > Plants > Roots > Rhizosphere ...
ACGCCCAGCGAGCGCAGCGCGTCCTGCATGGCTACTACCATAGTGTGTGAACCAGAGATGTAAAACGTCCGTTCGCGGTAGTCGGGCACTTCGGCGGCGATCATCGCGGCGTTTAAAAAGCCGGTTTTGCCCTGCCAGCCGGCTGGCGGATCGGGGCCGGTCAGGGTGTAGACGGTTTTGAGGTCCAGCTCGCGCTCGGCCTGATCGAACACGTCGGTGTAGGCCAGCTCGCCCGCGCTAACCTCGGAGTACAAAAGCGTCACGACTCGCTTTTCGCCAGTGTCCAGCAGATATTTGATCATGCTGCGGTACGGCGTAATGCCGATGCCGCCGGCGATAAAGGCCAGTTTTTCGGCGGGATTTTTGGGCAGGATAAAATCGCCGCCCAGGTTACCGGCCGCGATCGGTGTGCCCGCGCCCAACGTGTCGAGCGCCCGCTTAAAACTGCTGCCCTTTGGATAAAAACGTACACCGATGCGCAGTGTGTCCTCGGTCGGCGAAGACGCCAGCGTAAAGTAGCGTCGCACGCCGCGCAGGTCAGATTTTTTGTGCGGCAGCGTCCATTCCATGTACTGCCCGGCTTTGTAGCGGACTTTTTTGTCCTGCCGGAAAACAAAATCGGCCAGATCCGGCGCGATCTGCTCTTTGCGCAAAAATTGTGGCGTCAGGCGGCGCTTAAATCCAGTGATAAACGCAAACACATTGGCCACGAGAAGCGCCAGTTCCGGCGCGGAATATACGCTGCCAATGTGCAGCTGCGGCGGAAACAGCGCGCCCGCGATAAAGCCGTACCATATTTGTTTGCCCTTCGTAGTTGGCGAGGTCAGCGGCTCGGTCAGCATCACGAACGCCAGGAAAAAGAGCGATGAATGCAGTGCGGTTTTTTGGAGATTAGCCAGCACGTCGTGGCCGCCCGCCAGGTTGACCAGAATGGTAGAGGCCCACACCGCAGCCAAGAACGCAAAAATCATGGTAAAACGCCGTACTTTGCGGGCGACCAGCAGTCCGCCGATCACCACATACGGCAGCATCGCCGTGCTGCCCACCCACCAGCTGGCCGCCTGCCCGCCGGCAAGGGCGGTGATCGTCACGGCCACTGCGGCCGGGTTAAAAACATGTCGTTTGTGGATGGCCAGCAGGTACTTCGACGCCATGGCCAGCCCGCCCGCCGCCGTAAAAAACAGAATCTGTTCGGCCGAAATAACCGGCGTGATGATGAGCGCCAAAATCGCCGCCGTAATGTACGCCGATTCGGCATTGGCCGGCGCCTTGAACGCCCAGGCGAATAGTTCGTTGCTGGCCACGCACACCAGTGTGAGCAGCGACGCCGACAGCACGATCGCCTCCGGCCGGTAGTGCAGCACGCCCGCCAGACTCAGCCCAAACGCAATCGCCTCGAGCGCCAGCAAAAAATACAAAAGCAGCCGGTACATGGTAATCCGGTCCAAAAAGTGATCGACGACGCGTAGCAGCTTCACACGACGTACCTTTCGAAATCGTTTGTATATGTCGCCATACGTTTATTATCCACCATGTACGCCTCGAAGCCATGAAGATTTTCGATGAAGTGTATGCCGCCGCGGCCCATGGCAAAGGCGGCGGTGGCGAAGCGGTCGGCCTCGTAAATATTCGGTCCGATGACGGTAATAGACAGGATGTCGGTAAGGGCAGCGCCGGGCCGGTGCGGATTGTAGACGTGCTGGCCGCGAATGGATGTGCCGGAGGTGGCGACGCCCTCGCCGCGCACGGCGATTGTTTTGATAATCTCCGTGCGGTTAAAGGGATTGCGGATGCCGATGTGCCACGGGCGGCCGCGCGCGCTCAGGCCGCTGATCTGGATGTCGCCACCGGCATCGATGTAAAAATTGGCGAATCCGTACCCGCGCAGTAGCTCGGCGGCGTGCTGGATAGCCCAGCCTTTGACGAGTCCGGACGGGTCGAGCTGGCCGCCGTGTTCGATGTCGAAGTAGCCGTGGGTTTGGCGTTTGGTTTGGGCGCAAAGTTCCAGCACCTCCCTCATTTCCCCGCTCCACTTTTGGCGCGGCAGGCCGCGGTTGATGCGCGAGATTTCGCTGTTTGGTTTGTAGGTGCTGTAACGTTCGTCGACCGTGGTAAGGTAGTCGTATACGGCATCAAAATCGGCCGCCGTGGCCGGGGCATCGGCAATCTCCACAGTTATCGGCATACCCATCAGCAGGCGGGTTTGCTTCATGTTAACTTTTGGCCTCGGCCAGAGCGCTGGCCAACGATTCGCGGAAGGCGTAACTGGTGTCGGTGGCACCAGTGACGATGTCGACATCTGCATTTTGAGCTTGGATGGCTTCCTGCGACAGATACGGCATGGCCTGGCGGTTGATTTCGATGGAGTTACGGTGGTCGTTTGGGTAGCGCAGGAATTGGACGTTGGTGAGCTGGCCGCCCTTGACAATTGCCATCACTTGCACGTAACCGTAGTAGGCGTTGGCTAGGCTGCCGGTGAAGGAGCCGTCTTTATAGGCTGATGCGGGTTGTGTTGGGGTAGAGTCGGCTGGTGGTGTGCCGCTCGCGTTGGTAGCTGGCTTGCTTTGGCTAGGCCCGGCGGCCAGAACCGGTGGTTTGACGGCTGTGGTCTCATCATGCGAGCGCTGGTATGAATATAGCGCCAGCGAGACGAGCACCATAGCCGAGAGCAGCAACTTTTTCATAATCCTATTATCCTTCGCCGTGTGGGCTTGTACAACATCGAGCGTAGCGGGCCGGGCTTAAGAACGGCTGAGAGTTGGCGGAGACAAGCATAAGCAGTATACTGATGATATGGAAGATAGCGGCTCACATGCGGAAGAGCAGAAAAATAGAAAATCCTGGTGTAGACCCTGGCTGCTCTGGCTGCTGATCGTGCTGGTGCTGTTGCTATTGGCCGCCGCCGGTTATGCGTGGATGCAGTGGCGGGCGTGCAAAAGCAACGAAGCGCAGTTGATCAAGGATAAAAAATCGCTACAGCAACAAATGGATAAGCTTATGCAGGAGAAGGCCGCGGCCGCTGCCTCGGGCTCCGGCCAGCAGGCCGCCTGCAATGACACGCCGTCCGATAGTCTGAAAGAAAACATCAAAGCCGCGCTGGATAGCAAGAACACCGCCGCCTTCGCCAGCTATTTTAGTAATCCTGTCATGTTTGTGATCGCCGCGTCCGAAAAAGGCGGCAGCGAAACGCCCGACCAAGCCGCCGCCGACATGGAGTACGCCAACACCGCCACCGGCCCGTGGAATTTTGCCCTGCCCGCCGCCACGCTGGATCATTACGACGCTGGTTTTTACACCGATTACTTCGACGCCAACACTTACACCGGCCGCGCCGCCAGCGGCCAAGTTGCTGCCTTCGATTTCGACTGCAACGGCAAAATCAAGCAAGCCTTCCTAGCCGCCAGCGAAGACCTGCTGTAGCCCTCCTCGCCTGGTGCTACCTCTGTGATTACATCGGAGGAGAGTTGTCGACCGACGGCTTCGAAGAGGACGAAAGGCTTGTTGGCGAACTGGCCGAGTGGGTCTCGCTTGAAGAGCTCGATGCCATCGTAGCCGGAAGTACGATTAATTGGCGCAGAATAGTCAAGGATGCGCTGGGCCTTACCGCAGACAGCGGGATGCGCCCGGTCACACGATCAAATAGATAAACAGCGCGTAGACGAAGATGTTGACGAGCCAGCTGTTTCGTTGCATCCAGTCGCGGACTTTGGGCATCAGCGCCGCCGCTCTTTTGTAGAACAACAGATAGCTAATCAGCGGCAGTGCGGCAATCAGCGTGGTGAGCAGCAAAAACGGCACGGCAGATAGCAAATCCAGATTGTTGCTGGCCAGGTTGAGTCCGACAGTCAGCATCACCACAATATCCGTCGGCATGAAGAAGATCAGACCGCAGCCCAGCAAAAAGGCGCGCCCAGGCGAGGCCCCAAAGAGCGACGCCATCCATTTTGGCGCCTGGCTGGTTTTGCGCCCGCGGTAGCTGCGCAGGGCTAGTACTATCAACACTAAAACGAGCAGCACCTGCAAAAGTTTTGCCGCGCCGGAAGGGCCACCCGCCTCATGCAGCGGCACTGTACCGCCCAGCCACTGGCCGATACGCGAGTAGAGCCACACGCCAACACTTGCGGTCAGGCCGACGGCGCCCACGAAGGCGCCGGAGCTGGCGACCGGCCACTTGCTGGTAGTCAGAATGAGGGCGGTCATGATCTGCGGTCCGGCCATCATGGTAATGGCAAGGGGTAGAATTTGCAGGTTCATGCTCGCAGTATGCCTGCCGCCTGCCCCACGACGCTATAAAAAATTACTCAGATACCAGGATCTGCCATGCGCAAGAGAGAGCCCAGATGCTCCGGCGCGGTGATGTTTTGGATTAGCGCGCCAAAGTAGGCGTCCTTTTGAGGAGTTATTTCGGGAGGGATGCGGTCCGCCGGAGCCGCACCCGGTACCCTCTCCATGGCACGCCTGTCCAAAAAACCGGTTTGGAGCACGGTAGTTACGGCCTCAAGCATCGTCCGCAGCCGCGGTGCCGGGATGCGCGGGTCGGTTACTGGGGCAGTGTGCACCTCTGTAAAGTCATACACTTTGTATGCGAGCGTATCTTCTACGGGGTCGGGCTCAGGTCGCACCGCGACCGTCGAGACGGTGTAGGTTCCGCCCCGGCGGAGTCTAAGCGCGTGGTGCTGTCCTCTGTACAGCAAGTTAGCCGACAGCTCGTCATAGCCGGGCAGTTCCGTCGCATTATTGGCGCGCGAATTAAGACCGTGCGCGCGAGCCGTCAGCATCAGCCAAGCCGGCCCGCCAGTCCCCTCCCCCGTGAGCGGCATACTCAGCCACGCCTGCGCGCATGCCACCCTCGCCAGATAGCGGTAGGGCTCTGTCGTCATCCCGATTTGCTCAATCTGGGCTGCGCGGTCACCCGCCAGCCATCTGCTTGCCTCTGCGTTAAATCCCAGGGCAATCGCAGTAGCCTCGGCGTCCAGCCCGGCGCGGCCTTCGGGTGCTTCCCAAGTCATGTGCAATAATATAGCAGTTTTTTGCATCGCTAGCGAATCTAGTAGACGTTGCTACGCGGTGGCGGAGGGCACATTTACGTACGGAGGGATGCGCCGAGCGCGTCGATATCTTATAATACTAGTACGTAAGGCGGGATCTAAGGCATGAAGGGCGACGAAAACGTAATCGGAGTGAGCGAATACGAGGACGGCTACTCGATCGTCTTCGTGACGCGAGGCATGCCGTTTACTAACTGGTCGGCGCATCAGGTTGATATCTGGGGCAAGCAGTTCCCTACGGTCGAACACGCCTTTCACTACAAAAAGTTTGCCGAAACTGATCCGGACTGGGCCGAAAAAATCAGAAACGCTAAAAGTCCCTGGGAGGCGTGGCGGCTGGGCTGGAAGCGTCCGATCGACACCGAGTGGTGGGATGCTCGCCGCGAAGAAGTGATCTACGAGCTGATAAAGGCCAAGGTGGCGCAGCACGCCGACGTGCGCGAAGCGTTGGTAAAAAGCAACGGCCGGATGATCATGGAGAGCGGCGATGATACCGACGCGTTTTGGGGCGTCGGCTTCGACTACGGCGGCCAGAATAAGCTGGGCGAGATCTGGGTGCGCGTCCGCGACGAGCTGCTCTAAGGCGTGGTTATCTATTCCATGCGGTTGGCATAATCGCCGCTGCAGATAGACGGGAAATGTTGCTTCATGTGGTCGAAGTCCGCAGGCTGTACCTCGGCCCAAATAACCTCGATGCGTCCGCGCGACTCATCCGTAAAGTAACTGAGCGGGCAAAATCGATCGCGCAGCGGCGAGACGGAAGCGAATTCCCAATGTGTCGAATAGTGGATATTTTCGGGATGCTGCGGGTCGCGTTTTGGGTCCGGCAGGGCGATTTTGTCGCCTTGCCTGACCTTTTGGCCGACTTTCACAAACACATGGTCCGGGTCCATCTCTTTGTAGACGATATTGTACGCACCGCTGTGGAGTGTGATGTCCGTGCCGTCCGAACTTCCGCCCTTCAGCATTTTGGTAATTTTGCCGTCGGCCGAGGCGATGAAGGGGAACGATTGCTGGCTGACAAAATCGATGCCCGGGTGGCCATTCGGAACTTGCGGCTTGGGGTGATAAATGGTTTCACCCATCGGGATTAGCGCCGTGGTGCTGTCGTATTGGGCTGCGAACGGCAGGATGATCTGGAGCTTCTTGTGCGGCAGATAAGCATCTAGGCGCAGTACGAACTCGGCGGCCACAAGTCCGCCAAACACTAGCAGGCCGAGCGGGACCAAGATCAGCCGGGCTCGCCTAGCGTTCATATATTTTGGGCTGCTTGAAGCCGGCCACCGCCGAACAGTCCGCACCCATGAAGGTTTCGAATTTGAGCTTACGCGTTTCAGTCATCTGTACCAGCGCGCAGCCAAGTGTAGACTTGCCGCTGTTGCTCACCGTTACGCCGGTGGCGAAGCTCATGCTATCCCATTTCGAACCGTCAGCTTTCAGATAATCCCATTGCTTGAGGCTGTATTTGATGAGTCCGCTCTGGGGCGTGATGGCCGCCGGATCGGGCGAGCCTTGCGGCACTGAGAATTGGTTTTCCGGCGCGCCGTTGGCCGGAGCGAGGTAGCCCACCGAAACGATCAGCGCCGTCGGATCGTAGTGATCGGGCGCAAACGAAAGATGCCCGTCCCAGTAGTTGCTCTTTCCGCCCTGCCCTGCACCGCCGTAGCCATTGGTGCCTTCCTGAAACCAGGTGCCGATGAGTTTACCATCCACATCGTAATCGATTTTGCCGCTGCGAGGTTCGGCGGTGCGGACGTATTTGGCCAGTGTTACGGTTTTGAGATCGTCGGTGTAATAATCCAGCGGGTCGGCTGTATAAATCTTCCAGGCTTCGGATTTGTAGTGTTCTGGTACTACAAAACCTTTCAGTGGTTTGGTCGTGTCCCACACGGCGAAGTCAAGCGTTTGCCCACCGATATGACCGATCAGCTGACCGGCCTTGACGGTAATCGGTAGCGCCTGTTCGCTGATACCCGGCTCGACGCTCGTCAGAAGATCGTAATAGTAAAAGAAAGTGCACGTGACCGAAAAGACTAGCCGGATACGCGTGGGATGGACCTCCAGCTCGACGATTTTGGCGTCGCCCATGGCCCGTACCTCATAAGTGTCCTTGGGCGAGTTGAAGACGGCCGGCGAATAATATTGGTGGTCCACCGGCGTGACGTGCCCGCCGATCATTAGCCCGTACGGTTCAATGTGCGAAAAATCGGCCGGCTTCATGGGCGAGACGCTCAGCTTGGCGCCGCTGCCGCTACCCTCGCAATGATTGCCGGAGAGCTGTTTGCCCGCAGTAACCGCATCGGCCGTGCTTTGTGTGCCGGTCGCGACGCTGCTGTTATTGGCCGTATCCTTTTTACCAATAGCTTGAGAAACGCGCCACCCTACCAGGGCGACAGCCGCTAGAATAATTACTATAATCAAACCTTCAACTACGCTAAACCCACCCTGGCGTCGTTTCATTAGACTTGATTATGACCTAAGCATGAGCATTATGCTAGCCTTTTCCGGCTGGTCAGATGCCTGTCGGCTAGAATTCTTCGCGGTGTTTGGCGAGCCACCGACGATTGATTTCTCGGTTTGCTGCACGCAGGTCTTTCCACTGGGTGATAGAATCAAGCAGTTCCGACTGGTCGGGGTGACGCTCAGCCAACCCCTGGAATACGGACTCAGGCATAAGCTGGGCCATCCGCCTCAAAAGTACACTGCCGCTTATCAAATTGTTCTCGTCGGGACGGAGCGATTCTTGTGTCACGTGATTGAAAAATGCGATAAGTAGCCTATCGAAAGTTTTGTCGCCATCCTGGGCTTCCAGCTCAGCGGCTGCACCCGAGACTTCCGGCCGTTGAACGATGGCTAAAAATGCTCGCATAGCCTGGTCTAGCTCCCCCACTGTCTCTGGAGCGGAGTTGGCGTACTGGTCTGCGGCGACGTGTTTCCCGAAACGCTCCTGAAACGCGGCGATCCTTTGCGCAGCCCAGGGATAATAGGCGCCCGGTTGGTGTTCGGCCAGCCAGAGCTGGGCCTGTAGCTCGGCGACTTCCAGGGCGTGCGCCGTGGGATCGTCATCATAGAAAGAGTAGGGCTGCTCACCGAGAAGATCTACCGCCACATCCTCTGTAACTGCTTGGATAAAATCCGCTTGCCGGGTTCTCTCTGCAGAGTCTGACGTCGCGCTGAACACAAATGTGAACTGGACGTTTTGCGATGGCTCCAAGCGTTCGCCAATTACCGGCATACCGCATCGCTGGGCGACGACAATCGCGGCTCCGATGGAAGGTTTTTCTACGGTATGGTCGGCGATGACATAGGCCGTGTTGTAAATGGGGTGGTAGTATCCTTGCGTGGCCGCTTCGCCATGAGCCAGAAAAGCAGCCGCTAGGAGGTTGCCGCTGGCCGCAGTTTGACCATGCTCTGGGTAAGTAGCTCCGGAGTCAATGGGCCCGCCTTCGAAAGAGGGGTGATGATGTGACATGAGAGATTATGATAACAGAATATTCTTATTTTTGCCACGTCTCCCCGTATCTAGTGGTGTGAGTGCACGACGGCGTGGCCTTTGCCGCGAGCGATGAGGAAGCGATTGAGCGGGAAAGCGCACGCGAAGGCGACGGCCAGCGACAGTGCTAGGCTGAGCCAAAACAGTACGGTATTAAGTCCGGCATTGATGGCGCCAGGCACGGTCAGGATGAAGGCGTTGTCCATCAATTCCATCACGGCTATCGAGGCCGTGTCGGCCACAAGGGCCAGCTTGAGCGCCCGGCGCAGCGGGGTCCCGTGCCGCAACAGCGGCCGCATCGTCAGCGAATAGCCAAACACGAAGGCCAATACAATCGAGATACTAATGCTCGGAGCCGCCTGCCAGGCGAGCGCGCTAGAAATGATCATGCCCGCTACCTCGCCGATCGCGCAGCCCGTCAGACAATGGAGCGTTGCGCTGAAAGCGGTGCGATTAAGTGACTTAACGGAATGAGAGGGCTGCCCGGATCGATCTTCGGTGTGTTCACGCATACTTTAATAATAACTCACGCTTACCACCGAACCTCACGAGAGCCGAGCGCGCCCACGGCGAAGCCGACATAGCGGCGCAGGAAGCATTCGAAGAGTTCTTTGTCTCGTTCGGTCGGCGGTCCATCCATTGACAGGCCAGCCTGCCAGATAGTCAGGGCCCGGCCGGGGCTTAGAATGATGCCGTCGGTCAGCTGTGTCACGTCCAAACTTAGGTGCCCGTTATCGCTAAACATCACGCCAAATGGCATGCCCAAGCTAAAATTAACTGCACCGTCGTTAAGCCGATCCAGCGCGGGAGTGATCGGCTGCCAATGTTGGCGATCTATACCGACGGCTATGTAATTCCCCTCCCCCTCATCACGACGGATCAATGGCACGATTTGTCGTGCCTCGCACAGTACCTCGGGGAGGACAGGATGTATAACACTTACTTCCAGCTCAGACATAACAGCCATACTACATCACCCTACTCTGACTGTTATAATAATACGATAACGGAGGAAGAGATATGTCATTTAATGGAACGATTGTCGCGACGGTTGCAGCCAACGATATGGAAAAGAGCAAAGAGTTTTATGGGCAGAAGGTAGGCCTGGAGCAGACCAACGAAGACGCTGGCGGTGTTACTTATATGGCCGGAGGCGCTAGGCTCCACATCTACCAGTCGTCTACGGCCGGCACTGGCCAGGCGACTTGTTTTATGTTGGAAGTTGACGATATCGAGGCGACCGTGGCCGAATTCAAGGATAAAGGCATCACGTTCGAGCACTATGATCTGCCCGGCGGCGAGCGTCAGGGGGATATTCACCTCATGGGACCATTCAAGGCCGCCTGGTTCAAAGACCCAGACGGCAACATTATCGGCATCGATAATAAGATGTAATCTTTGCCAGCTTCAGGAGAAGCTTAGGCTTACCTGCTTAGGGCAATACCACAAGGAGTTTTTCAAGTGCTTTTTGACGTATGCAAACTAAAGTGATATAATTATTACAATTATCTAATTGCATAAGGAGCATTAGAGATGACCCATAATTCTGGTTCCGGTGAGGCAGCTTTTGCCCCAACATTGGTGATAACCCGCGGAGCGGCGGTAGACCTGGGATTACCCCGCCCTGGGCTAGAAGGCTGGGCGTTGCCTTTGACGGCCGAACCTTATAACGGGGATCTGACTGCCAGCGAGCGCCAAACCCTTGCCTATAACATTCCCCGCATCATTGTTACCGGGCAAAGAGGGACGGTCCCGTTGCGCTACGCCGATGCCGAAGATGCTAATCGAAACCTGGTCGTTTCCACAGCCACTAGCCTGCCCAGGCCAGACGAAGAGCAAATGCGCAGCGACCCGGCGCTTGCTGTTTCTTTTGAAGACATTGACTCGCTCGACGAGCCGTATCGAACGAGAGCGAGGGTTGTGGGCGGAATGACGATGACTCTTTATACTCGGCTCTGCAATGCACTCATTGACGCAGCGCGGGGAGACTCGGCTGATCGCGTGCATCGGGCCAGGGAAATCTCCTGGGCCATAGTCAACAACACGATTGCTGCCCCTGAAATTCGCAAGTTCCTTGGCGGGCCTGCTCAGTAGAACAGGTTGCCTGCGCCCGGGCGTCGATATTGCCGCCCGGCGCGAACT
>Ga0070690_100002084_pt1 | contig 10682 bp, 8 predicted proteins | sample KBSS33HmetaG_FD_64671 | JGI IMG/M metagenome (GOLD analysis project Ga0070690, IMG submission 64671) | Switchgrass rhizosphere microbial communities from Kellogg Biological Station, Michigan, USA - KBS S3-3H metaG | ecosystem: Host-associated > Plants > Roots > Rhizosphere ...
TTGCCGCGCTGCACCGGCGACGTCCGATCGGCGACCGCCGTCTGCATCAGGATGCTGCCCTGGCCGAGAATCCCGCGGCGCTCCTCCGGCATCGTCACCCGCTGGAAGTTCTCGCCGACGATGTTCGGGATGCGGTAGACCTTGGCGATCCGCTCGTTGACGAACGAGTAGTCGGCGGTGATCAGGTCGAGGAGGTTGCGGTCCTCGCGGACGATGCTGTCGAAGAACAGCTGCGTCTCACGGATGTACGACTGCGCGAGGTCGTTGTCGAACGACGGGAACAGAAGGGCGTCGGGATGAATCTTCTCGACGTCCTGCAGGCGCAGCCACTGCGACGCGAAGCGCGTCGACAGCGATTCGGCGCGCGGGTCGGCGAGCATCCGCTTCACCTGCTTGTCGAGCACCGCCGGCGTGTGCAGCGTGTTGGCGTTCGCCAGCTTGATCAGCTCGGCGTCGGGCAGCGTGTTCCACAGGAAGAACGACAGCCGCGAGGCGAGATCGTTGTCGCTGATCCGGTAGGTCTGCCCCGGCCGCACGCTCGCCGGCGTCGCCTCGAGGCGGAAAACGAATTTCGGGCTGGCCAAAAGCGCCTGAATCGCCGCCTTGATGCCGGCCTCGAAGTCGTGCCCCTTGCGCGCGTCGCCGTAGAACTCCATCAGCGACTCGATGTCCTCGTTGTTCGCCGGGCGCCGATACGCTTCGGTCGCCAGGCTCGCGAGGATCTTGCGCGCGCACGGAATCTCGTCCGACGGCGCGGTCGGACGGCACACGAAGATCTTGCGGCGGCTCGGCGTGTCCGAGACGCCGGTCACGCGGTACGGGCCGGTGATGCTGAAGTCGCGGACGTGCGGCAGGATATAGATGCCGGCGTTGTCGCCGTACTCGGTGTCGGCGAGCGTGTAATCGATCGGCGCGATCAGATCGTCGACGACCCCGTCGAACTTCTGGATGAACGCAGCGGCGATGTGCTGCGGCCCCGCCTTGACGTGAATCCGCGGCGTGGTCAGGTTGAGCCCGTTCTTGTCGGTCTCGCTGATCTTGTAGTCGATGTCGAGCAGCGCGGCGCGCTCGCCGTTGATCGAGACCTCGAGCTGCTCGTTGCGGCTCGCGACGCTGCCAAACAGCTGACCGGTGGGCGTGCCGTGGAGCATCACTCGGAACGTGTACTCGCCGTCGGCGGGGAACGTGTAGGTGAGCGCGATGCCGCCGCGGGTGCCCCAGGGCGTCCCGTCGATGTGCTTCATCTGCGACTGCGTGCGCGGCACCTTGAAGGTCGATTCCGACGGCGACGCGCTGCGATCGCCGACCGCCAGGGTCGAGATCCTGCCGGCGGCGCGTAGATAGCCTTCCATCAGCGTCGCCGAGAACGTCTGGACGTCGGCGATGTTGTCGTAGCCGGCGCTGAGCGTGTCCGGAGGCAGGAACGCGTTCACGTCGACGTCGAGGTCGAGCAGTTCCTTGACCGAATGCTGATATTCGGCGCGGTTGAGCCGCTGGAACGGACGCCGGCCGGGGTTCGGGTGCGTGAGCGAGGCGCCGTCGATCTTGTTCTCGAGGGACGAGACGAACTGCGTCAGCACAGCCGGCTCAGGTCGCCGCGCCCCGGGCGGCGGCATCATGCCCAGGCGCAGCTTCCGAATCATTTTCTCGGCGACGTCAGCCGTTTGATCGGCATGCGCGGCGTCGAAATTGACGAGCGACAGACCGCCGGCCTTTCCTCTTTCGCTGTGGCAGGTGACGCAGTATTGCTTGACGAGCTCCGGCTGCGGCTCAGCCGAAGATTGCGCGGGCGTCGTGGTCTTGTGAGCGACCGCCATCGCGGGTTTCGTAGCGGGCGCGGTCTTGGGCGGTGGTGTGGTCTGAGCGGCGAGGCTGAGGCTGCACGTCATCGCGGCGGCACCCACAGCAGGCAGCATCCGTATCCTCATGCGCGAAGCACCTCTAAACAGCTGATTCGACGCGACAACCAGACGAGAAGTATAGGAAATCCCGCGAGCGAAGTTGCCAGCGATTGTCACCCGGAGGAGCCGGCCGTTCGGCCGTCATTCTTTGCGGGTTTTTGGGTCGGCGCCGTCGGTCCACCACCGCCGCCGGTCGCTGATCCGCGGGAAGGTCCGCCGATCACGGCCGCTTCGCCGCTCGGGCGAAAACGCGATGAACGACCAGCCGCTGCCGATCAGGAAGGCCTCCATGTCGACCTGGAACGTGGTCAGCTTGGTGATTTCGTCGAAGAAATACGAACGCGGCGTGCCGTTTTCCGTGACGATGAGGACGATGCCGCCCTCGGCCTGCTGCCGGCGGAGCGTGAGCCGCTGACTGCCGCGCGCAAAAGTCCAGACCTGATCTTCCGGCAGAAGCGCCTCCGGCGGCGGATTCTACAGGCAATTCCCGCCGGGCGCGCCGCGAGATCAGCGATCATCGGCGCGTATGGCCTACCCAATCAGTCGCTTTCCGGTTCCGTCGCTCGATTCGCTGCCCGACGATGTGCGGGCGCGGATTCTGAAGGTGCAGGAGAAGTCCGGCTTCGTGCCGAACGTGTTCCTGCTGCTGGCGCGGCGGCCCGATGAATTTCGCGCCTTCTTCGCCTACCACGACGCGCTGATGGACAAGGCCGGCGGCCTGTCGAAAGCCGAGCGCGAGATGATCGTCGTCGCCACCAGCGCGGCCAACCAGTGCCACTACTGCGTCGTCGCCCACGGCGCGATCCTGAGGATTCGCGCCAAGAACGCGCTCGTCGCCGACCAGGTCGCGATCAACTACCGCAAGGCCGACATCACCCCGCGTCAGCGCGCGATGCTCGACTTCGCGATGCAGGTCGCGCTCGCCTCGCACACGGTCGGCGAAGAGGATATCGAGCGGCTGAAGCGCGAGGGGTACGACGAAGAAGACGTGTGGGACATCGCGACCATCGCCGCCTTCTTCGGCATGTCGAACCGAATCGCCAACTTCACGAGCACGCGCCCGAACGACGAGTTTTATTCGCTCGGACGCTAGAATTAGGAATTTGGAATTTGGAATTGGAAGTCTTGGCGGCTATCTGAATGCCGAACGACCGCGCAATCCCCGCTACAACCACGCAACAGGCTATTTCGCTTACTCCCCGGAGCGCGTTCGCCGCATTCGAGACATCATGACGCGTGTGATTCGCGAGGCCTGCGGCAGTAGTACGAATTCCAAGTTCGAAATTCCAAATTCTTAATTCCGCCAGCGCGAGCGCGCGTCAGCGCGCGAGCGCAAGCGCGATGGTGGCCCACGCGGTGGCGGCTGCCGAGATCCACTGGTTGACGCCGTAGGGGAAGCCGCTTTCGAAGTAGGCCTGAATCGGAACCGCGCGCGATTCGACGACCCACGAACCGTCGTCGATCTGCGTGCGCAGCAGGTACTCCAAACCTTTGCGGTACGCGGGCGCGTCGGCGTCGATCGATCCGCTCTCGCGCAGCGCAACCAGCGCCTGGCCGGTTGCGTAGGCGTCGGTGCCCATTGCCGCGGTCTGCGCCCACCCGCCGTCGGCGCGCTGCAGCGCGAGCAGATCGCCTGCGGCAGCGGCGACGGCCTCCTTCGCCGCGCGGGACCACGACAGCCCTAGCAGACGGAAGGCGCGCTCCTCCGTATCGACGGCGCGCGCCTGTGTGAGCCACGCCCGGGCGCGGTCGACGGAGGCGTCGAACTCGGCGCGCCGTGACGGCGGCGCGAACAACTGCAGCGCGCGCATCGAGAGGGCGGTGACCGTGACGTCGTACGACTCGATCGGCGGGCGCAGGGTCATGACCGGCCAGTGGCCGTCGGCAGCCTGGCGCCGCTTCAACCAGATCGCCTGCGCGTCGGTCGCCGGATCGCTTGCGTAGCCGTCGGCGCCGAGTCCGACCAGCAGATAACTGATTGTGTCCTGCTGCCCGGCGATGAATTCGTTCTGCAGCGTGCCCTCGCGCCAGGTTTCGAGGTACGCCGCAGCCAGCACTGTCTCACGTTTCGCGGCCTCGTCGTTGACGCGGAACCCATGGCGTCGCGCGGCCGCGACGGCCATCGAGACGACGCTGTTGTGATGGCACGACACGCAGCCGGTCTGGTTGATGAACGCGATGCCGACGTCCTGCAACAGCGGCAGGCTGCGCTCGACGGCGGCGTGAATCGCCGCCGGCGTGGCCGGTGTCTCGCCGATCGGCGTCGGGCGCGCGGAGCGGCCGGGATCGTAGCGCGGCGCCGTCGACTCCGCGCCGGGATCGGGCGGCACGCGCGGCAGCGGCCCGCCGGCGCCTATCATTGCGGCGCAGCGTTCGCAGTTGGTGCGCACGAACCTCGCCGGCGGCGCGCCGCTCGATTTCGGGCCGACGCCGTAGTCGAGCAACACGCGGAAGGTATCGGCGTCGCCAGCGCGCGCCGCTTCGCGCAGCGGCGCCAGCTCGCTGGCGCGCCACGGGAAGGGATCGGCGCCGTAGTCGAGCAGCAATCGCACCGCGTCGGCGGCGCCGACGATGCCGCTGGCGATCAGGATCGGCGAACGGTGATCGTCGGAGCGCGCGTTTGCGTCGGCGCCGGCCTCGAGCAACAGCCGCATCGTCGCGACGTCGGGCACGGCCCACATCAGCGCCGTCGCGCCGGCGACGTTTGCCGCGTTCGGATCGGTGCCGCGTTCGAGCAACTGGCGCACGAGCGTGGCGTCGCCGTACAACGCCGCCGCCAGCAACGCGGTCGTGCCGCCGTGCCCGCGTCCGACCGCGGCGCGCGGCGCCTTCATCAGATCGTCGATGGTGCGGCGGTCGCCGGCGCGAATCGCGGCAATCAGCCGCGCCGAGGCGTCGTCGACCGGCGGCGCCGGCACTTCGCCCGACGCGGCATCGGGCCAGTTCGCACCTTCGTCGATCCACTGCCTGATGGTCTCGATCTGCTGCGGCGTCAGCGGGTGACCCGGCGGCATCTGCGTCCCCAGGGCGGTGTCGGCGATCCGGTGATAGAGCTTGCTGCCGTCGGCATTGCCCGGGCCGATCAACGTCTGCGTGCTGCCGCGCATCGCGTCGGCACGGCGATCGAGACGCAGGCCGTTCATCTGCATCTCCGACCCATGGCAGCTGATGCAGTGCGCGCGAAAGATTGGCTGCACGTCACGAACGAAGTCGACAGGGCCGGACGGCTGCGCCGATACGAACGCGCCGCCGGCGGCTGCGAGGAGGATCACCAGAGTCGTCGCGGCGCGGCTGATCACGGCAGTATTTTACAAGGGCTCAGCTCGGACCACTCTCGCGGCGGAGCGGTTCTACAGGAAATTCTTTCCGCACGGCGGCGAGCGATCGGCCCTCGTGCTACGGCGCGCAGTTCTGGGCCACCAAGTCCAGCGCCACGACGTTGATCGCCTGGCCGTCGGCCCCGTCCATCAAAAAACCGGTCGCCGCCATCATGTGGCCGCGATGCGCGGCAGGGTCGGGAAATACATTAATCAATCGGACCTGACGCGTTCGCGATGTCGCAGCGCGCGGCGGGCGGCCGGCGTCGGCTGGCGCGACAAGCGCCGTCCGCTCCGGCTCGGTCGCGTTGATCAACGTCCACGCCTGCTCGTCGCGCAGCGCCAGGCAGCCGGTGACGCGCACGAGCGAGCCCGTCCTGGGCGCCGTCTGGCCCCCCGCGCGCTCGATCCTGAACGTCGCCAGCACCGCATCGTCGCGCGACAACTCAGCCGCTCCTGCGGGGAATCCGTTCTGCTGAAGGAGATAGGCCACGATGTCGCGGGTGTCGTCCGCCGCGACCGTGCCAATGCCGTCGGGCGGCATGCTGGTGCGAATCAGCACCACGAGGTGGTCGAGCGTGTGCGCCTCCCAACGCTCCATGAAGCGTTCGCCGCTCAGCGGGTAGTCGCGCCGGCCGCCGAGATCTTCGCCGTGGCAGCGACTGCAGTGCTGCAGGTAAACCGCTTTGCCTCGCTCCGCCTGCGCAGCCGTGTACACGCCGCGCCACACGGGGCTGTCGGCTGGTTGGCCACGAAGCGCGGCGAGGCCTGCGACGCACGCGGCAGCGATCGCGCCGATGCGAGTGAAGAGCCGGAAACGACGCATCGCCGACATTTTACCGGCTCGGGCCTCTGCTAGACTCGCCGCTGATCGTGCGACCGGTACACTGGCTATTCGTCGTCGGCGTCGCGCTCTTCGTGAGCGGTCTCGTCTTCGTCGTCGCCGGCGCGCGCCTGGCGCGGCAGGCGCCGGCGCCATCCACCGAGGTCGCGATCACCCCGACCGCCAGCGTGAAGCAGATCATGCAGGGCATCGTCGGACCGGCGGCGGATCGCGTGTTCGCATCGGTCAAGTACACCGAAACGCTGAAGGGCCGCGAGGAACAGGTGCCGCACACGGACGCGGAGTGGCAGGCGGTCGGCAACGATGCGGCAGCGCTCGTCGAGTCGGGCAACCTGCTGCTGATGAAAGGCCGCCGCGTCGACGACGGGGAGTGGATCAAAATGTCGCAGATGATGATCGACGGCGGGCGCGTCGTCCTGCGAGCGGCAGAGGCGAGGAGCCCCGACAAGGTGCTCGAAGCAGGAGAGGCCTTGAATGTCTCGTGCGACACATGCCATCAGCGCTACCAGCGTGGCTCGTAGGTCGACCGGCCTCCTGACGCTCGCGCTGGTCGCGATCGTGCTCGCCTCCGACGTCGGCGCGCACGGCGTGTCCGGCAAGGATGCCGTCTTCCTCCAGTCGCTCCGCGGCGCGGCCGTCGGCCCGCTGATGTACCTCGGCGCGAAACACATGGTGACCGGCTACGATCACCTGGCGTTCCTGGTCGGCGTGATTTTCTTCCTGTATCGGCTGAAGGACGTCGTTCAGTACGTCAGCCTCTTCACTGTCGGCCACAGCGTGACGCTGCTCGCCGGCGTCCTCGGCGGCGTCCGCGCGAATTCCTACCTGGTCGACGCGATCATCGGGCTGTCGGTCGTCTACAAGGCCTTCGACAACATCGACGGGTTCAGGCTGTTCTTCGGCGCGCAGCCGGACACGCGCGCGGCCGTGCTCGTCTTCGGTTTCTTTCACGGCTTCGGGCTGGCGACGAAGCTCCAGGACTTCGCGCTGTCGGCCAACGGCCTCGTCGTCAACATCATCAGCTTCAATATCGGCGTCGAGATCGGCCAGGTGATCGCGTTGACCGCCGTGCTGGCGGTGCTCACCTGGTGGCGCTCCCGCCCCGGGTTCCTGCGGCATGCGGTCGTGACCAATGGTGTGCTGATGGCCATCGGCTTTCTGCTTGTCGGCTATCAACTGTCGGCCTATTTCCTGAACGTCTGATGGCGACCACGGGCACGAATCCCGAGCGGGTTGCGGCGCGAGAACGCGTCGCGATGGCCGGAGGCGCAGCGTTGCTGGCGGCGGGATTGATTCTGGTCGGCGCCGTGCTGCCGGCCGAATACGGCGTGGATCCTCTCGGCATCGGCGCGCGCCTTGGCCTCACCGCGATCGGCGACGTCGAGAAGCAGATCGCGGCGTTCGAGTCGAGCCGCGCGGCAGGCGCCGGCAGCGTGCCGATCGTCGTCCCGCAGCAGCGGCCGTTTCAGCGCGACACGGCGACGTTCACCCTCGCCCCACACGAGTCGGTCGAATACAAGTACCGGCTCGACAAGGGACAGGCGCTCCTCTACTCGTGGAACGCGACCGCCGCCGTCAACTACGAGCTCCATGCCGAACCGGACGGTGCACCCGCCGGATACGCCGAGAGCTACGAGAAGCGAAACGGCGTGGCCACGGCCTCCGGCACCTTGACGGCGCCGTTTCCCGGCATCCACGGTTGGTACTGGGAGAACGCGGGTGACGCGCCAATCACGGTGACGCTCTCGGCCGCCGGCTTCTTCACCGTGTCGCACGAATTCCACAAAGAGCGCCCGCCGAAGACGCGCATGTTCCAATAGACGATCGATGGACGGATATGGAAGGTGCGCGTGTCACAGTCATCGGCGGACCGGCTGACCAGCGAGCCCGCTGATGAATCACCACATGCCAATAATCAGGAGCACATGATGCGAAGCACATCCTCGATCGCTGCGTTGATCGCTGTCGCCTCCGCGGCGACGCTATCGGCCCATGTCATGGTTTCGCCGACGCAGTCGAAGAGCGGCGGGACGCAGAAGTACGAAGTCCGCGTGCACAACGAAGCCAAGGTGGCGGCGACGGCGATCGATGTCGATATCCCCGACGGCGTGACGGTCACCGACGTTGCGAAACCGGCCAGCGGAGGGTTCACGACGAAGAAATCGGGTGATCGGATCACCAGCATCACCTGGCAGATCGAGGTTCAGCCGAACAAGTACGTCGCGTTGCCGTTCACGGCGACCAACCCGGCCAACGCATCCGAGCTCCGCTGGTCGCTGCACGAACACCTCGCCGATGGAACGACGGTCGACTGGAGTGACAAGCCTGGATCGAAAGAAAAAGGATCGGTCACCAGGCTGACAGCGGGACAGGACTGAAAAAAGGGGCCGGGCGCGCGATGCGCCCGGCCCCAAGACTACGCGAACAGCGACGACTACGGCTGCCGGATTTCGATCACTGCGAAGTTGTAGCGATCGGTGCCGAGGCCGCTGACGCCGATGGTCGCCGACGAGCCCGACGTCGGTTGCGGATTGGTCGTCCGCAGCGTGAAGAACGTGTCGGTGATGGTCGTCGCGCCCTGGCCGACGATCGTCGTGCCGGCGTTCGCCGTCACCACCTTGCGGTTATCCCAATCGTTGCCGACTCCGAACAGCCACGAGTTGGGCTTGGTGGTCGGCAGGCTGATCGACGGATCACCGGCCACGCCGGTGCCCTTGTTGGTGACCGCCGACGCCGCGCCGACGAGCGTGTTCTGCGCGCCGGTGAAGCCGACGACCGTCATGTGCCCGACCGCCCCGAACCGGTAGACCGCGTTGACCGTGAGCGACGTACGGGCCGTGGGCGCGAACGCCCACCAGATCTCCGAGTCTCCGGACTGGGCGTTGGCCTGCGCGGCCCGCGTCCAGGTCAGCGCCGTGCCGCTGTTGGTCATGTTGTTGACGTTCTGGCGCTGATTCGCGTTCGTCGCCGGCGTCGTCGACGGGCCGTCCAGCGAGACGAACGCCACGACCAGCGTGTTCGCCGCGACGGCGAACGCCGGGCTCGTGATGATCGTGTTCGCCGCCGTCGTGTTACGCGTCACGAACGTCGCGATTGTCGGCGCCGTGCCCAGCGAGATCACCAGGGCCACGTTGCTGCCGCGCGCCGCACTCGATCCGCCGGTCGGCGTCTGGCTGATCACCAGGCCGCCTGCGACAGTCGTGCTGTTCGCGAACGTCACCGACACCGTCAGACCCTGACCCTGAAGCGCCGCGGTGGCCGCTGCCTGAGTCTGGCCGACGACGTTGAGGACGGTCACCGGCGGCGGACCGCTCGAGACCACGAGCGCCACGCTGGTGCCGACTTCCACCGTCGTGCCGTCTGCGATGCCCTGGCTGATGACCGTGTTCGCCGGAACCGTCGCGTTGGCCACGAAGGTGATCGGCGCGCCGACCAGGCCCGCCTCGTCGAGCTGGTTCAGTGCGGTGCCACGGGTACCGACGTCACCCAGATCCAGACCGGTGACCAGCGGGACGATCGTGCCGAGCGAGATCACGAGATCGACTCGGGTGTTTGGCGGCACCGTGAACCCCGAACGCGGATCGCTCGCGATGACGCGCCCGATCGGGATCGTCGGGCTGTTGGCCGTGGTGATGGTGCCAACCAACAAACCGGCATTGCGAATCGCCGTCGTCGCGGCCGCCTGAGTCAGGCCGATGACGTTCGGCACGGTGTTCAGCGGGCTCGGCACCGGGATCGTGATATCCGCGAACTGCAGCCGCTCGATGTTGAGCAGCGTGTCGCTGCCGTCCGACCCCGGAACGTCGGCCGCGACAGCCGGCACGTGCGTGACGATCACGCGCGGTCCGTCGAGCGTGATCTCGTAGTCAGCGCGCGGGAACGCGAAGACCGCCGTGTCGCAGTTGCGCGGCGCCGCGGCCGCGCAATCCGCCGGCGGCGTATCGGTCGGCGTGATGATGCTGCGGACGATCGAGATGTTGCCCGGATTGAGGCGCTGCGGATCCGAGAACACGTCGTCGCGCAGCGAGGTCGGATCGTTGACCAGCTTGATCGAGCCGTCGTTGAGGACGGCGCGCAGCTGGACGTTCATCCACCGGTCGCCGTCGATCAGGTCGTCACCCTTCTTGCCTTCGAGGATGTCGTTGCCTTTGCCGCCGAGCAGGATGTCGCCGCCCATGAAGCCGACGCCCTTGACGCCCGGCACCGCCGGGTCGTTGAGGTTCTTGTTGAACCCGGTCGGACCCATCAGCGCGGTGAGGCCGGCAATGTTTGCCGCGCCCGTGCCGCGACGGAAGTTCACCTGGCCCGGCACGCCAACCGCCGTCTCCTGGACCGGCGGCGTCCCCGCCGTCAGCTCCATGCCGACCACGAGACACTCGGCGATTTCACCGGGCGGCTCGCAGAGCACTTCGTTCGATCCGGCGATATGGTCGTCGAGATCCCAGCCCGACGCGCCGTCGACGAAGCGGTACTTGTTGCGGAGGTCGTTGAAGTTCAACGGCACGTTCGGCAGCGCGAGCAGGCCGAGCTCGATGAATTCCGGCGCGTTCCAGCCGCGCAGGGTGATCCAGTCGAAGCCGTAGTCGCCGAAGAACTTGTTCGAGCCTTCCGACATCAGCA
>Ga0070690_100002089_pt1 | contig 10674 bp, 8 predicted proteins | sample KBSS33HmetaG_FD_64671 | JGI IMG/M metagenome (GOLD analysis project Ga0070690, IMG submission 64671) | Switchgrass rhizosphere microbial communities from Kellogg Biological Station, Michigan, USA - KBS S3-3H metaG | ecosystem: Host-associated > Plants > Roots > Rhizosphere ...
ACCAGCACATCGGCGATTTCACGGAAGCGTTCCGCCTGATGTGCAAGACGATCGAAGTGATCCGGCTGGATGAACCTGAACAGATCTTTCCCGCATACGAAAAAGCGCTGACGCGCGACGACGGACGCAGCACGATCATTGTTGAATATGGCGACTACTACAACGAAAAGTAAAAATCCTGCCGCCGCCGAACTGCGCGATTGGCCGTTGATGAAGAACAACATCGCGCGCGAAGATCTCGACGCCGTCATCCAATTTCTCCAGCAGGATGACCCGATCCTGACGCAGTCGAAGAACGTCGTGGCTTTCGAAGAGGAATGGTCGCGATGGGTCGGGGTCAAACACAGCGTGTTCGTCAATTCCGGCTCGTCCGCCAACCAGGTCACCATGGCCGCCATCCGTGAACGGTTCGGCCCCGGCGAGATCATCGTCCCGACCCTCACCTGGATCTCGGACATCGCCTCCGTCGTCCAGAACGGTTTCAAACCGGTGTTCGTCGACATCGATCCCCGCACGCTGGGCATGGACACCAGGCAGGTCGTCAAAAAATTGACGAAGAAGACCCGCGCCGTATTCCTGACGCACATCCTCGGCTACAACGGCCTCGACCAATACCTGCTCGATGAGTTGCAGGACCGCAATATCCCGTTGATCGAAGACGTCTGCGAATCGCATGGCGCCACTTTTAAGGGCAAAAAACTCGGTTCATACGGTTTCGCGTCGAACTTCTCGTTCTACTACGCGCATCACATGAGCACGATCGAAGGCGGCATGGTGTGCACGAACGATCCGCATTTTTACGAGTTGATCCGCATGTTCCGTTCGCACGGCATGGTGCGCGAGGTCAAAGACCCGGCGCTGAAGGAGAAGTATAAATCCGATTACCCGGATTTGAATCCCGATTTCATCTTCGCCTTCCCGGCCTACAACGTCCGCAGCACCGAGATCAACGCGGTCATGGGCCGTTCCCAGCTCAAACGCCTCGACGAACGCAATGCGATCCGTACCCGCAACCTGAACTGCTTCCTCGACCATCTCGATCCGAAGAAGTTCTACACCGATTTCGAACGCGACGGCAGCTGCAACTACGCCTTCACGCTGGTCCTGCGCAAGCCGGACCAGAAGTTGTGGGACCGCATCGAAGCCACGTTGCGCGAGCGCAAGATCGAGTTCCGGCGCGGCACCTCCGGCGGCGGCAACCAGTTGCGCCAGCCGTTCATGCGCAAGATGATGCCGAACGAATATAAGAAATATCCCCGGGTCAACCACGTCCACTTCTTCGGCGCATACATCGGCAATTATCCCGAGCTGGAAACCAGCCGCGTCAAGGCGCTGAGCGAACTGCTGAATTCGATCTAAGCCATGAAGGCCCTGGTCACAGGCGGAACCGGATTCGTCGGCAAACATCTCCAGGAAGAATTGAAACGGCGCGGCGTCGATTGCTTCGCGTTCGGGAAAAAACAATTCGACCTGGCCCGCCGGGACCAGGCGGAAGCCGTGTTCAGGCAACATGCCGATGCCGACCTGGTCCTGCACCTGGCCAGTTACCAGGCCGCCGGGGAATTTCCCGCGAAGCACACCGCCGAACAGTTTTTCACGAACAACCTCATCCATAACCACGTCCTCGAAGCCTGGCGCCAGTTCATCCCGAAAGCGAAATTGATCGGCCTCGGCGCGTCGTGCGCCTACCCGAGTTCGGCGAACGCGATGACCGAGGATAAAATCTTCGACGGCGCCATCCACGGCAGCGTCTATGCCTACGGCGCCACCAAGCGCCTGCTCTACACCGGTATCCTCGCCTACAACGACCAGTTCAAACTCGACGGCAACTACGTCGTGCCCGCGGCGATGTTCGGTGAACACGACGATTTCGACGAAGCCACCGCGCATGTTCCCGGCGCGCTCATCGCCCGGTTCGTCAAGGCGGTGAAAATGAACCTGCCCGAGGTCGAGATCTGGGGCGATGGTTCGCAGGTCCGCGATTTCATGGATGTGAAAGAGTTCGTGCGCGGCCTCCTCGACGTCGCGCCGAAGATGGAGCGCGACCTGGTCAACCTCGTCTCCGGCAAAGGCACCACCGTCAAAGAGCTGGCCCTGGCCATCAGCGAAGCGGCCGGGTATCGCGGGAAAGTCTTCTTCAACGCCAGCCGTTACACCGGCGCCAAAGAGAAGTTTCTCGACGCCACGAAGCTGCGCGAGAAATACCGGCTGGAACTCAGCAATGACCTGGTTCCCGGGCTGCGGCGCACGGTGAAATGGTACGCCGACAATTTTGAGGCCGTGAAGGATCGCCGGAAGTTCGCCGCATGAACGCTTCGCAGATCCATCGCGGCGAGATCTGCCTCATCATGGCCACGCGCGGCCGGCCGCACATGCTCGCCGAAGTCTTCACGGCGCTCAAACAGTTCACCGTCCAAAAAGACAAGGTCCAGCTCTGGCTCTATGTCGATGAGGACGATACGGTCACGCGCCAGGCGATCGCCGACGGCAAATTGAATGACGCCGGCGTCAACCTCCACTGGCATATCGGCGGCCATATGTCCGGGCTCGGTCTCATGCAATCGGTCTTGTGGCGTGAATCCGGCCGTACCGCCGAGGTCTATATGGTGCTGGGCGATGACGTGAAGGTGGATACGCCGGGCTGGGACGACATCCTGCGCGGGGTCGCCGCGAAATATCCCGACGGCATCTTCCTGGCCAGTCCGCACGACCCGATGACGGCCGACACCTGCACGTATCCTGTGTTCGGCTGGAACTGGCTGGAGACATCGCAGCAACTGTTTTGCGGGCATTTTCCGTTCTGGTACGATGACCGGTGGGTCCACCAGATCGGTGAGATGGCTGGACGTTACATCTGGCTGCCCATCGTCATGCAGCCTGTCGGTGGCAAGGGCAAGACGCGCCGCATGCGCGACGTGCCGTTTTGGGCGCGCTTTTTCCAGTTGAGCCTCGACGAACGCAAAGAATCGGCAAAAAAATTGATCGACGCCATGAACCTTGAACCCGAAAAGAAAAAGGACGCGCTGCAACAGATGGAACAACGCGCGGCCAGTTTTGAAAAGTTGCAGGACCAGTACTCCGACCTGTACGCCGTGTTCCAGGAAGAACGCTTCACCTTGCACACGCCGGAGGAACGGCGCGCGTTCAATCCCGCTTACTTTCAAAAAGAAGCCGCGGCGGTCGGCCAATTGCTCCAATACGCGCAACAACGCATCGCCGAAAAGAAATATGAAGAAGCGTTGAAGTTCATCGACGGCACGCTGCTCTCGAACATCCGCCTGCGCCAGGCGCAGGATATGAAGATTGAATGCCTGCGCGCGCTCGGGCGGGATAAAGAAGCCGATCAATTGGCCAAAGAAACGTTGGCTGCCTGGCCCGAGATGAACGGCCCGCGCCGCTTGTTCCGCTTCCTGGGCATGGTCGCCAGCGACGGCAAAGCCATGGTCGTCGGTTTGCTCAAAGGCAGCAAAAAGAAATGACGTACGACACAGTCATCGTCGGTGGCGGCATCGTCGGCCTGGCCACCGCCTATCGCCTCCTCGAAGCCCGGCCGGGATCGAAAGTGTTGTTGTTGGAAAAAGAATCCAAGCTCGCCCCGCACCAGACCGGCAACAACAGCGGCGTGCTGCACGCCGGATTGTATTACAAACCGGGTTCCGAAAAGGCCAGGCTCAGCGTCGGCGGCCTGCAACAGATGGTCGCCTTCTGCCGGCAACACGGCGTTCCGCACGAACAATGCGGCAAGATCGTCGTGGCCACGGAAGAAGCCGAATTGCCCCGGCTCGAAAACCTGTGGCAGCGCGGCAACGCGAACGGGTTGCAGGGATTGCGAAAATTAAATCCGGAACAGATCAAGGAGATCGAACCGCACGCGGCCGGTCTGGCCGCCATCCACGTGCCGCAGGAAGGCATCGTCGATTATCCCGCTGTCTGCGAGAAACTCGGCGAACTCATCCGCCAGGCCGGCGGTGAGATCAAGCTGAACGCGCGCGTCTTGAAGATCAACGTCAACGGCAGTGAACGGGTCGTTGAAACGTCGCAGGGCGGGTTCAATGCCCGGTTTGTGATCACCTGCGGCGGGTTGCATTCCGATCGATTGGTCAAAGCGTCGGGACAGACGCCGTCCGCAAAGATCGTCCCGTTCCGCGGCGAATATTTTCAGATCAAAAAAGAGCGGCAATTCCTGGTGCGCCACCTGATCTATCCCGTGCCCGACCCGAAATTTCCGTTCCTGGGCGTCCATTTCACACGCCTCATCCACGGCGGCATTGAAGCGGGACCTAATGCCGTCCTGGCATTCGCGCGTGAAGGCTACAAATGGACCCGTTTTAACCTGCGCGATTTCACCGAATCCCTTTTCTTTCCCGGCCTGTGGCGATTCCTGGCGACGTACCCCCGGATTTCCGGCTACGAAATCTGGCGGTCGTTATCCAAGGCCGAATTCACGCGGTCATTGCAAAAACTGGTGCCGGAGATCCGGTCGGAAGACCTGGAAACCGGCGGCGCGGGCGTGCGCGCCCAGGCGATGATGCCCGACGGCAAATTCGTGGAAGATTTTCATTTCGAAGAAGCCAAAGGGATTTTGCACGTCGTCAATGCGCCCTCGCCGGCCGCCACTGCCTCGCTCGCGATCGGGGAAAAGATATCTGCGAAGGTTTTAGCGCAGGTAAAGTAAGCCCGTGTCTTTGCCGTTGCCCTCACCCTGACCCTCTCCCATCCGATGGGCGAGGGGACAGCATCGCACCAATGCCCGACATCTCTACGTCCCTCAGCGGATGCCGATTGGTCTACTTCAGACGAGACAGCCAATCGATTCTCCCTCTCCCATCGGATGGGAGAGGGCCGGGGTGAGGGTAAGCGGGATCGCCTACAATCCGGTCGGATGATCGAGGAACACCCACGGCACACGGAATTTTTTGGACAGGTGCGCCGCCAACGCTTTGACGCCGAAGGTCTCCGTCGCATAATGGCCGCCGTACAGGACGTTCAATCCCGCCTCCTCCGCCAGGGCATAAGTCCAGTGCGGCCCTTCGCCGGTGATAAAGGTGTCCAACCCGGCAGCGATGGCCTGTTTCAGATCAGCGCCGGCGCCGCCGGTGACGATGCCGATGCGTTCGCATTTCCGGGGTCCGCCGGGAATGATCTTCGCTTTGGTGCCGGTCGCCCGTTCCAGTCGTTTCACCAGTTCCGTCCGCGGGATGTTCGCTCGTGATCGATAGCCGATGGCCTGTTCATGGCTGGTAAAGAACGGCTTCAGATTTTTCAACCCCAGCGCCGCGCACAGCAACGCGTTATTGCCCAGGGCCGGATGAACATCGAGCGGCAGGTGGGAACTGTAGACCGCCAAATCGTTCTCGATCAGGAGCTTCAGCAATTCGCGGTTTTTTCCGGTCCATGGATGGCGCGGGCCCCAGAACAGCCCATGATGGACGACCAACAGGTCTGCTTTGGCCGCGATCGCAAGTTTGACCGTGGCGATGCCGGCATCGACGGCGGCGGCGATGCGCCGGACGGTGCCGCGGTTCTCGACCTGCAACCCATTCATCGCGCCGTCGTAATCTTTGACCGCGCGCGTTCGCAGGATCCGGTCGCAGTCGGCGACGATGGTTTTTAGCGATGCAGGCATTCGCACGGATGAAAGCATTTTTCGCCATGGCTGCAAAGCGCGAACACGCCAAAAATTTTTCATTCCCCTTATTGCATTCTACGCTGGAGATTTTATAGTTCGCTTTTCGCTGAGAGTAATAAGATGAGTAATCCGAACAATGCTGCGCCGCCGTGGGACATCGATTCGGCGCGCGCGCTTTATAACATCAATCGCTGGGGGGCGAAGTATTTCGACATCAACGATGCCGGTCACGTGACCGCGCGCCCGTTGCAGGACACCGGCGCGAGCGTCGACATCAACGATGTCATCGAAGAAGCCAAAAGCCGCGGCCTGCGTTTTCCCCTGTTGATCCGGTTCCAGGACATCCTGCGTCATCGCGTCGAAGCCATCAACAAAGCGTTCCAGAGCTCGATCGCCGAATTCAATTACCAGGGCAAATATCGCGGGGTGTTCCCGATCAAGGTGAACCAGTTGCGTGAAGTGGTCGAAGAGATCCTCGACGCCGGCAAACCGTTCGATTTCGGCCTGGAAGTCGGCAGCAAACCGGAACTCTTCGCCGGCCTGGCGCTGCAGAATCACCAGGGCTGCCTCGTCGTCTGCAACGGTTACAAGGACGCGGAATTCATCAAGATGGCCTTGCTCGGCATCAAGCTGGGTAAGAAGGTCATCATGGTGGTCGAGAAACTCGAAGAACTCCGCCAGATCATCGCCATCTCCAAGCAGATCGGCGTCGAACCGCTGGTCGGCATCCGCGCCCGCCTGCTCAGCAAAGGCGCCGGCAAATGGGCCGAAAGCGGCGGGGAAAACGCGAAGTTCGGCCTCAGCACCGTCGAGCTCCTGGCCGCGACCGAAATGCTCAAGGCCGACAACCTCGGCCATTGCCTGAAGCTGCTGCATTTCCACATCGGTTCGCAGGTCCCGGACATCCTGACCGTCAAGAAAGCCGTGCAGGAGGCGTCGCGCTTCTACGCCAAGCTCCGCAAGATGGGTTTCGCGATCGAATATCTCGACGTCGGCGGCGGCCTGGGCGTCGATTACGACGGCAGCCGTTCCAATTTCGACAGTTCGACCAATTACACCCTCCAGGAATACACGAACGATATCGTGTATTACATCGCCGACGTCTGTAACGCCGAGAAAGTGCCGCACCCGACCATCATCAGCGAAAGCGGCCGCGCCATCGTCGCGCATCACAGCGTCCTGGTCGTGGAAGTGTTCGGGTCGATCGAAAAAGTCCGGCCGGAAAGCCTGACCGCCTGCGGCGACAGCGAGCACGCCCTGGTGCGCGAGCTCTGCGACATCCGGAAAAACCTCGCCAAGGCGAACAAGCTGGAGGCCTATCACGACGCGTTGGAACGGCGCGAAGATGCGCAGAACATGTTCACGCTCGGCGTCCTCGATCTTCCGGACAAGGCCAAGATCGAAAATCTTTATTGGGAGATCAGCCGCGAAGTCATCGAAAGCTACAAAGGCCAGAGCTACGTGCCGGAAGAGATCCGCAAGCTCGAAGACAGCCTCGGCGACCAATACTTGTGCAATTTTTCCGTGTTCCAGTCGTTGCTCGATCATTGGGCGCTCGGCCAGTTGTTCCCCATCATGCCGTTGTTGCGCCTGAACGAACGGCCGACGCGCGAAGCGACGCTCGTGGACATCACGTGCGATTCCGACGGCGCCGTCACCAAGTTCATCGATTTCCGCGACGTCCGCGACACGTTGCCGGTGCACAAGCTGAACCCCAACGGCAACGGCGGCCTCGAGCCGTATTACATCGGTTTCTTCCTGATGGGCGCTTATCAGGACATCATGGGCGACCTGCACAACCTGTTCGGCCGCGTCAACGAGGTCCATGTCTTCCTTGAACCCGACGAGCCGTGCGGCTATTACATCGAGGAGATCATCGAAGGCAATACCGTCATCCAATCGCTCGCCGCGGTCCAATACGACGAGAACGAGCTCAAGCGGCAGATGAAGGCGCAGATGGACGATGCGATCAAATCGGACCGCATGAAGCCGTCGGAAGCCATGCGATTGCTCGACGATTACGAACGCGGCCTGAAGGCGTATACCTATCTTTCGTTTTGAACGGCATATATTTTGAACGGTAAATATAATCAACCAGGCGCCGGCGAAGGCCGGTTGCTTCGGTCCCTCGGCCGGCTCGCACGCGGTTTGTCGGCGTTGTTCTGGGGATTGCCGGCGACCTTGATCGCCTGCGCTGAAGTCTCAAAGACCGATTCCCTTCTGCCGGTGGAAATGGTCCCCGCTTTCCTTGGTAACGGGTTGTTGTTGCTGGGATTATGGCGCATGGGCGATTTCCAGCGACAGGAACGTCCCTGGCGGCAGGCGCTTGATCGCGCGAAGCTTCTGGCCATCGTCAATGTCGGCCTGTGCCCGTTCCTTTACTGGCAAAACAAGATGCCGGCCCAGGTGTATTTCACCGGCGCGGTATTTCTCCTGGTCCTGTCCTCGTTGCTGTTCTTGTTCAACCTGAACGTCGTCTTGAAGCAATTGGGGGCGATGCTCCCGGATGAGACATTGCGCCATGAGACGAGGGAATTCACCCTGTTCAACCGCTGGTTGCTGGTGTTATGGCTGGTCTTTATGACGGTTTCGGTCATGGCGGTCCATTTCGGATGGCAGGAACGGGTCAGCCAAAACACGTGGCTCTGGGCCGAACGCGGCGGGGTCGCGCTCCTGCTCTTCTTCGGCCTGACGCCGCTGGCCGTGACCATGGCCCTCATCTGGAAGACGAAGGAAGTCATCTTCGACGGCGTTTTTGATGCGCGCCAATAAGTTCGGGGATTTCCGGGAGTCATCGATCTGTCGGCCTTCGGTTGAAAGGTTGATCACCGCAGGATGAAAGCAGACCGCTGCCCCCAATAACCCGGCTTGCTTCATCGGGAAAAATTCTGGTAAGGTCCACCCCCTTTGACATGAAACCGGCATTATCAAAACTCGGCCAGTGCACGGCCCTGCAACCGATCTCGTGGCTGATGCAGACCGCATTGACGCGTCCGAAGTTGATCTCGCTGGCGGCCGGTTTCACCGACAACGCCACGTTGCCCACGCAGATCTCGAAGAGATTGCTGTCGGACATCTTGCGATCGCCCGGATCCGGACAACCGGCATTGCAATACGGCATCACCGCGGGCGAAAAGAATTTGCGCCGCCTCACCGTGCAGCACCTGCAAAGAATGGATGGCGCCGGGGCCGGTTCGAAAACGCATTCGCCCGACCGGGCGATGATCACCGGCGGATCACAGCAGTTGCTCTACATGACGCTCGAGGCGCTTTGCGACGAAGGCGATATCATCCTGGTCGAGGATCCCACGTATTTCGTTTTCCTGAGCATCCTGCAAAGCCGCGGTTTGCGCGCCCGGGGCGTCAGATTGCAACGCGACGGCATCGATCTCGCGCACCTGGAAGCCGTCCTGCAACGGTTGAAAAGATCGGGCGAACTGCGGCGGGTGAAAGCGTTGTATCTCGTCAGCTATTTCCAGAACCCGACCGGCGCTTCGACCTCGTTCGCCAAGAAACGGCAGGCGCTGGCGTTGTTGAAAAAATTCGAGCGCGCCGCCGGACATCCGATCTACCTGCTCGAAGACGCGGCGTATCGTGAATTGCGGTTCGCCGGCGATGACATCCGTTCCGCACTGCTGGCTCCCGGCGCCGTCGATCGGGTGATCTACACGGGCACGTACAGCAAACCGTTCGCCCCGGGCGCCCGCGTGGGTTATGGCATCCTGCCCGAACCGTTGTTCACCGCCGTGCAGCGCATCAAAGGCAACCACGACTTCGGCACCGCCAACCTGCTGCAACAACTGTTGGCCCGCGCATTGCAAACGGGCCTTTACGAGAAGCACGTCGCGAAGATCGAAAAACGGTATGGCCAAAAAGCACAGGTCATGAAGCAGGCCCTGGCGGAACATTTTCCGTCGTCGATCGAGATCTGGGACTCCAACGGCGGCCTTTATTTCTGGGCGCGGCTGCCAAAAGGGATCTCTGCCGGGGCGGATTCGCAGCTGTTCCGGGCGGCGTTGAAGAACGACGTGCTCTATGTGCCCGGCGAATTGTGCTACGCCGACGACCCGGCGCGTCGCAAGCCCGATAACGAGATGCGCATCAGTTATGGGAACGCCGGCGAACGGGATATCCGCGAAGGCATCAAGCGATTGGGCGCGGTGTTGCGAAAGCATCTGTCGAAGTAACGAAAAGCCTGGTGGACCGAACGGCGCCGGCGTCTTGGATTGCCGAACGGCTCGCGAGCACGCTCGCCCCACCGGTCACTCTTCCCCGTTCGATTCGGTTTTCCGCTCCCATCGCCGTGGCGTGCGCTCGGGCAGACTGGTGTCCACCTTCGCGTAATACGTCTCTTCCCCGAACCGCGCATCGGCTTCGTGCTGCAACGCTTGTGATGGCGTCACGGCAAAGCGTTCGTTGGTCTCGACGAACACGATCTCCCCGGCCGGTTGCATGAAACACAGGAACAGCGGGCATTTGCCGGGGTGCGCCGCGACGAGGTCGCGCACGGAATCCAACTGGTCCGGTTTGAGGTGCGCCGAATGCAGGCGCAGGTGGACCTGCCGCGTATATTTTTTCGGGGCATCTTCCAGCGCCATGATCTCCTGCGGAAAGATCTTCGGCCGTTCATCGCCCGTGTTGACTTCCCCGATCACCAGGATCGCTTTGTTCAGCACGAGCAGGGGGCGAAATTTGTCGTAGTTCTCGTTCATGCAGAGGATCTGGACGGAACCTTCCAGGTCTTCGAGCGTGACCATCGAATACGGTTTGCCGGATTTTTTGGACACGCCGTTCTGCACGGCGGAGATCAACCCGCCGATGCGCGTCAGGTTGCGATTCGGCACGTCGGCGAGCTGCGCCGTGTTCGCGAGCGCGTATTTTTTCAGGAGCGGCACGAACGGCGTCAACGGATGACCCGTGACATAGAATCCGAGCAATTCTTTTTCGTAGGCCAGCAATTCATGTTGCGGCCATTCGGGCAATTGCTTGTCCGCTTCGGTCTTTTGCGTGGGCCGCTCTTCCATCGTGCCGAACAGCGAACTCTG
>Ga0070690_100002090_pt1 | contig 10670 bp, 8 predicted proteins | sample KBSS33HmetaG_FD_64671 | JGI IMG/M metagenome (GOLD analysis project Ga0070690, IMG submission 64671) | Switchgrass rhizosphere microbial communities from Kellogg Biological Station, Michigan, USA - KBS S3-3H metaG | ecosystem: Host-associated > Plants > Roots > Rhizosphere ...
CCAGTACGCGGGGCCACGAAGGGGATGCGCACCTCGTCGAGTTCGCTCGGGGACGAGGTGCGCATCGCTCCTTGACATGCAAGTGAGTACTTGCATATTGTCTGCGGTATGAGCGACGCGGACCTGCTGTTCAAAGCGCTAGCCGACCCGGGGCGGCGGAAGCTCATGGACCGCCTGCACGCCCACGACGGCCAAACGTTGAGCGAGCTCTGTCAGCACTTGGACATGACTCGGCAGGGTGTGACCCAGCACCTTGCCGTGCTCGAAGCGGCGAACCTGGTAGCGGTGCAGTGGCGTGGGCGCGAGAAGCTGCACTTCCTCAACCCGGTGCCGCTGCAAGAAATCTACGACCGCTGGATTCGCAAGTTCGAGCGGCCGCGCCTCAAGGCTCTGCGCGACTTGAAACGCCGTCTGGAAGAAGACGGCGAGGACTGACCCTCACACCCCAAACACGGAGGACGCCATGACCGCAGCAAACCGAAGCCACTTCGTCTACGTCACCTTCATCCGCACGACGCCCGCAAAGCTGTGGGAGGCGCTGACCGAACCGAAGTTCATCCGCCAGTACTGGTTCAACACGACCGTCGAGTGCGGCTGGAAGCAGGGCTCGCCCTGGAAAATGGCCCGCCCGGACGGAAGCCTGACTGACACGGGCGAGATCCTGGAGATCGACCCGCCGCGGCGCATGGTCATCCGCTGGCGGAACGAGTGGAAGCCCGAGCTCAAGGCCGAAGGCCCAAGCCGCTGCACTTTCGAGCTCGAGCCCGTGGACAGCGCGGTGAAGCTCACCATCACCCACGAAATCGACCGGCCGGAGTCCAAGCTCATCACGGCCGTGTCCGGCGGTTGGCCGCGCATCCTCTCCAACCTGAAGTCGCTGCTTGAAACGGGGGAGATCGCCATCACGTCCCATCCGGGCCATGACTAAGACGAACTCTAAAGCCTGCTCGCGCGCCGCGACCGGTGACCTGGGGGTGGCGGAACACGATCGCCTCGCCGCGCGCGATCCCTGCCAGCGCGTTGTCAGCTTGTTGATGTAGATGTGATCGCCGAGGGTGATGGTCGGCGCCAATCCTGTCGACGGGATCCGGAAGGCCTCGAGGGCCTTCGCCTGGACGGCGATCGAGACGGCGATGTTGAGCGTGATCGCGGCGAGGATGCCGATCCCGCTCGTCGGTGTACCGGCGCGATCGGCAGCGGCCCGCACCTGCAAAGAGGGTCGCCTACGCTTTTGCTCGCTACGCGGCTGCGCGGCCTGCGAGATGTCATGACCGCACGTGCGCTCGGGACACTGAGCACTTTTCTGCTGGGCGCCTGCGACACAACCTGCATCGAGCGCTGATGCACTCGGCCATGCATACCGCGAGCTTGCGACACGGGCATCACTCCTGGTGTCAGGCACGCCCGATGTATCCAAGCAGCTGCCCTCAGTAAAGAGCAGGAACTACCTCGGGGCGCGAGAGGATCCGTGAGCGCACTCTGACTGCCGAACGATAGCGGCGTCGATGACTCCAATCAGCACTCGATGGCACTGCTCGTGCTTCGACCTGCTTCCGTTATCTGCGATCCGCATGGAGCCCAGGATGAGCGGAACGGACACAGTGAGCGTTGATCGTGCTTGTCTCCAGATGGAGCGCAATCTCGATATGAGGGAGCGCCGCGTCCCGGGGAGATGCCGGATGGTGGAGATGGTGGAGCCGACAACACCGCGTGGGCGAGTGATGCCCTTGGCCTCGTTCGTGTTGGCTGCGCCAACCACAGCGGACCGCGCACGGCATACGAGGCACCAATGATCGTCGACGAATACGAGCTCTCGCCGATCCAGCAGGGGATGCTGTTTCACCACGTCAAGGACGAACACTCCGGCATCGACATCGAACAGCTGGTCATCGAGTACAAGGAGCCTCCCGACGTCGCGATCCTCGAACGCGCCTGGCAAGCGGCGATAGACAAGCACCCGATGTTGAGGAGCTCGTTTCGCTGGGAGGGCTTGGCGTATCCGGTGCAGCACGTGCACGATGCGGCGGCTATCTGCATCGAGCAGCACGAGTGCGCCGACGCGGCCGCGTTCTCCGCGTTCATCACGGCCGACCGCCGCCGCGGCTTCGATCTTGCCCAACCACCGCTGATGCGGCTGTCATGGCTGCGCTCGGACGATGGTCCGTCCCGGCTCGTCTGGACGTTGCATCACATCCTGATGGACGGCCGCGCCTTCGTGATCGTGCTCGACGAGGTCGAGCGGTACTACCGCGCTCTGCAGCGCGGCGTGGCTCCGAACATCACACCCGGCCCGGCCTACAAGCCGTATGTCGGATGGATCCGCAGCCTGGATCTGAGCGGTGTCAGCGATTTCTGGCGCGAGAAGCTCTCGGGACTCAGCGCCCCCACGCCCCTACCGCTGGAACCCGACCACCTCCCGAAAGACGTTTCGAGCCACGGCGAGGTCGAACACCAACTGTCGAAAGAGGTCACGTCGATCCTCCGCGTGATCGCCAAGCAGCATGACGTCACCCTGAATACCGTGGTGATGGGCGTCTGGGCGATCGTCCTCGGTCGGTTCAGCGGTGAATCGGACGTGCTGTTCGGCGCGACGAAGACCACGCGCCGGACCTCGATCCCCAACGGCGACTCGGTCGTCGGCCTGTTTCTCAACACCCTGCCCGTGCGGATCGAACTGGGCCACACGATGCAGGTGGTCGAGCTGCTGAAACGGCTGCGCAGCGAATGGGTCAGTCTCAGACCGTACGAACATGCGCCGCTGGTGCAGATCAAACAGGCGAGTGCGTTTCCTAACGCCGCGCCGCTGTTCGACAGCCTGGTGGTGTTCGAGAATCAGCGGTTCGACACCGCGCTCGCGAGTTGCGGGCCCGAATGGCGAGACCGAGCATTCCGCTGGTTCGAACAAACAAATTACGGCCTCACCTTGCTCGCGTATGGCGATCCGGCAATGACGCTGAAGCTCGAATTCGATGTGAGACGGTTCAGTCGAGCAACCGCGCAGCGAATCCTGGCTCACGTGGTCAAGACGTTCGCGAGTGTTGCGGAGAATTCCTACGACACGATCTGGACCCTACCGATCGTGCCGGAGGAAGATCGGCAACGCGTGCTCGTCGATTGGAATCGAACGGAGCTCGACTATCCTCGCGTCACGCCGCTGGCCGCGCTGGTCGAAGCCCAGGTCGCCAGGACGCCCGGTGCCACCGCCGGCGTGTTCGGCGACGCGTCGATCACGTATCGCGAGCTCAACGAACGCGCGAATCAGCTCGCGCGTGAACTGGCTAAGCACGGAGCGGGGCCCGGCGCGCTCGTCGGGATCTTCGTCGAGCGCTCGCTCGACATGCTGGTCGCGTTGCTCGCGGTGGTCAAGGCGGGAGCGGCGTACCTGCCGATCGATCCGTACCTGCCGGCCGCTCGGCTCCAGCACATGATCGAGGACAGCGCGCTCCGGGTGGTCGTGACCCAGACCACGTTGCAATCCGAGTTGCCGAGCTTTGCGGGCGGCGTGATCACGCTCGAGGACGCCGCCTGGCGCGCCAACAGGCGCGACAACCTGGAGATCGCCGTGCCCGCCGAGGCGGTGGCGTACGTGATCTACACCTCCGGATCCACGGGCAAGCCGAAGGGCGTCCAGGTGCCGTACCGGGCGCTGATCAACCTCCTGTGGTCGATTCGCGACTGGATGAAGTTCAGCGCCTCCGATCGGCTGCTCGCGGTGACCACGATCTCGTTCGACATCGCGGGTGCAGATATCTGGATGCCTTGGCTCGTCGGGGCGACGGCGATCCTGGCGAGTTACGAGGCCGCCGCCGACGGCGCGCAGTTGCAGCGGTTGATCACACGCCACGACATCACGTTTCTCCAGGCGACGCCCGTGACCTGGTGGCTCCTCCTGGGAGCGGAGTGGCGCGGCAAGTCAGATCTACAGATCGTGTGTACCGGCGAGGCCATGCCGCGCGAGCTCGCAGCGCGCCTTGTGCCCATCGTGCGACGGCTGTGGAACCTTTATGGACCGACCGAGACGACGATCTGGTCGACCGGTTACCTCGTCGAGGACGGTCACGCGCCGATCCTGACCGGGCGGCCGATCGGCAACACCCAGTGCTACGTGCTCGACGATCACCACCAACCCGTGCCGCTCGGGAGCATCGGCGAGCTCTACATCGCCGGTGATGGTGTCGCGCACGGTTATCTGAATCGCGCCGCGCTCACGGCCGAGCGGTTCGTCGCAAATCCGTTTGGCAAGCACGCCGGCGCGCGGATGTATCGAACCGGTGATCTCGTCCGCTACCTGCCCGATGGAAACCTCGAGTGCCTCGGGCGCACCGATCATCAGGTGAAGATCCTCGGCTTCAGGATCGAGCTCGGCGAGATCGAGACCACCTTGAAGCAACATCCGGGGATCACCCAGGCCGTCGTCGTGGTGCGCGAAGACACGCCCGGTGACAAGCGCCTGGTGGCGTACGTGGTCTCGTCGAGCACGTCCGCGCCAGACCGCGCCGAGCTGCGCAGCTGGCTCAAGCAGCGGCTCCCCAAGTACATGGTTCCGGCGAACTACGTTGTCCTCGACAAGTTGCCGATTTCACCGAACGGTAAGATCGACCGCAAGGCCCTGCCCGCGCCCCAGCGCAACGAGCACGCTGGCGGTTCGCCGAACGGCTACATCGCCTCTCGCAATGACACGGAGCACAAGCTGGCGGAGATCTTTTCGCGGGTGCTCGGCCTCCAGCAGGTCGGCATCAACGATGACTTCTTCGACCTCGGCGGGCATTCGCTGACGGCGATGCGCGTCATCTCGCTCATCAAGAGCGAGCTCGACGTCGACCTGTCCGTACGCATCATGTTCAAGGCTCACACGGTCGCGCAGATCGCCGCCGTGATCGCCGAGCGAGAGGTTGCCGGTCATGGCAAGTCCGCCGAGGAATGGGAAACCTGCATTCGGATCCGTCCGGCGGGCTCGAACGTCCCGCTGTTTTGCGTGGCGCGGCCAAACGTCAACGCCCTCGGATATTTCTTCTTGTCGCGCCACATGGGTCCGGATCAGCCGGTGTACGGTCTACAGTGTCAGCTCGCGGAAGACCCGGTCCTCGACTTCACCCCGGCGCAGATTCGCGAGACCGCCGAAGAATATGTGCGGGCGATGCGCGCCGTGCAGACGCGAGGCCCCTATTACCTCGTTGGGCAATGTCAGGGTGCATACATTGCGTTCGAAATGACGCGGCAACTCGAGGCGCAAGGCGAACGTGTCGCCATGCTCGGGGTGCTCGATGTCTGGCCCGATGAGAACACACGTCACAGGACCGTGTTTCTTGCTTACCAGTACGCGCGGAGGCTTCGCAACTTCATCACTCGAAGAACCAGGCAAGACGCGGCCTCCCCGTCCGCACCGGCCAAGCAACCGGCCACGGCCAACGGTACCCCGGTGCCGTCGGGACCCGCGCTCCGGCAGAAGTACTGGCCCGGACCGGATTTCAAGCCCGCCGCTGTGGCGGCGAAGATCGTCGTGTTTCGAGTCGCCGCCCAGGCGATCTACCGGATCCGCGACAAGACCATGGGCTGGCGGGATCGAACCGTCGGGCCCGTCGAGGTAGAAGCAATCCCCGGTGATCACATGACGTTCTCGCGCGAGCCGCACGTCCAGGTCCTCGCGCAGAAGCTCATCCCGCACTTGCACCATTCGTCCGAGGAATCCTGACAGGTGACCACGGCGCCCTCGCGTGCGGGCGCGGGTTTCGGTAAGCGACTCGCGCGCGCACTGGTTCGTCGGGTCGAGACCCGGATCCGCGTGCTGCTGCTGCCGCGATGGACGCGCACCAGACGCGTGGCCTACGGATCCGATCCACGACAGGAGCTCGACATCATGCAGCCGCGCGGGCCGGTCCGCCGGGCACGTCGCGTCGCTGTCGTGTATCATGGTGGCGGGTGGCGTGATGGCAGCCGGCAGTCGATGGTCTACCGCGTGTGTCAGCGATACCTCGCACACGGTTTCATGGTCGTGAATGTCGAGTATCGTTTCGGTGTGGTCCCGGCGAGCGAAGACGCGATGCGTGCGCTCGCCTGGGTGTTCGGTAATGTCAGTCATTTCGGTGGCGATTCCGAGCGCGTCGTCGTGACCGGCGAGTCGGCCGGCGCGCACCTCGCCTTGCTGGCGGCCTTCTCGTCCGCTCGACGCGTGCGCGGCGTGGTCAACTTCTACGCCGTGACGGACTTGAGCTCGTTCGCACATGCGCGAGCCGACGAGTCTCTGCTCGCCGATGATGGTCAGGCTGTCCTGCAGCGGCTGTCTCCGCTCGAGCTCGTGCGACCTGACGTGTGCCCCGTACTATCGATTCACGGTACGGCCGACACCATGGTGCCACTCGACCACACGCAGCGGCTGACGCGGCGGCTCCGGGATGCAGGCGTGCAAGCCGAGGAGATCCTCGTCGACGGCGGCGACCACGGGTTCGAGGAACGCGAGCTGGATGCGGTCTACAAGCAGGTGTTCCGGTTCGTCGCCGGGTGTTGCCCCCGCTGACCGCGAGCCGCTCGATCCGTGGCCCGACACCACCGCCCCGACCTGTGCGAACGCGGAGGTCCACCGCGTGGAGCTATGCCGAGCCGTTCGCGGTGCCGCTCGGCGACGCCGCGCCTGGCCTGGACGCGCCGGACCCGTTGCCCGCCCCAGCGCTTCCGGCCGAGTAGGCCATGAGGACCAGCCCGGTCTGCTCTTCGATCTGGTGGAGGCGCTCGTATTGATCCTCCGCGAGCTGGGCGAGCGGCGTGTCCGGGGAGGTGATCGCGGGCTCGGGTGGCGGCGCCTGCTCGTGGTGATACGCCACCAGGACGAGATCCAGCTCGCGCTCGAGCGCGTGGATCTGCGCCAGCTGCTGGGCCGAGGGCTGGGCCATCTTGTAGCGTGAGATCGGCTCGTACGCGACCAGCGAGATGCCGAGGTCGCGCTCCAGCTTCTCGACCTGAGCGTAATCCGACGGTGACAGGTCCGCGAGCGCCGCCTCGTACTGGTAGGCGACGATCAAGCAACCGAAGCTGGCCTCCAGCGTGCGGAGCTCGTTCTCGAGGGTGCCATTGAGCCGCGCGGGCGAGAGCCGGGATGCGATCATGTCGAGTTCTCCTGGTTCAGCGTAAGGGTCCAACGGATCCCGGTTCACTCCGGGATGACGTCACTGAAATAGAGGGATTCACGCAGGACGGTCTCGCCGATCCTGCATCTGATCGGCTCCTGGAACATGGGGCCGTCGTACACGAAGGTGTGGTATTCCCCGCGCTCGCCGCACGGATCGACATGAGACGGCAGGCGGCTCAGGAAGTCGGCGTCCAGCGGCTTGCCGACGAACGAGGCGTCGAGGATGGCCGAATCGACGCAGACGACGAGCGCCTTGAGGCCGGAGTCGAGGAACACCTGGATCTGCTCGCGCGTGGTCTTCTCCCACAGCGGGAAGCAGCCCTTGAAGCCCAGCTTCTTGATCATGGCGACCCGCTGCTTCTCGACGAAGATGTCGCCCGAGGCCGCGAGCCGGACGCCCCGCGCCCGGTGCACGGCGAGCGCCTCCTCGATGGCAGCCTCGTAGTTGGCCATCGTCGAGCCCGGCGGGATATAGGTCTTGTGCAGGTCGATGCCGAGCGCGGCCGCCTGCCGCTCGATCAGCTCGCGGCGGACCCCATGGTCGCTGACGCGGTCGTAGACGCCGGTGAAGGTCGTCAGCAAGCAGCCGACGCGAAACCCGACGAACCGCTCGGCGGTGTGGAGCAGGTGCAGCGCGAGGGCACAGTCCTTGCCGCCGCTCCAGTACATGACAACCCCTTCGTCGATCGCTGCTGCCGGTGCTGCCATATGCCTCGCCTCCTTGGTTCGATTGCGCTACTGCGGGTCAGGTCTCGTCGCGGAGCTGGAGATCGGCGAACGCGTAGCCGTCCCGCTCGACGATCTCGCCCAGCTCGAACGCCAGCGGGGCGGAGAACATCGGCCCGCCGATGACGCAGGTGTGGAACTCGCCGCCTTCGCCGCACGGATCGGTCCCGGGCGGAAACCGCGCGATCATCGCCTCGTTCCACTGCCGCCCGACGAACGCCCGGTCGAGCTTGGTCCGATCGACCGCGGTCACGTAGGTCTCCAGGCCCCCGTGCAGCATCTCCCGCGCGAGGTCGCGCGTGTCCTCTTGCCAGAGCGGAAACACCGGTGAAAGGCCGGTCCCGTCCAGGAGCTCGAACCGGTGGCGCCGGACGCTCTCGAGGTAGAGATCGCCGTACCCGACGTGCGTCGCGCCATTGCCGCGCGCCGTGGCGAGCAGCGACCGCGTCCGCGCGACGTATTCCTCGTGGCTGCACCCGGGGGGAAGCCGCACGACGTGGAGCGGCAGGCCGAGCCGCTCGGCCTGGGCCTGCACGACGTCCGGCCGCACGGCGTGCATGAAGACGCGCTCGTGCGCGCTGAAGATCGTGAACAGCCCCGTGATCTCGAACGCGGGATCCGCCCGCAGCCGGTGCAGCGCCCAGGCGCTGTCCTTGCCGCTGCTCCACGCCATGATCAACTGCTTCGGCAACTGCTTCGGCAACTGGTTCGACATCCGGTTCGGGGCCATCTCTCGTTCTCCGGTCTAGGGGGCAGGCGGCAGCGGCTGGCCGGTATCGAAGCTCTCCGAGATCACGTCGCTCAGGAACTGTCCACCCGGGGCGCTGCCGGCGATCACGTAGAGCCGATCACGATAGCTCACGATGCCGTGACCGGCGCGCCCGATCGCGAGCTGACCCGAGGGAGCGATGCGCCACTGGCCGATCGCTCCCGGCAGCGCCAGCTTGGGGCTGACGTATGCGTAGGCAATCCAGGTCCCGTAGGCCCCGGTTCCGGGCTGGCCGCCGACGCTGAACAACAGCGGGGTGCCGGGCCCGCTGGGCTCGTAAAAGCTGGTCGCATGACCATAGATCCCGGTGGGGAGGCGACCCAGCCCGAACTGCCACGGGGCCGGGGTGCCGTCGGCGCGGACCGAGGCGACCTGCACGTCGTCGAACACGTCGATCAGGTCGAGGTCGCCCCAGCCGCCGATGACGACGAGGTTGTCGTGCACCACGACGGCCTGGGGGGAGCTGCGCCCGCCGCGAACGTGGTAGTTGGCGATCGTCCAGGCGCCGATCTGGCAATCCGAATCGACCTTCGTGACCTCGACGGTGTCCAGGTGGACCGTGTCGGCCCCGATCTGCGTGACTCCCGCGATCGCGTAGAGGTAGTGCCCGGTGGCCGTCTCGCGCCCGAGCAGCGTGTGGTTCGATCGCGGGATCTTCAAGTGATTGGGGCTGGTCTTCCAGGGCCCGATCGTCCCATCATTGGCGATGGACGCGTATTGCGTGTCGTCCACGTAGACCGACGTGAGATTGGCCGAATAGTTCCCGCCGTTCACGAACAGGCACTTGCCGAGGCGAGCCACGCCGAGCCCCGCGCGCCCCGTCTGGAACGGCGGCTGCGGCGTCCAGGCGGCGATGACGCCGTCCGCGCCGATCTTCCCGCGGAGGACCGCGTCGAAATAGGTGAGCTGGCTGGTCGTGGCGTCGAAGTTATAGCCCCCGAGGACATAGATGTTCTCGCCGGACGTGGCGATCGAAAAGTAGCTCCGCGGCGTCGGCAGAGCTGCCTCCGTGCGCGCGGGGCAGAACGCCGGCGCGTCGCTGGCCATCCAGGGCTGCCGGCAGCTCGCCGGGGGCGCGGCCGATGCCGGCGATCCCGCGCACAATCCCGCCAGGGCGGGCGCGATCGCGCCGAGCATCACGTGCGTCCGTCCGAACCGCCGCCGCCTGTCGCCCACCCTGGGAACAGAAACCGCTCCTGTCGTCGTGACGCTCATGTGCGGACCTCCTCTATGTGGATATTCATGGATCCATGCATCGCGCGTGTGCACCAGGCGCGATGCTTCCGGTCCCGTCCTCCGCAATCAGGCCAGCGGCCCGTCGATCCCCGAACTCGACGGCCCTCTGTCTCATCGAGTGATTGGCGATGGGAGGAGTGAGCCGTCAACTCCAACAGGCTGACTATAACCAATCTGATTATATCATATCTGCTCGAGCGTCAAGCACAGCGAGGGAATAGGGCGCTCGCTCGCCGGCGGTGCATGAGCGCGATCGACACGCCCGGGCTGGGCGCTGGGGCACGCCTCCCAACTGACCGGAACATCAAGGGCCGGTGGCCAGATCCCCGGGGAGCGAAGCCGGCGGCCCGGCACGCGCTGCAACCCCTCACGTACGATGGCGGTTCGGTGGCCCGGCCAGGGACCAAAGATCGGGAGTTCAGGTGGCGTGGTGGGAGCTCGAGATGCGGCGAGATCGTGCCGTCGTGGTTGACCGGAGGGTCAGGTCTGCTCGAGGGCGGGGGCGAGTCGGGCGCGCTCGCGACGTGGCCGCACCTCGCGCCACCACGGGGTCGGACCCTCGACGTGCTCGGGCTCGAACGCGGCGCCGAGCTTCGGCGTGACGATGCGCGCGCCGCGCTGGCCGGCCAGCGTGACCAGCGTCTCGGCCGGGTCGTTCCATGCGTGGAACCCGAGGCTGAACGTTCCCCAGTGCACGGGGAGCAGCGTGCCGCCGCCGAGCATGCGAAACGCCTCGAGCGCGTTCTCGGGCCCCAGGTGAACGGTTCCCCAGCTCGGGTGGTACGCGCCGATCTCGAGCATCACCAGATCGAACGG
>Ga0070690_100002092_pt1 | contig 10665 bp, 6 predicted proteins | sample KBSS33HmetaG_FD_64671 | JGI IMG/M metagenome (GOLD analysis project Ga0070690, IMG submission 64671) | Switchgrass rhizosphere microbial communities from Kellogg Biological Station, Michigan, USA - KBS S3-3H metaG | ecosystem: Host-associated > Plants > Roots > Rhizosphere ...
CGCGCCGCCGGTTCCGCCCGTCGCGCCGCCAGTGCCGCCGGTGCCACCGCGTCCTGCGCCGCCGGTGCCGGCCGTCGCGCCGCCCGTACCACCGGTCCCGCCCCGCCCCGCCGCGCCGCCGGTCCCCGCCCCGCCGCCGGTTCCACCTGTCGCACCGCCGGTTCCGCCCCGCCCCGCCGCGCCGCCGGTTCCGCCCGTCGCGCCGCCAGTACCACCCGTCGCGCCGCCGCCGCCGGTTCCCGCCGTGCCCGTCGTGCCGGCGTTGCCTCCAGCGCCGCCGGTCCCCGCCGAACCGCCGCCGCCAGCGACGCCCGTTCCGGCGCTGCCGCCGGTCCCGCCGGTCGTCCCGGCCGCGCCGCCGGTCCCGCCCTGCCCCGCGGCGCCCGTCGTGCCGCCGCGCCCACCCGCGCCCGCAGCGCCGCCGCCCTTGCCGCCGCCGGCATCGGGGACAGTCGACACGCCACCGCAGCCCAGTACAACCAGTGCCCCGACAATCGACAGCCGGCGCGCGAGCGAGCTCCTCGTCATTCTGTACATCTCCTTCCGCGCAGAATAACCCAACTGCCCGCGCCTCCCCGATCCGGTTGCGCTTCCTCGGCTGCTGGCTCGACAATGCCGGCGTGCGCCCCCAGCCGCGCAGCGCGCCCGACCACGACGCGACCGGCTGGCCGCCCGGCATCCCGTACATCGTCGGCAACGAGGGGTGCGAGCGCTTCAGCTACTACGGCATGCGCTCGATCCTCACGCTGTACCTGGCGCGGCACCTGTATGTTCACCATCCGCAGTTCGCGGCCGCGCCCGCCGCGTTCGCGAAGGCGCACTTCCACCTGTTCGTCGCCGCGGTCTACGCGCTGCCGATGATCGGCGCGGTGATCTCGGATCGCCTGCTGGGCAAGTACCGCACCATCCTCTGGCTGTCGGTCGTCTACGCGTGCGGCAACCTGGTGCTGGCGCTGGGCGCGCATTCCACCTGGGGCGTCTGGACGGGCCTCGGGCTGATCGCGATCGGTTCGGGCGGCATCAAGCCCTGCGTCTCCGCGCACGTCGGCGATCAGTTCGGGCGCGGCAACTGGTTCCGCCTGCGCGCGATCTATCAAGTGTTCTACTTCATCATCAACTTCGGCAGCTTCTTCGCGTACCTGCTGATCCCGGTGATCTGGGACCGCGCGGGCGTCCGCGTCGCGTTCGGCATCCCGGGCGTTCTGATGATCGCGTCCGCGATCGTGTTCTGGATGGGGCGCAACAAGTTCATTCACGTGCCGCCGCAGCCGGGCGGCAAGCTGGGCGCGCTCGACGCCGCCAGCTCGATCGCGCTCTTCATGGCGATCGGTCATCTGTTCTTCACGAGACACCTGCCGTGGCCGGTCCTGCTGGCGGTGTCGGCGGGGTGCATCGCGCTGGGCGCGCTGTTGTTCGCGTGGCGGCAGTCGATCGCGCGCGACGACGGCTTTCTCGCGCTGACGTTGACCGCGCTGGGCGGGTGGCTGCGCAAGCCAGGCGATGGTTTCTGGGCGGGCGCGCGCGCGCGCTTCGGCGCCGACGCCGCGGAGGGACCGATCGCGGTGCTGCGCATCGCCAGCGTGTTCGTGCTGGTCAGCGTGTTCTGGGCGCTGTTCGATCAGAAGGCGTCGTCGTGGGTGCTTCAAGCCGAGAGCCTGAACCTGACGGTGTGGGGGTTCACGCTGAAGCCGTCGCAGATCCAGGCGGCCAACCCGATCCTGGTGATGCTGCTGATCCCGTACGCCAACCGATTCGTGTTCCCGAACGCGGCGCGCGCGGGTTTTCCGCTGACGCCGTTGCGCCGCATGACGATCGGCATCGTGCTCGCGTCGTTGGCGACGGCGGTCATCGCGCTGATCCAGCGCGCCGTCGACAGCCACGCGCCGGGAACGATCTCGGTGCGCTGGCAGTTCCCCGCCTACTTCTTGCTGACGATGGGCGAGGTGATGGTGTCGATCACCGGGCTCGAGTTCGCGTACAGCCAGGCCCCGCGCCGGATGAAGTCGACGGTGATGGGGCTGTGGCATCTGACGGTGACGCTGGGCAACGTGCTGGTGGCCGCGATCGCGCTGGCGCAGTTGCCCACCGCGCGCGCGTTCTGGCTGTTCGCGGGCGTCGGTCTGGCGGGCGCGATTCTGTTCGGCGTGCGCGCGGCCTTCTACAAGCCGCGCGACTACGTCCAGGAGTGAACGCGCGCGCCGGAAACGGCCGTACGCGCGCGAAAACGAAGCCGCGTCAAGCCCTGTGCTCGAGGTCTAACGCGGCAATTTCCCGGCATTTTTAGGGGTATCCGCGCCGGGCGTTTTCCGGAGCCGTGTTAACGTCGCCTGACGCGCGGCGGGGGTGATGGGGCGGACTTAATCGTCCTTATTCCGGAGGTGCGCCATGAAGCGTTCGATGGCTGCGGCCGTGCTGGCCGCGTTCGCGTGTCTGTCGGGTCCGGCGGGAACGGGCGTCGCTGACGCCCAGGTGCTGTCGACGATGCCGCCGCCGACGTTCGGCGGTCGCATGATCGGCTCCAGCGAGGCGGGCGGTTCGTACGTCCTGCCGATCGTCGAGGAGCAGATCAACGTCGACATCGATGGCCAGCACGCGACCACGCGGCTGCGCCAGACGTTCCACAACCGGATGGCCTATCCGGTCGAGGGTCTCTACACGTTGCGCGCCGGCTCGGGCACGAAGGCGGAAGGGTTCGCCTACTGGAACGGCGAGCAGAAAATCGTCGGCGAGGTGTTCGAGCGCGGCGTCGCGCGGCAGGTCTACCAGAACGTGACGCGGCAGCGGCGCGATCCGGGCCTGCTGGAGGAGACAGGCGACGGCGTGTTCTCGTTCGCGGTGTCGCCTATCGCGTCGGGCGAGCGCAAGCGCGTCGAGGTCAGCTATGGCCAGTGGCTGGCCCGCCACGGATCGACCGTCGAGCTGCACGCGCCGCTGGCCCGGCCCGACAGCGAGGTCGCCGTGACGATCTGGGACGGCCGCGAGCTGCGCGACATCGTGTCACCGACGCATGCGCTGGACGTTCAGAAGATGAGCAGCGGCCGCTACATGGTGCGGGCGCGACGCGCGCGTTTCGACAACGCGACCAGCACGTCCGAGGTCATCGTTCGTTACCAGATCGCTGACAAGCCGTGGACGCCCGCCGGCTACGCCCACCACGACAAGGATCAGGACACCTACTTCACGCTGACGCTGGCGGCGCCGGAGTTGCCCGCGTCGGCGGCGATGGCCAAGGACATCACGCTGGTGATCGATCGGTCGGGCAGCATGATGGGCGAGTCGATCCGGCAGGCGCGCGCGGCGTGCATCGACATCGTCAAGCGCCTGCGCTCCGACGATCGCCTGAACATCCTGCTGTTCGATCACAGCGTCGAGAAGCTGTTTCCCGAACCCAAGCCGGTGACGGAGGCGATCCGGCACCAGGCCATCGAATACCTCGAGATGATGGACGACGGCGGCGCGACCGATCTGGCGGCGGCGCTGGAGCAGGCGATGGCCACGCAGACCGGCGGCAACCGCCCGCGCGTCGTGCTGTTCTTCACCGACGGGCGTTCGGACGTCCCGCCCGTGCTGGCGGCGATGCAGGCCGACAAGCGCGACGTGCGCGTGTTCACCATCGGCTTCGGCCCCGAAGTGAACAAGTCGCTGCTGGCGCGCCTGGCCGCGCGCAAGCGCGGGCGGTTCACGTACATCTCGGCGGCGTCGAACATCGAGCAGGAGGTGTCGCGCCTTTACCGGCAGATCGACGCGCCCGTGCTGGTCGACGTGTCGCTGGAGACGTCGGGCGGCGCGATCAGCCGGCTGTATCCGCCGACGGTGCCCGACCTGTTCGTCGACGACGAGCTGCGCCTGAGCGGCCGCCTGCGCGCGTCCGGACCCGTGACGTTCACGATCAAGGGAAAGCAGGGCGGCCGCCCGTTCACGCGGTCGGTGAAGCTGGAAGGGAGCGCGGAGGTGAAGCGGCCGTGGGTGGCGCGGCAGTGGGCGGGCGCGCGCGTCGACGACCTGCTGGACGAGATCGAGCTGGGCGGCAGCCGCCCCGAGCTGCAGAACGAGGTGCTGGATCTGGCGCTGGCGTACAACTTCGCGACGCCGTACACCGCGTTCCTGGCGATTCCGGCGAGCGAGCTCGACTGGCAGTCGGCGCGGACGCTGTCCGGCGCGCGCGCGTACAAGTCGGAGATCCTCAAGCGCAAGCCCGATGCGGCGCGCGTCGCGGGACGCGCGGCGCCCGGCGGCGACACGGTCGCGGGGAACGAGTCGCAGCAACAGGACTCGATGACGCTGTCGCTCAGCCGACCGTCTGAAAGCGCGGCTCCCCAGGCCGCGCCGCCTTCCAGCCACGACCGCGTGTACGCCGACAATGAGATGGAGAACCCGCTGGAAGAAGCGACCGCGCCCAAGAAGAAGATGCAACTCGGGTCCCACTCGCAGAAGGCGGGCGAGGATGACGCGGGCTGCGCAAGCTGCGCCCTCGGCGGCCGCGGCGCCGACGCGCTTGCCGCGCTCGCGTTCGCCGGCATCATCGTGATCGCCGGCTTCGCCCGCCGCCGGCGCCGTTAGCGTCGTCGAAACCTGCCCGACAATCAGCGTGACAGGCGCACTATGAACGCATGGTGCCCCTGAAGCTGCTGGTGATCGGCTGCCTCATCGCTTGCGTCGGCTGCAGCGGAGGAAATCTCCCGAGCGGCGGCGTCTACGCGGCGGATGCGCACGTCGGCGTCGATGCCGACATTTGGGCCGACGTTTCGCCTACCGAAGCCGCGTTCGTGGACGCCGTCTCGGACGCGTACTGCCCGATGAATTGCGGCGTCGCCCCGTGGGCCGCGACGCGTGTCGACGGGACCTGCACGTTCCTCCTCCCCTGCGGGCGCATTGACGGGGACTTCACGCGTCTCTACGTCATCGTCGACGACTCCCAGATACCCCAGAGCCAATCCGAAGGCTGGGCGTACACGGACGCCTCGCCGCCGGCGCTCGAGCTTCACGGCCAGGTCTGCGCCGATCTCCTGAGCGGCGCCAAGACCACCGTCACCTTCAGCATCGGCTGCAGTCTCCCCTGAGGGCGAGGCGAAGAAACGGATCCGATCCCCTCGCCCCGCGAAGCGGGGAGAGGGTTAGGGAGAGGGGTCCGTCTTCACCGCGGGCCCCCTCACCCGCCGAGCCTTCGGCTCGGCGGCCTCTCCCCCTAACGGGGGCGAGGCGAAGATCTTTGCTTCAGCCTCGCCCTTCTCCCGGCGCCTTCTCGCGCAGGCCGAACGCGTCCATCCAGCGGTAGATCTGCTTGCGGTCGCGGCCGAAGTAACGGGCGGTCGCGCGGATGCTGCCCTGGTTGCGGGCGAGCGCCTCCGCGAGCTCGTCGCGCGTCGGGGCGGCGCGCGCCGCCGGCGCGGGCGGCGCGGCGGGCGGCACCTCGTGCGTCCCGGTCTTCGACTTCTCCCACAGCCAGGCCGGCAGCGCGCCGAAGGTGAGCGGCTCGTCGTCGGCCCCCGCGAGCGCATGGACCAGGCGATCGACGCCGCGCAGGTTGTCGCGCCATTCGCGCAGCAACAGCGCCTCCGCCGCGCGCCCCTCGAACACCCAGTGGCGGTTGGCCGGCGGCTGGGATCGTTCGGTGAGCCAGCGCGCGCGTAACCGTTCGATCCACATGAACAGATCGCCGCGGCGGCGGCGCAACGGCGGGATTGCGATCTCCCACAGCGACAGCCGGCCATAGAGATCGCGGCGGAAGCCGCCCTGCTCGACCTGCGTCGTCAGGTTCCGGTTGGTCGCGGCGATCACGCGCACGTCGATCGGGAACGTGCGCGTCGAGCCGACCGGGCGCACCTCGCGTTCCTGGATCGCGCGCAGCAGCTTCGGCTGCAGCTCCAGCGGCAGCTCGCCGATCTCGTCGAGCAGCAAGGTCCCGCCGTCGGCTTCCCGGAACAGCCCGCGCTGCGCCTCGTCGGCGCCCGTGAACGCGCCCTTCGTGTGCCCGAACAGCTGGCTCTCGATCAGCGCCGGCGTCAGCGCCGCGCAGTTGACCGCCACCAGGTCGCCCTTGCGGCCGCTCAGGCGATGGATCTCCTCGGCGATGTGCTCCTTCCCGGTGCCGGTCTCGCCGACCAGCAGCACCGGCGACGGATCCGCCGCCACGCGCGCCACGTCGGCGCGCAGCGCGCGCGCCAGCGGCGCCTCGCCCGGGATCGCCGCGCGTGACGCGCCGGCTCCGGCGTCGCCGCCGGGGCCTGCAGGAGACGATTGGTAGACGGCAACCACCGACGGGCCGAGCCGGATCACCGCGCCGTCCGCCAGCGGCAACCGCGCCACGGCGGGGACGGAATTGACGAACGATCCGTAGCGGCTCTGCAGATCGACGCCGGTGTGATAGCCGGCGTCGGTATCCCATTCGATCGCGAAATGCTTACGCGAGACCGACGCGTCCTTCAGCGTGCGATCGCTGTCGCGTTCGGCCTGGCGCCCGATCTCCATCCGCTCGGGCGGGATGACGATGGTCTCCGCGATCTCGGGCGGCATGACCACGCGCAGCTCGGCGCTCGGCCGCTCGCGCTCGCGCGAGCCTCGGCGCGATGGCGCCGCCGTCGTCTGCTGGCTGAGATCATCGGATGCCATCGTCGGCGACCCTACCGCGTCAGAGCGCACCGGAAAAGCAAACCTGGGCCCGCCCCGTCGGGGCGGACCCAGGTAGACACACCGGTTCTCCGGGTGACGGCTCAGAACAGGTCCTTCTTGGCGTCCGCAGAGACGTGCGCCTTGAAGTGGAACTGAATGCGCGGGCCGGCGCTGGCGCCCAGCGCGGCGACGTCGGCCATCTCCACGATCAGTTGCGCGGTCCCGGCGCCGGTCAGCGGCTGCGACGCGGCGAACGCCTGGTTCGCGATCGTGATCGTGTTGCCCGGCATGTCGAACGACGTCGGTGCCGCGAGCAGCGAGGCGACGTCGGTGCCGCCGAAGTCGGCGAGCGCCTGAGTCTGCAGCGTCAGGTGCGCGTCCCAGCTGGGCACGCGCGGCGGCGTGATGTTCGCGCCCGTCTGATCGCGCAGCGCGACGTCGTCGAAGCCCAGCGCGATGCTCTGGATCGTCAGCTCCGCGCCCTCCGCCTGCGCGTCGGCCTTCTCGCGCACCGCCTTCATGTCGATCAGCGTGCCGTTCCAGACGACGTCGATCTGGCAGCGATCGCCGACCGCGGTCTTCGTCCAGGTGGTCACGCTGCTCTCGGTGCGCGCCTCGCCGGTACCCTCGCAGGTGGTTCCGAGGTCGCCGAGATCGAAGCTGACGTTCTCGTCGGCGTCGACATCGGCGGCGACGTGAACACAACCGGGCGCAGCAGCGAGCAGTCCGAGCAACAGGGTCTTGGTCAGGGTCCGCATGGTTTCTGTTTTCCTCCGGCGGGCTGCCACAGCAACCGCCGTTCCAACCGGCGCGCGCCGGAAACGCGGCGTTTCGCGCCTGCCGGACGCCCGGTGCCCCATGGGACACCCCCTGTGACAGCGTCACAGGGCCAGGGCCATGAAGGCGATCAGGCGAGGGCGCGCTGCAGGCGCGCGTTACCCTTTGAACTGACGGGCGTCGACGCCCAGGCGCTTCATCAGACGGTGGAGTTGGATGCGTCCCTTGCCCAGCGCCCGCGCCGCCGCCGAGATGTTACCGCCCGTCGCGGCGAGCGCGTCGGCAACCTGACGATGCATCGCCTCGTCGTCCGCCGACAGCGACCGCGACGCCGGCGCCGCAGACGCCGATCGCGTCGCCTCGCCGGCAGCGACAAAACGGGGCGCGCCGCTCATCAGCCCCCCGTCGGCCAGCAGCCACGTCCGCAGCAGCAGCTGTTCCAGCTCGCGAACATTGAGCGGCCAGCCGTGGCGCAGCAACGCCAGGCCCAGATCAGGCGCGATACGCGGCCGGTCGGACTCGCTGACGCCGCTCTTCCGCAGCAACATCGCGATCAGCAAGCCGAGATCTTCGCGGCGCTCGCGAAGCGGCATCATCGTGTACACGAAGCCGGAGAGCCGCGCGAACAGGTCCGACCGGAACTGCGTCTGCCCGGCGCCGATGTCCAGCGGCCGCAGCGTCGTGGCGAGAAAACGCACGTCGACCTTCTGCGCGGCCGCCCGCCCGACCGGAACAACCTCGCGCTCTTGCAGCACACGCAGCAGCGCACCTTGCGCGGAGGCGCCCAGGTCGCCGATCTCGTCGAGCAGCAACGTCCCGCGATCCGCCGCGCGGACAAAGCCGATCGAATCGGCGACCGCTCCCGAGAACGCACCCTTGACGTGACCGAACAGCTGACTTTCAACCAGCCCTTCGGCGAGCGTATTGCAATTGACCGCCACGAACGGGCCCGGGCGCCTCGAACAGTCGTGAATCGCGCGCGCCAGCACCTCCTTGCCCGTCCCCGTCTCGCCCACCAGCAACACCCCCAGCGACGCGGAGCTCGCGACACGCCGCAGGTCCTCCAGGCCCGCGGCCACGTTCGGGAGAAGCGTTCGCCAGCCGGGCGCTTCGTCCGCGAGATCGGCCGAATCGAGATCGCGGTCCGAGCTGTTCGCGAGCTGCTCGATCTCGCGCACGACCAGGAAGGCGTGGCCCAGTTCGACGAGGTCGGGCGGTCCGACCAGGCCACGCGCCACCCGCTCGCCGTTCAGGTAGGTGCCGTTGCGCGAACCCGCATCCTCGAGATACCAGCCCATCGGCACCCGCCGCAGGCGTGCGTGCAGGCGCGATAGCGACGGCGATGGGATCTGCAGCGTCAGCTGGCGCGCGCCCGGCTCGACCTGCGCCACGCGCGCGTCTCCCCGCCCGTCTCCCCGCCCGATATGCACCTCGTCCACGCCTGCCAGAGAGAAGCGTGCACCCCCGGACAGCGGCCGGTCGCCCTCCAGCACGATGAACAGATACGGCCGGGCCGCGCCACCCGCGGGACGGCTTTGATCGCGGAGGCTGTCCTCCATCGTGTCCGGCGCGCCGTCGGCGGGAGGCGTGTCTTCGTTCACGCCCGGGACGCTACCATGAGCGTCTGCGGCGTCACTGCGCCGGAACCTGGGAGCGTGGGCCCGGGCTTCGTCCGCGAAGTGTCGTGAAATTTATGGAACTGGTTCCGGTACCGGTCTCACTTCCGAGCCATGCTGGGTCTCCCCGCGCGCCGGCAGCGCTCGTCCCGCTCGCTGCCATTCGTCGCGCTTCTTTGGAATCTCGAGGATCTCCCGTATCGCAGCCTGGTGCGCCTCGTATGCCTCGTTGGCTAACCTGTTGATCTCGGCCTGCTTAGGATCGTAGACATCGATGGTCGTCGTCCCCGGGGACTCCGCATACGGGTTTGGGTTTATTAGCGGAGGTGCGGGGGGAGGCAATAATCCCGCGCACAGAAAGGCGAATCTCAGACAGAGGTCGATCTTGGTTCTGAGCTTGCTCAGGGCGGTCGTCTGGGGCGACGGTCCAGGCGCAGGCGCGGGCGCCGGCGCGGGCGCTGGCGCTGGCGTCGGCGCGGCGCGCGGAACGGGACTTGGGCGTGACGCCGCCGGGGGGGCTTCCGGGAAGCATTCAATGTCGGGGACGACGGCGCAAAGCGGATTCTTCGTCGCGCAGGCTGGGTCGTCGGGGAAAACAGCACACAGCGGATCTCCGTCGGGGCCGACGTCCAATCCGTGGTTCTGCTGCCCGACCGCGTGGGGTGAGTTCGGGCTCGTGCCCGCCCCAGCCGGCGCGTTGCTCCCTCCGGGCACCACCGCCGAGAAACCCGGTGTGCTGACGGTTGGTTTCGGGACGAAGAGGCCCCGGCCGCCGAGCACCGGGCTTGCGATGTCCCCGAATCCCCAAGTGAAGACGGCTCCCGCGGGATACCCGGGGGAGATTCCGAAGTAGCCGCTCGGATCCACCAAGTTGATCGGGTCGTTGAACGCGTACGCGTAGCGATTGAGCCCCTGGCCCCAGGTCGACGTGATCGTCCCCGGGTCGGCGGAGGTGAACCTGGCCCCGAGCGGATCGTACACGCGTCCCCGCATGTCGATGAGGCCGAGGTCCCGGTCGTGCTGATGGCCCGTGTAGCCGACCCTGGTGAGCTCCGTCGACGACACGTTCGACGGCATCCCGAAGGCGTCGAAGTCCTGATTGAATACCTCGATGAAATTGCTCGTGATGACGTCGGCGCTGCCGAGGTAATCGGCGTGGAAATAAAGTGTCTTCTCCAGGCCGCCGGCCTGGCGCACCAGCTCGCCGACCTGGCGATTGCCGGCGTAGAAACGGAAGCGTTCCTCGATGGTGCTTTGCGACGCCGGCGAGTCGTTCCGGTGACGCTGGTAGAGATCGGTGACGAAGTGACGGACGGTCTGTTCCGACTCGTCACGCCGGACGAGCCGCTCTCCTCCCGCGCTGTACTCGAAGCGGCTGGTCCTGGTCGCGCCCGGCTGGCCGGACACGACCGTTTTCTGTAGGTCGAACGGCGTGTACTCGAAGGTCTGAACGCCCCCTGCGACGTCGGGGCCTTGGCGTTCGCGGACGTTGCCGTTGGCGTCGTAGTCGTAGACATTGCTGCCGACGGTGTCGATGAGATGCGGTCTCGCCGTCAGGGGCGTGATCTGGGTCTGGCCCCGCTGGGTCAGGTTGCCGAGAACGTCGTACCCGTAGGGCTCGGCCTGGATGACGCCGCCGCCGCCGCCGGTCGGGATGAACCGG
>Ga0070690_100002093_pt1 | contig 10659 bp, 7 predicted proteins | sample KBSS33HmetaG_FD_64671 | JGI IMG/M metagenome (GOLD analysis project Ga0070690, IMG submission 64671) | Switchgrass rhizosphere microbial communities from Kellogg Biological Station, Michigan, USA - KBS S3-3H metaG | ecosystem: Host-associated > Plants > Roots > Rhizosphere ...
CCGCTGTCGGTCCAGGTCGGGATCAACCTGACGGTGGTCGGCAGCAAGGAAGCCGAGCGCTAGAACGCATCTCAAAACTCCCTCCGGGAGTTTTGAGATGAGCGTTCTACATGAAAAAACAGTAGAGCACTCTTCTCAAAAAGCCCTCCGGGGCTTTTTGAGATGTGCTCTAGTCGCTCCGCGAATCACCGCCACGCCGATGTGGCGGGGCTGGCCTTCGTCGGTGTACCCTGCCGGCCCATGAAGGTGGGCATTCCCAAGGAGATCTATCCGCACGAGCTCCGTGTGGCGGCGACTCCCGACACGATCGACAAGATGAAGAAGCTCGGCCTCGAGGTGGTGGTCGAGACCGGGGCGGGGGAGGCGGCCGACCTTGCCGACGCCGCCTACGTCGAGGCGGGGGCGCGCATCGCTGACGCCAACACGGTGTACGGCGAAGCCGACATCGTCCTGAAGGTGCGGGCGCCGATGGCGCGGGCGGACGGCCGCCACGAGGCCGACCTGCTCAAGCCGGGCACGACGCTCATCAGCTTCATCTGGCCCGCGCAGAACAAGGCGCTCGTCGACCGGCTCGCGGCGCGCAAGGTGAACGTGTTCGCGATGGACGCGGTCCCGCGCATCACCCGCGCGCAGAAGCTGGACGCGCTGTCGGCGATGGCCAACGTCGCCGGGTATCGCGCCGTCGTCGAGGCCGCGCACCATTTCGGCCGCTTCTTCCCCGGCCAGGTGACCGCGGCCGGGCGGGTGAAGCCGGCCCAGGTCCTGATCATCGGCGCCGGCGTCGCCGGTCTGGCGGCGATCGCGGCGTCGAAGGCGCTCGGCGCGGTCGTCAAGGCCTTCGACACGCGGCCGGTCGTGCGCGAACAGATCGAGAGCCTCGGAGGCCAGTTCATCGAGTTCAAGTTCGAGGAGGCCGGTGAGGGCGCCGGCGGCTACGCCAAGGAGATGAGCGACGCGTACCTGGCGGCCGAGCAGGCGCTGATCGCCAAGCACGCGCAGACGTCGGACGTCATCATCTCGACGGCGCTGATTCCGGGGAAGCCGGCGCCGGTGCTGATCACGCCGGGCGCGGTCACGGCGATGGCGCAGGGCTCGGTCATCGTCGACATGGCCGCCGAACAGGGCGGCAACTGCCCCCTGACCGAGAAGGACAAGGTCGTGACGAAGTCGGGCGTCACCCTGATCGGTCTCACCGACCTGCCGAGCCGGATGCCGCGCACGTCGAGCGAGCTGTACGCGACGACGGTGCTGAATCTCCTCAAGGAGATGTACACGCAGGACAAGGGCCTGGTGATCAACCTCGAGGACGAGATCCAGCGCGGCTGCATCGTCCTGAAGGCCGGCGAGCTGCTGTGGCCGCCGCCCAAGCCCGCCGCGCCACCCGCCGCCGCGCCGGCGCCCAAGCCGAAGGCCGCGGCGCCCGCTCACGGCGCGCACGGCGCCGCCGACGGCAAGAAGAAGGGCAGCGGCGCCAACCTGATGGCCGGGCTTGCGGCGATCCTGCTGGGCGCCGCCGCGATCTTCGGCCCGCCGGAGTTCATCCAGCACCTCACGGTCTTCCTGCTGGCGTGCGTGGTCGGCTGGCACGTCATCTGGAACGTCACGCCGGCGCTGCACACGCCGCTCATGAGCGTCACCAACGCCATCAGCGGCATCATCGTCATCGGCGGCATGCTGGTCCTGTACGGCGGCGGCGAGGGCTCGTTGATTCTCGGCGGCGTCGCCGTCCTGCTCGCGGCGATCAACGTCGCGGGCGGTTTCCTCGTCACGCAGCGCATGCTGAAGATGTTCAGGAAGTAGTGCCGCGATGATCACCACCATACGTTCGCTGGCCTACCTGATCGCGAGCCTGCTCTTCATCATGAGCCTGCGCGGACTCTCCAGCCAGGAGACCGCGCGGGGCGGAAACCGTTCCGGCGTCATCGGCATGCTGGTCGCCGTCGTGCTGACCGCGCTGGCGCTGATTGCGCCGGTCGACTTCGCGACCATGGGGAAGCCGGACCCGTCGCTGCTGGGGATGCTCGGGGGCGCGCTCATCATCGGCGGCGTCATCGGCGCGTTCGTCGCGGCGCGCGTCGCGATGACGTCGATGCCCGAGCTGGTCGCGATGCTGCACAGCTTCGTCGGCGCGGCCGCCGTCATCGTCGGCATCGCCACCTACCTGCAGCCGGGCGACGCCTACGAAGCCGGTCGCAGCGCGCACCTGGTCGAGATCTACATCGGCGTGTTTGTCGGCGCCGTGACGTTCAGCGGCTCGATCATCGCGTTCGGCAAGCTGCGCGGCATCATCGGCAGCCGCCCGCTGCTGCTGCCGGGACGCCACATCCTGAACCTGATCGTGGTCATGCTGGTCATCGCGCTCGGGGTGATCTTCCACCACGCCGAGGTGCCCTGGCCCGACGCGGGCGCGAACCTGGTCGACGCCGGGATGCCGGCGCTGCTCGCGATGACCGGGCTCGCGCTGCTGCTCGGCATCCACATGGTGATGGCGATCGGCGGCGGCGACATGCCGGTCGTCGTGTCGCTGCTCAACAGCTACTCGGGATGGGCGGCGGCCGCGGCCGGCTTCATGCTGTCGAACGACCTGCTGATCGTGACGGGCGCGCTCGTCGGCAGCTCGGGCGCGATCCTCAGCTACATCATGTGCCGCGCGATGAACCGGTCGATCTTCAACGTCATGCTCGGCGGCTTCGGCGCCGAGGCGGGCGCGAAACCGGCGCCGGGCGCGACGCCCGCCGGCAAGGTGACCGAGACCAACGTCAACGAGGTTGCGGACTGGCTGCTGGCCGCGCGCCACGTCGTCATCGTCCCGGGCTACGGCATGGCGGTCGCGCAGGCGCAGCACGCGGTGAAGGACATCTCGTCGCTGCTCATCGAGAAGGGCGTCAGCTGCCGCTACGCGATTCACCCCGTCGCGGGGCGTCTGCCGGGCCACATGAACGTGCTGCTCGCCGAGGCGAACGTCTCCTACGACATCGTCAAGGAGATGGACGAGATCAACCCGGACTTCCCGAACACGGAGGTCGTGATGGTGATCGGCGCCAACGACATCGTGAACCCGAGCGCGGAGACCGACACGTCCAGCCCGATCTATGGGATGCCCGTGCTGCAGGTCTGGAAGGCCGGGAAGGTCGTGATGCTCAAGCGCGGCATGTCGGCCGGCTACGCGGGCGTCGACAACCCGCTCGTCTACAACGACAACACGGCGATGCTGTTCGGCGACGCGCGCCAGAGCGTGCAGAAGCTGCTCGCAGCGCTTCGCGAGCGCAGCGCCTGAACTACGAGACGACGGGCATCGCGGGGCGGGTCGTGCTGCCCGTGCCCGCGGTGTCGCTCCACATCGCCTCGGCGGTCATCCCCATGTTGGCCAGCACCTCGTCGGCGACGCGCAGCCGGCGGCTGATCTCGCGCGAGATGTTGAGGACGAGCAACGCGTACGCCTCGACGTCGCTTCCGTAGAGCTTCGCGATCTCGGCGATGTCCAGCACGTAGAGCGTGGCGTTCCCGCGGGCGCGCGCGGTGGCGGAGCGGGGCTGGATGTCGATCAGCGACATCTCGCCGACGCAGTCGCCGACCTTCAGGATGGCAAGCTGGTACTCGGCGCCCCCCTTGCCGTGCTTCAGGATCTCCAGCTCACCATCCTTGACGAAGAACATGCTACGGGCCTGTTCGCCCTCGCGCAGCAGCTGCGCGCCGGGCACGACCTGGACGACGCGCATCGTGGTGGTGATCAGATCCATGACCCGCTGGGGCAGGCCGGCGAAAATGGGGATGCGGGACACGAACTCTCGATCAACCGCGGGTTCACTTGCCATGACCAGGCACTTTACCTCTGCCGGCCCGGGTGCGGGAAGGCCATGACCCGCTGCCGGTGTGTCATTTTCCCGTCAGACGTGCGCGGGCAAGGCGTTCGGCGACGTCGGCGTCGGGGTCGTCCGGGGCGAGGGCGCGCGCGGCGCGTACCTCGTCGAGCGCCTCCTGGGGGCGTCCGAGCGTGATCAGCGCCAGCGCGCGGTTCGTGTGGGCGCGGGGCAGGTCGATGCCGGCGTAGGCCTCGGCCGCCGTCGCGGGGTCGCGCAGGCGCAGCGCCGCGTCGCCAAGGGCCGTGCGCGCCAGGACCAGCGCGGCCGGGTCGAGGCATTCGGGCTGCGCCCGGGCGCGCTGATAGGCGGCGATCGCGCCGGCGTCGTCGTGCAACTCCGTCAGGACGTCGCCCAACCGGCGTTGCCATTCGCAGTCGGAGACGGGTGAATCGGGCGGCCGGACGGTGAGGGGCTGGGGCTCGGCGTCGGTGGCGCCGAAGGTCAGCGGGATCTCGCCGCGCGCGGCGAGCGCGGCGAACTCGGGGCGGCGAGCGACGAACACCAGACCGTCAGCCGCTCGGTAGACGAGCGCCCATCGCGCCGGATCGAAGAACGCGACGCGCGGGTTCTGGCCCGGATCCGTGACCAGCGCGGTCGTGACGCCGAAGCTGGCCAACAGTGCATCCCACTCGGCGCGGGACAGGTCATCGCGCCGCATCCGCGCGTGGAACGCCGGCGGGTAGCCGTTGATGCGCGGATCCTGGAAGACGCGGTGGCGGGGCCAGCCCTCCCAGGTCAGGTAGGAGCCGACCTCCATGTCGTTGTACATCCGGTCGCGGAGGCCGTGTTCGTTGACGAACGCGATCGCGTTCGCGGGGATGAGCGTCGGATCCAGGCCGATGTCGATCGGGCGGCCGCCGTGGCGCGCGGCGGCGACGCGCGGGACCAGCGCAGCGCCCGCGAGCAGTCCGACCACTGCGATGCTGGCGACCAGGCCGAGGTCGGAGCCGACGCGTCCGCGGAAGCGTCGGCCGACGCGAGACGCGGCATCGCCGAGCGCGCAGGCGACGATCGGCCCCGACAGAAGGGCAAACTCGGCGAGGAAACGGCGACGGCGGTCGCCGACGATCCCCAGCAGAACGACGGGCAGGATGTGCCGCCAGCGGCGACCAGGGAGCGCGGCCCCGAGGAGGACGCCCGCGGCGACGAACGCGGCGGGCGCGTGATCGGGCCAGCGCGCGGGCTCGTATTCCTGCAGCGGCCGCAGCCAGGGCATCCGCCAGTGGTTGGCGATGTAGCCGAGCGCGTACACCCCCGATGGTGTCGCGAGGATCAGCGGGCAGAGGGCGAGGGCGACGAGCGCGGCGCGACGTGCGTCGGGCCGGCGTCCGTCGAGGCGCGCGCCGAGCGCGTAGAGCGCGAGCACCAGAGGCGCCAGGAAGAAGCAGGAGTTCGCGTTCGCCCACACGAGCCCGCAGGGCACGAGCACGAAAAGCGCGCGCGGCCGCCCGTCCTCGGCGCGTTCGAGGGCCAGCAGCGTGAGCGCCAGACCGAGGAACGTCACCAGGTGCGGACGCTCGACGAACCGCGGCTCGGCGGCCCAGGCGGCGAGGGCGAGCGCGGCGGCGGCGGCGGCCGGGTGCGCGCCACGGCGGATGGCCACGCGAAACAGCAAGGCGATCGTGGTGAGCACGAAGGCAGTCTTGAGTAGCAGCGTGCCGGGGATCCCGCCGGCACGGTGCGCGAGGGCGAGCACGATCTGGAACACCCAGGCCAGGTTCACGTCGCGCGCGTCGGGGTACGTGAACGAAAGCAGGTTGGTGCGCGGGACCGTGTGGTCGTGCAGGACGGTCTCGCCGAGCCGCAGGTTGAAGAACATGTCGGTCTCGTCCATCGGCACGAGGCAGCGGCCCGCCACGAACAGGAGCAGCGCGCCCGCGCAGGCGTAACCGATGCGGCGGCTCAACGCAGCTCCACGTCGTAGATGCGGGCGCCGGCGTTGGCAAAGCGCAGGTGGAAGGTGTCCGGGCGCGCGTCCGCCCAGGCGCGCTCGACGGGAAAGCCGTCCGGGTCGGCGTCGATCGTTCGGCGCACGACCGGATACAGCGCCGCGACGAAGAGCACGCGCGTTCGGCTCGCGCGCAGGTTCGCCAGCCAGACGGCCGCGCTGGCGCCGCGGCGATAGGGCGCGGGCTCTGCGGTGCCGTCGCCGGGCGGGCCGAAGTCGTGCAGTACGTCGGCGGCCGCGCCCGCGACGTTGACGTAACGAACGCGGTTCGCCAGCCGTTCGCCCGCGAGGGGGAACGCCAGGTTCGTACCGGTGTACGCGACGTCGGCGCCGCGCACGTTGGCATCGATCCACGCCCACGCCGCCGCGAGGTCGTCGTCGTCCACCGTGTACCCGGCGCGGGCGACGTCGTGACGTGAGACACCCGCGGCGACCGCGATGCTGACGGCGAAGGCCGCGGTGGCGAGACCGACCCGCACCGCGGCCGCACCCGGACGGAACGGGACGCGCCTCAGGTATGAGAAGAGCGCTGCCGTCGCGGCCCCGATCGGGGGCAGCAGCAGGCGCTCGCGGGTCGGGAATTGCAACAGCGATCCCACGACGGCGGCAACCAGCCCGAAGAGAGAGATCGCCAAGATTGGTTTTCGATGCGCGGCGATCCCGAGCGCGATCGCGGCCGCGCCGAAGGCGGCGAACAGGAAACGGCTCTCCTGGTAGGGGATGAGCAGCCAGAAGACGACCACCACCGCCGGCGCCAGCGCGCCGTGGAGGCTGCGCCGGAGGCGGATGATCGCCAGCACCGAGGCGCCGACGAAGGCGATCCCGCTCGCGGCGAGCATCGAGCCAAGCTCTCGTACATGAGTGATCGGGACGTGATAGTCCCAGGCGCGCATCTCGCGACCGCCGTAGAGCGCCGGCAGGGGCAGCCCGGGCAGCGCCGCCACCGGATAAAAGGGATTGCCGGCGACGACGGCGTTCCGTACGTACCAGAATCCGCCGGTTGCGAGCAGCGCCGCCGTGAACAGCGCGATCCCCTTCGCGTCGGCGACGCGCGCCCGCGCGGCCGCGATCGCCGCCGCGATCAGGAACGGCAACGCGAGGGCCGCGCCCGCGTATTTCGTCCCGATCGCCAGCCCGAGCGCCGCGGCGACGGTGAACAACTCGGCGCGGCGCGCGCCGGTGGCGCGCCACAGGCGGGACGCGGAGGGCAGGGACGACAGCAGGAACGCCGCCAGGCCGAGGTCGGTCATCGCCGTCGGCGCCTGCGTCGACACCTCCGGGACGAGCAGGAACGCGAGCCCGGCGCTCAGGGCGAGGCTGCGGAGGGCGCCGGCCTCGCGCACCGTCGCGACGATCGCGGCGACGGCCAGCGCGGCCAACGGAAGCTGCCCGAGCCCCGCGAGGACGTCGGAACGCAGGGGCGCCATCAGGAACAGGAAGAGGAGCTCCAGGTTCGATGGCGCATAGGCCGGCGACGGATCCCCGAACACGGCCGGGACGATCGAGAGGCGCGCCTGGTGCATCCAGGTCGCCGGAACGTGCAGGTGATACGACAGCGTGTCGTAGAGGAAGGCGGTCTTGTGCAGCCCCGCCCACAATCGGAACGCGAAGGCCGCGGCCAGCGCCGCGGCGAGGCCCACGTCGAGAGCGGAGAGCGGCTCGCGGGACGCCGGCGCGGTGGGCGGCCGGCGGACGACCGCGACGGCCACGAGCGCGAGCGCCGCCAGCCCGAGGAACGTGTTCCGTGCGGTCACCAGACCGGCGGCGCCGAGCAGCGCCTCGACGACGATGATCGCAAAGAACGCCCAGAGCAGCACCCGCACCGCCTTCGCCGCGCGCGATTCCTCGGCGGTCGCAAACAGGCGGTCGAATCGCGACGCGATCACGGCGAGCATCGCGATGCTGGCCGCCAGCAGGATCATGCGTTCGCGATCCGCGCGGTAGCCGCCCATGCGAGCGAGACCGCCAGCGCGGTCCCGGCGACGGCGGCCCAGCCGGCGAGAAGCGGCGGCGGAAGCGCGCAGGCGATCCAGGCGCCGAGGAGAACCCAGCGCCGCGGTGCGGGCGCCTGTCTGTCGCGGAAGAAACCAAGGGCGATCGGCACGACCGCGAGCGCCCAGACGAAACCCATCGCCCAGCCCGCGGGCGACGTCACGACGCAGGCGATCAACGCCGCCGCCAGCAGCAGCGGCTCATTCGCCCCGGTCGCCCCCGCGCGCGCGACCCGCCGCGCCGCCCAGGCCAGGCCGGCCGCGGCCAGCAGGTACGGAAGCAGGCTGGTCGGCCACGACGGCGACTCCGGCGCCAGCAGGCGCGGCAGGCTGGCCGACACCGGCCGGTCGAAGAAATCCAGCGTGTACCTGTACGTGCGGCCGTCGATCGACTGCGTCTCCCCGTGGTCGTCGTTTCCGACGCGCATCAGATCGCGCTCGCCGTACGCCATGTCGTTCGTGCCGCCCTCGCCGTAGAGCAGCGCGCGCGGAAGAACGTCGGCGGCGTATTCATGAGCCAGCGCCGGGCCGGAGATGACGAGCGTCGCGACGCCGGTGGCCGCGGTCCAGCCGAGAACCGCGCCGGCCCAGCGCCAGCGGCCGAGCACCGCGAGCACCGGTAGAGCGCCGAGCAACGCCGGCTTGAACACGGCGGCGAGCGCGAACAGGCCTCCGGCCGCCAGCGCTCGCGCTCGCGCCTTCCAGGCCAGGACCAGAAGCAGCGCCAGCATCAGGTCGATCTGTCCGCGCTCGAAGTTCAGGAATAACGGGAAGAACAGGACGCCCGCGATCAGCGTCGCTGGTAGACCGCGCCCGTTGCGCCGCGCGAGCGCCGCTGTCGCGATCCAGGCAGCCAGCAGGCCGCCCGTGAACAGGATCTTCGCGGCGCGATAGGGGAGGAGGGCCAGCGGCCGAAACAGCTCGGCCGCGAGCGGCGGATACAGGAACCGGCTGTGGTGAAAGGCGCTGCCGTCCCACAGCCCCGGCGCGGTGCCCGGCACGGCGTGGTTGACGTAGGGATCCAGCCCCAGCCGGCGCACGCTGCCGGCGACCCAGTACGCCACCAGGTCCTGCTGGATCAGGTTCAGCGCCACGTAGCCGGCAAACGCCGCCACGGCGACGGCGGCCGCGCCGCCGCCGACCGCGCGCCACGAACGAGGCATGGCCGCAGGATACATCCCCGGACCCTCACCCTGACCCTCTCCCGAAGACGGGAGAGGGGACTGGCGCGTCAGCGGCTTTTTCCGAATGCCGCGAGCGTCGCCTGGTCGCCGGCTTCGATCGCAACCTCTGCGTCGAGGCTGGTGCGATCCCGGCCCACTGTCGCGACCGCGAGCGTCTTGCCGCCGCGCCGGTACGCAACCGTCGCGTCGCGCGCCGCCAGATCGCCGTGGATGTCGATGCGGTCCCAGCTCTCGGCGTGGCCGACGTACGACAGCGTGACGTCGTACTGCGTGGTCCAGAAGAAGGGCGGCGCCGTGAACGGCAGATCGCCGCCCAGGATGTTCAGCGCTGCGACGCGGCCCATGCGGCCCGCGACGACCCAGTGCTCGATGCGGACCTGCTCGCCGGTCGGGGCGTAGGGATAGCGGGCGACGTCGCCGGCCGCGAAGATGCCGGGGGCGCTGGTCCGTAGCCGATCGTCCACGACGATGCCGCGATCGATCATCAGGCCCGCGTCCTGCGCCAGCTCCAGCGACGGCCTCACGCCCACGCCCAGCACGACCAGGTCGGCGGTCACGCGCTCGTCGTCACCCTTCAGGATGACGGCGTCGGGCTCGACGGCGGCCACCGTCTTCCCCAGGTGGAAGCGGACGCCGTGCTCCTCATGAACGCCGCGCAGGAAAGCCCCCAGCTCGGGACCGAGCGTGCGCTCGAACGGCACCGACTCCGGCGCGACCACGTGGACCTCGAGCCCGCGCGCGCGCAGCGACGCCGCCACCTCCATGCCGATGAAGCTGGCGCCGACCACCACCGCCTTGCGGGCGCGGGTCGCGCGTTCGATGATCGCGCGGCTGTCGGACAGCGTCCGCAGCGTCAGCACGTGCGGCTGGTCCCCGCCAGGCAGCGGCGGGCGCACCGGATCCGCGCCGGTCGCGACCAGCAGCGCGTCCCAGGCGACGTCGCGCCCGTCCTCCAGGGTCAGCTTGTGCCCCGCCGGATCGATGGCGGCGACACGCGACGAGGTCGCCAGCGCGATCTTCTGCTCGCCGAAGAACGCCGGCGGGCGCAGCGGCATCCACTCCTCGGGTGCGGTGCCAGCCAGGTAGTCCTTCGACAGATTCGGGCGGTCGACCGGGGGCGATTCGTCCGCGCCGAACAGCAGGATCTCGCCGTCGTATCCCTCGCGGCGCAGGGTCTCGGCCGCGGACTCGCCGGCCGCGCCGGCCCCGACGATGGCGATCGTCCGCAGCGCGGAGCTGCGGCGCAGCGTGATCGGCCCGCCCGTACGCGCGCCGACCTTGATCAGCCCATCGGCCTGCGAGACCTCGTAGCAGGGGATCGGGTTCAGCGCCGGGCCGCGGACGGGCGCGCCGGTGCGGAGGTCGAAGCAGGCGTGGTGCCACGGGCAGCGGACGCTGTCGGCGCTGAACAGCCCCTCGGCGAGCGGACCGCTGTAATGGGTGCACGTGGCGCCGATCGCCAGCACCTCGTCGTTGCGCCGGATGAGCACGACCGGCTCGCCGTGGGCATGCCCGAGCAACGGCGCTTCCCCGGCGAGATCACTGTCCGGGATTCCGGCCTCCAGATCGGGGCCGGTGAGCTTGGCATCCTGTCCACCCATGCGCCGTAGAGTTGCAGGGCGCGGGTCGCGTTACAAGTGGAACAAGAATTTTCGGGGGCGTTTCGCCTCAGA
>Ga0070690_100002094_pt1 | contig 10656 bp, 12 predicted proteins | sample KBSS33HmetaG_FD_64671 | JGI IMG/M metagenome (GOLD analysis project Ga0070690, IMG submission 64671) | Switchgrass rhizosphere microbial communities from Kellogg Biological Station, Michigan, USA - KBS S3-3H metaG | ecosystem: Host-associated > Plants > Roots > Rhizosphere ...
CCAACCAGGATCGGCGTAGAACAATGAGAAGCACCGTTTCACCAACGGCGCGCGGCGTACGAGTGGCGGCAACGCGCGGCGCACTGCCACCAATGGCGGTAGTTTTGGAAGATTACGCATTGAGGTACACCACCGGCCGAAGGGCGGCCGGCAACATGAGCGGGTGCTCCGGTTGTCTCGTCTTCTCAGTGATGCGCAGGCAGTGCAGCGGCCCGGCGAAGTGCGTACGCACGACGTGCAAGAAAGCATCGACGCGCGCGGGCAGCTTGCGGCCGTTGGCACCCCACCCGCAGATCACAATATCGGCGCGCTTCACCGCCGCCATGATAAACGGCGCCCACAAGGTACTGACGGGCGCGCCGACGTCGACGAGATCTGTCGACTGCGTGGCGATGTAATCGCTCACGTTGACGACGAGCGCGATCGCCTTGCCCATGTCGCGCGTGAAGCCGATCACGCGCGTTACCGTCGGGTCATTCTTCACGGCGCCTGCGATCGACGGGTTGAGCATGCCCCACACGGCGACGCTGTTGCCAGCGCTCACGCGGCGCCCGAGAATGTGTCGGTACTGCGGCTGCGTCCGCTTGTCGAAGCGCGCCCAACCCGGCGCGCCCGACGCGATGAACCCGTCGATTTCGTGGCCCGCGTTGATGAGTGGCGGCAACATCATAGTTCTCCGGTGCCTTCACACACGCTGCAATCGAGCTTGATATTGCCGCTCGCACACCACACAAAATGCCCGCGACCTGCGCACGGTTTGCAGCCGCCGCGGACGCGCGCGTGCTCATCAAGTAACCAAAACTCGTTGGGAGGCGGCGTGTCCATTGTCGGCGCCCGCCCGCCTGGCTCACGTGTGTAGACGGTGCGACGCGTCGGCAACGGCGGAAGGCGAGACATCGCACTCATCGTCCTTTTCCCGTCTTCAAATTACTCTTCTTCCAATACTCGATGTTTTTTCTAATCGCTGTGTCCAAGCGCCGGTCCGTCCACACAGACGCGACAACGGTACGTTTTCCGGTGAGATCGCGCAGCTCACACAACCACATGCCGTTGCAATTGTATTTGATCGTCAATTCAAGGCGTTGCTCGCGCAACCATTTCGCGAACGTATTAAGAATCATCATTGTGCACCCCGCCGACGAGCCGAATTGAGGGACAGGTGATCCTTACGCCGACGCAGGGCCGGCAGCGCCCCGCCTCCGTCGACGTGAACAATCCGACCCCACATCTCAATTCGGCTCGCCGACGCAGTGCACATCATGTTTTACTCCACCGACGGGAAATCTTCGATTCCCCCGTATAGCGCATGGTGATTCCATAGCGCTCGTTCACATCCGTTTGATCCATGCACATCGTCATGAGCTTCGCGGCTTTCTCGGTGTCTTCATCATCCGTTTCGGCTGTCAACGAATCGTGAATCTGAAGAATCAAATTCACCGGCGCGCGCCATTTGGCAAAGCCTTCATCACGGCGCGCGTTGACCCATGCCGCGTCAAGCAAGCGATGACGGTAGAGCCCTTCGAAGTCGAGTAGCTCAGGACGCGTGAGCGCGACGAAGCGAAACGTTGCCGTCGCCATGAGCCCGGCGTTGCGCGCCTGCACGGGGAAGTTGACGGCGATCGACGGCTCGAAGTTGCCGAGTGGGAAGAATCGAACACGGTTGAGCCACGTTTCGCGGATCTCGCGGTGTTGCCGCGCGTACGTGTCGCACTCGTTCCACCACGCGACCACGCGCGGCATCGCCTCGTGCACCTTGTTGAGCATATTCTCGACGTCGGCGAGCTGTAGATCGGGGAAGTCTTTGACAACGGACTCCCACAGCGTAGGCGCTTCACCGCGGTACAAGCTGCCGTACTCGATGCGCTTGGCAAGGTCGCGTAGGCGCTTCCACCCTGCCATCGCGCGCAACACATCTTCGAGCTTGCGACGTTGTACGTTGGCGAGATCGTCGTCACGCGTGCCGAGCGCTTTGATCTGCTCTTCGACGAGATCCAATTGCTTCGGTTTGAAGTTCGCTTCTTTGATCGTCGCTTCGAGCTTCGGGAACTCGACGGGAAAGATGACGTCACGCGAGAACTTGGAATGCGGATCAAGCCCGTTGCTGAAAATATCGAGCAAGAACGGCTCGCGCGACAAGAACCCGACGATTCGCAACTCGACTTGATCCTCATCGGCACCGACAAGCATGCGACCGTGACCTTGCTTCGCGCGCGCGAGCACGAGCGGGTGAACAAGTCGTTTGTCGCGAGCCGCGATTTCGAGTACCTGCTCAGCCGTCGGCGCGGCGATGATCGAGCGCAGGTTGTCGCGCTTGCATACGTAGTCGCCGTGTTTGTTGATCCGAAAAACGCCTTGCTCATCCTTTTGAGGCGGCCAGCTCGACACGTTGTTCGGGACGTTCATGAATTGCCCGCCCCATCGGCCGGTGATCTTGTTCGTTTTCCAATCAATATGAAAACGGCCGTTGTCACGCACCTTGATATCGACAAAGTTAGCGATCATGTGCTGCGCTTCGCGGATGTGAATCAACGATCGCATGAGCGGATGACGCGCGGCTGCGCCTTCCATCGCCTTCTTGTCGGTGACCGGCAAGCCTGATTTGGTGAACGCCTTGACCGGAATCTTGAGCACGTTGAACAAGGCAACGATATCAAGCTTCGCCTTGGTTTTGAACATGCCGATGTCAGTGACCTTGCGCGTTCGTTCAGCGATCTCCTGATAACGAAGCTCGACGCGCGCGAGGTAGCTGTCAGGATCCTTCTTGCGTTGCTTGTCAGCCATCAACCGCGCCAGCGCTTGCCGCCACGGCTCTTCAATGGCGGTGAACGCTGCGGTGATTTGCTCTTTCATATATTCAAGCCGTGCCGTCTGCGTCGCACGGTGTCGTGCTTGCTCACCACGATCCACGTAGCAGCCGTAATGGCGCATGTCCGTCGCCACCACGTTGAGCTGGCGATCCGCTTCGTACACGCGCTCCGTCTTCGCTTGCTTCACGTGCTTGCGGATCGCTGGTCCCAAACGCGCCTGCATGACAGCGTCGTTGAGGTTGTACCAAATGAGATCGGCAGTATCGCGCGTCGACGTGCGAAATTCATTTTTCCACGGCACGACGACGTGAAATTGAGTGGCGATCGAATCGAGGCGATGCGGCAGCCCGGGAAACGCTGCGTGGTGCATCAAAAGCGTGTCCTCTTGGCGTAGACCGTTGATCGCAAGCGACACATGACGCTCGCCGACGAGTACCTTGTGACGACGCAGCACTACACGATCGTAAATTCCGTTTTGCCACAGCCACGCGAGCTTTCGATCACCGTGGATCTCGGCAAGCAATCGCTCGACAGCGCCGAAGAGCCGCCACGCGCCCCACGTCGCCGACACACCACCAGCGGGCGTTGCGTACGCGATTGCGGTCAAGTTCGCGTCGAGAGAATCCTTGTTGTCTGTCTCTACGTCACACGTCATCTCGCCGTGCTCACGCGCCTCGTCGTACACGCGCCCGAGCGCGTCGTACAACTCCTTGGGCTGCGCCTCACCGACGATCTGCGGTACGTTGTGATCGACTTCGATGCGACGCAGGCGGCCGTCGACGTCAGCGAAGAGATCACCTTCCACCGCCCATTCGACAGCTTCACCGTGGGCATAGCGCCACGTCTTTGCCAAATCGAAGAGGATGAAGTAATAGAGAGCGTCTACGCTCTTGTTGTCCGTATCCGCCTCACCGTCGCCGCCGCGCATGACGTGTGCCGGGTGGAATGTCGAGAACAGTGCACGCGGACGCCAGCTCGGCGACGGAATATCCTCGGCAACATCGAGCTTGGCGCCGCGGAGCGCGGTCACCCCGCTCGAATCTTTCGGCGCTAGAGAACGCAGCGCCACCCCGCCCATCGCCATTACCACTGACGGCCGCAATGCGCGCAGCTCCGTGATGAGTCGGGGGCGGCACGCGTTCATCGCAGCGCGCTTGACGGCTTCATTGTCCGACGGAATCGGCCCGCACGCGATGGCGTTGAGAACGGCGATGCGCTTGCGATCGACACCGCCTTGCGCGCACGCGTAGTTGAGCACTTTTCCCGACGGCCCGGAGAAAGGGACACCGACTTGAACTTCGCGACGGCCCGGCGCCTCACCAACGAGCGCCATGACAGGCGGCAGTGCATCGCCACCTGCAATCCGGGGCGGCGCCCATTGCGTCGCTACGGGCCGATGATACTTGAGCGGACACGCAGCGCAGTCAGCGCCGAGCATCATATATCGCCGTTTCGGCGCAAGCCCCGGATCAGAGGGCGTACGCTGCGGCAACACCGGCAGCTTGAAGGCGGGCTCACTCACCGTCGAGTACCTCCAAAAAAAGGAGCGGCGGACAGGTGGACCCGACCGGCCCGCCGCTCCCTCACTACGTGTCGTGCTTCTACGTGCTCACTACTGACGAGCCGCCGCCGGTGCGCGCGTGCCCGTCTTCGGACGCGACCCGTTGAGCGGAGGCAAGCTTGCCGGCTTCGCCGCGCTCGCGGGCGGGAACTTCGCGAGATACTCCTTCTTGATCGCGGCGTCCTCGATGAGATCGAGGTTGATCGGACCTTCCGGATCGTAGCCCGCGCCGATCAGCGTCTCGCGCGCGGTGTCGGCATCCGGCCCGCCGATCTTGTAGACGGCGCGGTACGCATGCCCGAGCGCGTCGACCTGATCTTCGGGCACAAAGCCCGGTGCCTCTTCGACGGCGTCACCAGCCGGGGTGTCACTGGCACCGGCATCCCACGGCGCAGCGTCGGTTTTGGTGTCGCCATCGAGGTACTGCTTGGCCTTCTGTGACTCGGCGATCGGATTGAGTGCGGCCGGGCGCTCACCGCCCACCTTGCGCTCGCCCTTGATGCGCGCGTTGACATACATCTTGGGGCGGCCGAAGTCGTCGAGCTTGTCGCTCTTCGACAACTCCCACACCACGCTCGCATCGAAGCGCTTGCCGATGAACATCGCGCCGGTGAGCTTGCCGCCCTTGGCGGGGTTGACGCCCGTCGCGATGCACAGCGCCTTGAGCCGCTGTTTCATGAAGTCGGGACTCTGAGGCGACCCGCCGTAGAGATTTGTGATCTCGCTTCCGATCTCGTCTTTGCCTTCGTCGCCGAGGGCGACCACGACGCGCGATGTGACCTTCAACATGTTGTGCGGCTTGTTGCCCTTCGACACCTGGATCTCCGTGGCCGAGATCTCGAAGGTGTAGTCGCCGAACATCACGTTGCGGAAGTTGAGCCCTTGATTGGGCGTGAGCTGCTCGAACTCTTCGGGCGTGAATCCGAGATCGAAATCGCCTTCCGTCGCCGCCGGTGCTTTTTCTTTTGCCATCTGTGACGTCCTTTGCAAATGCCCCTGTTTTTTTAACCGCGCGGCGTCTAGGGGCGGACACCGCGCGACTTCACACTATTTCTTGAGGGGCGGTAACGATGGCAGGCTCATCACCACCGCAGGTTCAACCCGCTCAACCAAGCCTTCCTCGTTCGTCCGAGCACGACCAAAGAGCAAATCTTCCAAGTCGCGAAAGCAACACGACGGCGCCCGCCAACGCACAAAGCGCGGCAAGCGGTTGCCGTAGCGATGGCGCGGCGAGTAGTTGCCGTACGCCGTCAGGTGCAAGATGCGCTCGGTGACATCGGCACCCTCTTCCGGCCGGAGAAAGCCGGTGAGGTTCACCATGGCCGGAATCTTGCGCGCCAACGCGCGACCGGGGATGAGCACCCCACTCGTTTCCTTGGCTTTGTCCTCCGGCGCGTTAAGCGTGTTGTAGACGAGCCGCGCGCCGCGCTTCAATTTGATCAACTCGTCGAGGTTGATGATGTGCTGTTCGAGGTTGGCGTACTTCGCCCACCCGTTGCGATCATCGACTGGCATCTTGCGCATGGCGTCGTCGGCATGGAAGGTCAACTCGATGCAAATCGAGCGCACGACGCCCTTGTCGACGAGCGGCAACACGCGTTGATGGAGCGTGCGCATCATGTCGCCGATGTCTTCGACTTCGAATTTGAGCGGTTTGACGCGCGGGTCGTACCACATCGACGGATCCATGTACTCGACGGTTTCGAGCCCGCCTTCACGACGACTGCTCAGCATCGCCACGCGCGGGTAGCTTGCGCAAAAAGCTGTTTTGCCGGCGCCGCTCGGCCCGTAGATCAACGACGTTTTGAAATGCAGATTCTCGCTCATTGTTTTCCTCTAAGAATGCGCCGGGCAATTCGTTCCGTCACAGCGAATACGACCAGAGTCGGGATGCGTCGAAAACCACTTGTGACCGCAATCGAGGCAATGCACTTGCCCACGATGACCGTGAAAACTTCGCCCGCCGTTACCAGTGCCTTTGTGGTTTGAGCGTGTTCGGCGCGCTTCAACGTGTCCGGTGCGCGCCACGCCCTTGTATTGACCACGACGGCCGTACGTACCGAGCTTGCAACGCGGGCACTTCAACACATACGGCGAACCCGTTGGCACTAGAGCAACCCCAGCTTACAATTTTCGAATTCGGTGCAAATGCCATATTGATTTCTACAATTCATGAAGCGCTGCGGATAGGTGCTGCTCGCGCGCCATAAATTGATCTCGGCTTGCTGCCAACGAATCCATTTCTCGTGTTGCTTCACCGCTGGCAGCGTCGGCGGCAATACAACGCGCTGACAATCAGGCGTCTTTCCCTTGCCGACGATATCGACGACGATCGCAGTGAGCGGCCCGAACAGCTCAGCCATGCCAGACGGCTCCCAACACAGGAATTGGCCGAGCACTTCGCCGTCGAGGTTCCACCCGTCGATGTACTTCTGATCGATCCACGCCGCTGATTTCTTCTCGAACGCAACGACGCCAGTAGGCAGCATCGGATCGTCTTTGCCGACGCGGCCGATGAGATCGTACCGACACGTGTAGCCGAGCGTTGGATGCGCTGCGAAGACTTCAACGCCGAGCGGCGTCACATCCTCACGATGATCCCACCACGTTGTGTGTCGATCGAAGAGCTGCTCGGCGACTTGCACCACACCGATGTCCGGTGACAACATCGTATCGTCCTCGCACAGCGCCTTGAGACCCGCGAGGAGATCGTCAGCGGCTGTCGACGGCACACGAAAACGGTTGCGGCGCCCGGGGAGCTTGAGCAAGTCGGAGGCGAGTCCACCACACCGACCGTCCGCGCCGGAGGGCAACACGTACGCGTTGCCGAGACCACCGCCGTAGTACAACCCTTCGAGCACATGAAAAAGCGCGCCGATTTGCAAATAGTCGACGTGAATCTTGCGCGTCGTTTGATCCACGGCGACGTCGTAGCTCTTCTTGAAGAGCTGCCCGCAACGACCCGCCGTGCTGTAGTAGCTCCACCCGCGGCCTGACGGTCCGCCAATGAGCGGCCACCCCCACACCTTGAAAATCGAATCAACGGCTTCGTCGATGTTGATCGTATCAGGCGACGGCAAGTCACATGCGCCGACGATCTCAAAGTCATCTGCGGGCGCGACGTCGGCGCTCGTGACTTTCTTCGGTACGAGCTTGAGTGTCACGACTGCACTTTGGCCAACGCAGCGCGCAGTGCCAAGCGAAGCTGTCTCGACTCTTTCATCACCAAACCATCGGCGTCGAAGGTTTGATCAAGCGCCTGCGCAGCTTCTACAGCATCTAGTAACGCGGGCAGCATTTTTATCCCAGCACGTTTGTACTCGCGCGTTGCTTCGTCAGCGCGCCTCGATGATGATTGACTTGTAGCCTCAACGAACAATGCGCGTAGTTCGGCAATCGTCATTCGTCACCTTCGATCGCGTAGAAGTTATCGTCGGCGTCTTCGGGACAATTCTTGCCCATGAGCACGAGGCACCGCCGTACGCTCTTGTCGCCATGCCCCCACGATTGCTCGGTGTGACCGCACTCGCCGCACTCGACGACGACGCACTCTTGCTCATTGCCGCTTTCATTCTCGGCGTAGGTGTAGTCGACGACGCACTTGACGACGTGGCGCGACTGCGGCGCGACGACAACGCGTTTCGGCTGACGCTTCGGCAGCGCCGGCAAGTTGAACTTACGCAACGGTAACGGCGGTAGTTTGAATCGCGGGGATTCCGCCGTGATCGACAACGCCAGCACAGCAGGACCCGCATCAACAGGTGGCTCACAGCCGCCACAAAGTAGAAAGGTACCCTTGAGCGTCTGTACGATACGCGTTGAGCCTACGCCACACATGCCGCAGATCGGCATCTTTCGCAGCTCCATCACGCAATCACCTGTTTCGGTGCAGCGACACCTTTGCCGCACACCTTCGCGCAACGGTCGCGGTTGCACTCCGGGCACGACGGAACAACGTTGCCGATGACATAGCGCCCGCCATCGTGGCCGCAGATCGGAAAACGATCGACTTCGAATTCTTCTTTGCTCATTAAGCGCGGGCAGTGATGGCACTTGATTTGCTCGTTCGCCGACAGCTCACGCCACAGGCGCGCACGACGCGCGCGGCGATCGTAACTATTGCCGGTTTCGTTGCGATGGACCGTTCCGCGACGGCTCATTTGAGCCGCTTCTTGTTTTCAAAGCGAGACATGAATTCCCGCGCCTCGGGTGATGCTTGCTCCGCTTCAAAATGACGCCCGACGTTGCCGGCATCAAGCCACGCGAGATATTTTTCGGCGCGCTCGCGCGTGAGCTGCGACGAACCTTGGTACGTGATGTAAACGACCGAGATGTAGCGACCGCTCACGTACGCACTGCTGCAATAGTAATCGCCCGTGCCTTTCGGGTCCTCAACCCACCGTTGCATCTCGCGATCGTAGCGCTGTCCCTTGTTGATCTTCGAATCCGCCTCAAACCGATTGAGGTGTGCGTCGATTCGCTCCGCAATCACCGTCAACGGCGTTTTCTTCGAGGTCGACATCAGCAATAGTCCTGAGCTGTATCGAGGACAGCGCGCGCGAGATCATCGAGCGTGCGCCCGCGCTCGACGCCGAGTGAGTCGGCGAGGATATCGGCCACATCGCCCATACCGGCCTTGAGCCCCAATTTGTCCTGTGTTTCGAGTTTGTGAATCAACGCCTGCGCAAGGCGTTCGTCGGCGTCGACGTCGGCCACGCAGTAGATCGCTTGGCGCGGTGACTTACCGTCGACGATACGCATTTCGGCCTGCGCGATGTTGACCGGCACCCAATCAAGCTCGACAAATACCTCGACGGGCGCCCACGCCAGCGACACCGCTGTCGACAAGCTCAAGATGTTGGCGACGATGACGCGCGGCCGTGTGTCGCGCTCGGCTTCACTGAGCGCGCGCTCACGTGCGCCGGCAGACGTGCCGCCGTAGATCGGGCCGTAGGTCGGAATTCCAGCGCCGCTCAATTTCTCGTAGAGCTTGTCGGCGACGTCGGTGTGCCACGCCCACGCAACGACGGAGCGACCTGCGTCGAGCTGTTCGCGGATGATGCCGAGCGCGTGCGCCGTCTTCTCTTTGGCGTAGAGCTTGCGTAGTCGAGCGAGATCGCCGACGAAGGTTTTCGCGCTACGCGTCTCGAAGCGCACTTGCGCTGCCGCTTCTTCGACGTTGTCTTTCACCGACTGCGGCAACGGCACCGTTTCAAGCGACCGCTGCATGAGCGGGAGATCTGGTTGCACATCGCGCCACGTTCGACGTAGCATGATCTCGCGTAGCCGGGCGCGTAGCTCATCGGCGTGCGTTTCACCGTCAGCACTCCAACCGTGCGCGCCCGGCTTCGCGCCTGCATAGCGCCGAGCCCACGACCAGAAATCGCCGAAGGCGGCAGGCGCGGCGAGATCGAGCAGCGGCCACAGCCCTTTGACCTTGTTGTACAAGGGCGTGCCGGTGATGACAACGACGCGCTCAGCGACGGTGTTGAGCCAACGGATTGACTCGAAAGTCACGCTCTTTCGATTCTGAACACCGGCGAGGTGCGCTTCGTCGATCACGAGCTGCGAGATCCGCCGCAGGTGCGCGAACAGCTTTCGGTGCGTACTCGCGACGGCGAAAGTGCAGAAGAGCACGCGCGGTTTCCACTTCAACACCGCTTCCGCGTCGAGCGTGCGCCCTTCGAGGACCATGTACGACGGCACGAACGCATTCACCGCAGCGCCGACGCGCGCACAGATCGGACACGCGCGTTTCTTCTTGCCGTCTACGTATTCGAGCTGCGCGACGCAGGCACCGAAACGACGAGCCGCCCACTCATGCCACACACCACGCGATGCGAGCGGCCCAATGACGAACATCGGATCGAAATCGTCGTCGTCGAGCGCGTAGAGCGTCGGCACCGTCTTACCAACGCGCTGTTCGTCGGCGACGAGCGAGCCACGGCGCGAGCGGATGAAATCGTAGGTGTCACGTTGGTACGGGCGAAGGATCGTCGGGTGAAGTAAATGGCCGACGCGCGGCGTTTCAATCCCGAGCAACGGCAAGTGCGTGCGGTGCACTTCGTAGGGCCACGGCTTGACAAGGCTCGCGCCATTCGGCCGCGCGCGAACTCCCGCGACGTCAAGCGGGCGCATACGCAATTTTTCCCAGATCAACGCACCCGAGATGACGAACCAATCAGGTAAGTCACGGAGCGGTGTGTATGTGAAGGCAGGTTCAACCACGCGGCAACTCACGCGTGCGTTCGCGATAGCAGCAAACGTAGCAATACACACGATGTGGAT
>Ga0070690_100002098_pt1 | contig 10641 bp, 7 predicted proteins | sample KBSS33HmetaG_FD_64671 | JGI IMG/M metagenome (GOLD analysis project Ga0070690, IMG submission 64671) | Switchgrass rhizosphere microbial communities from Kellogg Biological Station, Michigan, USA - KBS S3-3H metaG | ecosystem: Host-associated > Plants > Roots > Rhizosphere ...
ACGGGCAGCGCCGGTACGACGGGCAGCGCGGGCACGACGGGCAGCGCGGGCACGACGGGCAGCGCCGGCACGACGGGAAGCGCGGGCACAGGCGGGACGACCGGCACAGGCGGGACGACCGGCACCGCGGGCACCGGCGGCACGACGGGGGCGGCGGGTGCCGGCGGCACGGCGGGCACGGGCGGCGGCGCGGCGGGCAACGGCGGAAGCGCCGGCGGCACGGCGGGCAACGGCGGCGGCGCGGGTGGCCGCGGTGGCTCGGCCGGCGGCGGCGGCGGCCGTGGTGGAACCGGTGGCGGCGCGGGCGGAACGGCCGGCGGCGGCGGCGGCGCCACGAACTGCGCGGGGAACGCAGTCTCTTTCGGCACGAATGGGACAGGGACAGCGAGCGATGCGGCGCGCGCTCGCGTCATGGTCGACCTCATGACGGATCTTCCGATCGGGAACGCGAACCGAACGGTCGAGTATTGGGCTTACATCAAGACCACCGATTGGGTCGGCGAGTCGAACACGATGTTCGAATACGGCAATCAGAGCGTCACGGCGGCCGGATGGGGGATGGACTTCGGGACCAACGCCGTGATGGGCATGAGTGGAAACCACGCGACTCTGGACCCGTACACGAACGGCGGTTTCGACGGCGATAGCACCAACTATCTCGGCATCACTTCGACGACGAATCAGTGGGTTCACATCGCGATGACCTGGGACGGCACGACGTTCGAGACGTACATCAACGGTGCTCCCCGGATCGGCATCACGGCGACAGGGTCGACGACGAGGCTGGCGACGGCACAGACGCAGCTGACGATAGGCTGCAACAATCCTCGTTTCAGCTGCTTCAACGGCTATATCGACGAGTTTCGGGTATGGAACGTCGCGCGCACCGCCACGCAGATCATGACCAACTACAACAAGGCGCTCGTGGGTAACGAGACCGGCCTGGTCGGCTACTGGAAGTTCGACGAGGCCACGGGACCAAATGTGGCTGATGCGGTCACGACGGCCGGCCACACCGCCCACAACGGCGTCGTGATGTCCGCGAACGGAATGCTTCCGACGTTCATCGCGTCGACCGCGCCGATCAGCTGCCCATGATCTGCCTGGGAACTCGCAGGGTTGCGGTCGGCATGTCGAATTTACGCCTGCGCGAGGTCGCAATTGGGTCGCATTTAGTAAATAAGATTTACTTGTTGAAAAAAGGCGGGGTCTGGTAAAAACTGCGCCGTGTAGGGGAGGGGTTCCGACAGACCGCGTCCGAAATCGTTCGATGCGCGGATCGCTGATGAGCTCAGCCCTCGACGACTTGCTCGGAGGATGACGATATGAAGGTTCTAACATTTGCTTCCTGTGTGGCTCTGGTGTCGGTGGGGCTTGTCGTCGGTTGCAGCCAGGACACGCCTGTGACGACCGGCAAGGCCGGGACGAGCGGCGGCGCGGCGGGCACCACCGGCAGCGCGGGGACGAGCGGGTCGGCGGGCACCACCGGCACGGCGGGAACGACGGGCGACGCCGGAACGACGGGCACCGGCGGCACGACGGGGACCGCCGGAACGACCGGCACGGGCGGCACGACGGGGAGCGCGGGCACGACGGGCACCGCTGGAACGGGCGGCACGGCCGGAACGACCGGCACGGGCGGGCGCGGTGGAACGACCGGCGCGGCCGGCGCGACCGCGGGCACCACCGGCAGCGCGGGCGCGAGCGGCGCGGGCGGGCGCGGCGGAACGACCGGCGCGGCCGGCGCGACCGCGGGCACCACCGGAACCGCGGGCACCACCGGCACCGGCGGCACCGCGAGCACGCTCGACGCGGTTGCCGGGATGACGAACACCTATGGGTTCAGCCTGAAGAACGCGTACATCATGTTCCCCTGCTACTCGCTGCAGAATCAGGACTGCCTCACGATTCCGAGCGGGACGACCTGTGATCAGTCGCCCACGAACTTCGAGGACAAGGGCCTCAAGCAGATGGAATCGTTCACCCTCGGTGGGACCACGGGCACGATGTACAACATGACGTTCACGGTCCGCGGGATCACGGAAGCGAAGTACTACCAGGGCGGAACGCGCTCGGCCGGCAACACCGACCCGGCGAACGCCGACGACCCGAACGGCATCGACACCTTCTACACCGGTGGGTCGCCCGTCCCGCAGGAGTTCTACAACGTCTACAAGCTGATCGTGAGGAACTCCGCCGGCACCGAGGTTCAGCACTACTACCTGAACTCGTTGCCGAGCGGCACGTCCGTCAACTACGAAAACCACCGGACGTTCCCCATTCACTACACGAAGACGATCCCCGTTCCGGGCGGTGGTCGCATCGACTTCTTCAGCGGCGACTCGAACTGCCGCGCCGTCAACAACTGCGGCGCAGGCGCTCGGTCGACGACGTGCGCGGCGACGGCAGGCCGCAACATCCCCGTCGGCACGGGCGAGCCGGCCGCGACGATCCCGACGATGTACCTCGGCAAGACCGTCGCCTCCATCAACCTGCAGAATGGGACGATGCAGCCGTACCACTCGCAAATCCTGAACATCTTCGTTACAGCCGTCGCGCCGATGTAGCAGCGCCAACGCGCGACACCCAAGAGGGGTGCTAATGAGATCTGTCGGAGACGTCCGTAGGGTCGTAGTTTGGTTTTTCGCTGCCGTTGTTCTCCTGGTCGCTTCCGCGGCGCGGGCCGAGGTGTCTGTCGCAAAAGGGAGCGACTGGGAGCTGTATACACAGGGACGCGTCAATGCCTTTCTCAGCACCGGCTTCGGTGACGCGCATCCGCTGACGATACACGGCCCGAACGAGCTCAACATAACGCCCGGCGGTGGACTCGACACCGACGTGGACGTCATCCCCAGGACGGATGCCGCCGGGAACCCCATCCAGGGGACCTTCCGCAGCATGCGACTTCGCAGCGGCTTCGTCCCGAACGTCTTCGCCGTCGGGCTGCGCGGTCAGCTGACCGAGAACACGACGTACAAGATCTACGTCGCGTTCTGGATGACCATCGAGGCCGAAGGGCAGCGCAAGTTCAACAACCCGTTCGCGTACGCGCGCGAGGGCTACGGGAAGCTCGAGGGACCCTGGGGCGGGCTGCTGGTCGGCCGCGCGCTCGACCTGTTCTCGCGCGGGGCGACCGAGAACGAGTTCCTCTACGGCCACGGGTTCGGCCTCGGCTATCCCGGGAACGTGGCCGACGTGGGCCCGGCCGCCGGCATGATCGGGTTCGGCGTACTGGCCGCGTTCTTTGCGTCGGGGATCCAGTACTCCACGCCGATGCTGGCGGGACTGCAGCTCAACGTCGGCGTCTTCGATCCGGTGGTCATCACCGGGTACTACCCGGGGACGCGCGAGCCGCTCTTCGAATCCGAGGCGACGTATGACTTCTCCCGCGGCCGGTTCAAGCTCCACCTTTTTGGCAACGGCGCCTATCAGAAGCTGTATCTCGCCGCGAGCAACACGTCCGCGACCATGGACGGCCTCGGGTACGGCGGGCGAATCGAGTTCGGTCCGTTCCACCTCGGGTTCGCCGGGCACTACGGCAACGGTCTCGGTCTGAGCTACGCGCTCGAGAACTCGGCGACGTCGATCAGCCAGAACAACGAGCTGCGACGATTCGACGGATACTCGGTGCAGGCCCAGATCCAGGCGAGGGGGTTCGACTTCAACCTCGGCTGGGGTATCTCGCGGGTGTTCCTGCTTCAGTCCGATCGAGATTCGATCGCCAACTGCGCGCTCGACACCGACGTCATCGATCCCGCGCGCCAGTGCGCCAGCCTCATCAAGCGGCAGATCGGCTACTCGGCGGCGGTCGTCTACCACATTCGGGATCGCGTCCACCTGGATCTGGATTACCTGCGCGGCGACTTCGCGTGGTTCCTGGGTGAGAAGCAGATGGTCAACTTCATCAACGCCGGCGTCACCGTCACCTGGTAGCGCCCGCCGCACGGCGCGAATTTCCGGAAGCGCTTCGCCGGGGGCATAGCGCAGGGCGCAAAAAAGAAACTAACTTAAAAAATAGATGCCAAAGACCGCATCGGTGGTGCAATATAACGGGTGTTCGGCACGGTCCTGCGTGGTCCCCCGCCGTCGAACGAACCGGTTTAACTGACGGAGGCAGGCATGAAGATTAAGACTCGTTACCTGGGTCTTGCGCTCGGCGCGCTGCTTGCCGCAGCCGGGTGCCAGGGCCAGGTGCAAGGCCAGGGGTGCGCGACCGCCTGTGGAGCTGGCCAGGTCTGCCAGGCCGGCCAGTGTGTCTGCAGCGCCGGCCTGCTCTCGTGCAACGGGACGTGCGTCGCTTCGAACTCGGCCCACTGCGGTAGCTGCACCACGACCTGCACCGGAACCGACGTCTGCAACGCGGGCACCTGCTCGGGGATGTGCCCGGCGAACACGACGATGTGTTCGGACGGTTCTTGCGTCTCGCCCACCGGCGGCGATGCCATGCACTGCGGGGGTTGCAACCCGTGCCCCGCGGGCTCCACGTGCAACGCGGGCGTCTGCTCGAGCGTGACGACGACGGGCACGGCGGGCACCGGCGCCGGCGGCAGCACCGGCACCGGCGGCGCGGGCGGTACCACCGTCGCCTGCACGTCGCTGCCCGCGATTCCGCGGCGCCTGTGGCGGTTGTCGGCCGAGCAGTGGGGCGCGGCGGTCAAGGACCTGCTGGGCATCACGACGGCGCCGGTGCTTTCGAACCGCGGCGGCGAGGCGGCCTACGCCTTCTTCAGCGACGTGTCGCTGGGCGTCGATAACATGTTCCAGTACGCGCTGTACGACGCCGCCCAGAAGACGATCTACGATCCGACGACCGGCGCCATTCAGTCGGCGATCCAGACACGGCTCATGGCGCTGGCGCCCTGCACGGGCACCACCGCGACGCAACAGACCGCCTGCGCGATGACATTCGTGTCGACGGTGGGCCCGAAGGCGTTCCGGCGTCCGATCGCCTCGACCGAGGTCACGGACCTGATGAACGTGTACGCGCAGGGCGCGATGACCGATTACCTGAACGGCATCGCGCTGGTCACGCAGGCGATGGTCACCTCGTCGTCGTTCGTCTACCGGACCGAGCTCGGTCCCACCACCCTGACCGCGGACGCCTCAGGGAACTACCCGGACACGCAGCTCAACCCGTACGAGATCGCGAGCCAGCTCGGCTTCCTGTTCCTGGGCTCGCTGCCGGACAAGGGGCTGACCGACGCCGCCGCCGACGGGTCGATCGCCAACCCCACGGGCCTCAACATGCAGATCGATCGCCTGCTCGCGCTGCCCGCGGTGAAGGCCAACCTGACCAACATCGTCATCGACTGGTTCAACGTCCGGCAGATGTTCGACAAGGCCAACAAGGACACGTCGCTGCTGTCCACGCTCGCCACGGCCGATCGCGACCAGACGATGCTCACCGCCGACCTCTACACCTCCACCCAGCAGTTCGTGAACGACGTGCTCTGGACCAGCGGCGGGACAGTGAACGACCTGGTGACGTCGCAGAAGGTGTACCTGAACAAGCGCCTCGCGACCCTTTACCCGGGCGTCACGTTCGCGAACGGCGCGCCGTCCAGCAACACGACGTTCTCTCTCGGGACCTGGCCCACGTCGCAGGGGCGTGCCGGCCTCGTCACGATGCCGAGCTTCCTCTGGTCGGCCTCCGATCCGGTCAAGACGTCGATCGTCAAGCGCGGCAAGTTCATTCACGACGACATCGTCTGCCAGGACGTGCTGCCGCCGCCCATCGACCTGTCGACGCCGCAGGCGATGAACGTCATCGGGTGCAAGTCGCCTGACGGCACGATGTCCCTGTCGACGTGCGACAGCGAGGTCCTGCAGTCCGACGCACGGATGATGTACTCGCCCTGCAAGACCTGCCACGCGAGCATGGATCCCTACGCCCGCGTCATCCAGAACTTCGGCCCGATCGGCAACTACCGGACCACCGACGAGGCGGGGCGGGCGATCGACCCCAGCTACGCGTTCACGCAGCCACCGCTCGCGCCCATGACGATCTCGGGCTCCGCCGCCTTCGGTCAGGCGCTGGCGTCGACGGGCATCATCAAGGATTGCTCGGTCCAGAAGATCGCCAGCTACGCGATCGGTTCGATGATCCGGACCTACAACACCTGCGAGGTCAACGACATCCGCACGCAGACGGACGGCACCGTCGGGTCGCTGTTCAAGCAGGTCGCGCTCGCAAGCATCATGCGCGCGCGCAAGGGAGGTGCCAAGTGAGCTTCAGCTCTTACAAGTTCGCGAGGCGATCGTTCCTGCGCGGCGTCGGCGGCGCGGGCGTCTTGCTGGCGCCCCTGCTGCGATCCATCGAATCGCGCGCGCAGGGCATGGCGGCGCCGCTGCGTTTCCTCGTCATCCACCACCCGCTGGGCGCGAGCCCGGGCCTCGCGACCTGGCGGCCGAACGCCACCGCGACGACCACCAGCTTCACTCTGCCGTCCGAGAGCGCGCCGTTCAACGCGACCGCGACGCCCCTGCAGAAGTACATGGTGATGATCGACGGCCTCAACATCGTCACCAACTCGGGACAGAACACGCACGAGGGCGGTGTCGTGGCGATGATGACGGGCGTCAACGCGCTCGGGAAGATCGGCCAGCAGGATTGGTCGGCCGGCGGAGCGTCGATCGACCAGCTTCTGCTGGCGCAGTCGCCGATGCTGGGCGGGCCGACGCAGACGAACAAGACGATGTTCGGGTCACTGCAACTGGCGGCGGACGTCCGTTCCGATCGCGACGAGGTCGCGCCGCGCGTTCTGTCTTACAAGGCGCCGATCGCCGGGACGGACATCGCGCAGCGTCGCCAGCCGCTGTACGCCGAGACGCAGCCGCTCAACACCTTCAACCGCGTCTTCGGCGGTGCCCTGCCGACCGGCACCGATCCCGCGAAGATGCTGGCGCAGAAGCTCTCGGTCTGCGATTTCATGCGCAGAGACATCGCCCGGATGCAGAGTCTGATCCCTTCGACCGAAAAGGACCGCCTGGCGACCCAGCTCGGCGCCATCACCCAGCTCGAGGCGAGCCTGCGGCAGACCTACAACTCGATGCCGAACACCAACACCTGTGTGAAACCGGCGATGCCCCCCACGTATGCCAACACGAGCACGGGGCAGTCGACGTCATCGACCGTCTTCACGACCGGCTCCGGCGTCGACTATTACGTCTCCGGCTCGCCGAACAGCCACCCTCACCTCGATCTCGGACTGAACCAGCTGCGCCTGATCAAGACCGCGTTCGCGTGCGACTTGGCGCGCGTCGCGACGTTCATGTGGTCGGCGGGCACGAACTGGGTCGTCTTCCCCGGCACCTTCCAGGGCGCGTCCATCAAGGGCAACCCGCAGTCGACGCCGCACCACCCGCCCAGCCACAGCGATCCGTCGGGCGACCCGGCGACGAAGGCCTGGCTCGACCAGATCAACACGTTCTATTCGGCGGCGACGGCGACGGTGCTGCAGGAGTTCGCCACCACGCCCGACATCGACGGCAACATGCTGATCGACAACACCGTCATCGTCTATCTGACCGAGGTGGCCCGCGCCTGGGACCACAACCAGCAGAACATGCCGCTCATCATCTTCGGCGGGAAGAACACGCGCGTGAAGGGCGGGACGTTCCTGAAGGTGACGGGCGGATCGCTGCCCAACCAGACGGGCGGCACTTCCGGCAACCGTCCCTTCAACGACATGTGGCTGGCGCTGCTGCCGATCTTCGGCGTCAACAGCACCGTCCTGTCGGGAGCCTCCGGCGCGCTGCAGTCGACCGGCGCGCTGTCGGGGATCTTCACCTAAACCTGTCGGGGATTTTCAGCTAAACGTGGTAGTGATCGTTTAGCTTGTTACCAAATCAGAAGCCGCCCGTCGTAGGGAAGATTGCAATCCGAGCCCGAGAAGGGCAAAGCTTGCAGCAACCCGTGTCGGCGGTTCCCGCAAACCTGAGGCTGGCAAACCAGGCCGCGTTGCTGGGGCAGCTGCTCGGGCGCAAGGCCGCCAGCCGCGCCGAGCTCGCGAAGGCGACCGGGATGAGCAAGCCCACCACGGGCAAGATCATCGACGACCTGATGCACGCCGGCGTCGTCGAGGAGATCAAGTTGATGGACGGCGGCCGCCCCAGCGTCGGCCGGCCGGGCAAGCAGCTGCGCCTCGCCACCAACCGTTCGCGCTTCGTGGTCGTCGACCTGAATGTCGAGATGACGCGCGTCTCCGGCCTGCCGCCGTCGCCGCCCGAGGTGGAGAAGTGGGAGGTGACGTTCAAGACGCCGACGACGGCCGACGCCTGGCAGGAGAAGGTGGCGCAGGTCGCCGAGAAGCTCCAGGTGCGGCGGCCGTGGGCGGTGCTGGTCAGCACGCCCGGCGTCGTCGACGAGCGCGCGGGGCGCGTCCTGCTGTCGCCCAACCTGCACTGGTCGGAGCACGCGGACCTGCCCTGGATCCTGCGCCAGATCTGGTCGGCGCCGGTGGGCCTGGTCCAGGAGGTGCGGGCGCTCGCGCTCGGCGAGCTGGGCGCGCGCACCGACGGAGACGACTTCATCATGGTCGACATCTCCGACGGTGTCGGCGGCGCGCTGATGCTCGGCGGCCGGATCTACCAGGGTGCGCTGCCGATGAGCGGCGAGATCGGGCACACGCCGATCCCCGGCAACAACCGGCTGTGCGGCTGCGGCGGGCGCGGCTGCCTGGAGACGCTGGCGTCGCAGCGCGGGCTGATCCAGAGCCTGCGCGAAGCCAAGGGGCACGGCACGACGTTCGCCGACGTGGTGAAGGCGGCGGAGCGCGAGCTGCCCCAGTGGATGAAGGACACGTTCGACGCCATCGCGACCTGCGTGAGCGCGGCGCTGAACCTGTACGGCGTGCGGCGCGTGGTCATGGTCGGGCGCATCGCGGAGCTGCCCGCGCCCGCGACCGATTACCTGATCGGCGTCATCCAGCGCGCGTCGATGTGGAGCCGCTTCGACGCGGTCGCCGTCACGCTGGCGCCGAAGCGCGTCTCGCGCGGTCTTGTCATCGCGGGCATCCACCGCTTCGTCATGCCCGCCGACTGGTCGGTCAAGCACTAGCGACGAGACGCCCGGCCGGGCGAAAGCGCGATGACCGAGCTGCGATGACCGAGCGCAAGCCACCGAAGGAAGGCGAGGAGGACTTCGCTGCGATGTTTGCGGCCTCCGAACGCGCGGCCGGCCCGGCGCGCCGATCTCGGCTGACGATCGGCGATCGGGTGCGGGGGAAGATCGCCTCGATCGGCCAGGAGGTGACCGTGCTCGAGATCGAGGGCGGCGGCGAGGGAACGCTGGAGACGCTGGAGCTGCGCGACGAAGCCGGACACGTGACGGCGAAGGCCGGCGACACGCTGGAGGCGCGCGTGGTGGCGATGGGTGAGAGGCAGGGTTTCTACACGCTTCGGCGCGGCGCCGGCACCGGCGCGGGTGGCCGTGCCGACCTTGCGCAGGCGGTGGCGACCGGATTGCCCGTCGAGGGTCTGGTCACCGGCGTCAACAAGGGCGGCCTCGAGGTCGACGTCGCGGGCGTGCGCGCGTTCTGCCCGCTGTCGCAGCTGGAGCTGCGGCCGGTCGCCGATCCCGCGGTGTACGTCGGCCGCCGGCTGGAGTTCCGGGTCACGCGCCACGAGGAGGATCGCCGTGGCACGAACGTCGTGCTGTCGCGGCGGGCGCTGCTCGAGGAGGAGGCGCGCGGGCGCGCCGCCGAGACGCGCGGCAAGGTCGTGGTGGGCGCGGTGCTGCCCGGCGTGGTGACGGCCCTGAAGGATTTCGGCGCGTTCGTCGACGTTGGTGGCATCGAAGGGCTGCTGCCCGCATCGGAGATCAGCTTCGAGCGCGGCACGCGGCCCGGCGATGTGCTGACGGTCGGTCAGCCCGTCACCGTCCAGGTCATGCGCGTGGAGAAGCGTGACGATCCGCGGCGCCCCGAGCAGGTGTCGTTTTCGCTCAAGGCGTTGGAACGCGATCCGTGGCAGGACGCCGCCGCGCAGTTTCCGGCGGGCACGTTCGTCAAGGGTCAGGTGATGCGCGCCGAGCCGTTCGGGGCGTTCGTGCAGCTCGCGCCGGGCGTCGAGGGCCTGCTGCACATCAGCGAGCTCGGCGCTGGGCGGCAGCTGCGCCACGCCCGCGACGCGGTCAAGCCGGGCGATGCCATCGAGGTCGTGGTGCTCGCGCTCGAGCCCGACAAGCGCCGGATCTCGCTCGGCGTCGCCACCCGCGAAGAGCGCGTCGACGAAGAAGGCCGCGCCGCCGCCACGCGCGCCTCGGGCGGCGGCGGCATGGGAACGCTCGGCGACCTGCTCAAGGGCAAGCTGCCGGGGCCGCGCCGCTGACGGCCGGCGGCACCGTCGAGCCGGAGTCGAACACACCAAGTCCGGACAAGAGCGCGACGATGCGTTCTGCGATCAGCGCGTTTCCGGCGCTCGTGACGTGGCACTCGTCGAAGAAGATCTCGCCGGAGCGGCCCTCCAGCGCGTCGCCCAGGTCATGCACGCCCAGCGCGGCGAATCGCGCGTCGGCGCGAATCGCGCCGTAGGCAGCGGCGTAAAGGCGGCCGATGTCGACGACGCGCGCGGCAGCGCGGTCGCGGATCGCCTGCTCGCGCCCGGAGGGACGAACGACCTCGAACACCGTCGGCTGCAGCA
>Ga0070690_100002101_pt1 | contig 10634 bp, 9 predicted proteins | sample KBSS33HmetaG_FD_64671 | JGI IMG/M metagenome (GOLD analysis project Ga0070690, IMG submission 64671) | Switchgrass rhizosphere microbial communities from Kellogg Biological Station, Michigan, USA - KBS S3-3H metaG | ecosystem: Host-associated > Plants > Roots > Rhizosphere ...
ACGATCGCCGCCCGCGATGAAGGGGAACTCGAGCGCGCGCGCAAGGATCTGTCCGGGCGCGGCGTCGACGTGACCACCGTGGTCTGCGACGTCGGCAACCGCGAGTCGGCGCAGCAGCTGGTGCGCGAGGTCATCGGCCGCACCGGACGGATCGACGTGCTGATCAACAACGCCGGGGTGATTCAGGTCGGGCCGCTCGAGCACATGCAGCGCGGCGATTTCGAAGAAGCGATGGCGGTCCACTTCTGGGGGCCGTTGCACACGATGATGGCGGCGATTCCCGAGATGAAGCGCCACGGCGGCGGCCGCATCGTCAACATCTCGTCGATCGGCGGCAAGATCGGCGTCCCGCATCTCACGCCGTACTGCGCGAGCAAGTTCGCGCTCACCGGCTTGTCCGAATCGATCCGCGCCGAAGTCGCCAAGGACAACATCTACGTGACGACGGTCTGCCCTGGCATGATGCGCACCGGCTCGCCCTTCAACGCCTGGTTCAAGGGGCGGCACCGCGACGAGTTCGCCTGGTTCGTGATCTCCGATTCGATTCCCGGCATGGCGATTCACGCCTCGCGCGCCGCCGCGCAGGTGATCGACTCGTGCCGTTACGGCGACGCGGAGCTGGTGATCACGCTGCCGGCGAAGCTGGCGGTGATGATCAACGGCGTGATGCCCGAAGCGGTGGCGACGATGATGGCGCTGGCGAACCGCGTCGTGCTGCCGCAGCCAACCGGCGACTCCTCAGGCGATCACCGCCATAGCGGCTGGCAGAGCATGTCGGACGCGACGCCCTCCAAGCTGACCGCGCTCACCGAGCGTGCGGCAGCCGAGAACAACCAACTGCCGCACTGAGGCTGGCGGAATTACGCGCGGCCTTTTGTAGCGCAGGCCCTTAGGCCGGCAAACGGCCGCGGGCAGCCCTGAAGGGCTGCGCTACGGTAATTTTGAAACCGCTCTACCTAAAGCCTGATTGCTAATTTATCGCTCGATGTTCAATCGTCGATAAATTAGCAATCAGCAATTAGCAATTTCTAGTGCACAACCTCTGCCTGAGGTTTCAGCACCACCTTGATGCAGCGATCCTTGTGGTCGCGGAACATCTTGTAGGCGTCGGGCGCTGCGTCGAGCGGCAGGCGATGCGTGATCACGAACGACGGATCGATCTCGCCGCGCTCGATGCGCTCGAGGAGGGGACGCATGTACTTCATCATGTGCGTCTGCCCCATCTTGAAGGTCAGCCCCTTCTGGAACGCCGCGCCGAACGGCACCTTGTCGAGGAAGCCGCCGTAGACACCGGGGATTGAGACGATGCCGCCCTTGCGGCAGGCGTGGATCGCCTGACGAAGCGCGTTCGGCCGATCGGTGGCGAGGAACGCCGCCGCCTTCGCGCGATCGACGTAGGCGTCGAGCGTCGCGCCGTGCGCCTCGAGGCCGACGGCATCGATGCAGGCGTCAGGTCCGCGGCCGCCGGTCATCGCGCGCAGCCGCTCGAAAATCTGGCCGTCGTCGAAATTCAGCGTCTCGGCGCCGCCCGCTTCCGCGAGTCGCAGCCGTTCGGGGACGTCGTCGATGGCAATCACCCGCTCGGCGCCGATCAGATACGCGCTGCGGATCGCCATCTGCCCGACAGGGCCGCACCCCCAGATCGCCACCGTGTCGCCGCGCTGGATTTCGCAGTTCTCCGCCGCCATGTACCCGGTCGGGAAAATGTCGGAGAGAAAGAGCACCTGCTCGTCTGACAGGCTGTCTGGCACCTTCAGCGGCCCGACGTCGGCAAACGGCACGCGTGCGTACTCCGCCTGGCCGCCGGCATAGCCGCCGGTCATGTGCGAATAGCCGAAGAGGCCCGAGGTCGTGAACCCGTAGACTTTCTCGGCCATCCACGCCTTCGGGTTCGAGTTGTCGCACAGCGACCACAGTTGCTTCTCGCAGAAGAAACAACGTCCGCAGGCGATCGTAAAGGGGACGACGACGCGGTCGCCGACCTTGAGCTTCGAGTTCTCCTTGCCGACTTCGACGACCTCGCCCATGAACTCGTGGCCGAGAATGTCCCCCGCCTGCATCGTCGGGATGTAGCCGTCGAGCAGATGCAAATCTGATCCGCAGATCGCCGTCGAGGTGATTTTGACGATCGCGTCGCGCGGGTTCAGGATCTTCGGATCGGGAACGCGCTCCACGCGGACGTCGTTCGTGGCGTGCCACACCAACGCTTTCATCAGATCTCCTTTGAACGACCTGGCGCCGAGGCGCGAGGACGCTAGTCGTAATTGAGGATCGACTGTCTGCCGCGCGGTTGCCCCTCGATGGTCGGCAGTTCGCCGGTCTCCATCAGCTGCTTGAAGCGCCGCAGGTCTTCGCGGATCGCCGCCGCGGGGTCGTGGCCGAGCATCCACGCCACGGTCGCGCCGACCTTGCCGGCGGGCGGGTTGTACTGCATCCGCACGCGAACTTCGGTGCCGCGCCCGGCGGCGAGCGGCGTGAAGCGCACCGATCCGGCGCTGACGACGTCGGCGCCAGCGAGCGTGCGCCAGGCGATGACTTCACCGGGAATCTCGTTGATGATCTCGGCGTCCCACTGGACGGTCCGACCGCCGGGCGCCTTGACGATCCAGCGCGATCGCGTGCTGTCGATCTCGGCGACCGACACGAGGTTCGCCATGAACCTCGGCAGCAGCGAGAACTTTCGCCAGAAGGCAAACAGCACGTCGGCGTCGGCGTTGATCGTCGCCACCTCTTCCACGTTGACGCCGCGGGCTCCGCCGAGCGCCGCGCGCGTATCGCCTTCGTCGCGAGCTGTATTGATCCCGGCCGCGGCATAGACGTGGCAGTGCCCCGTCGCGCCGCGCAGGATGAGCATGCTGCCGGCGGCCGCCAGCGCCGCGCCGGCGGGCGACCGATCTTTCAGTTGTTTTGCGCCGAATGCGGTCAACGCCGCGCCGCCAATCGCAGACGCCCAGCGTTCGACCCCGGCTACGTTCACGGTCGAGTTCATAGCTGTCTACTCCGTTCGCGGCACCACGTTCATCAAGCGTGCCGGCCTCGGAGGGGTCGGGAACCGTTTTCCAGTTTCAGCGGTTTTCCACATGGGGTCGGGAACCGTTTTTCGCGGCGTGATCGGCGGGATCGCCAAGGTTTTCGACGTCGCGTGGGACTGCGTTCGTCGCGCAGACGGCACGGCGAAGTCGGAGAGCGCATCGGTTGCTGACGTCGCCAGGCCAGCGCGTTGATTTCGGAATGAATCAGCGTCGAAAACGGTTCCCGACCCTCTGTGGAAATTCGAAACGGTTCCCGACCCCTGTACGTACGGGGGCACTCAGCCGTGACGTGATATAAGCGCGCATGCTCGAGACTTCCCCTGAAACCGGCAGGCTTCCGCGGACGCTCGGGCTGTGGAGCTCGGTGGCGCTCGTGGTCGGGATCACGATCGGATCGGGGATTTTCCGCTCGCCCGCCGGCATCGCGCAGAAGGTGCCGCACCCGACGCTGATGCTGCTGCTCTGGGCCGTTGGCGGTGCCGTGACGCTCTGCGGCGCCCTGTCGCTCGGCGAGCTCGCCGCGGCGCTGCCCGAAACCGGCGGGCTGTACGCCTACCTGCGAGAAGGCTGGGGCCGGCTGCCGGCCTTTCTGTTTGGCTGGTCGGAGCTGGTACTGATCCGCGCCAACGCCCTCGGCGGGATCGCCGTCGTCTTCGGCGAGTACCTGCTGCGGAGCATCGGCGTCGATCCGGTCGAGCACTGGATCGGTGCGCGATGCCTCTCGGCCGGCGCCATCGCGTTCGCCGCCGCTGCCAACATCCGCGGCGCCAGCATCGGCGCGTTCATCGTCGGGATCGCGACCTGGGCGAAATTTGCCGCGCTCGTCGTCCTGGCGCTGTCGGCGTTTCTGCTCGGCGGCAGCCACGGTGCAACCAGCGCAAACCTGACGACCGGCAGCGGCGGGCCGCTGCTGATTGGCAACATGGGGCTGGCGCTCGTCAGCATCCTCTGGGCCTACGACGGATGGGCCGACCTGTCGTTCGCCTCCGGCGAGGTGAAGGAGCCGCAGCGCAACCTGCCGCGAGCGATCATCCTCGGCACCCTGGCGATCATCGTCATCTACCTGCTGACCAACGTCGCGTACCTCTATGTGAACCCGATCGCGACCGTTGCCCAGTCGCGGCTGGTTGCCGCCGACACGATGCTGGCGATCTTCGGCCGCGCCGGCGTCGTCCTGGTGTCGCTGTTCGTGATGATCTCGTCGTTCAGCTCGCTGAACGGCAGCATGCTGGCGTCGCCGCGGATCTTTTTCGCGATGGCCGACGATCGGCTGTTCTTCAAGTCGATCGCCAGCGTGCACCCCCGCTACAAGACGCCGCACGTGGCGATTCTGCTCGCCGGGCTGCTCGGAATGGCACTCGTGCTGAGCCGAAGCTTCGAGGCGCTCACCGACACGTTCGTGCTGGCGATCTGGCCGTTCTACGCGCTCGGGGTCGCGGCGATCTATCCGCTGCGCTCACGGCGGCCCGATCTCGTTCGGCCGTATCGCGCGATCGGCTATCCGGTGGTGCCGGCAATTTTCGTGATCGCGGTGGCAGCGTTCGTCATCAACGCGCTCGTCCAGGATCCGCTGTCGACCGGGATCACGTTTGCGTTGATCGGCGTCGGCATTCCCGTCTACGTCGTCGTGTTCGCGCGACGATGATCGATTTTTTTGCGCTTTTTTGTGTTGAAGGTCGACGCGGTACTGTTACTCTGTTTTCGCGGCGCCGATATTTTGTGAGAAGGAGGTTCTTGAAGATGGATGCATACGAGCCGCGCGTGCGGCGACGAGGGTTCTTCCTGCACTCGGCGGACGGCAGCGAGCCGGACACCGGCGACCACGAGAATCCCGAAGGCTTTGGCGTTCGCGTCCGCGTCGACACCCGGACATCCCGCCGGCAGATTGCGAGCAGCGGCCGATCGCGCTCCACAGCGCGCTTCGAGCCCACCGACCCGCAGATTAGATCAGGGAGCGTGACTGGCAGCCGTCAACGGGCACACTTGCCCCGCTGATCCAGCTCGCACGGGCCGACACGAGAAACGCAACGACCGCCCCGACCTCCTCGGGGCGGCCGAACCGCCCAAACGGCAACTCCCGCCGGACGAACTCCGCCATACCGTCCGGATCCTCCTGAACCCGCCGATCCCACGATCCTCCTGGAAAGCGAATCGACCCGGGCGCCACGCTGTTGACGCGGATGTTGTCGCCGGCGAGCTGCTGCGCCATCGCCTTGGCGAGGCTGATTTCCGCGGCTTTCACGGCGTTATACGTCATCCGGCCGCCTGACTCCCGTCCCCAGATGGACGCGATCATCACGATTGCGCCGCCGCCCCGGCGCCGCATGATCGGCACCGCCAGGCGCGAGGCGCGCACCGCCGGGAACAGCGTCTGATCGAACGCCTCCTGCCAGTCGGCATCGCTGGTGTCGGCGATGCCGGCGCCTCTGGCGACGCCGACGTTATTGACGAGGATGTCGACGCCGCCGAACGCGTCCGTCGTCCGCTGGAACACAGTTTCGACGCCGGCGGCCGTCGCGAGATCGGCGGTCACGGCGATCACGCGTTCGGACGCGCCCGCCACACGCCGCAACTCGTCCGCCGATTCGTGCAGTTTCGATTCGCCGCGCGCGCAAATCGTCAGGCGGCACCCCTCGGCCACGAGCGCGCGCGCGCTCGCGAGGCCGAGCCCCTTGCTCGACCCGGTCACGATCGCAATTTTGTCAGTTAGCTCGAGATCCACGGTGCCGCGCTTTTACCGACCCGCCCCTGCCTGACCTGCCGGGCTACCTGCCGCCGCGGCCGGTGAGGTCGTTGAGCGTCCAGTCGAACGGCTTGTAAACCACCTGGAAGGTGTTCTTCTCGATCATGTCGCGCTCGGCGGACAGGAGTTTGGGGAACACAAAAGCGACCGCGGCGCGCTCGATCGGGCTGCGGTTCGCGACCGCGGCCGGCGCCTTGTCGCCGTAGGCATCGGCGAACTCCTTCTCGTGCCACGAGAAGATCGAGCTGACGGCCATCTTGCCGCCCTCGTGGTCGAGTTGCGCGCACTGCGCGCGCGTGACGCACTCGGCGGCAACTTCGGCGAGCTGCTCTTCCAGCCGCGCCGGGACGAACGCCTCGCTGCGCAGGCGGCCGCCGCCGACCGCCCCGCGTCCGAGCGCGAAGTAAACCCGGGGATCGTGGAATTCCGGCAGGACCTCTTTTTCGATCTGGTCGAGCGTCAGCGAACGGCCGGCGACGCGGTGCGGCGTGCGCTCGAAGGCGCCGGGTATCTGGCGGATGCTTTTCGCCGGATAGTCGGCAGCGCGGCCGGCGATTGGGTAGTGATCGATGACCGTGCGAAGCACGAGCGCGTCGTAGGCATTCAGCCAGAACGCGATCTGCTCCTCGCGCGGCCGCTTGTCGACGATCGCCGTGCCGAGCTGGTTCACGTAGCCGTCGAGCTTGGCTCGATCGCTCTTGAGCGCGCGGTAATAGACGTCCCCGCCGCGAACGTAGAGGTCGAGGATCTGGTCGAACGACTTCCGCCGCGCTGCGTCGGCGGACGATTCCTGGGCGTGCGGTGCCGCGACCAGCAGCGACGCGGCGACCACGACAGAAAGACGCAAAGGCCGCATACGGCCGACTATACCCGATGGGAGAGAAAGCGCGCGAGCGCGGCGTCGAACACCTCGGGCTGTTCGAGGTTGGAAAGGTGCCCGGCCGCGGGGATCTGCACGAGCTCGGCGCCAGCGATCGCGCGTTGCATCTCGACGGCGTTCGCCACCGGCGTCACCGTGTCCTCCTCTCCGACCAGGATCAAGGTCGGGACGTGGATCGTCGCCAGCAGCGGCGTGGAATCGGGCCGCGACATCAACGCGCGGATCGCGCCCGCGATGGCGACGGGCGGGTTGGCCAGGACGAGCTCGCGAACGTGCGCGACGACGTCCGGCCGCTCGCGCCGCGTCGTCTCGCCGAGCAGCCGGGGAATCATCTCGTCGGCGACGGCGGCTGCTCCCTGCGCCTCGAGCGTCTGGAGCAGCCGTTTCCGCCCCTCGACCGCTTCCGGCGAATCGGCCTGCGATTTCGTGTCGGCGAGGATGAGCGCGTGCACGTAGCGGGCGGCATGTCGCACGACGGCAAACGCAATGTAGCCACCCATGGAGAGGCCGCCGATTACCGCTTCATCGATGTGCAGCGAGTCGAGCAGATCGATGACGTCGCCCGCGTAGTCGTCGACGCTCGAGGCCGGTCGTTCGCCGCTGCCGCCGTCGAACCCGCGCAGCTGCGGGACGAGCACGTGCCAGCCGGCCTCGGCCAGGGTGAGCTGGCGCGCCCACATGCGCGCATTGAGAGGAAAGGCGTGAAGAAAAACGAGCGCGCCGCGGCGGCGCGCGGCCGGCGAGGGCTGAGCTTCGACGAATCGGGGAATCACAGAGGGAGTATACGGGCCCATAGGCGCACCCGCAGCGCCGGCCTTTAGGCGTGCTATTCGCCGCGCGGGCAGCCCTGAAGGGCTTGCGCTACGGCCTGCTACCGCCGTTCAGCACGCGTGACGGCAGCGAGCACGCGGTTCTGGTCGTAGCTCGACTTCAGCCGCCCCGCCGACGACACATACGCGGCGCGCATCGCCGCGTCGAGCGCCCGGCCGTCGAGCGCCGCGATCAGCGTTTCGGCGCGATCGTAATCGGATCGCATCGCGTCCACTGCCGCGAAGAACGGGTCGCGAATGCCGTCCTCGACGCCAAACTTCGCGACGTAAGCCGTCAGAATCTGGCGCCGATCGTAATCCGACTGGACGTCGGCCGCCGCGGCCAGCACGCCTCGCTTCGTGGCAGCGCTCAGGCGGCCGCGGCTGATGATCTCGGTGAGGACCATCCGCTTGTCGTAGCTCGATCGCATGTGCGCGACCGCCTGGAAGGCGGCGTCGCCGTCGAGCCCGGCGCCGCTTCGGGTAAGCGCATTCAGCGCTTCGCGCTGGTCGTAATCGGACTTCATCGCCGCCATCGCCTTCACATAGGCGAGCGATCCGCGCGCGTCGAGGGAGACGTTCGCGGCGACGTGCTCGAGGACGCTGCGGCGATCGTAGTCGGACATCATCCGCGACGCGGTGCGCTCGACAATCGGCACCGCCCGGCCGGAGTTGGGATGCGCGACGTCGATCAGCGTGACCAGATAGAGCCGCCGTGCGTAGTCGCTCAGCAGGCGGTCGACTTCCTCGAGCACGGCGTCGAAGCCTTTGGCGCCGTAGATCGATTTGACGCGCGATTCAGCGCCCATGCCGGACCGGCGCACCAGCTGCGGCAGCTCGGTGGCGAGGAACCGGCGGCCGTCGTCGTTCCAGCCCTGGCTGCGGCCGCCGACGAAATACTCACGCGTCAGCTTCCCCGAGGCGGCCGTGATCTCCACCGTGTGCGGCACGCTGTCTACCCAGTGGCGCAGCATGAGCGAGCCGCCATCCGAGAGCGACTGCACGTCGGTGAGATCCTCAGTGAACGTGATCGTGCCGCGGAGCGTGACGTCGTATCGAGAGCCGTTGTCGTCCCAGCGCATCTGCCACTGGCTGGACCCTGACATCGACAGCCCGTTCACAGGCGGCGCCGGAGGCGCGGGCGGCGCTGGCGGTGCCGGAGCGGCCGGCGATGCGGGAGGCACAGGCGGCACAGGCGGCACAGGCGGCACCGGGGGCGCGGGCGGCACCGGCGGCGTGGCCGGTGTTTCCGGAGCCAGCGGCGTCGGTGGCGTTGGAGGCGTCGGCGGCACCGGAGGTGTTGGCGGTGTCGGCGCCGTCATCGGCGGCAGCGGTACCTGCGGTGGCTCGGGGGCGCTGGGCGGTTCCGGAGGTTCCGGCGGTTGCGGCGGCTCAGGAGGCACGGGCGGCTGATCCGAGTCGTCGCGCAACGTCTCGGGCGCTGTCACACCACCTGTCACGCCTCCCGCGATACCGCCCGTGATCCCGCCGGTCATCCCTCCGGTGACACCGGCTGTCGGCCTGGCCGACGCCAAGGCGGTTGCGGCCGATGGAACGCGTGCGCTCGCTTGGTCCGCCGGCTCCGCAAGCAGTCGCGGCAGCTGCTGTACGCCGCCGGCGCCCGCGGCGAAGATCACGGTGAGCGCCAGCGTCGCTGCCCAGCTCGACGATCGCGGCTCATCGGTGAGCGGCATGCGCAGAATCCGTCGGACACGCGTCAGCAACGATCCGCCTGTCGCCGCCATCGCCATCGATGCGAAGGCGACGCGCACGGTTTCCAGCTCCGCGAGCGCCTGCGCGTAGCCGACCGGATCGCCGCACAGCGCAATCGCCACATCGTCGCAGCAATGCTCGCGCTCGGTCCGAACGCGGTTCGACAGCCACCAAACCGCCGGATGGTAGAACAGCAGCGTTTCGACGAGCGTCTGCAGCACGTTGACCGCGTAATCGTGGCGGCGGATGTGCGCGAGCTCGTGGGCGAGGATCGCCTCGACCTGAGACGGCGACAACGACGACATCGCAGCGATCGGCAGCAGAATCGCCGGGCGCAGCCAGCCGACGACGGTCGGCACGTCGACGAGCGCCGACTCGACGACGTGCGCGGCCGCAGGCAGTCCGAGCCGATAGGCAAGGCGGCGGCAGGTCCCCTGCCATGGCGACGAAGAAGTGGCAAGCGCTGAGCGCTGCAGCCGGCGCACCTGCCACCATCCTCCCGCCATCCGCGCGAGCAGCACGGCGACGCCCAGCAACCACGCGAATGTGATCACCGGCAGCAACCGCTCGAACGTGAATCGCGGGTCGGTCGTCGCCGTCGCGGCCCTGGCGATGCGATCAGCTCCCTGGCCGTGCATCACGTCGCGTGATACCGCCGGCTGCAGCGTTGTCGTTGTCCGCGCGCCCGCGTCGTCCGCGAGGGTGGTCGAAAATGCCGTGCCCGCATCAGCCGACGCCGCCGTCGCGTTCCAGAGCAATCGAGCCGTGGCGGCCGGCGCCGCAAACATCAGGGTCAGCCCGGCGCACGCGACGAGGTAGCGCGCATTGGCGGAGCGATCGCGCAGCACGCGCAGCGCTGTCGCCGTCGCCGCGGCGATCGCCGCCCCTTGCCAGAGGAAATGAATCAGCGTCCACCCGGCGGTCTGCAGCAGCGGCGTCATCGGGGCCCTCCCGTTTTCGCGGCAATCAGCTTCTTGATCTCGTCGAGCTCCTCCGGACCGGCTTTCGTAGCCGCCAGCGCCTGCAGCACCAGCTTGGCGGCCGACCCGTCGAACACGCGATCGAGGAGGTCGGTCACCAGCTGCCGCTCGGTGTGATCCTGCGAGAACGCCGCCTCGTAGACGTGCGTGCGCGACGACTCGTCGCGGCGGACGAGCCGCTTCTCCGTCATGATCTGCAGCAGCTTGAGAACGGTCGTGTAACCGCCCTCGCGGCCCATGTCCTCAGCCACCTGCCGCACCGTGCTCGGCCCGCGCGCCCACAATACGCGCAGGATCGCGAGCTCGGCGTCAGTCGGCTTGCGGCGCAGTGACTTCATGGCCGCAATTATCTACGACATATTTCGTAGATGTCAACGAATCTTTTCGTAGACCCCGCTCGTGAGAGCACCACGGGTCCGGCTAAAGCCGGACACTACGTGCGGCTTGAGGCTTGAGGCTTGAGGCTTGAGGCTTCCC
>Ga0070690_100002110_pt1 | contig 10621 bp, 7 predicted proteins | sample KBSS33HmetaG_FD_64671 | JGI IMG/M metagenome (GOLD analysis project Ga0070690, IMG submission 64671) | Switchgrass rhizosphere microbial communities from Kellogg Biological Station, Michigan, USA - KBS S3-3H metaG | ecosystem: Host-associated > Plants > Roots > Rhizosphere ...
GGTTTTTTGCCGGCGATCATCTGGTCGAGCAGGGCGGCCGCTTCATAGCCGATGCGTTCGGTATCGAGCGACACGCTGGACAGGGGTGGATCGGCCAGTTCACACAGCATCTCATCATTGTCGACGCCGATGACGGCGATCTCGTCGGGAACGGAGATCCCGGCGGCGCGGCAGGCGTTGAGGACTTGCTGGCCGCGGATGTCATTGCAGGCCATCAGGCCGATCGGTTTCGGCAACCCTTCCAGCCAGCGCGCGACATGTTCGCCGTCTTTTAATCCCCGAGCCTCGAATTCCTGGGTGCTGGCCTTGCGCATTTTCACGGGATCCCCATAGACATGGCACGTGAGTTTGGCGCGCGTGGCACAGGCGGAGAAACTGTCCCGGCGGATATCAGAGTAATCGGCGCCATTGAATCCGCAGAAGGCGAACTGTCGGAAACCGCGTTCCCGCAGGTGGTCGAATGCCAGGCGCGCGGCAGCCGCATCGTCGGGCCGGACCGACGGCAGGCCGAGATTTTTCAGGAGATAACGCACGTCGACCGCCGGGACACCAAGCTTGCGGATGCCGTTGGCGATCTGGCGGCTTTCCACGCGTGCGATGATGCCGTCACCCTTCCAGTCCCGCAGCCACTCCGGGCATTTTTCGCCCAGGCTGCGTTCCTGCAGGAAAATCGACCATGGCTGGTGTTCGCGCACATATCGGGCCACCCCGAACAGGGTGCGCCTTCCATAGGCACGGGACGATTCGATCAGGAGCGCCACCCGGGGTCGAACGGGAACCTTTGATCCATTATTCATACGGGAAACAGCGTTTGCCGGTGATTTTAGGGCGGTGACGAAAAAACTCAATAAATTTCCGCAAAGGTTAAATGACAAATATCCTGTTCTAGACTAGTTTTAACCGATAGCCCAGTTTCTGCTAACGCGCGCTAATGCGTTTTAGTGGGATCGGTGCAACATTTATTGAACCAGACTAATATGAATCCATCGGACCGAATCCCCAGACCCTCAAGAAAAGGTGCTTTTACCCTGATTGAATTGCTCGTCGTCATCGCTATCATCGCCATTCTCGCTGCCATGCTGTTGCCCGCACTGGCTGCCGCGAAGAAAAAGGCAGCGGTTGCGGTCGACCTTAACAACCTGCGTCAGCTCGCCCAGGCGGAAGTCCACTTCCCGATGGATCACAATGGGTTTCTTTGTAGTGCGAGCACTGCAAACGCGGGTATTGGCTCTGACGACAATAATCCATGGCGTGTCAGCCCCTCCGGCTTGGCATCTGCCACGGTTCCTCCGCCATCCAGCACCGACGATCCGCAACAGTATTATGATGGTTATGGATTCAAGATGGGCGGGTTGTATGATTATGCCAAATCTGCCAATGCCGCCGTTCTACATTGTCCGGCCGATGTCCGCTGGCAACACGCGAACCGTCCGGCCTATGTGACCTATTCAAAGCTCGATAACTGGAACGCCACCAATACGGCTCCCATTGCGTCGGATTTTCGTGTCCATAAAGATTCGACTGTCAAAAAGCCATCTGAAGCTTTTATCGAAACGGAAGAAAACGATGCCCGAAGCCAAGGTGGTCCCAATTCTTCCACCGTTTATGAAAACCAAGGCTCTTGGTCGCCGTATCACCCGGGGGGAGGGGCCGGTGGTGATGCTCCAAATCCGGCGACTGGTTACACTACTTTTCTCGGCGGTGGTCAACCGGGTTACTGGGACGGTCCGGCCGCTTTCCACGGCTCCAGCTCATCGTTCAACTTCTATGATGGCCATTGTGAAAACCATAAGTGGATTAATTCATGCACGTTGAACTTTGCCCGTTCTGAAGATACCTCCAAGTTCAACGGGCAGTACTCGTACCTGGGTGCCCAGGGCGGCCTTGCGAATGCCAAAGACGACCTCTATTGGCTCTACAGCCGTATCGCATCGCCCAAGACTCCCTGATTTCATGCGATTCATCAGGCGTTGGGAGCGATCCCAACGCCTTTTTGCTTTTCCGACCGCCTCCTACAAACAGTGGATATCCCTCCGGGACCGTCTTTATTATCCTTGGTGATCGTCCATGCCAAAGAATCGAATGATCGCGGGGACATCCGCGCTTGAGCCCACGGCTCATTGCGCCGTAAGATTGAACTCCATGCGAACACTCATGCGATCTCTGCGGCCATTTTGTGTCATCCTCCTGATCGCCGGTCTCGTTCGTTCCGCGTCGGGCGCCATCGAGGACATTCGTCGTCTTTACGACCTGACCCCGGTCTCCAGCAACAACCCCGTCCTGGTATCCGTCAAAGAATGCCAGGTCGAGATCCCGCTCAGCGAATTTCGCGCCTATGTGAACAGCGCCTTTATTCCCGGCAAAGAAGGCCGGCCCATGACCACCGCGGAAAAGCGCGAGAAATTGGACAGCCTGTTGGACGATTATTTCTGGATCTGGAAGGGCTATTCCGAAAAAGCCGATGAGACGCAGCCGGATATCCGGGGAATGCTCGCCGTCACCCGCGACGAAGCCATGAAAGCGCTGTTGGTCGAACAGGAAGCCGATACCCAGGTCAAATCGCTCGAGGAATACGAAAAGTTGAAGGAAGAGATCCGGCAGCGGATCTTTGACCGGGCCGACATCCACATCTCCCCAAAGGCTTACGCGGCGCTCACCAACGCCGTCAAATCACCCGACGCCACCGAAGCGTCATTGACGGCCGATGATAAAGACCAGCCACTGGTCACGTGCAAGGCCGGCGCCGTCAGCACCGGAACCTTCCTGCGCGCATATCTCAGCATCCCGGCCGACAGCCGGCCGGACCTGACGGTGCCGACGAACCTGGTCAATGTGCTGAGCGGGTTCTTATCGGACCAATTGTTATTGGCCGAAGCAAAGGAGCGCGGGCTCGATAAAGCCGATGTCGTCCGGACCCAGATGCAGGCCGATCGCACCGGACTGGTCCGTCAATGGGCGTTGGAGCAGGCGACGCAGAAAGCCGACGCCACGATGAACGCGCCGGGGCTCGAGGACCGGCTGAAGAAATGGTACAAGGCTCATTTGAAGACGCTTTACACGGTCAAGGACGCCAGCGGCGGGAAACGTGTGCTCGACCTCCAGAAAGACCATGATCTCATCCAGGGCGATTATTTCAACGACCTGCTGGAGCGTGAACGCCGGCAGGAACTCAAGAAGATGCGCGCCGGCCGAAAGATCGAGGTCAACCACAAGGTGCTCGATCAACTGGTCATCAGCTGGCCGGAACCCCATAAACCGGCCCAAATGCCGCCATCGCTGGCTGCCTGGGACGCTGATACCCGGGAATTCGTCGCGAAGGCGGGCGACACCAACGTCGTGCTGTCCTTCACGGTCACAAACCTGTCGCCGTATGATCTCGTCATCCGGGATATCCATGTCGTCAACGAGTTCATCAACATCCTGTCCCCGCCATTGCCCTGGACCATCCTGCCGGGCGACCACGGCACGTTTCAGACGGATACCGATTTGCGGAACAAAAAAGGCACGGGCTATCTCCCGGTCGAAGTGGTTTCATCGCTCGGAAGCAAGACGCTCACGCTCAAACTCACGTACTTCGACGGGAAAAGATGAACGCGCCGGCAGCGACCGGCGCGTTCGTAAAAAATGATTGGACCCCGGAAAAGACTCCGGGACGAAGATCATCCGGCGGGGACGATCACTTCAACGCGGCGGCAAAACGCGATTTCTTGCGATTGACCGTCGGGCGGGGCAGGGTGCGGGACTTGACGGCTTTGTCGAATGCCGAAAAAAGACCGGGCAACAACTTCGCGGCGTCGTCTTTCTTGCCGGCAGTGATGGCGGCGCGGAAGTTCTTTTCGAGACGGCGCAGGGTGGATTTGATGCTGCGGTTGTGCAGGTTTTTACGGGCGCTGTTGCGCATCCGGCGTTCGGCTGATTTCGTATTCGGCATAATTGATCTAAAGGGCGGCGAATTTAGACGATTATGGCGGAATGTCAACGCTGAAAGTCTTCCGCCGGACGGCTGTAAAAGGTCGTTTTGATATCCCAAAAAAAGCGTCACATTGCTCCACGCTTGTACTTTCGGCTCATTTGTAGTTTGTTAATGCCAATTCAGTCGGCTGGACCGACAAAATGAACAAGGCGCTGCGCATTTTGCACCTCGAAGACGAACCGGATTTTGCCGAGTTGGTGCGAACGCTTTTTGAACAGGACAACCTCCCCGCCGAGATCAACCGCGTCAGCGCCAAAGCGCCGTTTGAGAAAGCCGTCGAAGCCGGTGGATTCGACATCATCATCTCCGATTATCATCTGCCCGGTTACACCGGCCTGGAGGCTCTCAAAACCGCGCAGAAACAGTGCCCGCATGTGCCGTTCATCCTCGTCTCCGGGACGATCGGCGAACAGGCCGCGATCGAAAGCCTTCGCGCCGGCGCCACCGACTATGTCCTCAAGCAAAAACCCGACCGCCTGCCTTCCGCCGTCCGGCGCGCCATCAAGGAGGCCGAAGAACATACCCGGCTGCGCGACGCCGAGCGCGAACTTGGCCGGCGGGAAAAATATTTTCGCGCCCTGACCGAAAACTCCCTCGACGTCCTGTGCATCCTCGATCGCGATGGGAAACTGGCCTACATCAGCCCATCCATCCGCAATGTCCTGGGTTACACGGCGGATGAATTGAAAGGTGAAATCCTTTTTGACCGCGTCCATGCCGAGGACGTGTCCCGGGTCAAAGATTCCATCCAGCAGGCGTTGCAACATCCCGAACGCACCGTCAAAGTCCAGTACCGCAGCCAAAGTCGCGAAGGCGATTGGCGCCGTGTGGAAATGGTCGCCCAAAACCGGCTGGATGACCCGGACATCAACGGTATCGTCGCCAGTTGCCGCGACATCACCGATCGCTGGCGCAGCGAGGAGGAATTGCGCGACAGCGAGCGGCAATACCGGCTGCTCTTCCATAGCAATCCGAACCCCATGTGGGTGTTCGACCTTGAAACCCAGGCGTTCCTGGAAGTGAACGAGGCGGCGATCCGGACCTACGGCTATTCGCGGGACGAGTTCATCAAGATGGCCATCCCGGACATCCGGGCACCCGAACAGGATGGGGAGCGGAAACCGATGTCGCTCGAAGATGCCGGTCACGGCTTCGTCTGGCGTCACCAGCGCAAGAACGGAAGCATCCTGGATGTCGAGGTCATCTGGTCGCCGATGGCGTTCCGGGGGCGGTTCGCGGCGTTGACGATGGCGGTGGATGTGACCGAACGCCGCCGGGTGCAACATCGCAGCGCCGTGTTTTCGAGGTTGAGCCACCAGTTGAGTTCCGCCACGACGGCCGCCAGCGCAGCGATGGTGATCTGTGAAGCGGCCGATGGATTGTTCCAATGGCGCGATTTCGCGCTCGATCTGTACGACGCGGACCGGGATGAGGTCCGTTCGCTGTTGAACATCACCACCGTGGAAGGCCAGCGCCTCGAGATCCCGCCTTCGCCGCAGCCAAAGACCGCGAACGCGTTGATGCGGCGTGTCGTCGAAAAAGGCGCCCAGCTGTTGGACACGACCGACGTGGGGGAACACTCAGCCATGATGGTCGCGCCGATCAAGAAGGGCGACAAAACCATCGGCCTGTTGTTGATCCAGAATCAACAGCCCGGTTCCTATTCGGTGCACGATCTCGAAACGCTGGAAACGCTGGCGGCACAATGCGCCGGCGCCCTGGAACGCGTTCGCGCCGAACAAGCCCTCCGGGAAAGCCAGCAGCGGTTCCGCGACCTCTTCGAAAACTCGCCGGACGCGATCTTCGTCGAAGACCTCGATGGCACGGTGTTGGACGCCAATTTCACGGCCTGCGTGCTGCACGGGATGACCCGCGACCAATTGGTCGGGAAGAACGCCCTGCGCGATCTCGTTCCCCCGCATATGCGCGACGCGGCACAGGACGATTTCCAAAAACTGGCGACGGGAAAACTGTCCTGGGTGGAAGGGGAAAGCGTGACGATCAACGGCCGGATCGTTCCGGTCGAAGTCCGCGCCGGCCGGATCGAATTTGGCGGCAAACCGGCCTTGTTGCTGCACGTGCGCGATATCACCGAACGCCGCGCTTCCGCCGCCGCGTTGCACAGTTCCGAAGCCCTGTTCCGGTCCGTCTGGGAAAATTCCGTGGACGGCATGCGGCTGACCGATGAGAACGGCATCGTGGTCGCCGTCAACGAGGCTTATTGCCGCCTGGTCGGGATGAAAGCCGATACCCTCGAAGGCAAGACGTTCACCATCGTCTACTCGGAATCCGAGGATCACGACGTCATGCTGCACGACCTGCAGGAACATTTCCATAACCGGTCGCATCACCGGAAAAAACAGTTGCAACATGTCCTGCACGACGGCCGGTCGGTGGTCCTGGAGGTCACCGATTCATTCATCGAAGTGCAGGGCCGTCCCTTGTTGCTCATGAGCCTGTTCCGCGACGTCACGGCCCAGCGCCGGCTCGAGGAGCAATTGCGGCAGTCGCAGAAGATGGAGGCGATCGGCCAGCTTGCCGGCGGCGTCGCGCATGATTTTAATAATATCCTGACCGTCATCCACGGCCATGCCTCGTTGCTCACCATGTCGAGCCTCGACGACCACGCCATGCGATCGGCCCTACAGATCACCCAGGCCGCCGAGCGCGCCGCGGGACTTACCCGCCAGCTGTTGACCTTCAGCCGCCGGCAGCTCATCCAGCCCAAACGCCTGGACATGAATAAACTCGTCGGCAACATGACCGATATGCTCGGCCGCCTCCTGGGTGAAGACGTGACGCTGCAGCTCAACTATTGCCAAACCCCGGCCACGGTCGAGGCCGACGCCGGGATGATGGAACAGGTGCTGTTGAATCTCGCGGTGAACGCCCGCGATGCCATGCCCCGCGGCGGTAAATTGTCCGTGCGCATCAGCATCGTCGACATCGGCGCCGCGCATGTGGAACGGCATGCGGAAGCCCGCGTCGGCCAATTCGTCTGTGTCAGCAAAAGCGACACCGGTTGCGGCATCCCCCTTGAGAACCTGTCCCGTATCTTTGAACCATTTTTTACCACCAAAGAAGTCGGCAAAGGCACCGGCCTCGGCCTGGCGACCGTTTACGGCATCGTCAAACAACACCAGGGCTGGGTCGAGGTCGACAGTGTGATCGGCAAGGGAACGACCTTCCGCATCTACATCCCGCGCGTGGGTGAGGCGCAGCCGGATGCGGAAAAACCGACGACCCAGGTGGTCGTCAAGGGGGGGACGGAAGGCGTGCTGCTCGTGGAAGACGAAAAACCCGTCCGCGAACTGGTCGCCCGCGTGCTGCAAAAACAGGGTTACAAAGTGTTCCAGGCGGCCAGCGGCGACGAGGCGATGGAACTCTGGAACCAATACGCCAATGAACTCAGCCTGTTGCTGACCGACCTCGTCATGCCCGGTTCCATGAACGGACGGGAACTCGCCGAAAAATTGTGGCTCGAACGGGCCGACCTGAAGGTCATTTTCACCAGCGGTTACAGCGCCGATATCGTCGGCAAAGATTTTAAACTCGAGCCGGATGTCAATTTCCTGCAAAAGCCGTACCATCCGCAAACGCTCGCCCTGGCCGTCCGGCGTTGTCTCGACCGGAAAACCCGGTGATTTTAAATTTTGAATTTTTAGTTTTACGTTCCCGTCGGCCAACTTAACATTCAAAACTTAAAATTTAGCTCATCATGATCATCGCGCCTTCGTTGCTCGCCGCCAACCATGCCAATTTTGGCAAGGACGCTGTGCGCGCGGACCGGTCCGGGGCGGATTGGCTGCATCTGGACATCATGGACGGTCATTTCGTCCCGAACATCTCCTTCGGCCCGCAAGCGGTCAAAGCCATCCGGCCATTGACCAAACTTTTTTTCGACGTCCACCTGATGTGCAGTAAACCGGAAATCCTCCTGGAACCGTTCGCCCGGGCCGGCGCCGATGAGATGATCATCCACGTCGAACTCGGCGACCAGGTGGAATCGCTCATCTGGCAGATCCGGAAGCTCGAGAAAAAGGTCGGCCTGGCCGTGAACCCGCCCACGCCCATCTCCCTGGTGCAACCGTTCCTGGAGAAGATCGACCTGTTGCTCGTGATGACCGTGAACCCGGGCTTCGGCGGACAGGCGTTCATCCATGAATGCCTGCCCAAGATCCAGCAGGCCGAGGCCTGGCGCCGCGAACGTGGCTTGCGATATCACATCGAGGTCGACGGAGGCATCAATAACCAGACCGCCGCCGAATGCGCCCGCGCCGGGGCCGACACCTTCGTCGCCGGAACCAGTCTCTTCGGTGAACGCAGCCTCAAAGCCGCCGTCACGAAGATGCGCAAGATCGTGAACCGCAATGACCCGGGCCTGGCCGACCTTAAGATCTAGTGGACCCTCGCACGAATCATTCCGTCAGCATATGGTTTTGGTACGCGGTGGTGGCCGCGATCCTCTACGGCGCCCACCAGATCTTCACTAAATTGGCGTCGGACCGCATCAGCGACGGCCTCGGCGCATTTGTCGTCGAAGGTTCGGCGGCCGTGACGATCCTGGTTTACCTGGCGTGGCTTTGGTTCGGCGGCCGATGGAACCAGACGGGTGACGGTACCGGTGTTTTCTATTCCATCCTCACCGGTATCTGTGTCGGCATCGGCACGATCGTTTTCTTCCTGTTGTTCCAAAAGGGCGGGCCGTTATCGGCCGTGCCCATGGTCCTGGCCGGCGGAGCGGCCTTGATGGCGGTCGCGGGAATCATTTTCTTCAAAGAAACCACGACCTGGACGCAACTCTGGCCGCGGTTGCTCGGGATCGTGTTCGCGATCGCAGGACTGTTGCTGATGCGAAAATAGGCGTTCACCGCTTGCGCATAAAAAATCCTGTGCCAATCTTTTGCGCGTGACACCGATCAAATTTGGAACCGATGGATGGCGGGCGGTCATCGCCGAGGATTTTACCTTCGACAATGTGGCGCGTGTCGCCCAGGCGACCGCCGACTATTGGAAGTCCGAGGTCCAGCGTCCGGGATCCCCGATATCCGGACGTGCTTTGAAGACGGTGCTGGGTTTTGATCGCCGGTTTTTCTCGGATCGCTTCGCCCGCGTCGCCGCCGAAGTGTTCGCCGGCAACGGCTACGAAGTCATCCTCACGCCCGAACCCGTGCCCACGCCATCGGTATCATACGCCGTCAAACATCTCAACGCTATCGGCGGGGTGATGATCACCGCCAGCCACAACCCGCCCATCTTCAACGGGTTCAAGCTCAAATCGTATTACGGCGGTTCGAGCGATTCGGACACCTGCCAGGCCGTCGAGCGGTTCCTGGATAAAAATCCGGTCCGCTTCGCGAAAGCCGGCGGGAACCCCGCGCTCCGGGTCGAAGATGTCCGTCCCGCGCACTACGCAGCCTTGAAGAAGCTGGTCGATTTCAAGCTGATCGCGCGGTCGAAACTGCGGTTTGCCCATGAAGCATTGTTCGGGGTCGGTGCCGGGTGTTTCGAGCAGATCCTGGCCGGGACCACCTGCAAGGTCACGACGTTGAACGCGAAGCACGATGTTCTCTTCGGCGGCATCAATCCCGAGCCGATCGTGCAGAACTACGGCCGAAGCCAGAAATTTTTGCGCGCGCATCCGCATGACATCTGCCTGGTCACCGATGGCGATGCCGATCGCGTCGGGGGCATGGACGGCCGCGGCAATTACCTCACGACGCACCAGGTCATCTGCCTGTTGCTGCACCATTTCATCGTGAACCGCGGGGGCAGGGGACGCGTGGTCAAAGCGCTCACCACGACGTCGATGGTCGATAAGATCTGCGCCGAACAGGGGTTGCCCCTGGTGGAGACCGGCGTCGGTTTCAAATATATCTGCGCCGAGATGCTGAAAGGCGACGTGCTGTTGGGGGCGGAAGAGAGCGGCGGCATCGGGTTCCCGGGACATATCCCGGAACGCGACGGCATCGCCGCCGGCCTGATGCTCCTGGAATTGCTGGCGACGGAAAAGGTATCGGTCAACAAGATCCTGGCGGGTCTCGAAAAACGGTTCGGCCCGCATCGCTATGGCCGCATCGATACACATTTTCCGCTCGAAAAGCGCGGGGCCCTGATGGCGTTCCTGAAAGACAACCCGCCGGCCAAACTGTTGAAATCGCCGCTGGCAGAGGTGAAAAGTTTTGACGGTGTGAAATTCATCGCGCGGGATTCGTCATGGCTGATGCTGCGCGGGTCCGGTACCGAACCGATTCTTCGGATCTACGCCGAGGCCGGAACCGAGGCCGGTGTGCAGAAATTGTTGAAAACAGGCCTCGGATTGACGAAGGCGGTTTAGTGCATTTTTCGGCCATTTCACGGCTTTTTGACCTGGAAAAGTAACAGAAGGCGCCGGTGTTTATGCGTGACAAGACCCCGGATTTCATGTAGATTCCTCAAACTCAGGACGAGGCGTAGCTAAAGATTGCCGTCTTCCCAGTAGGTACGCCTGTTGATCGATTGGTGTTTTTACCAGACTAAAAATATGAAAACCCTTGGACAACTCTCGAATACTATCCGCACATCTTCGTTGCCTCTGTTTTTATTGGGAATGGTATCGGCGATTTCAATGATCGTTCCGAACGCTTTCGGCGCGAATGGAACGCCCAG
>Ga0070690_100002111_pt1 | contig 10619 bp, 8 predicted proteins | sample KBSS33HmetaG_FD_64671 | JGI IMG/M metagenome (GOLD analysis project Ga0070690, IMG submission 64671) | Switchgrass rhizosphere microbial communities from Kellogg Biological Station, Michigan, USA - KBS S3-3H metaG | ecosystem: Host-associated > Plants > Roots > Rhizosphere ...
GTTCGACCGCGACCCGGCGGCCATCGAGGCCGGCCACCGCCGTTTTCCCGACGAAGTGCGGCTTGCGCTCGTCGGCGCGCCGTTTGCCGATATCGCCGCGCGCGTGCCGCAGCTCTCGCAGAGCCGGCCCGTGCGCGGCATCTTGTTCGACCTCGGCGTTTCGTCGCCGCAGCTCGACGACCCCGCGCGTGGTTTCAGCTTCCGGGCGGACGGCCCGCTCGACATGCGCATGGATCCGGCGAGCGGCGAACCGGTTTCCGCATGGCTCGCGCGAGCGGGCGAGTCTGAGATTCGCGAGGTGATCGCGACACTCGGGGAGGAGCGCTTCGCGCGGCGCATCGCCGCGAACCTGGTGGCAGCGCGCTCCAACCAGCCCATCACGCGCACCTTGCAGCTCGCCGACCTGGTGGCGCGCGCGGTGCGCACGCGCGAACCGGGCAAACATCCGGCGACGCGCACCTTCCAGGCCCTGCGCATGCACGTCAACGACGAACTCGGCCAGTTGCGCCGGGCACTCGCGGGCGCACTCGAGCTGCTCGCGGTCGGCGGCCGCCTGGCGGTCATCAGTTTTCATTCGCTCGAAGACCGCATCGTCAAGCAGTTCATCCAGGCGCACGCGACCGTCGATCCGGTGTACGCCGGCCTGCCGCTGATCCCGGCGCAGGCGCAACCGCGGTTGAAGAGCCTCGGCAAGATCCGCGCCGGCGCGGCGGAGCTGGAAGCCAACCCGCGCGCGCGCTCCAGCGTGCTGCGGGTCGCACAGAAGGTGCGCGCATGAAGGATGCACAGAAGGTGCGCGCATGAGCGGCTGGTCGCGCAAGGCGCTGCTGCTCGCGATCCCGGTCCTGTGGCTCGCGGCGCTGGGCTCGGCCGCCGGCGCTATCTACTCGAAGCACCGTGCGCGCGAGCTGTTCGTCGAGCTCGAGCGCCTCAACGTGCGGCGCGACAATCTCGAGATCGAGTGGGGCCAGCTGCAGCTCGAACAGAGCGCCTGGTCGACCCACGCCTTCGTGGAGAACGTGGCGGGCACCAAGCTCAAGATGGCGATGCCGCCGCCCAAGGACATCGAGCTGGTGTCGCCGTGAGGGCCCGCCCGTGAGAATGATGTCGGGCAAGCGCCGCGACTCGCGCGGCCGCGGCGAGCCCGGTGGCGGCGCGGCCGACCTGCCGCGCAGCTTCCGCTGGCGCGCGAACTTCGTGCTGGCACTGCTGGTGTGCGGCGCAGGTGGCCTGGTGTGGCGTGCCGTCGAGCTGCAGCTCAAGGACCACCGCTTCCTCGCCGGGCAGGGCGACGCGCGCTTCTCGCGCGTCGCGGAGATCAACGCGACACGCGGCACGATCACCGATCGCTACGGCGAGCCGCTCGCGGTGTCGACGCCGGTCGATTCGGTGTGGGTGAATCCGAAGGAGCTGGCATTGGCCAGCGACCAGCTGCCACGGCTCGCCAAGGCGCTCAAGCGCGACAAGACCGAACTCGCGCAGCGCCTGACTTCCAATCTCGACCGCGAATTCCTGTACTTCGCGCGACACATGCAGCCGGCCGAGGCGCAGAAGATCAAGGCGCTCGGCATTCCCGGCGTGTACCTGATGCGCGAATACCGGCGTTACTACCCGGCGGGCGAGGTGGCGGGCCACATCGTCGGATTCACCAGCGTCGACGACCAGGGCCAGGAAGGGCTGGAGCTGGCCTTCGATCACTGGCTCGCGGGAGAGGACGGCGCCAAGCGCGTGATCCAGGACCGCTACGGCAACATCGTGCAGAACGTCGAAGAGATCCGCGCGATGCGCCCCGGGCGCAACCTGGTGCTGTCCATCGACCTGCGCATCCAGTACCTCGCGTACCGCGAGTTGAAGGCCGCGATACGCGACCAGCGCGCCAAGGCCGGATCGGTGGTGGTCATCGACGTGACCACCGGCGAAGTGCTCGCGATGGTCAACCAGCCGCCCTTCAATCCCAACGACCGCGAGCAACTCGCGCCGCGCACCTATCGCAACCGGTCGGTGACCGACATCATCGAGCCCGGCTCGACGATCAAGCCGTTCTTCGTGGCCGCCGGCCTCGCCTCGGGCAAGTACCGCGCCAACAGTTTCATCGATACCGCGCCGGGCTACCTCAAGGTGGGCTCGAACATCTTCGAGGACGAGCACGGTAGTTTGGGACGCGTCAATCTCGCGACCATCCTCGCGAAGAGCTCGAACGTCGGCATGGGCCTGCTGGCACTGTCGCTCGAACCGGAGCAGATGTGGTCGACGCTCAACAATTTCGGTTTCGGCCAGGTGACCACCAGCGGTTTTCCGGGCGAGTCCGCCGGCCTGCTGAGCCACTACTCGCACTGGCGCCCGATCGGCATCGTCACGATGTCGCATGGCTACGGCATCTCGGTGACGCCGCTGCAGCTCACGCATGCCTACGCGACGCTCGGCGCCTTCGGCGTGTCGCGGCCCGTGTCCTTCCTGCGCGTCGATGCGCCACCGGCAGGCACCCGGGCGCTCGATCCCGGGGTGAGCCGCGAACTCATCGGGCTGCTCGAGGCCGTGGTCGCGTCCGAAGGCGGCACGGGATACCGCGCCGCGATCCCGGGATACCGCGTGTCGGGCAAGACCGGCACCGCCTGGAAAGCCACCAGCGGCGGTTATTCCACCGACAAGTACATGGCGGTGTTCGGCGGCATCGCGCCCGCCACCAACCCGCGGCTCGCCGCGGTGGTGGTCATCGACGAACCGGGTGCCGGCAAGTATTACGGCGGTGACGTCGCGGCGCCGGTGTTCTCGGGCGTGGTCGGCGGCGCCTTGCGGTTGCTCGCAGTACCGCCCGACGCACCCGTGGGCGACGATGTCGGGCAGCAGCAGGTCGCCCGGCAGGTGGCCACGCGATGAACGCCACTTCCCACGCCGCTCCGCAGAGTCTCGCGAAATTGCTGGACGGTCTCGCAGCGCTGCCTCGCGACGTCGCGATCAGCGATCTCACGCAGGACGGGCGCACCGCGCGGCCCGGCTGCGCCTTCCTCGCGCTGCACGGCACCAGCGAGCACGGCCTCAAGTACGCGCCGCAGGCGGTCGCCAACGGCGCGCGCGCGGTGTTGTGGGAACCCGCGCCGGTCGCGGTGGTGCCCGACCTGCCGTCGGACATCGTGATCGCGCCGGTGACGCACCTGCGTGAACATGCCAGCGCGATTGCCGATCGGTTCTTCGGCGCGCCGTCGCGCAGCCTGTCGGTGGCGGGCATCACCGGCACCAACGGCAAGACCACCTGTGCCTATCTACTTTCGCAGGCCCTCGAGAATGCGGGGCGGCCGGCCGCCTACATGGGCACCATCGGCACCGGGCGGCCGCGGCGCCTGATCGCAAGCGCGCTGACCACCGGCGATGCGGTCACGGTGCAGCGCACGCTGGCACGACTGCGCGACGAAGGCGCGACCTGCGTGGCGATGGAAGTGTCCTCGCATGCCATCGACCAGTCGCGTGCGAGCGCGGTGCGCTTCCGCACGGCGGCGTTCACCAACCTCACGCGCGACCACCTCGACTACCACGGCACCATGGAAAGTTACGGCGCCACCAAGGCGCGGCTGTTCGCCTGCGCCGACCTGGCGTCACGCGTCATCAACGTCGATGACGCTTTTGGCCGGCAGCTGGCGCTGGATCCGCGCGGCCGTGGCCGGCTGATCGTGACCAGCCGCGGGCATCAGTCGAACGCGCGGGCCGCCGCGGGTTTCGTGCGCGCCATGAACGTGGAGCTGTCGGCGCGCGGCATCGAGCTCGAGTTCGATTCGAGCTGGGGACCCGGCGGCCTGACGAGTGCGCTGGTCGGCGACTTCAACGTCGACAACCTGCTGACCGTCATCGCCATCCTGCTCGACTGGGGACTGACTCCCGAGCAGGCCAGCGACGCGCTCGGGCGCGCGCATGCCGCGCCCGGCCGCATGGAAACTTTCGGCGGCGGACGCACGCCGCTCGCCGTCGTCGACTACGCGCACACGCCCGACGCGCTGGAGAAGGCGTTGCGCGCCGCGCGTGCGCATTGCCGCGGGCGTCTCGCCGTGGTGTTCGGCTGCGGTGGCGATCGTGACCCGGGCAAGCGGCCGCTCATGGGCCAGATCGCCGCGCAACTGGCCGACGACATCGTCATCACGGACGACAACCCGCGCACCGAGTCGCCCGACGCCATCACCGCCGGCATCGCCAGCGGAATCCCCGCGGGGCATCCATACCGCATCGAGCACGATCGTGGCCGCGCCATCCGCGAAGCGCTGCTGGACGCGCGCGCGCAGGATGTCGTCGTGGTCGCCGGCAAGGGCCACGAGGAATACCAGATCTACGGCGAGGAACGCCGCGTGTTCAGCGACCAGAAGACGGTCGCCGCGGCGCTGGCCGCGAGCCTCGGAGGTGCCGCGTGAAGCGCACGCTCGCGGAATTCGCGCGCGCCTGCGGCGGCGAGCTCGCCGGCGCCGACCGCGCCTTCAGCGGCGTGTCCACCGACACGCGCACGCTCAAGCCCGGCGAGCTGTTCGTGGCGCTGCGCGGGCCGCGCTTCAACGCCAACGACTTCGTCGCGGCGGCCGAGACCGCCGGTGCGGCCGGTGCGGTGGTCGACACGCGGCTCGACCGCCCGCTGCCGCAGATCGTGGTGCGCGACACGCAGGTCGCGTTGACCCAGGGCGCGGCGGCCTGGCGCGCGCAGTTCTCGATTCCCGTGGTCGGCGTCGCCGGCAGCAACGGCAAGACCACGGTCAAGGAGATGATCGCCACGATTCTCGAGCGCCGCGGCGCGACGCTGGCCACGCGCGGCAACCTCAACAACCACATCGGCGTGCCGCTGACGCTGTATCGCCTGGAACCCACGCACGCGCAGGCGGTCATCGAGATCGGCGCGAATCGCGCCGGCGAAGTCGCGGCGCTGGTGGAGCTGGCGCGCCCCACCGTGGGCCTCATCACCAATGCCGGCGCCGAGCACCTCGAAGGATTCGGCAGCCTGGAAGGCGTGGCGCGTGCCGAGGGCGAGATGGTGGCTGGGCTCGAGCCGACGGCAACGGCCGTGATCAACGCCGACGATGCCTTTGCTTCCCTGTGGCGCGGCATGACGCGCGCCCGCGTGGTCAGTTTCGGCGTGACCAACGACGCGGATTTCTCCGCGCAGGACCTGCACACCAGCATCGGCAGCGGCGGCTTCGTCACGCGCTTCAAACTGCGCGCGCCGCAGGGTTCGATGCCCATCGAGCTGCACCTCGCCGGCCAGCACAACGTGCTGAACGCCTTGTGCGCGGCGGCGGCCGCCTGTTCGGCGGGCGCATCGCTCGACGAGGTGCGGACCGGGCTCGCCACAATGCGCCCGGTTCCGGGCAGATTGCAGTTCAAAACCGCGCCCAGCGGTGCCCTGATCGTCGACGACTCTTACAACGCGAACCCGAGCTCGATGAAGGCCGGGATCGAGGTGCTCGCGGCCGTGGATGCGCGCCGCTGGCTGGTGATGGGCGACATGGGCGAGCTCGGCGACTTCGCAATGGAGAGCCATCAGGAAGTCGGGCGCTTCGCGCGGAACCACCGGATCGACCGGCTGTTTGCAACCGGCAAGCTGTCGGCCCTCGCGGTCGAGGCCTTCGGCTCGGGCGCCGAGTGGTTCGCCGACACCGAGGCGCTGGCGCGCGCGGTGAACGCCGATCTGACACGCGAGGTGTGCGTGCTGGTCAAAGGATCGCGCTCGAACCGCCTCGAGCGCGTGGTCGAGGCACTGGTCGGAAAGACGTCCCGGACAGAAGACAAGCACGGACACCACTGAACCAAATGCTCTACTGGCTCGCCAAGCTGCTGACGCCTCACTACTCGGGATTCAACGTGTTCTCGTACCTGACCGTGCGCGCGATCTTCGCGGTGATCACCGCGCTCGCGCTCGGCCTGCTGCTCGGTCCGTGGATGATCGAGAAGCTCAGGTTCGGGCGCGTCGGCCAGGTGGTGCGCGACGATGGGCCCAAGACGCATTTCTCCAAGGCCGGCACGCCCACCATGGGCGGCATGCTGATCCTGATCGCCATCTTCGTGAGCACGCTGCTGTGGGCCGACCTCACCAACCGCTTCGTATGGGTGGTGCTCGGCGTGACCTTCTGCTTCGGCGTCATCGGCTTCTGGGACGATTACCTGAAACTCGCGAAGAAGAATCCCAAGGGCCTGATCGCGCGTTACAAGTATTCCTGGCAGTCGCTGTTCGGCATCGCCACCGCCGTGTTCCTGTTCTACACCGCGAAGACGCCGGCCGAGACCACGCTCTATCTACCGTTCTTCAAGAATTTCGCCGTGCCAATGGGCGCCGCGTCGTTCATCGTGCTGTCGTACTTCATGATCGTCGGCATGAGCAACGCGGTGAATCTCACCGACGGGCTCGACGGACTCGCGATCATGCCCTCGGTGCTGGTCGGCGGCGCGCTCGGCGTATTCGCCTACGCCAGTGGCAACGCCAAGTTCGTCGAATACCTGGTGATCCCCGCCGTGCCCGGCGCCGGCGAAGTGGCGATCTTCTGCGGCGCGCTGGTGGGCGCGGGCCTCGGATTCCTGTGGTTCAACACGTATCCCGCGCAGGTGTTCATGGGCGACATCGGCGCTTTGGCGCTCGGCGCGGCACTCGGCACGATTGGTGTAATCGTGCGGCAGGAGCTGGTGGTGCTCATCATGGGCGGCATCTTCGTGGTCGAGACGGCCTCGGTCATCCTGCAAGTGCTGTCGTTCAAGACCACCGGCAAACGCATTTTCAAGATGGCGCCGATCCATCATCACTTCGAGCTCAAGGGCTGGGCCGAGCCGAAAGTGATCGTGCGTTTCTGGATCATCAGTTTCATCCTCGTCCTGGCAGGGCTCGCCACCCTGAAGCTGCGATGAGCCGCGGCACTCAACCGAACGCGGTGGTCGTCGGCATGGGGCGCACCGGCCTGTCGGTCGCGCGCCATCTGCAGCGCAGCGGCTTCCGCATCGCCGTGACCGACAGTCGCGAGACGCCGCCCGAACTCGAGGGGGTGCGCGCGCTCGGTGCCGCCGTGGTCACGCGCACCGGCGGTTTCGACGCGCGGCTGCTGGAACGCGCCGATATTGTCGTTACGTCACCCGGGGTGCCGCTGGACGATCCGTTCTTCGTGCAGGCGCGGGCGCGCGGCCTCGACATCGTCGGTGACATCGAACTGTTCGCGCGCGCGGCCGACGCGCCGGTGGTCGGCATCACCGGCACCAACGGCAAGAGCACGGTCACGACCTTGTTGGGCCGCATGGCCGAGCGCGCCGGCGTGCGCGTGCGCGTCGGCGGCAACCTCGGCCACCCGGCGCTCGACCTCCTCGATCGCGGTCCGACCGACCTGTACGTCCTCGAGTTGTCCTCGTTCCAGCTCGACACCACGCACTCGCTCAGGCTCAAGGCGGCGGTGGTGCTGAACGTCTCCGCGGATCACATGGACCGCTATGCCACGTTGCGCCACTACGCGGATTCCAAGGCGCGCATCTTCCAGAACAGCGAGACCGTGGTGGTCAACGCGGACGACGCGGAGGTCGTGCGCATGCCGCGCACCGGCCAGCGCGTGATCTCCTTCAGCCTGCGCGATCCAAAGGCGGACTTCACGCTGCTGACACCGCCGTCCGACAAGGGCCCGTGGCTGGCGCGCCGCGGCGCGGCGCTGCTGCCGGTGTCGGCGCTCAGGATCTCCGGCGCGCACAACGCCGCGAATGCACTCGCGACGCTGGCGCTGGCCGACGCGCTGCGATTACCGCTCGCGCCCATGCTGGACGAGTTGCGCGAATTTCCCGGGCTGCCGCATCGCGCGCAGTGGGTCGCCGACATCAAGGGCGTGCGCTACATCAACGACTCCAAGGGCACCAACGTCGGCGCCACGCTGGCGGCGGTGGGCGGCCTTTCCGGGCCGCTCGTGGTCATCGCCGGCGGCGACGGCAAGGGCCAGGAATTCACGCCACTGGCGGCGGCGTTCCGCGGCAAGGTGCGTACCGCCGTGCTGCTCGGCCGGGACGCGGGCCTGATCGAGACCGCGCTCGCCGGCATCTGTCACACCGCGCGGGTCGACTCCATGCAGGAAGCGGTGCAGGCCGCCGCGCGCTTCGCGCAGGCGGGCGACACCGTGTTGCTGTCGCCCGCGTGTTCGAGCCTCGACATGTTCCGCGACTACGCGCAGCGCGGCGACGTATTCGCCGCGGCCGTCCGGGAGCTGGCATGAAACAAGGGACGAGGCTGCACATCGATGCCGTGGCGCTGGCGCTGGTGGCGGCCATCGTGCTGCTCGGGCTGATCATGGTCACCTCGGCCTCGATCTCGATCGCCAGCAAGGACGGGGGCGATTCGTTCGCGTTCCTCGAGCGCCAGCTGGTGTTGTGCCTGGTCGGCGGTTTCCTCGCGGCCGTCGTGTTCTGCATCCGCACCGAGCACCTGGAAAAACTCGCCATGCCGCTGTTGATAATTGCCGTCGCGCTGCTGTTCGTGGTGCTGATCCCGGGCCTCGGCCACGTGGTCAACGGCAGCCGTCGCTGGATCCGGCTGGCGGGTTTCAACTTCCAGGCGTCGGAGCTGGCGCGGGTGCTGGTGCTGATCTTCGTCGCGAGTTACGCGGTGCGCCGCGAGGACGAGCTGCGCAGCACCGCGCTCGGGTTGATAAAACCCATGGGACTGCTGGTGTTCGTCGCGATGCTGCTGCTCGCCGAGCCGGATTTCGGCGCCGCCTCGGTGCTGTTCATCACCGGCTTCGGCATCCTGTTCATCGCCGGGGCGCGGCTGCGCTTCGTGCTGGCCGCCGGCGCGCTGGGCGCGGGCGGCATGGCGCTGCTGGTGCTGCTGGTGCCGTACCGCATGGCGCGCGTCACCTCGTTCCTCGACCCGTGGGCGGACCCGTACAACAGCGGTTTCCAGCTGACCCAGTCGCTGATCGCCATCGGGCGCGGCGAGTGGTTCGGCGTCGGCCTCGGCGAAAGCGTGCAGAAGCTCTTCTATCTACCCGAGGCGCACACCGACTTCCTGTTCGCCGTGCTGGCCGAGGAGCTGGGCCTGGTGGGCGTCGCGGTGACGCTGGCGCTGTTCATCGGCCTGGTGTGGCGCAGTTTCTGGATCGCGCAGCTCGCCTCGCGCGCCAACCTGCGATTCCAGGCCTACCTCGCGGCCGGCTTCGGCCTGTGGCTCGGCTGCCAGGCGCTCATCAACATCGGCGTGAACATGGGCGTGTTGCCCACCAAGGGCCTGACGCTGCCACTCATGAGCTACGGCCGCTCCAGCATGATCGTCACGCTCGCGTGGGTGGGCCTGCTGCTGCGCGTGTACCACGAGGCCATGCAGAGCTCGCGCGGCATGGCCCAGGCTTCGGACAGGGGCCGCCGATCGGACGACAGGCTCGAAGAGTCGCGGCCGCGCGCGACGCGGATAGGGGCCGAAGCTTGAACGTTCCTCGCACAACGGGCGGTGGTTCGAACGGGCCGGTGCTCATCATGGCGGGCGGCACGGGCGGTCACGTATTCCCGGCGCTGGCGCTGGCGCGCCTGCTGCGCGCCGGCAACCAGGAGGTGGTCTGGCTGGGCACTCGCGCCGGACTCGAGGCGCGCGTCGTGCCCGCCGAGAACATCGCCATCGAATGGCTGTCAATGAGCGGGCTGCGCGGCAAGGGAATCGCGACACTGCTGGCCGCGCCCTTCAAGCTGCTGTTCACGATTTTTCAGGCGCTGGGCGTCATCCGCCGTCGCAGGCCGCGCCTGGTGGTGGGCTTCGGCGGTTTCGTCACCGGGCCCGGCGGCGTCGCGGCCTGGCTCATGCGCCGGCGTCTCGTCATCCACGAGCAGAACGCGATTGCTGGATATTCGAATCGATGCCTCGCGCATCTCGCGGACCGCGTGCTCAGCGCCTTTCCGCGCGCCTTCCCGCGGGGCGTCATGGATCAGGTGGTCGGCAACCCGGTGCGCGCCGAGATACTCGCGCAGCCGGCGCCGGCGGTGCGCTTCGCGCGGCGCGAAGGCACGCTGCGCCTGCTGGTGGTCGGCGGTAGTCTGGGCGCCACGCGGTTGAACACCGTGGTGCCGTTCGCCATCGAACAATCGGGGCTCGAGCTGCACGTGCGTCACCAGGCCGGCGAACGCGGCATCGATTCGGCGCGCGCCGCCTATGAAGAAGCCGGCGTCAAGGCCGAAGTCACCCCGTTCATCGACGACATGGCGCGGGCCTACGCGGACGCGGACCTGGTGATCTGCCGCGCCGGCGCGCTGACGATTTCCGAGCTGGCCGCGGTTGGCGTGGCAGCCGTGCTGGTACCGTTTCCGGCGGCGGTCGACGATCACCAGACGGTCAATGCCCAGTTCCTGGTTCGCGAAGGCGCCGCGGTGCTGATCGCGGATCGCGACCTGACGCCGGCGCGCCTGGCGGCCGAGCTCAAGGTTCTTTGTCAACGCGGCAAACTACTGGCGATGGCGGAACGCGCGCGCCTGATGGCGAAGCCGCGCGCCGCGGAAGAGCTCGCCGCCGCGTGTTACGAACAGCTGGAGGCCGCATGAGCGATCGCATGCGCCGCATCCATCGCATCCACTTCGTCGGCATCGGCGGCAGCGGCATGAGCGGCATCGCCGAAGTGCTGGTGAACCTCGGTTACGAAGTGCAGGGCAGCGAC
>Ga0070690_100002116_pt1 | contig 10607 bp, 6 predicted proteins | sample KBSS33HmetaG_FD_64671 | JGI IMG/M metagenome (GOLD analysis project Ga0070690, IMG submission 64671) | Switchgrass rhizosphere microbial communities from Kellogg Biological Station, Michigan, USA - KBS S3-3H metaG | ecosystem: Host-associated > Plants > Roots > Rhizosphere ...
ATCACTCAACTTCATTAGCACCATTCAAGTTAATTAAGGTGCAAGTGAGGAAGGATGGTTCACCCCCGCTCAAGATGCAGTAAGATCAACTGGCATTTTAAGAAGGAGGAAGAGTAGTGGTCTGTTATGCAGCTTGATCAGTGTCACCGCTCATTGATTGCTTATGGGTGTTGAGCGGGGGTGAACCGCCCTTCCTCACTTGCACTTTAATTAACTTGAGTGGTGCTAATGAAGGTTGAGTGATTGCTGTTATGTACGTTGAACTTGTTGCTGTTGGGTGAGTGGTGATGGAACTTGTTACTGCTGGTTGAGTGGAGATGGAAACTTGAGCGGGGTTGAACCGCCCTCGCTGACCCGCACTGTACCTGAAGTTCGTCCGCTATTGACTAACCAGCTCTTCTTCTTCGACGAGGTATGGTGTGACAGGCGGGGGTTGAATGTCAGAGTCTTCCGCCAACACTGCTTGAATAACCGGCAAGCTCAGAGTGTGCTTTGTCGTCTTGAGAGGAACAGATTTTCCGGCCGCGTATACCTTGTGACGGCCGTTTTCTTCATACCACTCCGCAAGGTTCGCCGTCTTATGCATGTTCTCGATGATCTGCCGCCAACCGACTCCTGTGTTGTAGGCACAGAATGAGATCTCACCTTCCTGCGTACCGTAAGGAATCACGCACATCTCAGTGCGACGGAAATCGTAATTGAACAGATCCTGGAACCACATTCCTTCGACGCAGAGCACTCGCCACATATCGTTCGGGTCGTCCACCGCTTTCGTCTTCATGCGATCATTGCGATCTGAGTTTGAACTCGTGGAAGACGGTCTGAACAGATTAACGATCTGCGAAATCGGAAATCCTTCTGGAGCGCGCTCAGCGTTGTAGTTGCGCATGATGGCCATTGCCAGCTGCGCATATGACAGCTTGCGGCCGCGTGCGGTATCGGTGATCACCGCTACGTCTTTCATAAACTGCTCGTAATCGAAGAACTCAAACAGCGACTTAAACTCGCCTGTGCGCTTGTTCACTACCATCAGCGTGAAAATGCCGCAGTTTGGATGGCAGTTGCATGAAGACCAGCCCCACGGAGCATCAGCGCCCTGCAGCATATCCATCACGCTGGTGAATGCTGAGTAAGACGACAGGGGGAACCAGTCGCGCAAAGGTTGAATTCGTTCGCCGAGTTGTGTCTTCAGATCGTGAGTCATTCCGGCGAGCGTGTAACGCCACTTCTTGCGCATCTCATCCGAGATGTCTTCGTCGCGGCCGGTAAACGAAACCGGTTGGAAAGCGATCGTCTGCACCTTGTCGATGTTCTGTGCTGCAAACTCGACAATCTGACCGATACCATCGTTGTTGATGTTGTTGACGATCGTTACGACGAGTGTGACCTTGATGCCGACGCTGGCGAGATTCTCAATGGCTCGCAGTTTTACGTCGAACAGATTGCCGACGCCGCGATGCTTATTCTTTTCTTCGCTGACGCCGTCGAACTGCAGGTAGACGCCGTGTTGGCCCGCCGCCTTTGCAGCTTTGCAAAACTCAATGTCCTCCGCGAACCGGATTCCATTCGTTGCAGCGAGAATCCGATAGAAACCAATCTTCTTCGCATAAGCAACTGCATCGAGATAGTAAGGGGAAAGGGTTGGTTCACCACCAGAGAAGAGAATGATTACCTGCCGCTTCGGTTTAAATGAAACGGCCCTATCAAGAATCGCCTTTGTATCTTCAAACGTTGGTTCATGAACATAACCAACTTGATTGGCGTCCATGAAGCACGGATTACACATCATGTTGCAGCGATTTGTAAGATCGACCGTCAACACTGCGCCGCGTCCGAACTTGATATTCGAAGTTCCGTGACGATGAACGTCTTTGTCTTCCGCTGCTTTGAAATCGCGTCCGAAGAAGAGTGATTCGATGCGCTCGAGGAAAGCCGGATCCGTCGACATTACGTCTTCGAACATTCCGTGCTTCGGACATTCCTTACGCATTAATACCTGTCCGTTGTCTTCAACGATCTGCGCTTTGATTTCACCCGGATGTTCGTGCATCAATGTCTCAAGAGGTATTTCTCCTGAGATCACTGCGTTACGAACTTCCTTTACACAGGTCGGACACAAACTGTCGGTTTCCCGCGGGAAGCCTAGCGGTGGTGCACTGCGTTCGTATGACTTGAGAAGCGGACCAGGTGCCCAGTTGGGGCGAATCGCCTCACCTTCGGGCAGGCGCTGGTTGATCGATTGGAATGCCTTCCAGGCGACATCCGACAGGTTGGAAATCAGCTTAGAACCTGTAACTCCGGCTAGCTTGTTCTTGTCTGATTCCCCTCTACGAAAGTTATCACTAAACAAATCTGTCTCTCCTGTGTCGACGCTGGCAGTGGCAGCCCAAGGACGATAAAACGAATTATTTCTTAAATTAAGCCGCGCCGGTAAACGCTCTAAGAAAGCGCAGCCGAGTCATGATAGATGGCATATCCGGCAATGGCAAGTGGAAAAAAGCCCTGCAAATCGCCGTTTTCGTCTCATTGCGATACTCGTTTCCTCTCAAGGACCGGCAGCGACACCAGGCGCTTTAGGTCGTGATGCTCAACTTTTACTGGCTTCACCTTGGTTGTCGATACGACCGTGTTCGGATCGTCGGCACCCGGTCGGCCCTCATTTATCTCGTCCCAAGACTCCGCGTCGTAGAACGCCAGCGTGATTCGATCACCATTTAGACGCGTTACTTCCGCCCAGCGGCGATAAAAAACTTCACCGCGTTTCGGATCGACGATTGCGAAATAGCTACCGCCGAGACCGCCATCTCCCATCTTTAGTAAGAGTGCCAGCTGGCCTGTCGTTAATCGGACCTGGGTAAGCGCGCTGATCGCCACGTACTCAGACAGGATCTTTCGGATTCGGCCCGTGCGAACATCGTAAATGCGCAACGACTCTCCTTCGTTCTCGAAACCGCCGGAACCGTCCGTCCATGAATATGCGACACTCTTTCCGTCGTCGATAATCCACGCCTGCAACGCGCGGTCAGTAATCTTTCGTTCCCGGCCGTCGACGGAGATGTAGAGTCTGTTCGCCAGCGGTTCTCCCCCCTCGAACGGTTCCAAACGAAACTTTGTTGCGCGCGGCAGTTGCCGTTGTGCTAAGGCAACCGACGCGGAAGAAGCGAGAAGAAGTAATAGTGAGATGGCGAGTTGTGTCATTCGCGCTGAGAGGTTTTGTGGGACCATGGTGGGTTGCGTAGTTTAGCAGAGTTGGTTTTCCTTCGTGTTGATTCGTGTGATTTCGTGGATCGTCTGTTATCCCGGCAAGACTGAGCGATCCACGAAATCACGCGAACTAACACGAACGAAGCCCCAACCCAAACTCGAGGTTTTGACACAATCTCATTAGTCGGTGGTCTATAACTGATGCCCGCGTCGAAGTTGAAGCGAAGCCACTTGCATTAGTATTCTCCACGCCGATCATGCAGATACACCCCACCGCTATCGTTAGTTCCGACGCAAGACTAGGCGATGAAGTCGCAATCGGTCCGTATGCCGTGATTGAAGACAATGTCGAGATCGGGGAAGGATGTCAGATCGCTGCGCACGCTGTGATAAAGCGCTTCACCCGGCTTGGCGCGCGCAACCGGGTGTATGAACACGTAGTGCTTGGTGGTGAACCGCAGGACGTCAAATTCCGAAGTGAAAGTAGCTACCTTGAGATTGGCGACGACAATCTGATTCGCGAGTTCTCGACCTTTCATCGCGCGAACGGTGAGGGAGAAACAACGCGAGTCGGTTCACGAAACTTCTTCATGGTTGGGATGCACGTCGCGCACAACTGTCGAATTGGTGACGACAACATCTTCGCGAACGAAGTCGCGCTTGCAGGACACATAGAAATCGAAGATCACGTTTTTGTTTCCAATAACGTCGGAGCACATCAGTTTGTGAGGATGGGTCGCTACGCAATGGTTGGAGGGAAATCAAAGATAGTTCAGGATGTTCTACCGTTCTATATCACCGATGGAAACCCGCCGCGTGTGCGAGGACTAAACAGCGTCGGTTTGCGTCGCGCCGGGTTTTCGCGCGAGGCAATGGCGGCACTCAAGAAGGCGTATCAAGTGTTATTTAGGAACGCGCTGGCTTTGGAGGAGGCCTTAACGGAACTTGCACGAATTGACGATCCACACGTCACACATCTGGTCCAATTCATTAAGGGATCGAAGAGAGGCTTCCACCGCGCTGAACGTAAGGCTGGCGAGGAAGAGTCTGCATTCACCGATAAGGCCGAATGAGAAATGGCGCCGGGAGTCCCTGTTCAAGATCCACAACACTCAAGCGGCCAGAAAGATTCAACGGACATAATCATCGGTTCTCAATCTTCACCGAAATAATTCAAGGCCAGACAAAGGCAAGTAAGGAAGGGCGGTTTACCCCCGCTCAAGTTGCCTAACATCCAACTCCATTTGAATCGAGCAACGTGCAAAAGTGGTCGCAAATTACTCCGCCCGGAGTCGACAGGGCAACTTGAGCGGGGGTAAACCGCCCTTCCTTACCTGCATTTACTGCAGTTTGAGTTACTTCAGTGAAGATTGAGTATTGATTCTTTGGTACGTTGCTTTATTCAGATGGAGTTGGATTTAGTGCATAATCCACCTAGCTGCATCATGACGCAAACCTCCATCTCAGTTCGCGATCTCGCCAAGTACGTCGGCGGTCGTGTTGTCGGCGACGAGTCGATCATCATTGAACGAATAGCAAACCTTGAGAACGCAGGTGACAAGTCAATCTCGTACGTCGACAGTGACAAGCACTTCGATACTGCTGCAGCAAGTGGCGCGGCGTGTTTGATCGTTCCGAGCGCTAATAATCGTCCGCAGTTCAAAAGCCGCGCCCTGATCGAGGTAGCAAACCCGAAGCTCGCATTTTCACAGATCGCCGCAATTCTTCATCCACCGATTCGCCGCGAGGCCGCGATTGATCCTACTGCTGTGCTCGCGAAGACTGCCGACGTTGCGCTCACAGCATTCATTGGTCCAAATGCTGTGGTGGGTGAGTACGCACGCATCGGCTCTGACACGCGCGTCGAAGCGGGTGCCGTTGTTGGCGCAAACGTTACGATCGGCAGCCACTGCGTTATCCATCCAAACGTTGTCTTATACGACGGCGTTTCGATTGGTGATCGAGTGATTCTGCATGCAGGTGTCTGCATCGGGGCGGACGGATTTGGTTATGTGCGCGACGCGATGGGCTATCACAAGTTTCCGCAGATCGGAACTGTGGTAATCGAAGACGATGTTGAGCTTGGTGCACACACATGCGTTGACCGCGCCGCGCTCGGTCGAACACGAATCGGGAAGGGAACTAAACTCGATAACATGGTCCATGTCGGTCACAACTGCGACATCGGTGAACGCGTGGTGATCGCGGCACAAACAGGAATCAGTGGCAGCGTGACGATCGAAGATGATGCTGTGATTGGCGGACAGGTCGGGTTTGGTGATCACACCCGCGTCCAATCCGGCGCGATCATCGGCTCCAAGGCCGGTATTCTTCCGGGAAAGATCGTAAGGCCCGGAGTTTGGTGGGGCATTCCGGTTCAGCCACTTGCTGACTACAAACGCATGAATGCGCATCTCGGCCGGCTGCCGGAGATGCGGCAAGAGTTGAAACAATTAAGGCAGCGTCTAAAAGAACTCGAAGACAAACTCAAAACATAGACAGGATTACAAGATTACAAGATTCAAATTTTGAATTAGACAAGGCCAAAACGTTCCGGAGGGTCTAAGGCAGGCGCGTCTTGGTCTATCACCAATCAAGATCATCGTGAAATCGCGGCAAAAACTAGGCCCACGCTCTGATCGCTTCTACGACTTTCTTAGCGGCGCGTTGTGAGGCGCCGGGATCACCAAGACGCTGGGCCACCTCGTGAAGCCGCTCTCGCATCGCAGTGTTCCTGTTGCGATCCAACAGTCCCAATAACTCCTGACACAATTGCGCTCCCGTTAAATCGTTTTGCATTAGTTCGGTCACCACTCGTTCGCCGGCGACTAAATTCACCAATCCAAAATGTTCTGCCGTGATGAGTCTTCCCAGCGTGTGCCAGTTGATCGCTGATTCTTTGTAGACGATCACCATAGGCGTTCCCACCAGCGCTGCCTCAAGTGTCGCGGTTCCACTTGCGACTGCTGCTGCGTCTGACGCGGCGAGCGCTTCTCGAGTTTGACTGTGAATAATCTTCAACGATTCAGGTCCACCCGAATTTGTGCCGTTCTGTCGTACGATGACCTGGCGCGTCTCCTCGATTGTGCGGCTCGGCGCCACGCACAACACGCATTGCACATCGGGTCTCTTGCGATTGATCTCTTTTACCGCGGCAAGCATCGGTGGAAGAATGCGCTGCAATTCCTTGATCCGGCTGCCAGGAAGAAACGAAATGATGGGCCGTTCGCCGTCCAGCTGTTGTTGCAGGCAAAACTCCGTGCGACTCATGCGCGGCTTTACTTCGCCCGCAAGTGGGTGGCCCACAAACTCCACATGCCTTACACCACGTTCTTCATACCAACCCGCTTCAAACGGAAGGATCGAGAGCAACAGATCGACATCACGTTGAATATTGCTGACTCGCTTTGGTCTCCAGGCCCAGAGTTGTGGACTAATGTAGTAGATGACTTTCAGTCCGCGCTCGTGCAGCGACTTGGCGAGCCGGAGATTGAATTCGGGCCAATCAACCAAAATCACGACGTCAGGTTTCATTTCGACGGCCGCCCGTTTCAGCGCGCGAAATGCCCTGATGAAACGCGGTAGCACGAGGCTGACTTCAACGATCCCCATGATCGCGAGTTCGTCTGAGTTGACGATCTGCTTAACACCCGCAGCTCGCATCAGTCGTCCGGTTGCACCGAAGAAATCAAATTCGATGTCAGGCGCAACATCTCTCAATGCGCGAACAAGCGAAGCTGAGTGCGCATCACCGGATGGTTCCCCTGCAACAATCATGATGCGGAAGTGTTCGGCCACTGGCGTGCGATCATAACAAAGAACGGTCCCTAAGATGGCGCACGAGCCGCCAAGATCAATAACCGCTCAAGCTGCGGTAACAACTTTCAAGGTCCATAACATCAACTACTCAAGTTTCATTAGCACTACTCAAGGTAATTAAGTTGCAGGTAAGGAAGGGCGGTTTACCCCCGCTTAAAATCCAGAACCTCAAACTCCACATGAACAGCACGACGTGCGACACGATCAGCACTCAGTCTCCGCTGAACCAGGATGTTGTGCAACTTGAGCGGGGGTAAACCACCCTTCTTTACTGCGCCTTTGGCAGCTTGAGTTGTTTCAGCGGAGGTTGAGTGCTGATCGTTATGGGCATTGCACTCTCTGATGAGGCTTGAGTGTTAGGTTGATGTTTTGTACGTTGCATTGTGCTAGCATCAACGCGCTCGACAACACAACGGTGCGGAGTTGATAGTCTCTGCCACCCCATCCGTCTCGGAGGACTTCAGTCTCTTTTGCTCTCGTCGTTTTGTTCATGCGGGCTCTCCCTCAGCGCGCGCATTCTGCTCTCGGCCGTATTGCTCGTCTTCATCTGTCCTCTTTTATTCGCTCAACAAACTAATCCAGTCGATCGAAAAGTTACTAATCCGATCACAGACACACCCAGCGTCAATCCACTGCACAGTGACGAGCCGGTTCGTCGTCGGCCAACCACTCCGGCGGACATGCAGGGCGTCCCAAACGATCGGATTACGGTTGTCGCTCTAAAACAGTCCGGCAGCGGTCCCGAAGACGCTCGTGTGTTTGTCTACGAAGGCAATGTCGATGTACGCATTGGCACCTATCGTTTGCAGGCAGACAAAGTGACGGTCTATGAAGCGACGAACAGAGTAGTTGCAGAAGGCAATGTCGTTTTCGATCAGGCAGACCAGCAGCGCATCACCGGCACGAAAGCAGATTGGAACTACAGAACGAAGACCGGTTACTTCGTCAATTCCACCGGCTTTTCAAATCAGACACAGGACGGAACGCGTGTCTACTTCACAGCTGATCGCGTTGAGAAGATAAGTCTCGACACAATCGTCATCGAGAATGCTCAGATAACTGCGTGTGATGAAGACGTTCCGAAGTGGAGCTTCAATGCGCACCGGGCCACGATCAAAACCGGCGATCGCGTGCGTGTTGTGTCTCCGACCATGCGCCTTAAGGGAATTCCGATTTTCTACATGCCTTACGCATCCGTTTCCATCAAACGTCGCGACCGCGCCTCCGGGTTCTTGACGCCGACGTTTGGTGGTTCGGGAGCTAAAGGCTTCCGCCTCTCGACTGCGTATTACCAAACACTCGGGCGTTCAGCGGATGTAACACTGCGCAGCGACATTTACACCGCGCGTGGTTTCGGACTCGGCGCGGATTTACGAACGCGCGCCAATTCACGTTCATTCTTCAACGCTGGTTTCTATGCGGTTAAAGATCGTGTATTTGGTCACTCGGCCGACGCTGAGCATCCGGATCAGGGTGGGTCGAGCTTTTATGTAGCTGGCGTCCATTACTTCCCCAATGGTTTCACTGCGGCGGCCGACGTAAACATCACTTCGAACCTCGCATTTCGCCAGGTCTTCTCCGACAACATTCAGCAGGCAATCTCTCCCGAAGAAACGTCGCAGGTTTTCATTAACAAAAACCACGACGAGTACAGCTTCAATTTTCTTGGACGTTCGCAGGTGTCGTCGCTGCCAACTGCGCGCATCCGTATTCGTGAACTGCCGAGCGTGAGCATCGATCGTCGTCCTTCTCCACTCGATTTCATTAAGAAGATCCCGCTGTACTTTTCTTTCGAAGGATCAGCTGAAGGCGTTAGCCGCAAGGAGACGGTTGAGGACATAACGTTGTTTCGCGCGCAGGTTGGCGGCGAGGCCATCATTACGCCGAGCATCGTTCAACGACTCGACATACATCCGCGTTTTGAATTGCCGCTGCATTTCGCTGGTTGGTCATTCACTGCAACTGGCGCCGGCCGCGTCACGTTTTATTCGAACTCTTTGGATCCCACCAACCGAACAGTATTGAGTCAAAACCTTACTCGCTCGTATGGCGAGCTCGAGTTCGATGTGAGGCCACCGGCATTCGCGAAAGACTTTCGCAAAGGTGATCAACTCAGATTTCGACACGTGATCGAGCCTTACATTATTTACCGCAAGGTCAAAGGTATCGACGACTTCAATCAGATCATCGTGTTTGATTACAACGACGCTGTCGCTGAGACGAGCGAGTTTGAGTTTGGTGTCGCCAATCGATTCTTTACGAGACGCTCGACTGAAAACGTCAGCGACGTTGCGGCGAATAAGATCGATCCAACACGAGAGGCATCCGTTGCGAGCCAGCCTTACGAAGCTCTTACGATCACGCTTCGTGCCAAGTACTTCTTCGATCCATTCTTCGGCGGCGCATTGATTCCCGGCCGGCGCAATCAGTTCTATCCGATCAACACGCTTTCGGGTTTTACATACGGAGGAGTGCCGCGCAGGTTTTCCCCGCTGAATGTTGACGCGCGATATCGACCGAGCAGACTGATGTTTGTCGATTTTAGGACGGACGTCGATACCCGCGGCGGTGGTTTGCGAGCGATGTCTACAACCTTCGGCCTGAGTAAGACATTGATCAAGGTGTTCCAGAGCTTTTACTACACGCGAGCAATTGAATTGGTGCCGAGTCTTGCAAAGTATGCCGATGCGCGCGGGTTGGAGGCGGGAACGTTGCGTGGTTCGCAGTGGAGTCCGGCAGTGTTCCTGGGAAATGTCGATCACGGTTGGTTTGGTGGTGCTTCATTCTTCTTCGATTTTCAAAAGCGCCCGGGAAGAGAAGACAAGTCGTTAATCAGTTCGACTGTGACGGTAGGTCATACGTGGGATTGCTGCTCAGTATCAGGTCAGCTCCAGACATTCAATGTGGGCTTGAGAAAAGAGAACCGAGTGGTCTTTAGTTTTCGATTGAATGGGATTGGAACGTTCGGCACCGAGCAGTTTGGCCAGCACTTCAGATAGAGCGAGGATGAGGGATGAGGGATGAAGGATGAAGGATGAAGGATGAAGGATGAAGGATGAAAGCGTTGGTAGTCACTGAACCTTTCTCGTTACCATTCAACTTGCAGTCCAAAGTTCAAGGTACATAACATCCACGGTCAACCCTCATTGGAAATAACTCAACTCAATTAAGCGCAGTAGGGAAGGGTGGCTTGCCCCCGCTCGAGTCGCAGTTGATTCGATGTGGAATGGTAATGCGACTCGAGCGGGGGCAAGCCACCCTTCCTTACTGCACTGATTCAGCTTGACTTGTTTCGGTTAGGGTTGACGATTGATGTTATGTACCTTGCAACTGCACCCCGGGGTTTTCGGTTTCTGCGGTCTGACATTTCTCTTTCCTCGCCCTCAGGAAACAGAATAATATAGCCTTGAGGCAACCGACTTAAGCCAATTTGCCTCTGAGATTTGCGACCTTAAATCGTGATCTCTCCCATCGGTGGGTCGCGGCGTTGTCAGCCCTGTGTTCCGACCACTGGTTGCCGTTAATCCCGAGGTTTCATCCTCAAGTTCAACCCTGAGTTTAATCCGTTGAAAAATCAAATAAAG
>Ga0070690_100002120_pt1 | contig 10599 bp, 7 predicted proteins | sample KBSS33HmetaG_FD_64671 | JGI IMG/M metagenome (GOLD analysis project Ga0070690, IMG submission 64671) | Switchgrass rhizosphere microbial communities from Kellogg Biological Station, Michigan, USA - KBS S3-3H metaG | ecosystem: Host-associated > Plants > Roots > Rhizosphere ...
GCGCCAACGCAGTTATCGATCAGATCCAGATCCAGTAACCGTCCCAGCTGCTCGTCCGATGGGCTGGGCCACGCCCGCACGGCCATGGCCTGAACCCGGCCCGGGAACGGCCGCGCCGCAATAGCGATCTCGGGGCTCGATCGCTTGCAGGACGGCGCCTCGCGAGTTCGGTACCCACGCCGCCGCAGTTGGCGTGCCACCCAGGCGACCATTTAGAACGGTGTGTTGCTCGCCGAGCATTGACCTGTTCGCGCGAGCAGCTTGGCTCCTTGCCGCCGGCGGTGTGGCCCGGTTGGTCGCGCCGGAACTGTTCGCATGGGCAGGGTGCATGGTGATCGGTGGCTGCGTACCCGTTCAGCTGTACGGGGCGCCGCCTCATCGGGGCGGTGCGTCAAAGAAATTGGAAAACTCCAACTCGACACAATGCGAAGCGGAATTGACCAACTGACGTTCGCGGATCGCGTCACTCGCGTTAGTCTAGGCTTGCTCACTTACGTTCCCATCTTCCAGAGAGAGAGGCGTAGTACATGAAGACCCTGGTCCGACTCACGCTCTCGATATTGCTCGCGTTACTGGTGATTCCGCGCGAATCCTCTGCACAACCAGCCCCACCGACGCCGTCACCGCCCGCCGATAACACGGGCCAACCGCCCACGCCTCCTCTCGCCTCCCCGCCATCCGAGCCGGTCTCGACGCCGCCAGCCGAAACCGCCGCCCAGCCGCCCCCGGCTGCCCCGGCAACCGCCACGCCGGCGAAGTCCGACCCGACCACGGCGCGCGGCGTCGAGTGGACGTCGCTGCGCCTGTTGCGCGAGAAGGGGATGATCTCCGAAGCGGAATACGCCTCGGCCTTGAAGGACCTGGGCGGGATCGGCGGCTCGGCCGACCCCACCACCCTGGTGGTCTCCAAGTTCAAGGTCTCGCTGTTCGGGTTCGCCCAGGCCGACCTCGAGTGGGACTCGACCCAGAGCTGCCAGGAATACTGCAGCAACTTTCCGATCCAGAAGGCGGGGTCGTACAAGGGGGACCACAACCGCGCGGTGTTCAGCCCGCGCGACTCGCGGTTGGGCATCCGGTTCGCCCCGCCGGAGGAGCACGGCATCCGGCAGAGCGGGCTCCTGGAGATGGACTTCTTCGGTCCGATCACCACCTCCGAGCAAGGGACCTGGACGAACCCGGTGCTGCGCATTCGCCACGCGTACTACAAGCTCGAGACGCCGGTCGTCGATATCCAGGTCGGGCAGACCGGGAACCTGTTCGGGTGGGCGTCCAATTACCTGGTGACCGGGGCGCAAGAGCCGGGGCTGCCGGGCCAGATGTACCAGCGCACGCCGCAGATCAGGGTGTCCAAGGTGATCCGGACCGACGCGGTCATCGCGGAGCTCGCGGTCGCCGCCGAACGCCCGCCGCAGATGGACTCCGGGCTTCCCGAAGGGGTCGCCGGGGTTCGCCTGCAGTTCCCCGGCTGGGTCGGGCTCCACACGCTCTACTTGACCACCCCGCTGGTCCAGCCGGCCTCGATCGCCGTGACCGGAGATCTGCGCGGGTTCCGGATCTCCGAATTCTCGGCCGCTCCCAAGGTCGCCCACGCAAGGACCGGGGGAGGGGTCGCGATCGACGCGTTCCTCCCGATCGTCCCGGCGACGCAGGCGTCGCACGACAACGCCTTCGCGCTCACCGGCGAGCTGACGATCGGTAGCGGCACCAGTGACATGTACACGGCGCTCAGCACGGCCAGCCCGGGCAATCCGCCGCTCCCGCCAGCCATGCCGGGCGGCCCGGCCGGCACCTACGCGCCGAACTTCGATGCTGGGTTCGCCGCCTACGACGCGACGGGGCACGTCGAGCTCATCCAGTGGACCTCGTACATGGTGGGCGCGGAGTACTATCCCCCCGGCCTCGATGGCCGGCTCGGCCTGTTCGCCAGCTACGGGCACATGCAATCATCGAACGCGAGCAAGTTCGGTGATCCCACAAAGACGCGTGACCACGAGGACTTTTTCGGCAGCGGTCTGTACTTCAATCCGACCAAGCAGACGCGCGTCGGGCTTGACTTCGGGTTCTACGGCGACCACTACGCCGATGGCACGAGCGCGAACAACTACTCGATCCTTACGAGCTCGTGGCTGTTCTTCTAGGCTGACGTTTCGGCGATTCTGCGCGACCATCATGACCGGAGGGGTTTCCCGATGATGCCGATGCAGCTCACCTCGTGGCTTCTGTTTCAGAATGCCGCGGATCATTTTGGCGAGATCGAGATCGTCAGCAAGGAGGCCAGTGGGGTTCACCGGTACACCTACCGCGACTTCGCGCGGCGCGCCCAGCAGCTCATGCACGCGCTCGACGCGCTCGGGATCGCCCCGGGGGAGCGCGTCGCCACGCTCGCCTGGAACCACTACCGGCACCTCGAGTGCTACTTCGCGGTGCCGTGCACCGAGCGCGTGCTCCACACGCTCAATATCCGGCTCTCGCTCGAGGATCTCTCGTACATCATCGAGCACGCCGACGATCGCGTCATCTTCGTCGATCCCGACCAGGTAGCGACGCTGGAGCGGCTCGCGCCGGCGCTGTCGCGCGTTGCGCACATCGTGGTGCTCGGATCAGAGGTGCCGGCTTCGACGCTGCCCAACCTGGTGGCGTACGAAGATCTGATCCGCCCGCATCCGCCCACGTATCCCCCCCGGGAGATTCCCGAGAACACGCCGCTGGGGATCTGCTACACGTCGGGCACGACCGGGCGCCCCAAGGGCGTCGTCTACACGCATCGCTCGACCTTCCTCCACTCGCTCGCGGCGAGCTCGACGGCGGCGTTCGCGCTGGGCCCCCAGGACGTGGTGTTCCCGGTGGTCCCGATGTTCCACGCCAACGCCTGGGGCCTGCCCCACGCCTCCGTGATGGTGGGCGCGAAGATCGTCCTGGGCGGGCGAGACCATACCCCCGGAAACCTCATCGAGCTCCTCCAGCGCGAGCGCGTCACGATGACCGTCGGGGTCCCCACGATCTGGTACGGCGTCGCCGAGGAGCTGACCCGCCAGCACCAGAAGCTGCCGGATCTACGCCGGATCTTCATCGGCGGCAGCCAGCCGCCCACGACCTTGATCGAGCGCTACCGGACCGAGTTCGGCATCCCGATCCTCCAGTGCTGGGGCATGACCGAGACCTCGCCCCTGGCCTCGATGGCCTGGCCCAAGCACTACATGCGCGACTGGCCCGAGGATCAGCTCACCCGGGTGGTGCGGACGCAGGCCGGCCTGCCGCTCCCGGGCATCCGCGTCAGCATCCGCGGGCCCGACGGAGCCGAGACCCCGCGCGACGGCAAGACCATGGGGGACCTCCTGGTGCGCGGCCCGTGGGTCGCCGATGGCTACCTGAAGGGCGAGGGCAAGGAGCAGCTGACCGAGGACGGCTGGTTTCGCACCGGCGATGTCGCGATCGCGTCGCCCGAGGGCTACTTCGTCATCGGCGATCGCACGAAGGATCTCGTCAAGTCCGGCGGCGAGTGGATCTCCTCGGTCGACATGGAGCGTACGATCATGGCGCTGCCCGCCGTGGAGGAAGCCGCGGTCATCGCCATCCCCGACGACAAGTGGCAGGAGCGCCCGCTCGCGTGCATCGCCGTGCGGCGCGGCCACACGCTCGAGCTCTCCCAGGTCCGCGACCACCTCAAGGCGCACGGGTTCGCGAGCTGGCAACTGCCCGACCGCATCGAGCTCATCGACGCCGTGCCGAAAACCAGCGTCGGCAAGTTCGACAAGAAGGCGCTGCGGGCGCGGTTCGCGACCCCGTGACCCGACGGTGATACGCTGGCGTGCCCCGCTCGCCGGGCGAACGCCTAGGTAGCGGCCGGCTGGAGCTTCCGGTAGGCCGGGCGTGCGCGGCAGCGGTCGCTCCAGGCGTTGACGTTCGCGAACGGGGTGAAGTCGGTCTGCATGTGGCGGAGCCAATCGCAGAACGAGGTGAGGTGGGTGTCGGCGAGCGTGTAGTCGCCGACCAGGTACTGCTTGCCGGCGAGGGCCTGGTCGAGGATGCGCAGGCAACCGGCGATGTCCTGCTTGGCCGCTTCACCCGCCTTGGCGTTCTTCTGGTCGTCCGGATACCAGTTCGTCGTGTTGCGCGTGAACCGCGCCACGGCGTCGCCGAGCGTGACATTCGTCCACACGATCCACTTCATCGCCTCGCCGCGCCTGGGGCCCGGGCCTGGGTAGAGCTTGCGCTCGACGCCGAACGTCTCGCCCAGGTACATCGTCAGCGCGGCCGACTCCCAGATCGGCGTGCCATCGTGCACGACGCAGGGGATCTTGCCGTTGGGGTTCAGCGCGAGGAACTCGGGCTTCTTCGTGTCGCCCTTCTGGATGTCCAGCTTCACCTTTTCACAGGGAACGCCGAGTTCCTCGAGGATCAGCTCCGTGATGGAGGCGGTCGACATCGGCGCGTAATAGAAAACCAGGCTCATGCATTCCTCTTTCGTGAGAAGCCGGTCAACGCCGGCCCGCGGATGGTGCGCTCGGACGCGCGTGAGCGTCAACGCGCGAGCACTCTCCCGCCTACATTGGATCACACATCCGACGTGTCGTACCCTCGAAAGGCAACCTGGATCGCGGTCGATCCAGAACCGAGCTGGCGGGAGGAAGTCTACGGAAACATCGCGCGCAGCTCGGCCGCGGTGAAGGTCTGGACCGGAAAGCTCCATGCTTCGCCTGCGGAGATCAGGCGCGCGGCCGGTTGGCCATGCGCATCGATCGCGATCCGATCCGCGAACGGCAGGCGCTTGCCTTCTCGCCAGGGCAGCGTCGAGTGCTCGATCTGCCAGCCGCGGACCGTGCCGTACGAGATCTCGCAGTCGAGGTACGCGATGATCTCCGCGCGGGTCGCGTGCGTCCGGGCGATCGCCTCGCTGATCGAGTCGGCGGCCGGCAGCGCGGTCGCGCGAGCCCGGGCATAGACGAAGGACTCGCCGGCCACGGCGAGCAGCTGATCGACGCGGCCCTCGCGCGCGACCTTGGCCGCCAGGAACTTGCCGCCGTCGTGGCCGATCGCGGACCAGCGCTCGATGTACGAGTCGTCGAGCGCGTGCTCGAGCATCTGGCCGTCGTCGACCGGCTCGATGCGGCCGACGTCGTCGCCCCGGCCCGCCGGTTGAAAATCGATCTCGTGGTGCCAGGTCGCGTTCGCGCCGTCCATGGTCGTTTCCCCGGCGAACCCGTTCTGCTTCGCCAGCGCGGCGAGCTCATCGTCGCTGAGGTCGGCGAACGACGCGGCGTGTCCGACCGCCGGCCGATCGCCGGGAATCCGGACGTCGCCGAACACGCTCGGCGTTTGCACGTACCGCACGGTGACGCGGGGATCGGCCTCGCCGCCGTGCCGGCGGATCCAGTCGCGCTGCCAGGCGCCAGTCGGGATCTTCATCACAGGTGCTCCTCTCTCATGCGCAGGTACTCCCCCGTGAGGCGCGGCCGGACGCGCGCACGCGACCAAGGCACCCGCGATCATCAGCCAACGGAATGACACGGCGCGGATCTACTACGCCGTCCTCGCGGCGTCGATTGCTTCCCCACATACAACGACACCGCGTGTAGGAGGCAGCCCCAGCCGTCGGCCGGCGGTCCGTCCCCTGCACCAGCGGCTTGCGCGTGGATCGAGAACGTGGGTATCTAGAAACCACGCTTCGCATCCCCTCCATCCATCGAAGGTCATCCGTTCAGGCCGATCTGATCGCCGGTGGCTCGTCCTGGGGCTGGATTTGTAGGTTCGCGCTCGTGCAGAATTGATTTATGCGCTCGTTCGTCCCGATTACTATCGACGCTACGTGGGTCGCGGTCGATATGGCGACGGTGCGAGAGATCGGTGGGCCGCTCACGTGGATTGCGTTGCCGACGGCAACCGCCACGCTGCCCGGCGTCTCGGCGTGGCGCGGTCGTGCGGTCGCGGTTGCCGATCTCGCGGCGGTGCTGGGCGCGGGCGAGCGGCTCGTCTCTCCGACCGGGCGTGTCCGGACGCTGTACCTGCAGCAGGGCACGAGCACGCTCGCCGTACCAGTCGACGCGGTGCGCGAGCCGCTGATGATCCCCGATGACGATATCCGGCCGTCGCGCGTGCGCAGCGACGCATTCTGCCTGGGAGAGGCGAACGTGGAGGGGCACACGACCTTGATCGTCGACCTGGGCGTGCTCCTTCCAGGCTATCGACCGGCGGCGGCGGCGCGTGGCCTACAGTAGCACCCCCATGACGGCGCGTTTTGCCATGGTCCACGTGCACGATCCGCGCGCGCGCTGGGGTGTCCCCGCGTCGCAGGTCCTCCGGATCATCCCCGCGGCCGAATGGCAGGCCGGGCCTGCCGTCGACCTGCTCGCGCCGATGGGCCCTGTTCCGAGCGGGGGGGCGCACGCTCGCCGCGTGATGATCGTGTACGGTGCGGGCGATCGCGAGACGGCGCTGCTCGCCACCGGCACGATCAACATCGATGACGTGGACTCGACCAACGTCTTGCCGTTGCCGGATACGCTCGCCGCGACCGCCCCGGAGGTCTCCGCGATCGTCGTGGCGCACGACGCCTCGCTCTCGTTGCTCCTCAAGCCTTCTGCCGTGATCTCCCCCGACGACTCCCGCGCTTCGTGAGGAACCATGTCCAAGTCGCTCCTAGCCCGTGTTCGACTGAAATACCTACCGGCCGATCTGGGGTTCGGTCTCTTGATCCCGTTCGCGATCGTGAGTGGCATTGATGTCTCGGATTTCTGGTACGCGCTGATCGTGTTCTTCGGGTTCGGGATCGTGCGATGGGGGATCGTTCAGTACGGGCTCTATCGCGTGTGTCGTCCGATCGATCGCTGGCTCGAGTCCGCCCCGAGCCGGCCCGACCCGCGAGAAGTCGAGGAGATCGACGAGCTGCTCCAGCGCGGCCCCACTCGGATCTTCGGGTGGGTGACCGCATCGTGGCTGTTCCACGTGCCCGCCGCCTTGCTCTGGCTGTTGTACGTCGACCCCTACCGCGCCGCGATCCCACCGCGCGCGATCCTGAGCGCGGCCCTCATGCTCATCACGATCATCATCAGCGGCGTTCCGTTGATCATCCCGATGATGTCGGTCGTGATGAACGATGCGGGACGCCGCGTGTTCGCCATCGCGCACGGCGCCGGGATCCAGCTGCGGCGCCGGAAGACGTCGCTCAAGTTCAAGCTGCTCTACATCATTGCCGCGACCGGGATCACCGCGCCGTTGTGGATGGCCGCGACCAGCACGCAAGTGGACACCAAGCGCGCGACCCTCGAGGCGCAGATCCACTCGTCGGCCGCGGCATCGGAGCTCGCCGGCAAGATCGCCTCGGTCGATCCGACGGACAAGACCACGTTGAGCCGCTACGCGCAGGATGCGAGCAGCCAGGGGATGGTGGCCTTCATCACGAACCGTGACGGCGGGGTGGTCGCCGGGGAGAACAAGCTGACGTCGCCGCCCATGACCACGTGGCTGGGGCTGAAGGCCCCCCAGCCGCCCGCGCCGGGGGTCGACAAGGAGAAAGACGGCAAGGAGCAGGAGCAACAGTACGCGGGCATGGTCAGCCCCAAGGACGCCAGGGTGGCGGCCCGTGCGGTCGCCTCCACCAACGGCCTCGTCGCGGTCGTGGTGTGGCCGCTCGCCGATTGGACCTCGGGCTCGCTGTGGCTCGTTCTCCTCCTGTTCTTCCTCGTGGTCCTCACGTGGACGCTGGTGAGCTCCCTGAACCTCTCGCTCGACGTCACGCGCCCGATCGACGACGTCACGAAGGCCATCCAGCAGATCACGGACGTCGGCAAGCTCGATGAGGTGGCCACGGTCCCGGTGACCCAGAGCGACGAGACCGGCACGCTCGCGGCGAAGTTCAACGACCTCGTCGACACGCTGCGCGACCTCTCGGCTGCCGCCGGGGCGCTCGCCAGGGGTGACCTCGAGATCCGGCTGTCCGGCGAGGGCGATGTCGCGACCGCGTTCCGCGCGATGATCGAGAGCCTGGGCCGGATCGTCCGCCAGATCCACGAGACCTCGGTCCTGCTCGCCGCCGCGGCGACGGAGATCTACGCGGCGTCACAGGAGCAGGAGGCCGCGGCAGCCTCGCAATCGACCGCGATGGCCGAGATCCGCCAGACCATGGAGTCCTTGTTCGAGGCGGCCGCGCACGTCGCCGAATCGGTCCGCGGCGTCCTGTCCAACGCCGAGCGGACGCTCGAGACGACGGACCGCATGGTGGTCCGGATCGGTGATCTGACCAACCACGCCGGGCGCATCGGGGAGATCCTCGAGACCATCCGCGACATCTCCGACCGCAGCGACCTGCTCGCGCTCAACGGCGCGCTCGAGGCGAGCCGGGCGGGCGAGGCCGGCCGCGGCTTCGGGCTGGTCGCCGCCGAGATGCGGCGGCTCGCGGAGCGCGTGATGTCGTCGGTGCACGACGTGCGATCGCTGGTCGGCGACATTCGCGCATCGGGATCGTCGACGATGATGGCCACCGAGGACTCCAAGAAGCTCGCGGCGAGCACGACCGATGCGGCGCGCCAGATCACGATGGTCACCCAGCAGCAGCGCAGTGGCACCGAGCAGGTGCTCCAGAGCGTTCGCGAGATCGCCGAGACCTTGGCGCAATCGGTCGCCGCGATGGCCCAGTCGCGTGCCTCGGCGGAGCAACTCAAGGGCCAGGCGGACAAGCTGTCGAGCCTGGTGCGGGCCTTCCGGATCGAAACCCCACCAACGTGAGTCAGCGCCGCGAAGCCCTGATCGCGCGATATCGCGCGCTGTCGATCGAGCGCGTGCGCTTGATTCGCTCGCGGCTCGACGGCGTCGCGGCGGGCGACCCGGAGATCCTCGCCGAGGTGAAGCGAGAGCTCCACACGCTGAAGGGTGACTCTCACCTGCTCGGGTTCGTGCGGATCGGCGAGGTGGCGCACGCGTGCGAGGAGCGGCTCCTGGATCCGCTCGATCTCGTGGCGGCCGCCCGCGTGCTCGGCGACGCGCTCGATGCGGTGAGGGGCGCGCTGCGCGATGAGACGACCGAGCGCTCGGTGATCGACGAGCAGCTGCGTGGCACGCTCACGGCGCTGGCGGCCCCGGCCGTGGCTCCGGCGGCCGTTCCTGCGGCGGGTAAGCCCGTGCCGGCAACTCCGGGTGCCCCGGTGACGCCGGAGCCGCGGACCCCCGCCGCGGAGCCGGCGGCTACCACCGCGAAGCCGGTCGCAAAACAGGTGCCCCCCGCGGCCGAGCAGGTGCCCCCCGCGGCCGAGCAGGTGCCCCCTGCGGCCAAGCAGGTGACCGCCGTGGCCGAGCAGGCCGCCGCGGCGAGTGCGCCCAAAGTCGCGCCCGATCAGTCGCACGCCCCGCGCGCCGAGAGCTCGCGCTATATCCACGTCAGCGCCCACGACGTCGACCTCGTGTGCGAACGGCTGTCGGCGCTCCACGCCGACCTGGGGCGGGTCCACGCCGCGCTGCGCAGCGTGACCTCGATGGCGCGGGACACGATGCACGACGTCGAGCGGCTGCGCGCCGATCTCGATGAGATCGTCTCGTCGGCATGGGCGCTGCGGCTGTCGCCGGTGTACCCGACCCTCGCCGAGCTCGGCGAGCACGCGCTCGAGCTCGCCAAGGCCCACGGCAAGCAGCTGCGCGTCCGGATCGACGACGGTGGCGCGCTGGTCGAGCGCCGCCTGCTCGACGAGGTGCGCGAGCCGCTGCTCCACCTCGTGAGGAACGCGGTGGATCACGGCATCGAGCCGGCCGACGAGCGCGGCACCAAGCCCGTGCCCGCGGAGCTCGTCCTGTCCGCGGAGGGCCACGGCGATCTCGTCGTGATCAACGTCATGGATGACGGCCGAGGCGTCGATCTCGCGCGGGTGCGCGCGGTCGCGATCGCGCGCGGGCTCGTCGACGCGACGACCGTGCTGTCCGAGGATGCCGCCCACGAGCTCCTGTTCGCGCACGGGTTCTCGACCCGACAGGATGCGACCAACCTGTCGGGCCGGGGCGTCGGGCTCGACGCCGTACGCCGGCGGCTGACCTCGATCGGCGGCCGGGTCTCGGTCTCCAACAACCCCGGCGGGGGCACCAGGTTCGCGATCTACATTCCTTCGAGCGTGTTCCGCGAGCGCGTCCTGATCGCCGACGTCGGAGGGGCGCTGTGCGCGCTGCCGGCGCGCGGCGTCGAGGCCGTCGTCCCGGTCGCCAGCGACATGATCGAGTCGGTGGGCCAAACGCCGCTCTTGCGCTATCGCGACGAGGGCATCCCGTTCGTGCCGCTGCCGATGTTCCGCGGCGAGGTCGACAGCACCCGCGCCGCGATCGTCACGCACGAGGGCCGCCGCTGGGCGGTCTCGTTGCCCAACGTGGTCGGTGATCTGGAGATGCTGCGCGTACCGGTCGACGCGGCGGTGGCCTCGCTCGGACCGTTCGCCGCGAGCGGGACGCTCGACGATGGCCGGCTGGTCCTGGTCGTGAGCCTCGACGCGCTGCTCTCGCGCCCGCGTCAGGCTGCCGAGATCGCGCGGGCTCAGGTCCGCGCTCGCGGCCGGCGGCGCGTCCTCGTCGTCGACGATTCGCCGATCGTCCGCGACCTCCTGGTCGAGCTCCTGTCGAGCGTCGGCC
>Ga0070690_100002129_pt1 | contig 10577 bp, 13 predicted proteins | sample KBSS33HmetaG_FD_64671 | JGI IMG/M metagenome (GOLD analysis project Ga0070690, IMG submission 64671) | Switchgrass rhizosphere microbial communities from Kellogg Biological Station, Michigan, USA - KBS S3-3H metaG | ecosystem: Host-associated > Plants > Roots > Rhizosphere ...
GGAATTCGGCTTCCCGTCTGCGTTCGTCGAAAAAGTCTCGTACGCGGACCGTTGTGGCGTGCGGTTCGAGCACCAGGCGAAGTTTCATCCGTTGAAATATCTCGCGCCGCTGCTGACAAAGATCCCCGGCGAGGGCAGCCATGTGTTCGAGCATTCCGACGCCCATGACATCGAAGACGATCCATTGACGGTGCACGTTGGAAGATTCAAGGTGCGCTGCCAATACCTGGTCATCGCGACGCACACGCCGTTGCTCGGCAAAACGAACCTGCTGAAAGGCACCTTGTTCCAGAGCAAGCTGGCGCTCTATACGAGTTATGTCCTGGGCGCGAGATTGCCGCGCGGCCGCGTGCCGGAGGCATTGTTCTGGGACACGACCGATCCGTATCACTATTTACGCATCGATCCGCAGGACGATTTCGATTACGCGATCTTCGGCGGCGAAGACACCAAGACCGGTCAGGAGGACGATCCGCAGCTCGTGTTCAAGCGGTTGGAACAAAAACTGACGACGTTCCTGCCGGAGGCGAAAGTGGAGGATCGCTGGCTGGGACAGGTGGTGGAGACGAACGACGGCTTGCCGTTCATCGGTGAAAGCGCCGGGAAACAATTCATCGCCACCGGCTTTTGCGGGAACGGGTTCACGCTCGGGACGCTGAGCGCCGTCATGGCGCGCGACCGTTATCTGGGACGGAAAAATCCGTGGTTCGACCTGTTCGACGTCAACCGCAAGAAATTCCATGGCGGCACATGGAATTACGTGAAGGAGAACCTGGATTATCCGTATTACATGTTGCGCGACCGGGTGGCGGGAGCCGAGGGGAGATCGCTCGACGACCTGAAACCGGGCGAAGGGAAGATCCTGAAGCTGGACGGCAAAAAAGTGGCCGCGTACCGCGACGACCAAGGGCAGGTGATCCTTCGTTCACCGGTCTGCACCCATATGGGTTGCATCGTCCGTTGGAATCGAGCGGATAAGACGTGGGACTGTCCGTGCCACGGGTCGCGGTTCAAGCCGGATGGCGCGGTCCATTCCGGTCCGGCGGAGACGCCGCTGGCTAAAGCATGATTCCGGTAGGGATGCGCTGTGCGCGCTCCCTAAATCAGGAACGTCGCCGTGAGATCAGGGAATATTTGGGAACGCGCACAGCGCATCCCTACCGGGAAAATCAATCCATGAGGGCGGCGAAGCGCAGGCCGCGGGTGCTGACGCGCAACGTCGGGAAACTGAATTCTTCCATGATCGTTTCGTAGATCAGCATGCCGGTGAGGATGACGTCGGCGCGATTTTTTGGGAGGCCCTCGATCTCTTTACGTTTGGCCAGCGGAAGTTTCCACAGGTTCCGGCAATGCGCCTGCACCTGTTTCAACGAGAGGTTCACCGCTTCGATCTTTTCGCGGTCGTATCGGTCCAGTTTGAGTTCCATCCGTGCCAGGAGGGTGGCGGTGCCGCCGGTCCCGGCGAGCTGGACGGCGCCGGCGACCTTTTCCTGCTGCAGGACCGAATCGAGTTTGGGACGGACGTCTCTGCGCAGCACCTCTTTGAGCCAGTCGCGGCATTTTGCCAGCTCGCCGCTGGTCGGCGGGTCGCTGTGCGGGATCTTTTCCATCAGGCGCACGGTGCCGACCTGGAAGCTCTCGGCGAAATGTTTTTGTTCGCCGTGACCGACGATGAATTCCGTGCTGCCGCCGCCGACATCGAGCAGTAACAGCGGGGTCCGGGCCAGGTCCGATCCCGTGGTCACGCCTTTGAAGGCCCATTCCGCTTCCTGTTCGCCGGAGATGATCTCCACTTCGAGGCCGGAAGCGCGTTTGATCGTGGACAGGAGGTCGTCCTGGTTGACGGCATCGCGGGCGGCGCTGGTGGCGATGACGCGGGTGGATGCCGCCTCGCGGTCTCGGGCGATCTCGGCGAATTCCCACACGGCTTCCGCCGTTTTGGCGATGGCTTCAGGCTGGAGACGGTGCGTGTCGTAAAAGTTTTTGCCGAGCCGCGTCTGCTTGCTTTCCTCATGCACCGGCAGCACTTCGCGACCGGCCACGTCTGCGACCAGGAGTTTGACCGAGTTGGTGCCGACGTCGATGACAGCGCGTCGAACGGGTTCCATTTGAACCTTCAGTTTATAAAGGCCGGTGACGGAAACCAAAACGAAAAATGTTACATTTCGGCGACTTTTCCTTCACGGCCACCCGGTGTATGGTGCCGCATGGACATTTTTATCCTGCGCCATGGCATCGCGGTCGAACGCGAGGAATGGGACTCCGGACGCGACGCGGCGCGGCCATTGACCCCGGAAGGCGAGGCCCAGCTTCGCGTGAGTTGCGCCGCGATGAAACGCCTCGGGTTGAGATTTGATCTCATCCTGTCCAGCCCGTACGAACGCGCCAGCCGCACGGCAATGATCGTGGCCGAAGAACTGGGACTGAAAAAACAGCTCAAGTTTTCGGACGAATTGAAGTCCGATGGAAATCCCGGGAAACTCATCCGGGAAGTGGCGGAATGGAAGCCGCAGCCGGCTGATTTGTTGTTGGTCGGCCACGAACCCTATCTGGGCGAGCTTATCTCGGTGTTGCTGACCGGCAGGGCGAAGATGGCGATCGATCTCAAAAAGGGCGGCTTGTGCCGGTTGAAGGTGGAGACGTTGGATCACGATCGATGCGCGAGCCTGGTATGGTTGCTGACGCCGAAGCAGATGGCGTTGATGCGATGATCGGTAGGGATGCGCTGTGCGCGTTCCCTGATCAAATTCCTGATTAGGGAACGCGCACAGCGCATCCCTACCACTATCAGCCGACCCGGAAAGAAATCCTCTGGATGACGTTCTTGCCGAAACTGTGCTGCAGGCGGTCGAGGATCTCTTTGCGACGGTAGCGTACGATCTCGGACAGCCAGGTGTTGCTGTCCACATTGACGAACAGCGTGCCTTTATTGACGCCGGCGGGTTGGGCATGGGCGACGATGACGGGATCGATGGCGGAATTCCATACCTTGACGATCTCGATCTCGGCCCGTCGCGAATCCATCTTCAGATCGCCCAGCAGGCTGGCAACGACCTTGCCGGCGTCGCGGGCACGGATGGCCCGGGCTTTTTCGGCCGGCTCCAGGTCCACGCCGCGCCATTGGGCGAGCACGCGCCTCCGGGCATTCGCGGCGGGGCCTGCCTTCTTCGTCTGGTTGAAATGTTTCCCGGGCGGCACAAAGAAAATTAACCACAGATGAACCCGGATGGACACAGATTTTTGTACGGAAGGAACGAAAGCGGCAGCACTGCCCTAGTTGAAATTTTTATCAGGCCGATAAAACGGAACTGGAAAGTTCCGTGAACCCGCAGGCAGGAATGCCTGCGCTACGTAGCGTACGCTTTCCAGCGTGCGGGTTTTGGCGACTTTCCCGTTGCCGGAAACAAGGCGTTTTCCCAAAAGCCTGCCCCTTCGGTCGTTGTCCTCCATATATTTTCGCCTTGTCAGAATAAGCTTTGTGAAGCAAAGTTTATGGATGAATCCAAAATGGGCGGAAGAAAACCTGCAGACGATCCGGACGCTGATGGAGCGGTCGGCGGTATACCGGCGGGCACTGGCGCCGATCATGTTGCTGGCGGGGATCATCGGGTTGGCGACGATGGGCATCGGGTTGTATTTCCACTTCGATTCGACGCGACGGTTCTGTGAATTATGGCTGATCGCGGCCGTCGTGGCCCTCGCGGGGGCGTTCCTGCTGGCGCGGCGGCAGGCGTTGAAGGACCAGGAACCTTTCTGGTCATCGCCCGCCCGCCGGGTGACGCAGGCGTTGTTTCCGCCGCTGGCAGGGGGATTGTGCCTGAGCCTGTCGCTGCCCGCGGTGCGTCCGGACCTGGCGCCGCTGACGTCGTTCATCTGGATCCTGTTCTACGGTTGCGCCCTCCATGCGGCGGGGTTTTTCATGCCCCGGACCATCCGGCGCATGGGCCTGCTGTTCATCGTGTCTTCATGCGGTCTTTTGGTGGCTTTCGGCCTGGTCTGGAAGGACGCCGACCCGAATGCGCAGTGGGTGATGGGCTTTTTCTTCGGCCTGCTGCACCTGGCATGCGGCATTTACCTCTACCTGACGGAAAAGGGAAAGAATGCGCCGTGAACCCGGAACCGTTTTTACAGCTCGACCGTGTGATCCACGAAAAGGGCCGGCTGGCGATCATGTCCCTGCTGGCCGCCTCGCCGGAACTCTCGTTCACAGAATTGCGCGACGGGCTGGGGATGACCGACGGCAACCTGATGACGCATGTCCGTGCGTTGCAGCAGGAAGGATACGTTTCCGTCACCAAATCGTATAAAGACAAACGCCCGCTGACCACCTGTTCCCTGACGTCCGCCGGACGCAAAGCCTTCGCCGCCTACATCGACCTGCTCGAAAAGATCGTCCGCCAAAACAAAAAATAAACTTTTTTGAACATGATCGCACTGGCGCGGTCACTTACTTTGTGATACAAAGTTAATATGAAGATCATGCGTGCAGAACATTTGGGCATGTGTTTCGGGGTGCGGGATGCGATCGCCCTGGCATTGGAGGCGGCCGGGGGCGGGGCGATCACGGTCCTGGGCGACCTGGTGCATAACGAAACGGTGTTGGCCGGCTTGCGGGCCCGGGGGATCGGGATCGAGCAGGACGCGGCGAGGGTGAAGACCGGGACGGTGATGATCACGGCGCATGGCGCGTCGGAGCGTCGCCGGGACGAGGCGCGCGGACGGGGTCTGAAGGTATTGGAGGCCACCTGTCCGCTCGTCCACGCCGCTCACCAGGCGCTGGCAAAGCTGGTGCGCGACGGGTTTTACCCGGTCGTCATCGGCAAACCGGGACACGTCGAGGTCCGCGGGCTGGTCGAAGACCTGGCGGAGCACAGCGTGGTCGCGGACGAAGGCGACCTGGCCTGCCTGCCGGCGCGGCCGCGGTACGGGATCATTTCGCAGACCACCCAGCCGATCGAAAAGGTCCGTCAGCTCGTCCAGCGCATCCGGGACCGGTTTGCGTCGTCGGAAATCCGGTTCATCGACACCGTGTGCCAGCCGACGAAACAACGCCAGGTCGCGGCGACCGACCTGGCGCACAAATGCAGCGTGGTCATCGTCATCGGTGGCGCGCACAGCAACAACACCCATGAACTGGTCCGGACCTGTTCGCACTTTTGTTCGCGGGTACATCACGTCCAGGATGCGCGCGACCTGCGCGACGAGTGGTTCACGGCGGGCGATGTCGTCGGCATCACGGCGGGCACGTCGACGCCGGACGATGTCATCGCGGAAGTGGAGCGGTCCCTTGCACGGATCGACAAGGAAAAATATGAAAGGCATCTGGTTTAAACGCATCGGCCGGCTTCCTGTGCTTCAACCGACGCCGGAGGAAATCATGAACCACTCACAATGGATCGAACATTTTAAGCGCAACCGGCAAAACCGTCCGGAACCGGACTGGACGGCGCCGATGACCGTGCCGCCGGCGGTCCTGGCGCCGGTGTTGCGGTCGGTCGAACAGTTTCGCCTGGGCGATGGCGGCGGCCCGGCATCGTTGATCGCTTTCGACCGCGAACAATTCCGCAGTTCGACCGATGAGCTGCGGGAGATCGTGGACCTTTGGTTCGCGGAGGAGGCCGAACACGCGCGGTTGCTGGGCTGCGCCGTCCGGCGGTTCCACGGACGGGTCATCACCTCGCATTGGAGCTTCACCGCGTTTTGCCTGTGCCGGCGCTGGCTGGGGGTCCGGTTTGAGCTGCAAGTGCTGACGCTGACCGAACTGGTGAGCACTGTGTATTACCAGATGTTACGGCGGCATTCGCCCGACGGCCCGCTGGCGGCGATGTGCGAATTGATCCTGCGGGACGAAGCGGGGCATGTGGCGTTCCATCGTGACCGGCTGGCATCCGGCGGTTGTCCGAAGCCGGGCGTGCGCGGGCTGTGGTGGCGGATCCAGTTCCTGGCGTGCGGCTACGCCGCGGGAACGATGTTATGGATGAACCATGCGCCGTGCCTGAAGGCGATCGGGGGCACGACGGGGGAATTTTATTCGGGGATCACCCGGCAGATGACGCGGTTCATCCGCTCGCTGCGAAGGTCCCCGCGACCGGTGAGGACGCCGGCGCAGTGGGCGAAACCGGCCGTATCATTGAACATCAACGGCCGGCAACCGGTCTAACCAACAATCAGTTCCATCATGCCGACCGCTATCGCGCAACCCGATTTCCGTGAGACCAGCCAGCTGCTGCGTGGCGATGCCGAATCCATCGCCGGCTGGATGGAGCGATGGGACAACCGGCGGCTGGTGAAGCAGTTGGCGATGATCGTGGCGGGCGCGGGTTTGTACGGCGCGGCGATGGGCTGGTGGCGGGATCCGCAACAGGCGTGGTACGTGGCGATCAAATTTCCGCTGATCATCCTCCTGACCACGGGCGGGAACGCGCTCATCAACGGCATGCTGGCGCCGTTATTGGGGTTGAACATCCCGTTCCGGCAATCGTTTTCGGCCATCCTGATGAGCTTTGTCATCGCTTCGGCCATCCTTGGCGCGTTCAGCCCGCTGATGGCGTTCATGGTCTGGAACGCGCCGCCGATCTCGGACGCGACGATCCACAGCGCGACGTATGGTTTCATCAAGCTGGCGAACGTGGCGGTGATCGCGTTCGCGGGGTTCACGGGGAACGCCCGTTTGTTCCAGTTGTTGACCCGGCTCGGCGGCAACCGGACCGTGGCGTTGCGCGTCCTGTTGGCGTGGCTGGCGATCAACCTGTTCCTGGGCAGCCAGCTTTCCTGGGTCCTGCGGCCTTTCATCGGCCTGCCCGGATTGCCGGTACAATTCCTTCGCGACAACGCTTTCCAGGGAAATTTTTATGAAAACGTTTTTCACACGTTCCGGCAGATCTTTTTCGGTTTCGATTAACCCCCAACCACATTGAGCTATGAATGAATCCAACCCGACTCCACCGTTGCCACCGGTGATCCCCGCGGCGGCGCGCAAACCCGGCGATGACCCGGCCGAACAGGTCCCCATCCAGAACGGCATCGCCGCCATCGAGGCGATCCTGCGGCAGCCGCGACGGGTGATGTATCAACTGCGGCAGCCGGGCGCGGGCAAACTCATCGCGGTGATGCTGTTCATCGCCGTCGCCTGCAGCATCGTCTATGGGCTCGTGGCCGGGACGTTCACCGGCGGGACGCAGCTTTGGGCGGCGCCGGTGAAGATCGCCACCGGGCTGATGATCTCGGCGTTGATCTGCCTGCCGAGCCTGTACATCTTCACCTGCCTGAGCGGTTCACAGGCGCGGCTGGTGGAAGTGTTCGGCCTGCTGGCGGGATTGTTGATGTTGATGACGATCCTGTTGGTCGGGTTCGCGCCGGTGGCCTGGATCTTTTCGCAATCGACCGAATCGCTCGCCTGGATGGGAACGTTGCACCTGGTGTTCTGGTTCATCGCCACGCTTTTCGGCCTGCGGTTCTTGAAGGCCGGCTTCGCGCACACGAACGCCAAGTCGCAGGCGGGCCTCAACACCTGGATCATCATCTTCCTGCTGGTGGCGCTGCAGATGACCGCCGCGTTGCGACCGATCATCGGGAAGTCCGACAAACTGTTGCCGACGGAAAAGAAGTTTTTCGTCAGCCATTGGCTGGATTGTGTGTTTCCGCCGGAGGCCAAGCCAAAATCAGGGGTATGAGATTGATCCGTCTTTTGTTCGCCGGTGAGATGCGCGCGCCGGTCTCGGTGCTGGCGGCATCGTCCGCCATCGGGATCGGTATCGTTGGCGCGCGGGTGATGTCGACCTGGAATATCGTCTACGCCTTCCTGGTATGGAACCTGTTCCTGGCATGGCTGCCGCTGGTGTTCGCCCTCCTGGCGCGTGAGACCTACCGGAAGGACGACCAGCGGCGGTGGCGATGGATCGGGTTGGGAATCGCCTGGCTTTTGTTCTTTCCGAACGCGCCGTACATCCTGACGGACCTGGTGCACCTGAAGACGGCGTATTACACGCGTTTTTGGACTGATTTGGTCGTCATTCTTTTGTTTGCCCTGACCGGCCTGGTGCTTGGTTTCCTGTCGTTGTATGCGATGCAATCGATCGTCACCGATCGTTTCGGGAAAACGGCGGGCTGGTCGTTCGTGGCGCTCGCCGCGGGCCTGGCCGGCGTCGGCGTCGGCATCGGCCGGTTTTTCCGGCTCAACAGCTGGGACATCCTGAGGCCCGGGGTTTTTTATGAACGCATGGATGCGTGGGTGGGGATGTCCTGGGGACATTTGACGCTTTGTCTTTTTATGCTTCTGTTCAGCATTTCTTTGTTGGTCGGATACCTGATGTTTTATGCGTTGACGCGATTGCCGCAGGATTTCCGGATCCCGGAAAAACACGGATGAAAGCCCGAGACCAGATACTTCGACGGAGGATACGGATCCTGACATGGCTTTTCATCGTCGGTCTCGTGATCAGTGGTGTGACGGCGATCCCTTTGCGTCAGGAACTTGGTTGGCTGGTCCACGTGGGGGGATGGGATCAGACGGCCCGCGCCGCGCTGCCCGCCTCCGGCATGGCGTTCTGGCTCCTTACGATCCGCGACGCATTGGATCACGCCTCTCCATTCCTCTTCTACGGCACGGATTGGCTGGCGTTCGGACATTTTGTGATCGCCATCGCTTTTATCGGGGCGTTACGCGATCCGGTCCGGAACCGCTGGCTGTTCGATTTCGGCCTGATCGCCTGTGTGCTGGTGATTCCTTTTGCCTTCATTTTTGGCGAAATTCGTGGGATCCCGCTCTGGTGGCGATTGATCGATTGTTCTTTTGGCGTCTGTGGGTTTGTGCCGCTTTACCTTTGCCGCAAATGGGCGATCGCGTTGGAATCCGCAAAAAGCTAGACAAATCCCGGCGGCAGGCGCGTCATTAAGGTGAATGCGGCGCGGAACCGAAATCGACCGGCTCTACGACAGCCACGCCCAGCCGCTCTATGCCTTTCTGCTCAGCCTGACGCGCAACGAAGCGGATACGCGCGACCTGCTCCAGGACATCTTCGTCAAACTCAGCCGGGAACCGCATCTCCTCGACGGTGTCCGGGATGAACGGGCGTTCCTCATCCGTCTGGCGCACAATGCCACGATCGACCTGATCCGCCGGCGCGGCAGCCGGGAGCGGACGAAGGACCGGTTCGCCGCGGAAATCATTTCACCGTTCGCCCCATGCGACGAGCCGGACGGACGGTTCTTCAGGGACGAACTGTCGGCTGCGCTGGTGGAATTACCGCCGGACCAGCGCGCCGTGGTGCATCTGAAACTATGGGAAGGCCTGACCTTTGAGGCGATCGCGGAGGTCCTGGAAATTTCGCCGAACACGGCCGCGAGCCGCTACCGTTATGGCCTAGACAAATTGCGCGAACGGTTGCGTCCCCTTTATGAAGAGATCAAGTGATATGGACGATTTCGAACAACGCCTGAAACGCCAGCCGCTGCGGCAACTACCGGCCGATTGGCGCGAAGGCATCCTGGCTGCCGCGAAGGCCGTTGAACCGGCCGATCACCGATCGCGCACCGCCCATCCTTCCTTTCTCTCAACACTCAACCATCAACTCTCCACCCTCCTGTGGCCTCATCCCAAAGCCTGGGCCGGATTGGCTGCGGTATGGATCGTGATCGTTACGATGAATATGTCGATGCGTGAATCGGCGCCGGCGGTCATGGCGAAGAAGGCGTCGCCGCCGTCATCGGAAATGATGGCGGAATTGAAGCAGCAACGGTTGATGTATGCGCAATTGATCGGCGGCGGCGACCAGCCGGCGGATCGGCCGAAATTTTTTCCCATGCCGCGCAGTGGGCGGGTCGGGATGATGATGACGTGAATCTATGAGCGAAGGTCCAAAAAATATCTGGAAGAAATCGTGGACGGGTTGGCGCAGCCTCCTGGTCTGGTGCACGGTGGTGATCGGCAGCGCTTTCGCGGTATTTCTGGCGATCTGCGGATTGGTGGGAACACCTCATCCGGCCGGTACGGCGGTGGTGATCGCCTTGGGTTGTCCGTTGATCGGTTTGTTCATCGGTCTATTCATCCCATGGGCCTGGAGGAATTTTCGTCGCTTTCTTTTCGGGTTCGCTTGCCTGGTGACGATGGCGGCGTTGTTCTATGTGGAAGAGGACTGGCGGGGCGGGCATGCGTGGAAGCAGTTCAAACGGCAGCAGGAGGGACGCGGTGAAAAGGTCGATTTCGCTGATTTCATCCCGGCATCGGTGCCCGACGACCAAAATTTTGCGATGGCCGCCATCTTTGACGCGACTGATAAGCTGGCCAGCCACAAATGGCGGGAACAACACCAGAAACGACAGGGTCCATGGAGCGAGGACGATTCGTGGGACGTCAAATTGGTCGACCCGCTGCGGATGTCGGTCTCTGGTTTGGGTAATGCAGCGCCGGCCGATGACAAAACGAATTGGATCGTTGGCCGGCCGATCGATTTGAAAGCCTGGCAGGATTATTATCGGGGGCTGGGGGCGGGTACGAATGGATTCCCGATCCCGTCGCAACCGCAGGCGCCGGCACGGGATGTATTACTGGCTTTGAGCCGGTACGACGTGCCGATCGA
>Ga0070690_100002130_pt1 | contig 10577 bp, 9 predicted proteins | sample KBSS33HmetaG_FD_64671 | JGI IMG/M metagenome (GOLD analysis project Ga0070690, IMG submission 64671) | Switchgrass rhizosphere microbial communities from Kellogg Biological Station, Michigan, USA - KBS S3-3H metaG | ecosystem: Host-associated > Plants > Roots > Rhizosphere ...
CGCTCTATTTGTCTGACGGCGGTATGAATCGAGTCGTGCTTGCTCGAGATACTCCATGAATTCGTCGGCTGCATTGATTCGCGCAATCGCCAGGTGACCGGTCTTAAAACGCACGATCGCGAAACCGGTGATCAAAGCGACCATCAGCACAACAATAAGCAGTTCGAAGATGGAGAAACCCGCAGAACTTTTTCGCACGACAGGGCTTTTCATCTCTTTAGCAGAGCGAATGCCTAACAGCGCGTCGGCTGTTTTCCAACCCGCTACACGCACACACGACTATTCAGTTTTGAGGAAAGGGCAGATCATGTCGCCTGAAAACTAAACTAGTATTCCCGAACACCCAGCGATCTAATTCCAGCTGAAGACAGGGCTTTATCGACGGAGTTAGAGTCGTACGCCGTTAAGCCCGTGCCGCCGCCGTTTACACTGAAAGTGGGCGCCAGGAACGGTCCGGGCCCTGTGCGAGCAAATTTCGCAACCACGATTGCACCTAACAAGTCGCTGTTACCGGTACCACTTCTTTCGAAGTCTCCGCCTCCGAGAACCAGAACGATCCCTTTGAATCCAACGTTACCATCAGAGACGAGCTTTCCGGTCACGACGAGCAATCCAGCGCCTTCCGTCAAAACGGCGTCGCCGTCAATGAACGTAAACTTCGGATTGTCGACAGTACCCATGTCGGTAGTGTTTCCGCTGAAATAACGCTCGGTCGTTTGTGCCCTTTCTTGCATGGTGTTGAGGAATGCTCGCGCGTTGTCAGCGCTTTGCAGGAAAGTCGGCAGCTGGCTATTACTAAACTCCGTTACCTTGTCAACACCGCTCACCGTTTCGGGTTTGGACGCGGCTATTGTATTCGTTGCAAGAACGAGGTCATTGTCATGCGTAACACCGAAAACGGGGAGTGACTTTGTGGGATCGGTCTGATCGTAACCTGAATAGTCTTTAGCTTCACTGTCACCAATAGCGAAGCCAGGCTGTGGAGTGGTGTGGTCATCGTCACTGATCATCATGATCATCGCCTGGGGGCTGAAGTCAAAGATGAATCGCGTCACCATCACTTCCATCTGCTTCTTTGAACCTCTTGGTCCATAGCCTGTCGCATGGATGAGCAGCTTGGTGGGGTTTTTGCCGGGGGGAGTGGTAGCAACGTCCGGATCAGTAACGGTAACTGTGTACCCCATGGTTGGAGCAGAAGCCACCTCTACTACGTTCACACCATCGATTGTTGCACCGTACGTCAACCAGTTCGTGAGGGTCGGGTTGTCAGCAACGTTACGAAACGTCGCTTTCATTCCCGCTACATTCGGCGCAACATTTCCTCGAAGAATGTTCAGCGTAGCGTTCACGCCCGCTTCTGCTGAGTAATAAGCCTGAAGCTCAGCCGTCGAATCGATTGCCAATCCCTGCGCAATATTCGTCGTCATAATTAGCGCGCCGCCGACGATTAACAGAAGCGTCGAAACTAATAGCGCAGTAATCAACGCCGCACCGCGTTCATTCGCGTTGCGATCATTGTTTTGTTTCGTGAAGAGTTTCTGGTCCATTTTCAGCGTACCTCAGGCTGCCGCACTCGCGTTCGCGAGTTAATAGTGAATCAGGTTTGCGTTTCTTAGCGTCACGTCAGAAACCAACAGTACGTTGGAAGCGGGCTGATATCCGGCAGTGTTCGGAACGCCGGCGGCGGCAATGCGCACGCACAGGGCTATAACAACATAACGCGCTGTATCAGGACTGACTTCAGCTGCCGATGGTGCCGTTATGTCGCAGTCGGCAGTTCCATACGTAACTTTTGAAGCGAAGTAGTGAATCCGAAGACTGTCCATACGATTTGCCAACACAGTCGTTTTCCGACCGGTGGCGAACTCGTCATGGCGCACGAGGTAATCAGTGTTGTTGGCGATGTTGATGAAATATTTGAGATCTTCGCCAGAATCGACCACGTTATTGCGACTATTATCATCCACTGTCGTATCGTACTTGTTGAGGTTCGACCGTATGCGAATGCTGGTCCCATTGGAATCACCGGGGACAATGCCGTTCGTCGATAAGTTGAAGCCGGCATTTCCGATTTCGCGCGACATGATGTTCAGCGCACGTTGAGCGTCTGCAACCGCGTCGGTGACAGACTCTTCGCGCTCGCGGATACGGAAACCTGACGTCAACGCGGTCGCGGCCATCCCCAGCATGCCGATAGTCAGAGACATTGCAATCAACAGTTCGAGTAGCGAGAAACCGCCGCTACTTTTCTTCAGTGACTTCTGATCCATAAGTCCTCTTTCGAATCTAGGTTGCATCACTGCTTACCGGTTTGGCCCCAGGAGATTGCTTGTTCGCACCGCACGCAAGCTGACGGAGCCGAGAGAGCTTCCCAACGGATTCACTTGAATCGTGATCGTCTTAACGGTCGGAAAACCGTTGACGGTGTTGGAATCTTCGATACTCGTGGTAACACGGTATGAACGGCCCGCGCGCGTCAATGTCGCGTTGACTGGACCTGTTGCATTCAAAGTAGCATCGGTGAAATTAACGTCTCTCAGTTGCTCCATGTGCTTTTGCGCAACGGCCATCGCCAACTCACGATCGTTTGCACCGCTGTTGTTCTGAATTGAATAAGCGAACAGCGAAACCGATCCGAGAACCGCGATGAACATGATCAGCATCGCGATGCAGGTTTCGAGAATCGTGAAGCCGGCAGAGCGCTCGTCAATCAAATGATCGTGCTGGGATTCAAGATGATGTGATTTCGGTATCTGCATAGATGTCTCCACGGATCAGTTGGTGACTGTCACTTGAACTGTCGCAACTCCGCACGGCGTGTTGAACCTCACCGTGAATATTCCTCGCGTGGGGCCGTGCGACGTAATAGTGAACAGCTGTAACCCGCCTGATGTGATGGTTACGGGTGACGGCGAAATGGTCAGGTTATCTGCACCAGCAGAAGCAGTAACCGTACCCGCGACGCTTCCCAGCCTCAGCACCACACTACCGGAACCGCCATTCTTCCTGATCGACAACGTCGGTGAAGAGACCGAAGGCGAGCATCCTGCCGGAGACGGACTCGGACTTGGTGTCGGAGTCGGCACAGGCGTGGGTGTTGGGGTTGGAGTCGGCGTCGGTGAGTTATGTGGATTGCCATTATCGCCGCTATTCCCGGGTGGTGTTGGCGTTGGCGTTGGCGTTGGCGTTGGATCTGTATCTCCGCCAGGAAGCGGCGTAGGTGTTGGATCCTGTTCAATCATCGGTGTCGGTGTCGGTGTCGGATCTGCCGGAATTACTGGATCAGGCGACACATCTGCGTCGCTACCCATGTTCTGATTCAGATTAATATTCGGAATAGCTTCGTCCTGAAAGATCTCGCTACCCACTGTAACGTCGCCTGACCCCGTAACGTCTACCTGAGTTGTTCCTGCTGAATTCTGAAACGCCACCGTAACTTCGGTACCAAACGTTGGTCTGCCTCTCCAATCAAAAGAGATCACTACGGGATCGGTAATAATTAAGACGTCACCTTCGCATGAAAAGGTGCGCGAGGTTAGGGTTCCGCTGCCGCCAAAGCCCATGGTTACGCGATAGTTTCTGTTATCAAGAATCTCAACCTTCGATTCATTACCTGGCGCAGGTCTTCGTCGAACAGAATCTGCACGAGCGCGCTCAAGCCAACCGGCAAGCTGGTGAGCCGAGTTCGCGAGCTGAATTCCCGGGCGGCCCGCACGGATCGACATAATCGTCGCGCTGCTGATGATCATGGCGACCGTCATTACGATAATTGCCTGGAGCAGCGTAAAGCCGTCGTGCGGTCGCCGTCCGTTTTTGCCTTTGCGAGTAGCTCGCAGCTTCATGTGGGCCTCCAAAAAAGTTCGGTCTTACTGGTGGGTATCCACGGAGAGGGATCCAGCCACGCTGCTCTTTGGCAACACGGGTGCCATTGCAAAACTGCCCATAAATCGAAGGATTCCTTGGTAGGTGGCCCAGGCGGGGCTAATGAATCGTTACCTTAAGTTACGGCGTTGGGAAGTGAAGTTCACATCGGTAACAGCGGGCTTCTCGGGAAACAAGTGCCTTTTCGGCATTTTCTGGGATTGAGTAGGTTGGTCCTCTGCTCTTGTCGAGTTCTCGAGATCGTCCGACTGGTGCGGTGCCGCACGCCGCTCAGACTGGACGGTAAAGCGCCCCGGCGATCGCAAGATTGCCGGGGCGCAATTGTGTGGCGAAGAGCAAAGAGCCAGGGGCAAAGCGCTTCGCTCTTTGCCCTTGGCGCTTCGCCTACTGCTTCGGCTTCGGTTCGTATTCTTCACTTGCCCCGGCGCTGCTTTCCGTATGTGAGAGCTGCATTGCCATGGCCACAGGCGTGTAGTCAAAAGCCTTTGGACCACCTCTCGTATTCTGGACCAACATAACCAGATAGTCCTGGTTTTCCCTGAACCTCGACACGCTGCCGCTTTGATTCATAATAACGAAGAGCAGCACTTCGCCTCTGGCAGTCTTCATCTGTCCAACCAGCGAACTAACCCCACCGTCAGTTCTAACCAGTGTGCCGGTCTTCGCGATTACACTTCCACGCCATTGCAAGCCAGTAAACCGATCTTCAAGCGTGCCGGGATCGATACCGGCTACTGGCATGATAGCTGAAGGCTCCAAGCCGTGTTTGGCGAGCTCAATTCGTAGTTCGCGAAAGATTTTCATCATCACGCGCGGTGAGACACGATTCACTCCCAGGCCATTGAGTGACGATAGGTGGATCTCAGTTGGACCGAGTCCAAGTCGATTTATCAACTGCTGCTGGACTGAATCAGTGCCACCGAGCGATTCACCAATCCGCGCAGCCATAAAATTATTTGAGTAGCACAGAAGCACCTTCAGAATGTCGACGAGCTTGCTCGACCTGTGCGTTAGGAGAAGCTTAGCTGTCGGCGGCACCGGACTAACATCAACACCTCCCATTACCGCAACGCTGGGTACAGGCTCCAAACTGGCATGATCCTTCAACACCGCTCGTTCGTAGTTCCATGCTCTGGTTGCTGCGCTTGTCCGCAACGTCGAGTCGAGCGTGTCATGCAACTGTTCGCCTGAGCGTTGGGCAGACGAGTCGAAGTTCATCGTGAAGCCCGGCGCAACGAACAGATCACCTGACACCTCTTTGATACCGAGCTTATTCAATTCGCGCGCGATCATGATCGCGTGTTCGTAGTGAAAGGACGGATCGCGCCCGGAGATGTAGAGATTACCTTCAATTTTTCCATTGGCTTTGTCGAACGTTCCGTCGGTCCAAACACCGGTGGCGAAGCGGTGGTCAGGCCCGAGGGTCTGCAAAGCGATTAAGGCAGTCGCGAGTTTCACGTTGGACGCAGGATTGAACTGCTGATCGATCGACTGAGAAGCGACTTGTTTGCCATCGAGGGTTTCGACTAACACGCCCTGCAGACCATAGAGGGGGCGTTCAGTTGATCCAGCCGACTGTTCGGCAGTTGAAACCGGAGTTTGCGTTTGTTGAGGCCGAACTACAGCGGGACTCGGCGAAGGTAGTTGCGCCGGAAGTTCCTGCGCACCCGCAACGCTGGCAATGGTGAACACAAAAAGAACCGCTGTTGCGCGAGCAACGGATTTCCATGGCCACCGATTTTTGTCGAAAACAGCCATCGCTTTCTAACTAAATCACATAGGGGGCTATGAGGAGAGAGTGCTTTAGATGCACTCAGGTAGAGCAGGGATGCGTAGCTGCGTAAGGTCGCTCCGCAGCCAACATGATAGCGGAAGTGGATTGTGGAGTCGATAATTTAAATTTGCTACGGTAACCGAGGCACGCAGAGGCTACGCAGATAATGATTGCCGTTCCTAACGAGGTTCAAACTAGGAGACCACTGGTTAAGCTAGATTCGTTGACAGCTTTCCGACGGGCTCATAGAATCGGCTCATTGACAACTACAGTGCAACGCAATCAAGAACCCGTAACAGTTGAACGAGTGATTGCCACTCATCGAGCGCGACGAAAAGAAATTCGCAAGCGACTCAATGAGTTTGATGAGGTTTGGCGCAAAGGAAGTGATGCGCGACTTTGGGAAGAACTTGTCTACTGTATTTTCACCGCAGGCGCATCAGCTCGCATGGGCCTTAACTCGGTTGCAGCGGTGAGTTCTTTGTTACTTGAAGGACAGCCGGAAGAGATGACAGTGGTACTGAAGAAAACCGGTGCTCATCGATTTCCCGCAGCCCGGCCCCGTTACATTGTGACCACAAGGAATTATTTGCGCACGAACTTTGATATGGCCCTACGTAAAAGGTTGCGCAGCTTCTCCGATCCTTTTGAGCGGCGTGACTGGCTCGCCCAGGAGAAACAGATAAAAGGTCTGGGTTACAAAGAAGCCAGCCACTTCTTAAGGAACATCGGAGTAAAAGGCCACGCCATTTTAGACAAGCACGTGATGCGTTGTTTGACTGAAGTAGGCGTCGTCGATACCGCAAAGCCGCCGGCGAACCGAAAGAGATACCTGGAAGTCGAAGAAGAGTATCTGCGCTTTGCGAAGGCAATACGTATCAATTCTGACGAACTGGATCTTGTTCTTTGGTCAATGAAGACTGGCGAGATTTTGAAATAGACCGCAAAGGACAAGACGTAGTTCGCCCCATTGATTTAAAAGAGTCTCTCCCCGGTTTACTCAGTGCCGTTTGTGAATAGCAAATGGTTGTCGGACGACTCGCAATCAGAAGGTGCTAACATGAGTTCAGTTCTGGTTAGGTCGTCAGAAGGTGTCAATCATGCAGCCTGACAGCAAACGATCGTTTAAGCGAATGGCGGCCATTGGCGTGGCCGCCATTGTGCTTTCGCTCTCAATCTCTGCAGTCAATCCAACAGCGGCTTTCGACAATAAGACGCTTGGCAAAGCTCAGAAGGCGATCCGCAAGGGTGATTACCAGGCCGCGGAAAAGATATATCGCGAGCAGTTGACGAAAGATTCGAAGGACACGCAGGCGCGACTGGGGTTGAGCTTTGCTCTCCTCAAGCAACGGAATCTTCAGGACGCTTACGATCATGCGGCACGGGTGATCATGCTGGATCCTCTTTCTGCGCGTGGGCATGCGCTACTCGGAGCTTCGATTCTTGCGGCCGGAGATTTTCGAAACTCCGTCGAAGAGTTTCGCACCGCACTGGCGCTCAATGGCAACGAAGCTCTCGCAATCTCCGGACTTGCGATGGTTGACTTTTATGAGAATCGGTTGCTGATGGCACTGCCACAGTTGCGGCGAGCTGTGAGTGTCGATCCGGACGAGCCTGATTATGTCTTTAATTTGGCGCAGGCTGCGGCGCGAAGTGAACATTACAGAGAGGCCGCAGACGCATATGAGCGGTTCCTGGTCATCGCACCTAAAACTGACTCAGATCGGCGCGCGCGCATCCAGGGCTTGATTGCCTTCCTTCGCTATCTCGGCAGACAAGGATCACTGTACGTCCCCGCCGGCGCGCCTCGAACATCTATTACGTTTGAGGCTTACGACAACCGTCCAATTCTCGAAGTGCGTCTCAACGGTGAAAAGGACCCGTACCGGTTTGTTCTCGATACGGGTTCCGGGATGTCAGTCATTTCATTTAACACAGCGAAGCGGCTAGGGATGAAACCCGTTGCGCGAGGTGGGATGGCGCGTGCAGTTGGTGGCGGTGGTAAGTTTGAGATCGTTTATGGCTATCTGCATTCACTCGACATCGGAGACGTCAGGGTTGAGAACGTGCCCGTTTACATTCGGCACTTCTTCGACACCGCTGTTCCAGTTGATGGATATCTCGGTCTATCCGTGGTCTCGAGGTTCCTTACGTCTATCGATTACGGCGTCCGGCGTATGACTTTGATCAAGCAGAACCAGAACGATGTGATGGAAGCATGGACGACGGTTCGCCGCGGTGAAGGGCAACAGGCACTTGCACCGGCCTCGCCGAATGACAGCGTCATTGAAGTTCCGCTTCGCACAACATCCAGCGGCTTCTTAAGCGGGGAGGTGGCGCTTGACGGTTTTGAGAAGCCGTTGAATTTCATCATCGATACGGCCGCTAGCATTACGGTTGTCTCAGAAAAACTTTCGCAGGAAGAGGCGTTGAATGATTTACTTCAGCCTTCAAAGATGCGGGTGTTTGGAGCCGCTGGAGTAACTGAGAACGTCATGATGGTTCAGCTTCCGAAGGTCGGTCTTGGGGTGACGAAGTTAGAAAAAATCAATGCAGCAGTTTTGGATCTGGAGCCCGTAAACGAGACCGCGGGCTTCAAACAGAGCGGCATACTGGGAGGCAACTTTTTAAGAAACTTCAGGGTCTATTTCGATTTCGCGCGAGGCGCTTTGCGTCTCGAGCCTTTGTCTCAAAAAGGCAAGACGCCAGACATCAATCCTGAAGTAGCAACAACGCCATGAAGCAGAGTCTTTACCTCGAGACATCGATCGTAGGCGCCTATCTCGATAACGGTGAACCGTTTCGCCGTGACCTGACGATCCGCTGGTGGGAGCATGAGATGGCAGACTACCGCGCCGTCATTTCACCACTGGTGACTTCTGAGTTGGGCAGAGTTACGGAACCGCACCGATCGTCGTACTTAAAGTTGATCGATTCGTTGGAGCAGGTGGAGCTCACGGAAGAAGCCGCAATTCTTGCGGAGGGTTACATCTCGCGCGGTATTTTCCATCGGAAATACATCGCTGACGCGATGCATGTGGCCATTGCGTCGTATCACAAGATCGATTACCTGGTGACTTGGAACTTCGGCCACCTGGCAAACGTGCGTCGACAGGCAAGGATCCGATTATTCAATACTGCGGCAGGTTTCTACGTGCCCATGATTGTGACGCCGGAGTTTCTCGTATCGGAGGCAACGGAATTGAAGATTGTTGATTGAAGATTGTTCATTGAGATTTCCGCCCCATTGACCCGTCGACCAAGCCTTCAATCAAAAATCTACAATCTAAAAATTATGTATCGCCGTCCTAAATTCTTAGAAGTGCTACACACGATTCGCGAAGAGATGTCGCGTGAGGCTGATTACGATGTAGATCTCTTTGCCGAGATGGTTCGATCAAACGAACAACCAGCGCACGGCCCGGAAAGGGTCATCCGCGGGTTTCGCACTCGTGCTCCAAAACGCGAGAGCAACAACGGGCATACACCTAGACGTAGACAGAGGAAGCGCGCCGCGCAATAATGTCCGCAGGCTGAACTTAGTTCTTTGTACTTGTGTTCTTAGTAATTTGTACTTAGTACTTGAAGCACGAAGCACAAAGCGCCAAGCGAAGCACAAAGCCACCAGGCGATCACAAAACACAACGCACCAATAGCAAAGTACAAAACCCAAATACGAACCACGAATGAACCCCGCTTTTGAAACTATCGGCTTGGAGGTCTCGAACGAGAAGGCCTTTAACTATCTCGCCGAACGCGCCGGAGATCAGGGCGAACCGACTCGTCTAAGTCGACGCGGCGCTGTGCTTCATGGTCGCTGTTGGAAACTCGGTGAAGGTCTCGAAGTGTGGACCGTTCTTTACGAATCGGATAGCGGTGATGTTTTTTATGCTGACTGCCGCCCAGGTTTTCGCGCGCGTTACATACAGACGATTGCGCCGTGGGCGCTGACCGAATACGACGAAGAAGGTGAAGCAGTAATTCACGGCTACCGCCAGGGAACCGATTGCGAAGTACTTTTTGAGTTGCAGAATCTGACCGAAGTTGGCCCAAACGGATTTCGCGCGCAGGAATTACATATCGGTCTTTGTGGTCTGGCTTATCGAGCTCGTGTGCGTCGCACAAAAGGAAAAGCCCGCTGGTTGCCGTTGGAAAAAACCGCACCGGCACGAGCCGCCCATGAAAACGACTGGAGCCTCTCCGGTCGTATCATCGCTTTCAAGCCGCTAATCAATCCGCTTTCGGGTGGCGAGCTCTTCTGGATCAATCTCGACCTCGATCGTTTGAATCTGGAAGTTTTGGTGAATCGTCGAGCGTTACGCGGTGCGCGTTTGCAAGTTGGCGCAACTCTGGATGCTGAAGTTTGGCTACAGGGACACGTGTTGGATGAGCACGCGTTGCGCTCGCGTTACGAAGGAGTTGATCTGGCGTATTCGGTCGGCAGCTTCTGGTCACGACTTAAGAGGAGCAACTAGAAAACCATTTTTGGAGTGCGGTGACTTGTCACCGCTTTGGCCAAAGCGCCGACAGGTCGGCGCAGTCCAAAGATCAAAGCCGTCTGAATGAAACGCGCGTTAGTTGTTGTTCTCATCGTCCTCACAGCCGCTGTCGTCATATATCTCTTTAATCAATACTGGACACACCGATACGACACGTTGATCGTGCGCCAGGCAACGATTTACCGTGTCGACCCGGATCTCGTCTGGAGCATCATTTACGAAGAAACCTATTTCTCTCCATGGAAAATTGGCAAAGATGGCGAGATCGGTCTGATGCAAGTAACACCGACGGTTGCTCGCGAATGGGCTACTGAAACAGGTATGCGTGAATTTGAACGGACAATGGCCACCGATCCACAGGGATTTCTTCGCGACCCGGAACACAACATTCAAGTGGGTTGTTGGTATCTCGAAAAGATTCG
>Ga0070690_100002131_pt1 | contig 10575 bp, 9 predicted proteins | sample KBSS33HmetaG_FD_64671 | JGI IMG/M metagenome (GOLD analysis project Ga0070690, IMG submission 64671) | Switchgrass rhizosphere microbial communities from Kellogg Biological Station, Michigan, USA - KBS S3-3H metaG | ecosystem: Host-associated > Plants > Roots > Rhizosphere ...
GATGGAACAAAAGATTCTCGTCTTCATATTCGAAGGCCTCACTTGTAATCAATTGGATTTTGGACGAATTAGTTCTAAGCCGAATCGAGAGGTGAAGTCAACGAGAGGTGACCGCACACTTCGTGTTGTTTCGTGTAATTTCGTTGATAGGTGGAATGCGTGAAAAAAAGAAGACGATTCACGAAGCAACATTAAGCAACAGCAAAATGATTGCGTGAGACGCATTCAACTCTCGTTAGATTCGCTTTTCATCACACTAACCACAGAGTCCGATCACGTAATAGAATGCCTGCATGGTCAATCAAGAATTCAACTGGCAAATCTGGGCAGGCTTCTTGTTGAGCATTGTCGCCTTCATCAGTTACCCACTCTTCTTTGTTAACTTTCCAGTTACTCGCGATTTTCCCTGGGCGAACCTCTTGCTCCTCGCGGTCGCGGGTGCACTGATCTTCATGGGAGTTCGCCGGGCTTTTACGCCAGGGCGTTCCCGCAAAGCCAAAATTGGCGCTTCCATTCTCGGCGCGCTCGGAATTCTGGTGATCGGACTCTTTGTTTTCGTTTTCCTTATCGCGGCGCGCTGGTTACCCGCAGCCGAGGGTGCTCCTCACCTTGGGCAGAAGGCGCCCGACTTCACACTCCCTGACACAACAGGCAAGTCAGTCTCGCTTGCTGAGTTGCTATCAAGTCCCATCAACGGAAAAGCCGGCGCGACCCAGCCCAAAGGAGTGCTGCTGATTTTCTATCGGGGCTACTGGTGACCTTCATGCAACTCCGAGTTGCGGAGCATCGAGCGCAATCTGGACAAGTTCAATGAAGCAGGGATTCGTCCGGTCGCAATCAGCGTGGATCCACCAGAGGTCTCGCGCGATCTCGCGCACAAGGCTGGTTACAGTTTTCCACTGCTGTCCGATCCGCGCGCTGAGGCCATTCGCCGCTACGACCTTGTGCACGCGGGTGCAGGAATCAAAGGACAGGACATTGCCCGGCCGGCGGAGTTTCTCCTGGATTCTTCCGGAGTGGTGCGTTGGGTAAACTTGACTGAGAACTACTGGGTACGTGCTCGCCCTGAGCAGATACTCGAAGCGGGTCAAGCCTTACGCTGAACAATCTGACCGGATTGACGTGGGTTTACTGAGAATGTGCAATGAAAAGGGCCGCTAACTCTAGCGGCCCTTTCTTCGAAGTTCAGTATGCTGATTATCGCACGTCCGGTGTCGCGCTCATTGCGTTGGCTTGTGTCGCCCGGAATTGCTGCGCGTAGCTCTGAACAAAATCGAGCTGCTTGCCATGACCGTTGCTCGTGTAGAAGTCAAATTTCTTCATCTCGGCGTAGACCTGATCATAGCTCCAGTGATCGTGGTTGAACCTGTAAACCGCACCCATCACTCCTGTGCGATGTCGTCCGCCCGCGCAATGCACATAAAATTTGCCGGTGGCCGGATTGTTGGTGACTTTTAGAAACTCATTAATCTGTTCGACGCTGGGATTCGTCTTGTCGACGATAGGAATATTGATGTAGCGCATTCCTGCAGCTTCGACGGCGGGTTGCTCGCGTTCGCGGGAATTGTCGGTCAAATCAATCACCGTGTGAATTCCCAAGGCAGCAAGGTTCTTGAACTCTTCTGGTTTTGGCCGGCCGCCGCGATAGAACCGCTCATCCATTTGGCCAAAGTTACCAATCTTGATTGAGGGGAAACTGTTGTCTTTTCCTTTTGCGAACCCAAGTGCGGAAAGCGTGAAAACAAGCGCCAGCGTTGCGATGATAGTGGGGAAAAATCTTCTAATAGATGTCATCTTAAAAACTCCTCAAGTAGTCGAAACAAGTTGATAAATTGTCGGGCTAATCAGGCTTTGATCGAACAACTCTGCCAAAGGTCAACTTTGATTCCCGCTTTTTTGGGGAGCCAAAAAAAGCAACTACTGAGTAGTTACTGAAGAACAAATTCGTATCAAAAGAACCGACTATGAGATTCATCAATGCCCCCTCACGTTGCATAAAAAGTCGCACCCCTTTTCAGTTAGAGACTCACGATATGGGGGGGGAATTATGGGCGGAAAACGGTTAGAAAATCGCTTTGAAGATTCGGGGTATTTAGGCAGCTCTATTGCTGAGATTTGTATGGATTTATGACTGTTTTTGCGCCCGTATTTTTTGTCATTTTGAGACAGATCGTAGGGGCTTCGTTCATCTTTGACGTTCCCTCATTTTGACTGTCATGAAAGGGTGCGGCTCGAATATCTGTCTTGCGTTGTCCCTCAGCGAAGACCTCCTAGATTGCTTCGATAGGATTCCCACTGTTGTCTTTGCTTCTCAAGGAATGCGATGAAGCGCGCGTCCTGACGAAGGCTATCCAAATTCGCATCTCTTTCGAATAGCGGGTAGCACGGGAAACCGTCATCTGCCGCCGTTTCTAACCACTTGATTGCCTGCTCCGGTTTCTTCATCAGCGCGTAAGCACAGGCGATGTTATAGGCAGTGTGATGGAAGTGACCAAATCCCTTTCCTCGTTCTATAGCTCGCTTTATGTTGTCCTCAACCTTTCGTTCCTGCCCGGCCGAAGCTGCCAGCATTGCCTCGAGGCTTGTAAACAGGCCACGATTATCCTCTGGGTGAGATTTCAAGAATTGTTCAATAGTGGCGGACGCCTCTGCTTTCCTTCCCAGGTTGAAGAGAGCCAAAGCAGTCTGGTGTCCGACAAGTGCCGGATTGACATCGTGAGGCAGGGCGCGCAGAGCTGTCAGCGCCTGCTCGTATTTCCCCTGGAAATTTAGCGTCTCGCCGATGCGAAACTGCGCGAGATTGTTGTTGGGGTTGATAGCAATCGCCTCGTGTGCTTCCCTTAGCGCGTCTTCAAAGGCCCCGATGTGACAATAGACGAGCGCGAGTTGATTTCGTGCCTCATCCAACGTCGGGTCTACGGTCAGCGCGCGGCGATATTCGCGAATTGCTTTCTCATGGGGGAAATGGTTGGCAGGCGTCCAAAGAATCCGGCCACGAGCCAGATGCGCCACGCCTAAATTTGGATCCAAGGCGAGCGCTTTCTCCGCCGCCACGAAAGCCTTCTCTGTCCATTGCTCCTCGTCTGGTGCAAACAAGTACAGCTTCCAAACGTAAGCCTGGGCCAGCTCTGCGTAAGCCGCAGCAAAGGAAGGGTCTGTGGCTACGGCACGTTCCAGCGACGTAATAGCAGCGTCATTGTCCTCTTTGTTTTGTCGGTTGAGATAATACCGACCGCGGAGATAGAGATCGTAAGCTTCCGGATTAACCGGTCGGACACCCGCGGCTTGGACGTTTTCCTGCGGCGGTCGTAGCTTAATCCTGACTTTGCTGACGATGTCTCCTGCAACGTCTCGCTGTAACGTCAGCACATCACGCAGATCCCCATTGTAGCTGTCGGCCCATAGGTTTCGATCCGTTGCCGCGTGGACCAACTGAACGGCGATTCGCACTTGGTCTCCAGAGCGCACTACCGAACCGGTTAGCACTGCATCCACATTCAACTCGCGTCCGATCTCGGGCAGCGGCTTACGTACGCCTTTATATTGCATCACCGATGATCGCGACATGACGCGAATTGCGCTAATTTTGGCCAGGTCAGTGATTAGCGCCTCGGTCATGCCGTCAACGAAGTATTCCTGTGACGCGTCGCCGGAAAGATTCTCGAGCGGCAGAACGGCAAGTGACTCAATTTCTCCGTGGGGAGGTGGAGTCGACCCCCGTCGAACGAAGAGTGCATAAACCAAACCCGAGATGATGAGTATTCCGGCAAGGGCCGTCAGTAAGGCGCGGTTTCGCGTAGACCAAAGGGGAAAGTATCTGAAACTCCCAGCCTGGCTGTCATTCGTTGTTTCTGCGCTGAGGCTACCCGGTGTTGATTGTTTGTAACGGTCTACCTCGGCTCCGACGGCCAGCTCGTGTTGCAAGTTTTTCAGGTCGACCAGCAGATCATCCGCTGTCTGATACCGCGCGTTCCGGTCTTTCGCCAGCGACTTGTTGACGATTCGTTCTAACTCGGTTGGCGCTTCCGGCGTATGGGTTGACAGTGGCGCTGGGGTTCGCTCAGCGATCGAAATGATCACATCGGTAAGTGTTGCTCCCTCAAATGGGCGCCTTCCGGTCAACGTTTCATAGAGCACTACACCTAAGCTCCAGATATCAGTACGCGCGTCAACGGGAAGTCCGCGCGCCTGCTCTGGAGACATGTACGCAACTGTTCCCACGAGGATGCCAGGTGAAGTATTGACCAGCATCTTCGTCGTCGCGTCTTCATCTGCGAGCGAACCGTCTCGTTGGGTCAGTTTCGCCACTCCAAAGTCCAGGACTTTCAGGTAGCCGTCGCGGCGAATCATGATGTTTTCTGGCTTGATGTCGCGATGAACAATCCCTGTTGCGTGCGCCGCAGAAAGCGCTGAAGCGGTTTGGATGGCAGCATCAAGCGCCTCACCAACATTCATTCGCCCATCCGCTATTCGCTCTCGCAACGTAACGCCATCAACGTATTCCATGACGATGCAGTGACGACCTGCGCTAGTTTCGACGACTTCATGGATCATGCAGACGTTCGGGTGCGACAAAGCCGCGATTGCCCGCGCCTCCTGCTCGAATCGGCGCATGTGCCCCTGATCTTGCGTTAAGAGATCGGGCAGGAACTTAAGCGCAACTCTGCGCTCCAAACGCGTGTCCTCTGCGAGAAACACTTCGCCCATTCCTCCAGCGCCGAGAGGAGAGATGATCTTGTACTGATTGATAGTCTGACCAGGAACGGCCGAGTCCTGCTCATTGGCCAACAGCTTCGCTGCGATATCAAGTGCCGGTGACTCAATGAAATTCTGAGCGCTGTCTTCGTGGGCCAACAGTGACTCGACCTCGCGGCACAGTCCTTCGTCGCCCGCACAGGCTTCAACCAGATATGCAGACCGCTCGCTCACTTCTTTCTCAAGTGCCGAGTGATAAAGCTTTTCTACCTGCTGCCAACGTTCAGGCTTCACTGCCGATGTTCCCCACTAGTTCTCTGAGTAGCCAAACTTTCGCAAGGCGCCAGTCTCGCATCACCGTTTCATCAGAGACCTTCAACACCTCGGCCACTTCCTTCACCGAAAGTCCGCCAAAGAATCGCATCTCAACCACCTGGCCTTTCCGCGGATCCATCTCCGTGAGCTTAGTCAAAGCCTCATCCAACGCTACTAAGTCAGCGCTCGGACACTGGGTAAAAGATGCCGCCTCTCCGAGTGAAACTTGAACAGCGCCAGCGCCGCGCTTCAGGTACTGCCTATTACGAGCAAAGTCGACGAGGATGCGTCGCATCATCTGCGCCGAGACTGCAAAGAAGTGTGCTCGATTCTCCCAGCGCATGTCTTTCCAATTGACGAGTCGCAGGTAGGCTTCATTCACTAATCCGGTGGTCTGAAGAGTATGGCCCGGGCGCTCATGGCTCATGTAACGATGGGCCAGGCGTCGCAGCTCGTCGTAAACAAGAGGCATCAACCGATCGAGCGCGGACTTGTCGCCGCCACCCCACGCCTCCAGCAGAGCGGTGATTTCATGTCGTGCAGGTTGCGACATCAGAACCTCCCTCCCAGCAGGCTCTTTGCAGGACGGCCCTCGACTCTAGAGGAGCTAACTCCTACCGGAAATCCAAACGACTTATCGTGACTTCTGAGGGTAAACCCTTACCGCCCAAAAAAATCTTTCAATTCAGTTACAGCTTTTCGGTCGATTTCTCGCGTTACTAGATGAAGAGATGAGATCACCAGCTGGACGAAGCGCCCAGGCCCGCCGTTCGTCAAGCCTCTTGGAATTAAGAATCATCGCACAGAAGGCATGAAAAGAAGGAGAAGATTAAGCATCAACTGGATTGCACGAGTGAACGGGGAAATTGGGCATTCCCAGTGTTGTGCGAGCCGAATCTTCAAACCTGACGAAACTCTGAAAATATTTATGACCGCGGAGAAGAGAACGAGAAGGAGAAGAAAATCATGGATATCAAAACGCTAAGAAACAAGTTGGTCGTCGCAGTGGCAGTAGGGGCAATCCTCTCGGCCAGCGCACCGTCGTTTCCGGGAACCATCGCTTATTCGGCAGTTCCCGAAGCCGCTGCCAGAGGAAACATTGCCTCTCCGGCCTTGTCCGACGGTATCGCGAACATGACCGTGCGGAAAATGATCGCGGATCAAAAGGAGAGGCTCGTGAAGAGTCCAAAGGTGGCGCTGTCTGTACCGTCCGGTGCTGTCGTCAGGGAATGGAACCAGCAGGCCGCCGCCTTGGCGGTATTGCCGGCATCAGCTCTTGCGCCCGTCGAGCAAGGACGCGTCATGGCAATCGTGCAGGTAGCCGTCCACGACGCAGTCAACGGCATCACGGGCAAGTATGCGACTTATCTTCCTGCAGGCGCTGCGCCGGCAAACGCCTCCCCGGAAGCGGCAGCCATTGCGGCGGCCCACCACGCTCTGGTGAACATCTTTGCGAGCCAGCCCATCCAGGTCTCGAACCTGAACACCCTGTATTTCGCCTCGCTCGCCGCACATGGGCTATCAACAAGTGACTCTGGTATTGGGTACGGTCAAGCCGCCGCCGCCGCTATTCTGGCAGCGCGTGCCAACGATAATGCTGCACAGGCCCAATTCAATTACACAGCTCCGGGAGCCGGTCAGCCCGGTGTTTGGGTGCCGCTCACCGCCCTTCCTGCTCTACTTCCGGGCTGGGGTGAGGTGACTCCCTTTGTGCTCCAGAACACCTCACAATTTGGGATTCCGCCTCCGCCTGCCCTGGATAGTGAACGCTATGCTCAGGACTACAACGAGATAAAAGTAATCGGAGCAATCAACAGCCCCACTCGCACAGTCGAACAGACACAGATCGCGACCTTCTGGCTCGGTTCTCCAGTTGCTATCTGGAACCAACCACTGTCTCAGCTTCTTGCAGCCAGCAACTTCGACATATCGACCACGGCACGTACCTTTGCGCTCGTCTATCTGGCAGCGGCCGACTCCGGCATTGTCTGCTGGGCGAATAAGTACCAATACAATTTCTGGCGGCCGCAGCCTGCTATTCGGCGCGGCGCCGAAGACGGAAACGATTTGACAGCGGCAGATCCAACATGGACCCCGCTATTTCCAACGCCGCGACATCCCGAATACGCGTCGGGGCATTCGACGAACAGTGCGTCGATTGCCACGGTCATGCAACTCATCTTCGGAGACGATCCAGACCTGCCTATCACCTCTACAATTACGGGGGTCACCCGTCAGTGGGACACGTTTAGCGAAGGGATTGATGAAGTGATTGACGCACGCATCTATTCGGGAATTCACTTTCGCACTGCTGATGAGAATGGCGCCAGACAAGGGGGACAGATCGGCCACTTTGTCTTCACGCATGCGCTCAGACCCTGTCCGAAGGGAAAGGGGAAATGTTTCCCTAAAGGGCTGTAGATCAACGTACCGGTCCGAATTAATTCATACTAACGCCGAAGGTGTTCACTCGATTGCCGATTGCCGAATGCCGATTGCCAATTCCCAACCGAAGATTTGTGATGAATCGATGGGTACTGGCAAATCGGCAATTGGCAATTGGCAATCGCCAATCGCCAATCGATCGGGCCCACTGGCTACCGCCTGGTGGTACTGACTTCCACTAATCGACAATTGCCAATTGGCAATTGGAAATCGGCAATGTGGCTGCCGCCTTTACATCCACCCCTCATTAGCGTAGGGTGGTTGTCGAACCGAGTTCAGCTTACTCCGCTCTCAGATCCTCTGGAATTTCCCAGACCACCTGATAAATCCACAGCTCACTTTTAAGAACCAGGGCGTCATACGTTCACCTATAGCTAATAGTCAGTCAGCTGACAGCTAACAGTTGCGCTAAGACTGCGCTTAAACCAGTCCCGCTACTGCATTGAGTGAAGAACGTAGAAAGTCCTTAAGGAACATATCAAATTATGACGACGAAGATTACTCCATTACATGATCGCGTGATTGTGAAGCGGATTGACGAAGGCGAGCAAATTCGCGGCGGCATCATCATCCCCGATAGCGCGAAAGAAAAACCTCAGGAAGGCGAAGTGATCGCGGCCGGCGAAGGAAAGTACAAGGAAGACGGAACACGGCAACCACTCGACGTTAAGCAGGGCGACCGCGTTCTCTTTGGAAAATACAGCAGCTCGGAAATCAAGATCGACGGGGAAGACCTGTTGATCATGCGCGAAGACGAGATCCTCGGCATCATCACGCGCGCCGGTGCTGCAGCAGGCGGCAAGAAGACCAAGTAGTTCCGACGTAACGCAAACTGTTAGTTTGCGACGGGAACTGTCCGTTAAGGGATGAGTACGCAAGCTAACAGTTTGCGTTTCACAGTCAGGCTAGGAGAAAAGATAAAAATATATGGCAAAGCAAATCATTCATGGTGAAGAGTCTCGTGCGGCAATTCTGCGCGGCGTCAATCAACTCGCCGACGCGGTGAAAATCACGCTCGGTCCCAAAGGACGCAACGTCGTCCTGGGAAAAGCTTATGGCAGTCCGACAATCACCAAAGACGGTGTGACGGTCGCGAAAGAAATTGATCTTAAAGACGCTATGGAAAATATGGGCGCACAGATGGTTCGCGAAGTAGCGTCGAAGACTTCTGACGTCGCCGGCGACGGCACAACGACCGCGACTGTTCTCGCGCAGGCAATCTACCGTGAAGGTGTGAAAACGGTAGCCGCGGGTGCAAATCCGATGGCCTTGAAGCGCGGAATCGACAAAGCAGTTGAGCGCGCGACTACTGCTATTAAGAAACTGTCCAAGCCGGTCGCGGGTGACATGATTGCCCAGGTCGGCACAATCTCGGCAAACGGTGACGCCGCCATCGGCGACCTAATCGCGAAGGCGATGGAGAAGGTTGGCAAAGATGGCGTGATCACAGTCGAAGATGCAAAGACGATGGAAACGGATTTGGAATTTGTCGAAGGGATGCAGTTTGATCGCGGCTACCTCTCGCCTTACTTCATCACCGACGCCGAAAAGATGGAAGCTGTCCTCGAGAACCCTGTTGTGCTGCTGAGCGAAAAGAAGATTTCGGCCATGCGAGATCTGCTGCCAATTCTGGAGCAGACCGCGAAGCTGAACCGGCCGATCCTGATCATCGCGGAAGACGTTGACGGTGAGGCCCTCGCAACTCTCGTTGTTAACAAGTTGCGCGGCACAATTAACGTGGCGGCAGTCAAGGCACCAGGCTTTGGTGATCGACGCAAGGAACTGTTGCAGGACATTGCAATCCTGACTGGTGGCAAAGTCATCAGCGAGGATCTCGGTATCAAACTCGAGAACGTCAAAATTGAAGACCTGGGCCGTGCCAAGAAGGTGACGATAGACAAAGACAATACAGTCATCATCGATGGCGCTGGCAACAAGGACGATTTGACGGGTCGCGTGAAGACGCTTCGGACCCAGATTGAAGACAGCTCGTCAGACTACGATCGCGAGAAATTGCAAGAGCGACTCGCGAAACTGGTTGGCGGCGTCGCAGTGATCCGGGTAGGTGCCGCGACTGAAACTGAATTGAAAGAAAAGAAAGCGCGCGTGGAAGACGCGATGAACGCGACTCGCGCAGCGGTTGAAGAAGGAATTGTGGCCGGCGGAGGCGTCGCCCTGATTCGAGCCGCGAAGGCGTTGGATAAGTTTACCGTCTTCGAGACCAACGAAGATGATGAGACTACCGGCGACGCAGATGAACAGATTGGCGTAAATATCGTGAAGCGCGCGCTCGAAGAGCCGCTGCGCCAGATCGTACAGAACGCCGGCAAAGAAGGCGCGGTGATCGTAGAAAAAGTTCGGGCCAGTAAGGATCCAAACTTTGGCTACAACGCCGCCACTGAAACTTTTGAGGACCTTGTGGCTGCAGGGATTATTGATCCCGCGAAAGTCACGCGTTGCGCATTGCAAAACGCCGCATCAATTGCGGGGTTAATGCTGACAACAGAGGCACTCATCTCTGAGCTACAGGAAGATGGCAAGCCACGGGCAATGCCCGGCGGCATGGATATGTAAATCCCAACGTCCTTAGCAAATTGGGAAGCTACCATGTTCCGCATGCTGCTTCTGTTAACTCCCACAGGGGAAGAAGGTAAGAAAAAATGACTACGAAACTTTATGTCGGTAACCTCTCGTTCGATACTTCGAAAGAGGATCTCCAGGAAATGTTCGCCAAGGCGGGCACAGTTGAAAGCGTCTCATTGATTGAAGATCGCGAAACCGGTCGCTCACGCGGCTTTGGTTTCGTTGAGATGTCTTCGAAAGAAGAAGGCGCGGCTGCGATTCAGCAGTTCAATGGTAAGGACCTGGGCGGACGCGCGCTGAATGTGAACGAAGCCAAGCCACGCGAAGATCGCGGTGGCGGTGGCGGCGGTCGCAACGGCGGTTCGCGCTACTAGTTTCCAGTTCGCAACAACTGAGACTAACAAAGCCTCCGGTGATATTTCACCGGGGGCTTTTTGTCGGTAGAAAGCAGGCAGCGCCGAACGCGCGTCAGAACGCCTTCATCGAATGCGGCGCTGGTTGATCCTACTTCGCTTCCAGCTATTCGGGGCCTCGGCG
>Ga0070690_100002132_pt1 | contig 10571 bp, 9 predicted proteins | sample KBSS33HmetaG_FD_64671 | JGI IMG/M metagenome (GOLD analysis project Ga0070690, IMG submission 64671) | Switchgrass rhizosphere microbial communities from Kellogg Biological Station, Michigan, USA - KBS S3-3H metaG | ecosystem: Host-associated > Plants > Roots > Rhizosphere ...
CGCATGGGCGACAAGGAATCGCAGGTGTTCCTGGCATCGCCGGCCACGGTCGCGGCCAGCGCGATCGCCGGCAAGATCACCGATCCCCGGGAATACCTGGAGAATTGATCGGTCCAGCCGTCATTGAAATGCGGAAACGCCGGCACAGATAAATCGTGACGTCGTTTCCGTTTCTTTTTAGCTTGCGGCTTCGATGAACCAAAAACCACCGCCCGCACCTTCCGCCGGCGGCAATTCCGCCGCGCTCGACCAATGGCGCGGATTGGCGCTGGTTTTCGTGTTGGTTTCGCACGGGTTTTATTTCACCGGCCATGTCCAGGGCATCGGGCGGGTCGGCGTCAACCTCTTCTTCTTCATCTCCGGCGTGCTGGTGTTCCGCTCCTTGACGGGACATCACGACCGGACGGCATGGGAACGGACGCGCCATTTCTGGTGGCGTCGCGCCCGGCGGTTGTATCCGGCGCTGGCGACGTATGTGTTGGCGATGATCCCGGTCGTTTATCTGCTGCGCCATGTTCCCGGGGCGGTGACCTTCGGGCCGGCGAACTATTTTCACGGCGTGCCGGCAGCGCTCGTTTACGGGATCAATTATTGGCCGGCCCGGGTGGAGATGTCGTTGGGCCATCTGTGGAGCCTGGCGTGTGAGATGCAGTTCTATCTGCTTGGCCCGTTGATTTTTTTGGCCGGAGGAAAATCGGCGGCGCAACGCAATCTCGTCTGGGGCGGCCTGTTGTCGTTGTTCGTGGTTTCGGGCTTTGGCGGCGCGATGCTCGACAAGGCCGGCGACTACAAATATCACTTCGAGATCGCCGTGTGGCCGATGATGCTCGGGTTCTTTTGTGAATACCGCCAAGACCTGTTCCGGCGCATTCCGGCCAAATGGTTCCATGGAATCATTGTCTTGAGCGTGGTCGCTTTTGCCGCGATGACGGTGATGATGTTCTCGGGTTATGAAATGAAAAAGCCGGTGATCGCCGTCGGTTCTCTTTCCTTTGTGCCGTGTTTCCTCGCTTATATCGGGAACCGCGTTCTGCGCGGGCCGATCGGCCGCCTGCTGACGTGGTTGGGTGAACGCACCTATTCGATCTACCTCTGGCAACAACCGCTGACGATCTGCAACTATCTCCCGACAGTTTTGCATCCGGTGGGCGCGATCCTGGCGGCCTTCGCGGGCGGATTGTGGTTCCGATGGTTCGAGCAGCCGTTCCTGAGTGCGAAACGGCAACACGTGACGGCGGCGCAAACCGTCCCGCGCCGCCGGAATCATCGGCGGCTCGTTATGCTTTTGCTCGCGGTCATTTTCGTCGGCGCGCTCGCCGCCGGGGTCGCGGTCCGGCACCGCTACGCGGAATCCCTCGCCGCCCGGGTATGGCCCACGGAACGGTTCGTCGCGTCCGGGTTCATGGCGACGAATGCGCCCGGCGGCGTCCTGTTGCTGGGCGATTCGCGGATCGCGGATTGGGGGCGGCCCGACATTGACGGCCGGCCGGTCAGCAATGCCGGGTTCCGGGGCGCGACCTCGGCGGAACTGGCGATGGTGACGCCGGAGATCGTGCAGCAGGTGAAGCCGGGCGTCGTCGTCATCCAGGCCGGCATCAACGACCTGAAGCTGTTGGGCGTGTATCCCGCCTGGCGTGAAAAAGTCGTCGATACCTGTGCGAGCAATATCCTGGTGATGGTGCGCGACGCGGAGCGATCCGGCGCGCGGGTCATCATCATGCCGATCTGGCCGGCGGGCAACATCGATTGGCGGCGGCGATTTGTCTGGAGCGATGCCGTGAACCCGGCCGTCCTGGATGCCAATTCCCGGGTGAAGAAAGCCGTGGCCGGCGATCCAAACGTCGTGGTGGAAGATTTTTTGACCGAGATCGCGCCGGCGGAAGCGGATCGATTGTCACTCTATGCGGACAGCCTGCATCTCAAGCCTGCGGCGTATGCACAGATGGCGAAACCCCTCGCGGCGCGGTTGGCGGCGCTGGACGCAGGTCGCGGTCCTGCTTATTGACCCTGATGCCCGGCAGATAAATGGTGAAGGTGGTGCCGGCATCGACCTGGGTTTGTACATGTAGGGCGCCGTTGCTTTCCTTGACGAGGCGCTGGACGATGTTCAGGCCAAGGCCGGTTCCCTGGCGCGGGCCTTTGGTGGTGAAGTAAGGCTGGAAAATCTTGGGGAGAACTTCCTGCGGGATGCCGGGGCCGTTGTCCTGGACGGAAAACTTCACCATCGGTGGCGTGTTGTCCAATCCCTCAATGTTCATGAGCCGGTCATGCGGCCCGTCCTTGAATTTGGAAAGGTCCATCGGCGCATGGATGACTTCGCCGGTGATCTTGACCCAGTGGGGTAGCGGCGCGCATTGGAAGGCGTTCACCGTCAGGTTGAGCAGGATCTGGATGAGGTCGGTCCCGTTGATCTTGACCGCGATCTCTTCGGATAACGGCGTGATGATGAATTCATTCTCCAACAGGCTCGGATGGACGCGGATCAATTGCTCCAGGTCATGCAATAACTGATTCACGCTCACGCGGGGCGCCGCCGCTTCGTCGGATTGACGGCGCAGGAAGCCGAGATAACGGCGGGAGATCTCGATGCAATTGCTGACCTGCCGGGCGATGATCCGCAAACGGTCTTTGATGAATTCCAGGTCTTCGAGCTCCAGGCGCGTCGAGCGGCTGATGCGCTGGTTGAGGACCTGGACGAACCCGGAAATGACGGTCAATGGGCCGTTGATATCGTGGATGATGCTCGCGTAGATATCGCCGCGGGTCTTGGCGATCTGTTCCTCGATGCGCTGGTTCTGCAATTCGGTCAACAGTTCCTGGACTTTTTCAGCGCTGCTATGGATCTCGCTTTCGAGAGTGCGCCGTTGCATCGCCTGCCCGACCGCCGCGCGGATGGTGGCGATGTCGAACGGTTTATTGATGTAATCGCACGCGCGCAACCGGAGCGCCTGGCGGATGGTGTCCGTCGTCTCGAACGCCGTCATCATGATGGCTTCGATGTTCGGGTTGACGTATTTGATGCGTTCCAGGACCTCGATCCCGGACATGCCGGCCATGCGGATGTCCAAAACTGCGACGTCGATCTCATTTTTTTGGACAAGATCGATCGCCGTCGGGCCGTCTTCGGCCATCAACAGGTCGTAATCGTCTTTGAAAATCACCCGTAAAGACTGGCGAGGACCTTCCTCATCGTCGACCACCAGGAGGGTGCCGCGACGCTTCGGGGCAGGGGTTGCTTCGAGAATATCCGCCACCGCATCGCTGGCGGCCGTAATGGGATCCACCGTGGCAGACATAATGTTAGTCGTTGACCTTGTTTATCTTAACCCAAGAGAGAAGACCCTCAAGGATAAATCTTCTGGAATGATTGCATCCGCAGTACCAGCAATTCTAATGCCTGTTTAACGGCAATTAGTTTGAATTTTTTACGAGGGAACCGGTTCAGCCGGCGTACTACGACGGTTCCGGATGTATGAGCGACGGCGATGTAAACGGTTCCCACCGGCTTTCCTTTTGTCCCTCCGTTCGGGCCGGCAAATCCGGTCGTCGCCAGGCCGAAGTCGGTCTTGAATTTTTTCCGCGCGCCTTCGGCCATCGCGCGGGCGACCGGTTCGCTGACGGCGCCCAGGCGTTCGAGCATCGACGTCGGCACGCCCAAGAGCCGGTGTTTGATGGCGTCGGTATAAGTCACCAGGCCGCCGGCAAAAACTTCCGATGCGCCGGGAATATCCGTGATCCGGCTGGCGATCAGGCCGCCGGTGCATGACTCGGCAGTGGCAAAAGTAAGGCCGCGCTTTTTTAGCAGGCGGATGACGGTGAGCTCAAGGTTGCGGCGAGGCATGATGCAAATGACTGATTCCTAAACTACCATGACTGGTTCGTCATCAAAAATCCTTTAGTCATCGGCATCCGGCTACTGCGTCTTCGGTTTTGATTTCCGGATCTCCGCGCTGAACATCCCCATCACGTAACTTTTCGTGTCATCCGGCGCGCAGAAATAAATGGTCCCGGGCAATCGGTTGCCGGCGGCCTGGCCGAAGTTCAATCGCATCGCATAGCCGCCCTGGAGGATCTCCCGGGCGGGATGATCGCCGTCCTGCCAGTTCAGGATGACGCGCGCGGCCATCGGGGCATTGGTGACGATGTTCAACGATTGGCCGGAAAGCGCTTCGGGCTGGACGCCGCCGAAATTGACCTGCAAGCCGAGGTTCAACGGCCCGGTGCGTCCCGAGCGCAGGGTCAACGTGCCGCTTTGAAGGATGGCGCGTTCGGTGATGAAATCCTGGCCATGGATCCGGCCCTGGGCCGGTGCCTCGGGGATCTCCACGGTCGCGAGGTTCAACAACCAGTTCGTATCGTTGGCGGGCGGCGCCACCAATGCCGGTTTGGCCGCGGGCTTGTTGGTGGATGTTTCATCGTCCGCAACGACCGGGGTTTCAGGATGGTGCGGCCGGAAAATTTTCCCGCGGAACGCGTAAACCCCGGCGCCGGCGGCGAGCAGGACGACCAGGACGGCGATGACGACCGCGAGCGAGGACTTCTTTGTGGAAAGGGCCGGCGCGCTTCCTTCGGGAAGTTTCGGCACCGGGCGATCGGTTTTTTTGACGCCGGTCAGGATGAATTTTTGTTCGTCGGTGGATGGCGCCTGCGGCACGGTGATCTTTTGGAAGCACGTCGGGCACTCCATCTGCGTGCCGGCCTGCGATGAATCGCACTTGATATGTTGGCCACATACCGGGCAGGCGTATTTAAATTCACTCATGACGGCACTGGAAACATTTCACAACCGCCGTCAATCGGCAATGCGGTTTTTCACATTTCACGGTAAATATCCCCTGTCCCGCAAGGGGCGATGTTAAATGCCTTTGCGTTACGGCGGCTTTCCGCTAAGAATTTGCATCCGCGTGATCCGCGTTCTATGAACAAAAAATCGCCAGTTTCCCGGAGTGGACGGTTCGCCGGCGGCCCCGCCGCTGACGTCGCCCAATACACGGAATCCATTTCCTTCGACTGGCGGTTGTGGCGGCACGATATCCTCGGTTCCATGGCGCACGCCACCATGCTTCAACGGATCGGTGTGCTGACCAAAAAAGAATTGCGCGCCATCGTCCGGGGCCTCGATGCCATCGGCCGGGAGATCAAAGCGGGCAAATTCAGATGGAACCCGGCGCTCGAAGATGTGCACATGAACATCGAAGCCGAATTGACCAGGCGCGTCCCCGCCGGCGCCAAACTGCATACGGCCCGGTCGCGCAACGACCAGGTCGCCCTCGATGTCCGGTTATGGTTGCGGGACGAGATCGTCGCGCTGCTCGGCGAGATCGCCGACCTCCAGCGGGCGTTGGTATCGCTCGGTGAAAAGAATGACGGCGTGATGATCCCCGGCTACACGCACCTGCAACGGGCACAGCCGGTCTACCTGGCGCATCATCTGTTGGCATACGTCGAGATGTTGGAGCGTGATTGTGAACGGCTATGGGATGGTTACTCGCGGGTGAATGTCTGTCCGCTGGGCAGCGGCGCCATCGCGGGCAGCACGTTGCCGTTGAAACGGGAGATCGTCGCCAGATTGCTGAACTTCGTCGATGCGAAGGGCAAGGTCCGGTTGACGCAAAATTCCATGGATGCCGTCAGCGACCGGGATTTCGCGGTCGAATTCTGCGCGACGTCAGCGTTGTTGGCGGTCCATTTCTCGCGATTGGCCGAGGACGTGATCCTTTGGGCGAGCGCAGAATTCAATTTCATCAAGATCGCCGATGCCTACACGACCGGTTCATCGCTGATGCCGCAGAAGAAGAATCCGGACATCGCGGAACTGGCGCGGGGCAAGACCGGACGGGTGTTCGGCAACCTGATGTCGTTGCTGACTTTGTTGAAAGGATTGCCGATGACGTACAATCGGGACCTGCAGGAAGACAAAGAACGGTTGTTCGACACCGTGGATACGGTGCGGGCGACCAGCCGGTTGCTGGCGGCGATGTTGCGGAACACGAAGATCAATCCGAAGGCATGTGCCGCGGCCGCGGGCGACCCGGCATTGCTGGCGACGGACCTGGCGGATTACCTGGTGCGGAAAAGCATGCCGTTCCGGCAGGCGCATCATGTGGTCGGCGCGGTGGTGGCGCTGGCGGAAAGATCCGGTAAACCGTTGAACGCACTGACCCTCGCGGAATTGCGGTCGATCGACAAGACGTTTGGCCGGGACGCGATGAACGTGTTCAACCTGAAGTCGGCGATGGCCAAACGGAATCTGATCGGCGCACCCGGCACAAAAGAAGTAGCGAAGCAACTGGCACGCTGGCGGAAGCAGTTGTCGTGACGATGCAAAAGCGGCAGGGGACTGCGCAGTCTTCTGGCGCTTTTCGAAGGGACGGAAGAACCCGTTTCCTTAATCCAATGTCTGTCGATACCGTTTGATGCCGATCGTCAGCATGACGACGATGAAGAGCAGGATGGGCCAGATCTCGGGGGCGACTTCCATCAGGCCGTTTCCTTTCAATAAAATGCCGCGGACGATCCGCAGGAAATGGGTCAGCGGCAATACTTCCCCGATGTCCTGCGCCCAGCCGGGCATGCCGCGGAACGGGAACATGTAGCCGGAGAGCAGGATGTTCGGCAGGAAAAAGAACATGCCCATCTGCATCGCCTGGCGCTGGTTGCGGGCGATGGTCGAGAAGGTGATCCCGACCGTCAGGTGCGCGACGATGAACAGGAACGCCAGCGCCAGCAGCAGCGGCACGCTGCCCACGATCGGTACGTCGAACAGGAACTTGGCGCAGATCAGGATCAGGAACACCTGGACGTAACCGACGAAGATGTAGGGAACGATCTTGCCGATGATCACTTCGCCGGGGCGCACGGGTGTGGCCAGCAGATTTTCCATGGTGCCGCTTTCGCGTTCGCGCGTGATCGCCAGCGTGGTGATGATGACCATCGTCATCGTCAGCACCACGCCCATGAGGCCGGGGACGATGTTGTATTGCGTGATGGCTTCGGGATTGTAGTGCTGGTGGGAGATGAGGTTGAACGGCGTGCCGGTCGCGCGCAATTTGGCCAACGGCCCCGTGAGATCGCGATTCAACACCGTGGATGCCAGCGTATTGACCGCGGAAACGGCATAGCCGACAGCCATCGGATCGGTGGCATCCGCCTCCAGCAACACGTCGGGTTTTTCGCCGCGGAGCAACTTGCGGGAGAAATCGACGGGGATGGTGATCGCGAACTGGACTTTGCCTTTGGCCAGCAATTCCTGGATCTCGGCTTCGTTCCGGGGTTCGCGGGTGACATCGAAATAGCTGCTGTTGCGCATGGCCCACACGATGGTGCGGGAAAAAACGCTGTTGTCGGCCGAATAGACCGCGGTGGGCAGATGCTTGGGGTCGGAGTTGATGGCGTAACCGAAGAGCACGAGCTGGAGCATCGGGACGCCGATCATCATCGCGAAAGTCAGGCGATCGCGTCGCATCTGGATGAATTCCTTTGCGACGACGGCGCAGAACCGGCGCCAGTTGAACTCGCGCTTTTTCACGACGATCCGAGGATAATACAATGGCATCGCCGGCAGAAGGACGTTCTTGCGAGCCCAGGCGACGTTGCATCGCGCCGGCCGTCTTTGGTGGTGGTGGGATGTTTCCCCGCGATTTCTAGGGTAAAAACCCCACTTCAAAATTTTTAACTTTTAATGGAAATATTACGGCATCGTCACCTTGGACAAAATGGACCGGTTACAGTCTAAAAAATCGATGTGGTTGAGCGGAGAGATCTGTGAAGTCTCGGGAAGCTATTCTGCCAATGGATGCAGCCATAAGCTCCAAAAGCGGTTCACGACGAACGATATTTTTACCCGTTGCCCGACCTGCCAGGCGCCGGTCCGCTGGATGCGCTTCCATAGCGACGCGATCGAGACGCAGAAAACGCTCAGCTTCAGCAAACACACGGAATTCAATTTTTCAAAACCCGAGCGGAAAAGTTGATTCCCGCGGGATCACGCAGCGATTCAGGTGGGACTGGTCTCCGGACGGATGCCGGCTGACATCGCGTTGCGGCGAAATGGCGGAGGGAGGGTGATGTTTTCGCTCAATTTCCCGCTGTTCCGGGTGGGCAAAAGGTTCCCGGTCTGGTCGATCTCCGGCACCTCCGTGCTGGTCCAATAATCATGGACCAGTTTCAACTGGATGCACAGGGCTTCCAATGTCTGCGATTTCACGTGGTACGCGTTCGCGCCGAAAAGGTAGGCCCGCTTGATGTCGTCGCGATCCGCTGACGCGGTCAGGACGACGGTGGGGACGACGATCAACTGCGGGTTGCTTTTGAGGAACCGCAACAATTCAAATCCGTTGATGCGCGGCATCTTGAGATCCGTCAGGATGAACGTCGGAAAGATGTACGTGTCGCGGTCGGCATATTTTCCCTGGCCTTTGAGATAGGCGATCGCTTCGGCGCCATCATTGACCGTTTGGATGGTATCCTCGACGCCCATCTCCCGGAACGCCATCTTGATCAGTAACTGGTCATTGGAATCGTCGTCGACACTTAAGACGACCGCTTTACGCATTTTCATTGAATCCTTGCCCACTAGGACAAAACGAAAATGCATTTTGCACAATGGGGTCTTCAGGCGGTGTTACCTAGGGTAAAGACCCCAGTTCGCAGTCGCGATCGATGAGACAACATGTGCAGGCGATTTGAATCAAGCCGCAGAGAATGAACCAATTACAGGACAAAAACGTTTGGCTTAGCGGTGAAGTCTGCGAGTTCCGTGGTATCTATTTTTCAGAAGTTTGCGGGCACAAAACTGTCAAAGAGCTTCGCATTGACGACATTTTCCCGCGCTGTCCCACGTGTCATCAGACTGTCCGCTGGATGCGTTTTGCGGGGATGAATTCATTCCTGAAATACTGAGACGGTGTTTTCCCAGCGTCGGGATCATTTCACGAAAAGGATAAAATTCCTGCTTTCCCTTTTTTCGACGGCGAAGCTCATCGGCTAAGCCGGTCATGCCGGGACATCTATTCCAGCGTGACGTCCACCGGTTGACCGGGACGGAGTTGAGAAGCGTCGGCGGGTGAAAAGGCCGCTTCGACCATGAAGATCATCTTGGCGCGGTTCTCCCGGTTATACATCACCGGCGGTGTGAATTCGGCCCGCGTAGAAATGAAATTGATGCCGGCTGAATAGGCACGGGCGGCGCCGTCGAAATGGACAGTGACCGTTTGCCCGGTCCTGATCTGCGGCAGGGTGGCCTGGGGGATGAAGAACCGGACCTTGATATTGGCGGGCGGCAGGAGGGTGACGACCGGGCTGCCGGCGGCGACCCATTCGCCCTGGCGATAGAGGGTATCCTGGACGAACGCGTTGGTCGGGGCGAATTGTTGTTTCTGGTCGAAAGACCATTTTGCTTTTTCAAGGGCGGCTTGCAGTGAATCGGCCTGCGCGGCGTCGGCATCGCGTTGGGCTTTCGCGCGGTCGAGTTCTTCGGCCGAGATCACTTCGAAATCATTGGTCCGCAATTCAGCGCGACGTTTGAGCGTGGCCTCCGACAACGCGAGCGCCGCCCGGGATTGTTCAAGGTTCTTTTTGGCGGCATCGAGCGCGGCCGCTTCGGAACTGCGTTCGAGATCGAACAGAAGCTGTCCCGCCTGGACCTGATCGCCGCGGGTGACAGCGAGGTTGGTGAGCGAACCGCCCAGCGGCGAAGCGATATAAACGTATTCGCCTTCGATGTATCCCTGGAAGGCGTGGGGCGACGTGCGGGAACAGCCGGCGAGAACGGTCAACGCCGGCAGCAGCACGAAAAGAACCAGCGACGTGCGCACCCGTTTCACCGGCGACAGCCTGTTCGATTTTTGGCCCATTTCCTGATGATTTTCGATTTCTGCCAAAAGAAAACCAAAATTTCAGTTGACATGTCAAACACTTGTTTGAATTATCTGTTTGAAACATGAAAGAAAAGATCGTGGCATCGGGTGATGGGTCGGAGGAGACGCGGCGCCAGTTATTGGAGGCGGCCGGGGCGGTCTTTGCGGAAATGGGTTTTCGGGATGCCACGGTCCGCGAGATCTGCAAGCGGGCGGGCGCGAATGTGGCGGCGGTGAACTATCATTTTGGCGACAAGGAAACGCTTTACCTGGAGGTGTTGCGGTACACGCATGCCAAGGCGCTGGAAAAATACCCGCCGCTACTCGACGTGCCGCCCGATGCGGCCCCGGAGAAAAAATTGCGGGCGTTTGTCTGTTCGCTGTTATTGCGCATCTTTGACAAAGGCCCGACCGCATGGCATGGGAAGCTCATGTCGCGGGAGATGATCGAGCCGACGGGAGCGCTGGATTCGGTGGTGGAGGAACGGATCCGGCCGATGGCAGCCCATTTAGCCCAGATCGTGGCCGAGATCCTGGATTGTCCGGCCAACGATGATCGTGTCCGGCTGTGCGCGTCCAGCGTGGTGAGCCAATGTGTGTTCTATCATCATTGCCGTCCCGTGGTGTCGCGATTGTTCCCGACCCAGGTGCCGCAAGACAAGGAAAGCATCGATCACCTCGCCGACCATATCACGAAGTTTTCACTGGCAGCGT
>Ga0070690_100002136_pt1 | contig 10563 bp, 9 predicted proteins | sample KBSS33HmetaG_FD_64671 | JGI IMG/M metagenome (GOLD analysis project Ga0070690, IMG submission 64671) | Switchgrass rhizosphere microbial communities from Kellogg Biological Station, Michigan, USA - KBS S3-3H metaG | ecosystem: Host-associated > Plants > Roots > Rhizosphere ...
ATCGGCAAGGCGGGCTCCATGTCGTGTTTCCATCCTCCGTTGCACCACCACTGGGACAAATGACCGGCGATTAAAGGGTGTAAGTCTAATGGCGAGGGCCATCCCTGTCAATTGCGTCCGGCGAGGCCAACGCGGTGATTTCTAGCGCCCGCAGTCCTGCGTCAACTCGTCTGTCGCCGCTTGAATCTCGCGCTGCTCTTTCGCGCTCAAGGCGACGGCGCGTGCCGTCTCCAGCGCGTTGCGGGCGCGCCCACAATCCTTCTTACCATGATAGGCGCGGCTCAGCAGCAGGTTGGCTGTGTAATCGTTCGGCACGAGGTCAAGAAGCTGCTGGAGATAGCTGATCGCCTCGTCGTAACGCTTCTCTTCGATAAGCAAAGTGGCAACCTGTTCGAGCGGCTCGCGGTGACCGGGATAGGCAGCCACCAGTTGTTGGAGCGCGACGATGGCTTTTGCAGGGTCGCGCTCGCGGTAGAGATTGGCGAGCATGGTATAGGGCTGCGGGTTGAGCGAGTTGAGGCCGATGGCTTCACGGTATAACTGCTCGGCGCCGTCCGCGTCGCCTTGATTCATACGAGTCAGCGCCAGCGCGCAGGTCATCTGCGAGCGGTACATCGAAGGCTCCTGCGACCAGCCCGACTTCCTGATCTCTTCGTCAGACAGGGCCAGGCCGCGACGGACGAGCGCCTCGGCCTCGCGCGCTTTATCGCGGGAGCGGTCAAGCAAGGCAAGCGAGTAATAGGCCGGCCAGTAAGCCGGCTCGATCTCCAGACAGCGCTTGTAGAGTTCTTCCGACCTGCCGGGGTTGATCGTCGCGTAGGCTTTGGCGAGGCTCGAAACGGAGCGGATCGAATTCGGCACCTCTCGGTAATTGGTCTGCCAGAGGGTGAGGTCGTCTTTCCAGACGCGATTGCGCAGCACGGTCGTCACTCCGAGCGCCAGCAGCGCCACCGCCATCGCGGCATACGCCACTTGCTTTGCACGGCTGCTGCGCGCCGCGACTTGCTCGACAACCAGCCCGACAAACAGCCCGAAGCTCATCATAGAGAGGTAGAGATAATGGTCAGCCAGCAGCTCGTGGTGCGGAATGATCTGGCTGACGGGCAGCAACAAAACAAAATAAGAGAAGATGGCAAAAGCCATCAGCCGGTGGCGGTTGAGCGCCACGAAGCCACCGGCGAGCGTCGCCGCGACCACAAGGAACGACACGATAACGCGCCAGTCGAGCGCGGTCGTCGTAATCTCGAATGCGCCCTTGTACTGGACCATCGGCGTCGGCCAGATGAGCTGCTTCAGATTCCATGCCTGGATGCGGAAGATCAACAGCAGGTTGGTGTAGAAACTGCCGCCCCAGTACTTGAAGCCATCGCGCGCCAGCACTGAGCCGCCTTTGACAAACGTCATGTAATAGCCATAGGCCAGCACCGCAGCCCCAAGCGCCAGGTAGAGCCAGCGGTCGCGGCGAAACGCCGTGCGCACGGCACCCCACAATCGCCGCAGCCAGGCGCCCGATTGCTCGCCCCAGGCGGCGCAGAAATTCCAGACAAAGATAAAGGCCGGCAAGCTGGCGGCCATCTCTTTCGCCATCAGGCTCAAAGCCCAGCAGCCCAGAAACAGCCCGAAGTCGCGCCACTTGCCGCGCTCTCTATAGTTCAAATAACAATAGAAGCTGAGGAGATAAAATAGGCTAAAAAGAATGTCGCGGCGGCCAGAGATGTAGGTCACCGCGTCTGTCTGAATGGGGTGGATGGCGAAGACCATCGCCGCGACGAAAGCCACCGGCAGGCTGCCCGCCACCCGGCGCAACAACACGAATACCAGCAGCGTGTTCGCCAGATGAATGACAATGTTCATCAGATGAAAGCCGGCGGCGTTCTCGCCCCATAGCGCGAAATCAACGGCGTGCGTGATGTCGCGCAGCGGTCGGTAAGACGCCGTCAACAGACGTGGCAGGTTGGCCAGACTGCGCAGCAGCGCGTTTTCGAGGATCAGCGATTTGTCGTCGAAGACAAAACCGTTTCCCAGACTATTCAGGAAGCAGGCAAAGACGACGGTTGCCAGCACGCCGGCGGCAATATAAAGTTGTCGCCGTTTGCGGCGCGCGGCGGCCTGTTCATCGGCGCGCGTGGTCGCCGCAGGCTTTCGCTTGTTGCTTCGGGCAACTGTGACCGTGGCTTTCATGACGTAGGAATCCGCGCAGTTGCGCATAGCTCAAGCGCGGTAAGGGAACTCCATTAACTGTTTCAAACAGGTTATTCGCGTCGAGAGCGTTTGCTGTTCGTGTTTGTAATCCGGTTCATTTTAACGGTATCCTAGCTGGTGCGCAATGTTGGCGCGACCTGTGCGCCAACCGCGGTTCGTCGCATGAGTTCAAAGTCAAAAGACATCACGGTCATCATCCCACTGCTCAACGAGCGACCGGCCCTCGATGAGTTATATCGTCGGCTGACGGCGGTGCTAAGGGAAGTCGCCCGCCGTTACGAAATTCTTTTCATTGACGACGGCAGCACGGACGGTTCGAGTGAAAAGCTCAAGGCGTTGCGCGCTGCGGATCCGTCTATTCGCTACGTCCGCTTTCGCCGCAACTTTGGCAAATCGGCGGCGCTCGCCGCCGGCTTTCGCGCCGCGCGTTTTGAAATCATCGTCACCATAGACGCGGATTTGCAAGAGCAGCCCGAGCAGTTGCCGCTGTTGCTTGAGAAACTCGACGAAGGCTATGACCTGGTCTCCGGGTGGCGCTATCGGCGCCAAGACCGTTTAGGCAAACGCGTGGCGTCGCTGGTCTACAACCGCGTCACGTCGTTCCTCACCGGCGTCCGCCTGCACGACAGCAATTGCGGGTTCAAGGTCTATCGCCGCGCCGTGCTCGACGAGATCAACGTCTATGGCGAGCAGCATCGGTATATCCCCGTGCTTGCGAGCTACCGCGGCTTTCGCCTCGGCGAAGTGCAGATCGATCATGGGCCGCGCGTCCATGGCCGCTCGCGCTATGGAATGGAGCGCTTCTTCGGCGGTTTCTTCAGCCTGCTGACGGTCATCCTGATGACGCGCTACACCAACAAGCCGCTGCATTTTTTCGGCCTTCTCGGCGTACTGCTTGGCGGCCTTGGCGCAGTCATTAATGGTTACCTGATCGTGCTGCGGGTCTTCTTCAACCAGTGGCTGAGCAACCGCCCGCTGCTGTTCATCGGCACCCTGTTCGTCATCGTCGGCGTGCAGTTGGTCTTGTTCGGACTGCTCGCCGAAATGATCACTTATTCCTACCGGCGCGAGAGCGATTATTCAATCGTTGAAACCAGCGAGAGCAACGACGAGCTGACCATCGAACCGCCACCGGCAAGCGCCGGAGAGGCCCGCAGGGGAATCCGCGGATGAGGCTTTCGATCATCGGCCCGGCCTACCCGCTGCGCGGCGGCATCGCCCACCACGTCTACTGGCTGCAACAGGAGATGGTCGGGCGCGGCCATACGGTGCAGGTCGTTTCGTTTCGCAAATTGTATCCTTCACTACTCTTCCCCGGCACCACCCAGCGCGACGCCAGCGACTTGAAGCTCGACGCCGGAGCCGAGGCGATTCTGTCGCCGCTCAACCCCTTGAGCTGGGCGCGGGCAGCGCGGGCCGTCGAGCGCTTTGCCCCCGATCTGGTGGTCTTGCAATGGTGGCAGCCGTTTTTTGCGCCGCTGCTCGGCACGCTGGCGCGGCGGCTGCGGCGCCAGAGTCTGCGCGTCGTCATCGAATGTCACAACGTCTTGCCGCACGAAGGCAGCCCGGCGGATCGCTGGCTGACGCGCTACGGCTTTGCCGCCGCTGACCAGTTCATCGTCCATGCGCGCAGCGACGAAGAACGATTGCGGCAGCTTGCGCCCGACCGCCCCATCAGCCTGTCGCCGCTGCCGATGCTTCAGGAGTTCGAATCCTCAACCCACGGCAAACGCGATGGGCGACGGCTGCTCTTCTTCGGCAAAGTCCGGCGCTACAAAGGTCTCGAAGTCCTATTGGAAGCCATGCCGAAGGTGCTGGCGCGCATCGATTGTGAGCTGCTGGTCGTCGGCGAATTCTACGAGGATGTCGAGACCTATCAGCGCCTGCTGCGCAAGCACGGCATCGAAGGCAAGGTAACGGTGGTCAATCGCTACGTGACGAATGAAGAAGTCGCCGACTACTTCGCGCAGGCCGACGTGCTGGTATTGCCCTACACCAGCGCCTCGCAGAGCGGCGTAGCGCAAATCGCTCTCGCCAACGACCTGCCGATCATCGCCTCGCGCGCCGGCGGCCTCTGCGACAGCCTCACAGACGGCGTTGACGGCTTATCGTTCCGCCCCGGCGACTCCGATGATCTGGCGGAAAAGATCGTCAGTTACTTTACTAATCATTATGGGCCGATTTTCGCGGCCAACCTCAAGCAGCGGCGGCTAGCCGGCACAGCTTGCCGGATCGCTGAGATCATCGAAGGCGCCGCCCGCGCCGCCCGTGACGAGCGCCGGGTGAGCGCCCACGTTGACAAAGGCGCGGATGAGCTCGGTTAGACCAGACGATGTCCACGGATCGTGAACAAGAGCTATCGGTGTCGGTCATCGTTCCCTGCTACAACTCCGAGCGCACGATCCGCCGCTGCCTCGACGCGCTGCTTGCGCAACGCACGGCGGTTGCGTTCGACATCACCGTCGTTGACAGCTCGACGGATGCAACTCCAGAGATCGTCGCCCGCGAATACCCGACGGCGCGATTGATTCACAGCCCGCAACGGCTGTTTGCCGGAGCGGCGCGCAATGTCGGGGTCAAGGCGACACACGCACCGCTCTGCCTGATGATCGATTCGGACTGCATCGCCGCGCCTGACCTGATTGAGAGGATCGTCGAGCGCCACCTGAGCGATAGCTATGCGGCGGTCGGCGGCGCGTTGCGCAATGGCACACCGGGGAGTCTGAGCGGCTTGATCGGCTACCTGATCGAGTTCAAAGAGTTCATGCCAACGACGCCGCTGCGCCTTGAGAAGGGCATGCCGACAGCCAACCTCACTTATCGCCGCGAGGCCTTGCTGCGCTATGGTGGGTTTGATGACGACCTGTGGATGGCTGAAGACATTCTGCTCAACTGGAAGATGCACCGCGCCGGCGAGCGATTGCTCTTTGATCCCGCCATCGAAGTGACGCATTTAAACCGCACAGGCTGGCGGCAGGTCTTGTTTTATCAGATCGGCCTGGGCCGGATGTCTGCGGAAGCACGGCGGCGCGGCGAGTTGCCTGGCGGCTTTCTGTTGCGCCGTCGCTGGCTGATTCCCTTGTTGCCGTTCGCCAGAACCCTGAGAGCTGTGCAATGGTTTGCGGCTCATGATAAAAAGCTGCTGTTCACCTTCTTGTTGATCTGGCCGCTCTATTGGCTGGCCGCTGTATTCTGGGCTTATGGTTTTTTGCGCGGCGCTTATGAGGATGAAGGGCGATCCTAACTATCGGAGTAACCCTCAAGCGCGATGGCCGGAGTGAATGGTGTTGCAGCGGCTTAAAATATTAGAGCGCTGCTTAATATTTCAAACATGGGAGTGTGTTGAAGTTTATAAAATTCCGCGTGAAATTGGTGAGCGAATGGTATACAATGCGAACCGCCACGCGCGCACACCTTCCCCGCGCTGCCAGTGTCGCTGTGGCAACCAGGCCTTTACGAGTAGAAGAACCGGGCGCGCGTCGGTCCGCTCAGGCGCGCAGTCTAGTCCACAGCCACAGCGCCACGGCCAGCATCAAGGCGCTAGAGCCGAAGTCAAGACCCGATTGACCGGTCTTGCCGGTCGGAGAAGTTCCAGGATCTACGGCACTACCGGTCGGCGAATCTGTGGCGCGCTGAAGGCCTATGCAATTCGGTGTTTCGCCGGGGTCACAGCTGCACCCGGGACAGCCGCACGTGCAGTATTCGCCACCGCCGGTATTAGTATGCCCAGCGAAAACTAGCACTTGAAATGGAAGCGGATTGGCCGGGTTGTGAATAGATGAAGTGAGCAAGGGGAAAGCAGCCAGAATGAACGAGCAGGCAAGTATCCTCTTTAACATGTCTTCCTCCTTTTCTGGTAACAGTGCCGGAAAGATAGATATTTCTGCGCAGTCTTCTTATCTTAAGCGCTCAATTTGTACCTTATTAGCCCGCAATTACTACAAATATGAAGGGTTTGAAACATTAGGCAGGCAACTTGTCGCTATCGCCCGTCATGCTTACTTTTCAAGGCAAATGGAGACGGTTGAGCAGGCCAGCCAATGGATGCTCGCATTACCATTATCATCAGAACTGAAACTGGTTGCCCAATACTACCAAGCAATTTGCGCCTGGAAACAGGGTAAAGCGGGCGCAGTAAATCAAATCTTCAGCTTCGCTTTAGACAAAGCCTCTCCAGGCTATCAAGGCCAAGGATTACTTACCGTTGGCGCAACCTATTTTGGGCAGGGCAAGTTTGAGATGGCATTGCCCTACTACCTTAATGCAGCGCAGGCCTCCCGTGAACACGATCTGTTAGTTTTTGCCGCGTCGCAGAAGATGATTGCGGTTGTGCGTAGCATCTATGGAGACCATCATCAGGCGCTTGCGGAATTGGAACGGCTCTTTCCAACGGTTCGAGTTATTGCGACACATTATCCCAGTGTTTACTACGAATTTCTCAATAGCTATGCCGTTGAACTCGGCGAAGTGGGCCGCATTATTGAAGCCCAACAGGTCTGCAATGTAGTACTCCGGTCACCCTTTGTCGAAAGTAATCCGCAATTTGCGCAGACCCGTGACGAACTTGCCGCCAAGCGCACGGCGGCAACGCCTTCGGTCGTCGCCGTGGCGGCTCTGCCTGAAGTCATCCCTTCTCCTCAGGCTGAAGCCGAGCCGCAGCCGGCCCATAACCGCTCCACAATCGCTCTCAAGCTCGAAAGGCTTTGCTCGCCGACCCGCGCGCTTACACGGAAGAAAACGAGGTCGATAGCCACCGGCATTCGTGTCCGCACGATCCTCGACCAGCTTGCGTATTCGATCTCTCCGCGCAGCCCGCCCGCCTTGCTCTGACCCTTCTTCAAAGTTCAAAGATCAAGAACTGCGACGTGAGCCGCCCTTGGCGGTGATGGCTCACCTTGCTCAACAACGCGCACTGGCGTGATAGGAGTGGTGTGCCTAAAACACGCTGCTGTGCGAAAGGAGCGGCATGAGTATAGCAAAGAATACACAGGCCAGGAAAAAAGTTGTGGCCCAAAATGCCAAATTGACTCCTAGAGGGAAAAAGGCCGAAAAGACCAGACCGCGCCTCCAGGCTGAATTCGATGAGAAGTATCCTAATATGGGCGCCGTCCACGAAAGCGAGATACGCCAGCTCATTTTCACGGTTCCGCTGGCGCATCTGCCCGCGTACGGGGCGCGCTTTCAAGCCGCCGTCCAGGCGCTGGAAGCCGCTCGCCAGCAGCCTTCCCCCAAAACCAAACAGGCCGTCATTCGGTTGATTGCTGATCTTGAAAAAGAGAGCAGTAATCGGCGCTACCGGCAGGTCTTGCGAGCGATGGCCGCGGCGGGGCAGAGCGAAAGCGGCTTGAACCGGGCGTACTGGACGGCGCTGCGGGTTATGGAAATGACCTTCGAGTGGAGCTTTGAGTATATGTTTGCCTTCGGCCTCTACGAACAACGACTCAAATCATCGAGACAGGCCGAGCAGATCACACAGCCGCGAAGCGAGCCGCGCCGCCGCAGGGCATGAAGTCATGAAGAGCCATTGCCGGCAAACGCGAGTTAAGCGCTTTGCACGGAGGCAAAAGACAGAGCGATGTGGGGACGCGGTGAACGGGAATCGCGGCAATTGATGGTGAGATGAAGCCTTTTCCCTGCGTCTCCGCGTCGCGGTCTTGAAGCATATGGCTCGCTTCAATCCAGAAGGCGCGTGGTGTGATCGGTCACGCTGGGCGGTTCAAGAATCTCCCCCGTGTCAACGGCGCGGGCAATAAACCCCTCAACGGTACTGTTCGGCGGCGTCAGCGATTCTCCTCGCGGCGTTGCAAAGCGAGGTTGGCCGAGCTGGCCTGCCGGGTTCGCTGCGAACGGGGACTCGCCAAAGATGTAGGCATAGAACAGCCAGAAGAGGCCAACCAAAAAGACGGTTAGTGGCACGAATAGTGGCACCGGTGAATCAGCCTGAAATGATATCCCCAGGCAGATCGGCAGCAGGATCAGGCTCAAAAAGATGAGCCTGGCGGCGTGGCGCATTCCCGGTCGCGCACACGCTCGCCTTTCCATAGCGTCCGGCGCAGTCCGATCCGCCAGCGCGCCCTCATTGGCGACGATTTCGGCAACGACATTCATCGGCAAACCGCAACGCGAGCAGAAACGGATCTCGCGCGCTAACTGCTGTCCGCATCTTGGGCAATACATCACATCCTCCCAATTCGCCAGGATTAGTTTTTTTCGCTGTCGAAGGTTACGACATGGCCCATGACAAAGTTTCTCTATCCAAAGCCGCGGCGCACTTTCATTGTTCGCTTTCATCGTTCACTTGAACAATCGCCGGCTTGCGGATTATGCTGGGAAGTGTCGTGAGCGTGAGGGCCTGCTGACGTTTTTATAGCAGTGGCCAGAGACGCATCTCTGTTGGAGAATTAAAACCTATGAAACCGATCTATTGTCTATATGCGGCGACCTTCGCATCGAGGCGCCGCATGCATATCAACTGAGCCGGTCGAGTCGGATCCCAGGTTGGGATCGCAACAGACCAGCACCTTGACAGGCTCAGCAGCAACTCGCCGTAAAGGCTATCGCCTACGCTGACGAGGCGGCTTGCTTGCCTGGGCCAGAAAGCGAGTCACTCGTCCACATGAAAAGACCTGCCTGTTTCCGTTTTCGTTCCCTTCTCTCTCTTATCCTCGCCGCCATGTTTTCAGGATCGCTACCGCTAGCCTATGCGGCGGTTCCGCGTGAACGAAAATTTGCCTTCGAATACACGGCAACCGTCAAAGAGATTCCGATAGGCGCTCACCAAGTTGACCTCTGGATACCTGTGCCACACGATAATCCGTTCCAGGCCATCAGCGATTTGCAGGTAGATTCGCCCTATCCCTACGAGATAGACAAGGCGCGATACGGCAACCGAGTTCTGCACATCCGGCTGAACAACCCGCAGCAATCGAGCTTTAAGCTGACTATGCGCTTCAACGCACTGCGCAAGGAGCATATTCAGGCGCGCCTGCAATCGGCTCACGCCGCAAACCTCAAAGCGCCGCGCGATCCGAACATGGCGCGCTGGCTGCAACCCGACCGCCTGGTGCCGATTGATGGAAAGATCAAACAGTGGGCGCTTGAAGTCGTCAACGCGGCGGGCGCCAGGACCGACCTGGAGAAAGCCAGGGCCATTTACAATCACATCGTCGCCACCGTGAAGTACGATAAGAGCGGCCAGGGCTGGGGGCGCGGTGACATTTATTATGCCTGCGACGCAAGGCGTGGCAACTGCACGGACTTTCACGCGATTTTTATCGGCTATTGCCGGGCGCTCGGCATTCCGGCGCGCTTTGCCATCGGCTTTCCGCTGCCGGCAGACCGCGGCGCCGGCCAGGTCAGCGGGTATCATTGCTGGGCAGAGTTTTACGCCAGGGGCATCGGCTGGGTGCCGATTGACGCATCGGAAGCGGCAAAGAATCCCGCCAAGCGTGAATATTTCTTCGGCGCGCACGACGAGAACCGCGTCGAGTTCACTATTGGTCGTGACCTGATTCTCGATCCGCGCCAGAAAGGTGAGCCACTCAATTACTTCATCTATCCCTATGCCGAGGTGGACGGCAAGCCATTCACGGCGGTTGACAAGGTGTTTACTTATCGTGACACATCAGCCGCCACGGCCCGACTGGGCCATTAGCGACAAGTTGCCGAGGGGCCGGCGAGCATGTTGCGCCGGCCCTTCTCATCCGGCAAAAGCCCCTGCGACCTGATCGGTTTCGCGATCCGGCTGCCGCCTTCTCGTCAAGACCACCGCCCTCCGAAAAATGAAAACTCTTGACCCCGGCAAGGTGTGGCTTACCATGGGGAAAGACGCTTGAAGGCCGAGGAGATAACGTGCCACACAAAATCCTTGTGGTCGAAGATACGTTTGACATCCGCGAGCTGGTCAAGACGATGCTAGCGCTCGAAGGCTATACGGTTTACGAAGCCGCGGATGGCAAAGAAGGCTTGGCACAGGCACAGGGAAAGCATCCCGACATGATTCTCACAGACATTCGCATGCCAGGGATGAATGGCATCGAGATGGTCGCCCAGCTCAGACAAGATCACTCGTTTGCGAAGACCCCGATCCTCGTCCTGAGCGCTTTCGGCGACGAGATCACTCAGGCGATCAACGCCGGCGCCAATGGGGCGCTGCTCAAACCGGTCATGGTGGAAAGCGTCATCCGCGCCGTCAGACGCATGCTCGTCTGAAGCGCTAACAAAAAGCCGCGCCTGCGAGTCGTCGCACAGCGCGGCTGATGATTGAAAGGTGTTGAATTTACCAGTGGGGATGGAGAGACTCGAACTCTCACGGGTTGCCCCATACGCCCCTCAAACGTACGTGTCTACCAGTTCCACCAC
>Ga0070690_100002140_pt1 | contig 10545 bp, 6 predicted proteins | sample KBSS33HmetaG_FD_64671 | JGI IMG/M metagenome (GOLD analysis project Ga0070690, IMG submission 64671) | Switchgrass rhizosphere microbial communities from Kellogg Biological Station, Michigan, USA - KBS S3-3H metaG | ecosystem: Host-associated > Plants > Roots > Rhizosphere ...
TACCTGGAATGGCAAGGATGGCTATGGCCGCACGATCTATGGCAAACAGGTGATGACTGCTCGGGTCGGCTATACCTACGATGCCGTGTACATGGAGTCAGAGCAGTTCGATCAAAGCTTCGCGAGTTTGTCGGGCGTCCCCATTACCGGCAGTCGGGCCCGCCAGGAGATCACTCTCTGGCAGGAGATGCGTTGGCGAGTCGGAAGTTTTGATGCGCGCGGTCTGGGCCTGGGCGGATGGACGTTGGACGTGCATCACCTTTACGACCCGGGAAGCACGACGCTCTATCTCGGCAACGGAGACAAGCGCAGCAATCAAATTCCCAGCCGCATGACTGCTTCATTATTTGCCGGCACTGGCATCCGGGGTTTCAACGGAGATGGTTTGTCTTCATTTCAGACCCAGTTGCAATTTCCCGAAGCCGTGGCCGTCCCGCCCGATAATCCAGCAGGTCTCTATGTTGCCGACTCGTCGCCGCAAACGGGCCAGAGTCGCATTCGTACTTTCGGAGGCGCAACCGCGACCGCAGTCGGCGGAGGAAATTGCGGCAGTCCGGACTGCGGTGACGGTGGTCCGGCAACTCAGGCGCAATTGAGCGCTGCGCTGGATGTTTATGCCGGCAGCAGCGCAACCGATCTTCCCATTCTTTACATAGCCACCGGTGAGCGCATTAGGCGCGTTGACTCAGTTGGCATCATTACGACCGTCGCCGGCACCGGCGTTGCCGGGTACAGCGGCGACTTTGGGCCGGCCATCCTGGCACAGCTTAGAAGTGCTCACGGAGTTAGGTTATCTCCGGACGGCAGTTTCTATATTGCCGATACCGGCAACCACTGCATTCGCCGAGTCTCACCGCGCGGCATCATTACCACCATCGCCGGCAACGGCGCGGCCGGCTTCAGTGGCGATGGCGGTCCGGCACGCCAGGCCCAGCTAAACAATCCGATTCGACTGGCAATTGGTCCGGACGAAAGCATCTATTTCACTGACACGGGAAACCATCGCATTCGACGCATTGGCCCTGACGGCATCATAAACACCGTCGCGGGCACGGGTGTGGCCGGCTTCAGTGGTGATGGCGGACCCGCTACTCAGGCGCAACTCTCGAGCCCGGCCGGCATTGATATCGCCCGAGATGGAACTCTCTATATTAGCGACACCGGCAATAACCGCGTCCGCAGTGTGAGTACCGAATCAATCATTACGACGGTGGCCGGCAATGCGGCGACCGATACCAAAGCCGGCGGTGCGCCTGCCACTCAAAGCCACATCGGTGGGCCGTCATCGATCGCTCTCAAGCCGGATGGTTCATTTTGGATCGCTCAGCGCGAACAGGGTTATGTGGTGCGGAGCTCCCTCTACCTTCCGGACTTTAGGGTGTCGGCTTCACTTCAGGATCTTACTTCTGAGGACGGCCGTTTCATCTACAGCTTCAATCTCAACGGCCGGCACCTGCTGACCACCGATACCTTTTCCGGCGCACAGCTGTTTAGGTTTGATTACGATGCGAACGGACTCTTGACTTCGATCACCGATCAGAACGGCAACGTCACCACGATCGAACGCGACCAGAGCGGAAATCCCACTGCGATCGTGGCTCCGTTCGGGCAGCGCACGACGCTCGCCGTCAATTCAGACGCCTTTCTGACCAGTGTCACAAATCCGGCAAGTGAGGTAACGCAACTTGGTTACGGCACAGGTGGACTGCTGACCAGCATCACCGGACCGAAGGGTAATACCTACAACATGACTTACGATGGTCAGGGACTGCTCGTCAGCGCTCAGCATCCGGGTGGTGGTGGCGAGACTCTGTCACAGTCGTTACTCAGCCGTGGCCGCCAGGTCACCATGACCAGCTCACTGGGTCGCGTAAGCAAGTACGCGGTTGAAAATCTTTTGAACCTGACCCAGCGGTTTACTACTACGTTCACGGATAACACCCAGAGCCAGAGGGATGAAGCAACGGATGGCACACGCAAATTCACTGAGCCCAGCGGGATGATTACGACCCGGCTCGAAGGCCCCACGGCCGGCTTCGGGATGATGGCGCCGGTGGCCATTAATCAGACGGTCGCAACTCCCGGAGGGCTAAACCTGACCACATCCACCAGTCGTGTAGCCAATCTTTCGAGCGGCCCAAATAACCTCCGCAGTTTGACCTCGTGGAATGATGAAACTCGCGTGAACGGTCGCGCCTATACGAGCAGTTACCAGCGCTCCACTTTCACACTGACCAATACGTCGCCGGAAAACCGCACGGTGACAACGATGACGGACGCACTTGGCCGAGTAGTTCAGTATCAAATCGCCGGGCTTAATCCGGTCAATTATGCTTACGACTCGCGCGGGCGCCGCGTGAGTAGCGTCAACGGATCACGGGTGAGTAGTTTCACTTACAACGCGGCAGGTTATCTGTCGAGTGTGGCGGATCCGCTGAACCGCACGACCAGCTTTGGTTATGACGCTGTCGGGAGAATCACCAGTCAGACGCTGCCGGGCAATCGAGTGTCGACTTTTGCCTATGACGCGAACGGCAACATGATCTCGACGACGCCCCCCGGAAAGACTGCGCATATTTTTGCTTACAACACTTTCGACCAGCCAGCCACTTATTCGATGCCGGCCGTGACTGGTGGAGGCACCAACACTTTTGGTTTTACCTACAATACCGACCGCCAGTTGACTCGGGTCACGCGTCCCGACGGCACTAGTATTGATCGCGCCTACGACAGCGCCGGCCGGCTCAGCACCCTTACCATCCCCACGGGTCAGTATAGCTTTGCCTATGGCGGGACCTCCGGCTTGTTAACGAGTGTAACGGCCCCGGGCGGAAGCGGCCTTTCTTTCACCTACGATGGATCGCTGTTAAAGAGTTTTACCTGGACGGGCACAGTGGCGGGCGACGTCGGTTTCACTCTCGACGATAATTTTCGCGTCATCTCAGAAAGTGTAAACGGCGCCAATCCCATCGGCTTTCAATATGACAATGACGGCTTGCGGACCAGTGCCGGGGGCCTGGTTCTGACGCACAACGCATCGAACGGATTGGTGACCAGCACAACACTGGGCAATGTCGCCGATCGCTTCACCTACAATAGTTTTGCTGAGGTCGCGAATTACTCGGCTGCATACAATGATACAGGGTTCTTTTCTCAGCAGTTCGCGCGTGATGACCTCGGACGGATCACGAAGAAGACCGAGGCAGTCGATGGCGTGACCACTGTCTACGATTACACGTATGACGTCGCAGGTCGTCTGTCAAAGGTAGTAGTAAACGGAGACACTAACAATCCCCGCGCCATTTACGGCTACGACATCAACGGCAATCGGACGAATGCTACATTTGGCAATCTGTCGCTGAATGGGACCTGTGATGCGCAGGATCGTCTGACCCAGTACGGCTCGACTACCTACGCTTACACACCAAACGGTGACCTGCTCAGCAAAACTGAAGGTGCTCAGGTCACCCAGTACACCTACGATGCGATGGGTAACCTCAGTCACGTGACGTTGCCGAACAGCAAGCAAATCGATTACGTCGTTGATCCTTCGAATCGGCGCATTGGCAGGAAAGTAAACGGCGTATTGGGACAGGGCTTTTTGTACGACGCGAGAGTCAGAGTGGTAGCTGAGTTGGATGGGAGCAACAGTGTGGTCAGTCGCTTCGTGTACGCGACGCATCGTACTGTGCCCGATTATATGATTAAGAGTGGCGTTGCTTACCGCCTCATTACCGATCAACTGGGCAGCGTGCGAGTCGTGATTAACACCGCGAGCGGCGGCGTCGCGCAACGCATGGACTATGACGAATTCGGTAACGTGATACAGGACACCAATCCCGGATTCCAACCTTTTGGGTTCGGTGCCGGGCTTTATGATCCGGATACCGGCCTGGTGCGCTTCGGCGCCAGAGACTACGACGCTGGGCCAGGTCGATGGTTGACCAGGGACCCGGTTGGATTCGACAGTGGCGAGACCAATCTGTATGCGTATGTGCTGAATGATCCGATTGATAACACCGATCGCTCGGGGTTGGGCATCGGCGCGAACGTACAACCAGGGTGGGCTAACTGGTGGCTGTATGAATCAGTAGTCCCCGGTCCTTACGGCGCGCCGGTATCCGAGTGGCGCCGGCGTGGTCCGACGTATGGTGACCCCATGAAATACACGGAAGCTGAGGGAGGCCTCGCCATGTGGACAGAGAGAGCCGCAGTGGGCACGGCGTTTTTCGCCAGTGGTACCGCGTATACTGCCATGGCCTATGAATGGGCGGTCGCCGGCGCGGCTGAAGCGACCGCAGCGTCAGAGGCGGCGGCGGCAGAAGCGGCACTTGCGGAAGCGGCAGCGGCGGAACGGGCCGCGCAAGCAACACGTCTGGCGAGATGGCCTGAAATGGCGAATATGAGACCATACAACGCGCCGACCAATTATCCGATCAGATACATTCCCTATGGCCGTTGATGTGCAGAGGTCTCCTGGTGATTGGTGAGCGTCGAACCTGAAGGTCGCTCTGGATTCCAGGGCGCGTGCACGCAAAGTTCATCGCAGGCTTCGACCGATTTGAGCGGCGCGTATTCATCCATCGAACGAAACTAATCCTCGGGGCCGTTTTTTGTTCAAATCACGATCAATTCGCACCCGGCTAAGACGAATGTGCGATGGAATCGGCCGGGTCGCAACCGTGCCCAACACCAGTGGCCCGGTATTCATTAATCACAGCGGCAACGTTGGATACGGTTCCGGTAGCGGTGCGGCGTCTGACAACACCGGGGTTTGGACTCAACTCTACCCGTGTCCCTGGTTTGGGCCGCATCGGATTTCGTTGGTAGCTCGACTGACACTAAAAATATTCCGGCGAGGTCTACATGGGTGAGAGTTACTCCAATCTATAGTTCGGCGCTTCCTTGGTGATCACCACGTCGTGCACGTGCGATTCGCGGAGGCCCGCTGCGGTCACGCGCAGGAATCTGGTCTTCTCCTGGAACTCTTTGACGTTGTGACAGCCGGTATAGCCCATTCCTGATCGCAAGCCGCCGACGAGTTGCGTCACCATCTCAGCCAGCGTGCCGCGATAAGGCACGCGGCCTTCGATGCCTTCGGGCACCAGCTTGGACTCAACCTCGGTTTGTTCCTGGGCGTAACGATCGCGTGAGCCTTCGCGCATCGCGCCGATCGAACCCATGCCGCGATACATCTTGAAACTGCGACCTTGATAAAGGATGACTTCGCCGGGCGCTTCTTCAGTGCCGGCGAAGAGCGATCCAATCATGACGACATCGGCGCCGGCTGCGATGGCCTTCGCCATATCTCCTGAAAATTTCACGCCGCCATCAGAGATGATGGGCACGCCCGAGCCGCGAGCCGCAGCGACGCATGATTGAATCGCGGAGATTTGCGGGACGCCGGCGCCGGTGACCACGCGCGTCGTGCAAATCGATCCCGGTCCAATGCCGACTTTCACCGCGTCGACCCCGGCATCGATCAATTCACGCGTGCCGTCGCCCGTGCCGACGTTGCCGGCGATCAATTGCGTGTCGGGATAACGACTTTTGATTTCCCTCACTGCTTCAATCACCCGCACCGAATGTCCGTGTGCGGTGTCGATCACCAGGCAGTCGACGCGCGCCTTGACCAGTTCGTCCGCGCGTTCTTTGAAATCGCCGGTCGCGCCGATCGCCGCTGCGACTCGCAAGCGTCCGAGGTCGTCTTTGGCGGCGGTGGGATATTTAATCGCCTTCTGAATGTCTTTGACCGTGATCAGCCCTTTCAAATGCTTATCGTCATCGATTACCAAAAGTTTTTCGATGCGATGCTCCTGTAAGACTGCCTTCGCCTGATCCAAGGTGGTGCCAACCGGCACGGTGACCAGCGGCTGAGGCGTCATCACCTCGGACACGGGTAAATCGAACCGGGTTTCAAATCTAAGATCGCGATTGGTGATTATCCCCACCAGGTGCCCATCTTCATCGACGACCGGGACGCCGCTGATGTGATAACGCTCCATCACATTCAGCGCTTCACGCACCGGACGGTCCTGACTAATCGTCACCGGATCCACGATCATTCCTGATTCAGACCTTTTCACTTTATCGACTTCGGCGGCCTGCCTTTCGATGGTGAGGTTCTTATGAACCACGCCGATGCCGCCCTGTTGCGCAATGGCAATTGCGAGCGACGCTTCGGTTACGGTGTCCATGGCCGCCGAGCAGAGTGGAATTTGCAGACGGATTCCGCGCGTGAATTGTGTCGACGTGTCGGTCTCAGTGGGTAACACGTCAGAACGCGCCGGTACCAACAAAACGTCGTCAAAGGTGAGGCCCTCCGGAATATTTTCGATAATCATAAATGCTTCGAATGCTCCTTGATACTGTTACTCAGTTAATAAAAAAGCCCGCATTTATTTGCGGGCACTTCTCAATTTCTCGCAGGTTTGCGCACGGCTGCCGAAGTGGCAGCGTCGGTGGATCAAAACTCTACGCAATAAAGCCGTGATGTTTCTCCTTCACTATCTCAGGAATCAAATTGCTCAGCATACGTGGACTGATTGCCGAAGCAAACTGTTGCCGTAGATGCTTCCCGTTTGCGCCGCGATCCCGCTGACGCTGCTGATAGAAATGCAAGCCGGCCCATACTGCCGCCGATAACGCCGCGAGGATTATGAGCGCCAGGATCAAAGTCTTCAGATGTGAACGGCTGTTGGCGGCGCCATCGTCAGTGTAAACAAGCGAGTGGTGCATTCTTGATCCGTCATCATCAGATTCCCCGCGCTCGCGCAAGGTGCGGGAATAATCCTCCAACGCACCATGTTCATCGACCCCGACGAATTTTGCATAGGCACGAATGAAGCTGCGATTGAAAATCCCGCCCGGCAGGCGCTTGTAATCGTCAGCTTCGATTGCCTCCAGATAGCGAATCGAGATGCGCGTCTGTTCTGAAATCTCGCGCAGAGCAATCCCCCGCGCCTCGCGTGCGAGTCGCAGTTTCTCTCCGATGCTCTCTGACATTTCGACTGAGTCGATCCTAACTGGAGCGCGCTGGCCAGGCTGTTTTAGCTGAAATCACCACCAACGACCATTTCCAATAACGATTTCGCGTCCAACTTGTGCGTTGGCGCGCACTATAACGCCCGCTTGGAAATGTTGTCAAACTTTGTGGTTTCAGTATTTCACCTCTCTTGATTCTTGCGCCCCGCGGTGGTAGCTTGAGACGTAATCAGATTTGTTTTTTAACTTCTACAATCTTGAAAAAGTGAGGACTGACGGAGATGCCCCTTGAAGCACTCGGAATGGTCGAGACGAAAGGTTTTGTTGGCGCCGTCGAAGCCGCTGACGCCATGGTCAAAGCGGCTAACGTGCAACTTCTCGGTAAGGAATATATTGGCGCTGGTTACGTGACAGTTTTCGTGCGCGGAGACGTTGGCGCCGTAAAAGCAGCCACGGATGCAGGTGCAGCCGCGGCGCGACGAGTTGGTGAATTGATCAGCGTCCACGTGATTCCACGACCGCACGCGGAAGTCGAACGCGTGCTGCCGGTGGGCGGCCAAACCGGTTACAGCCCTGATGAGCAGACGCAGTTAAGCGGCGGAGCGCGCGGCCAGTTGGGCCAGGGCGAAGCCGGGCGGTCGTTGAGCGCTCGCGAAGGCTCACGCGAAAGAGCGAAGTAAGCATTGAGATCTTAGAGCTTAGTGCTTAGTTCTTAGGTGTGATTGCGCCGGCACGTCTCAGCCCTAAGTTCTAAGCTCCAAGATCCAGGAGTTCCAGTCATGTCGGCCGATAAAGATTTACTTTCGGTTCAGCAAGCCCGGGATTTGGTGGAAGCTGCTCATCGGGCGCAAGGCGAAGTCGTCCAATTCGATCAAGCGAAGATCGATCGCATCTGCGACGCGATGGCCAAAGCAGCGTTGCGTGAATCGCCGCGAGTGGCCGCGCTCGCGGTCGAAGAAACGGGCTATGGCATTGCCGAAGACAAGCAGGTAAAGAACCAATTCTCGGCTGAGATCGTTTGGAATTATTTCCGAAACCTGCGCACGGTCGGGGTTGTTTCTGAAACCAAGGATGTGGTCGAGATCGCCAGTCCCCGCGGCGTCGTAGCCGGCATCATACCTTCCACCAATCCCACTTCAACCGCAATCTTCAAGATCTTAATCGCAATCAAATCGCGCAATGCGATTGTGCTTTCGCCGCACCCGTCGGCCGCGCGTTGTATCAACGAAACAGTAAAAGCCATGCGCGAGGCAGGCGTGAAGGAAGGTTTGCCGGCGGACGCGATTGGTTGCATGACCACCGCGACCATAGAAGGCACCGAAGCTTTGATGAAGCACAAGATGACGGCCGTGATTCTGGCTACCGGCGGCATCGGTCTGGTGCGGGCCGCGTATTCGTCAGGCAAACCTGCATTCGGTGTGGGGCCAGGCAACGTGCCTGTCTTCATTGAACGAACTGCGGGCGTGCCCAAGGCCGTGCAGGACATCCTGACCGGAAAGTGCTTTGACAACGGAACTATCTGCGCCTCGGAACAGGCAGTCGTAGTTGATGCGCCAATCGAAATGGCCGTGCGTGAACAATTCAAGTTGCAGGGCGCGCACTTTCTCAGTCAAACGGAGGCAGATCAACTCGCCAAGATCGTGGCCACGCCACAGCGAAGTTTGAATCCCGGGATCGTCGGCAAATCGGTCGAGAAGATTGCGGGGATGGCCGGCATCAACGCGCCACCGGGAACGCGTTGCCTGATGGTTGACGTTGGCGGAGTCGGCCGTGATTTTCCGCTTTCGATGGAAAAGCTTTCTCCGATCCTGGCCTTTTATGTTGAAGACGGACTCGAACGCGGCGCCGCGCGCTGCAATGAGATTCTGCATTATGGCGGCATGGGCCATACGGCCGGAATTCACACAGGTTCGCGCGAAGCGGCGATTCGATACGGTGCGGAAATGCCGGCCTCGCGCATCCCAGTCAACACGCCCACAACGCATGGCGCTATTGGATTTTCGACCGGGTTGCCGCCATCGATGACGCTTGGCTGCGGATCGTGGGGCGGCAACGTAACGTCAGACAACGTCTCGCCGCTTCACCTGATGGATATCAAACGCGTGGCCTTTGAGACGCGACCGGTGGCGAGCAAACGACCGGCAGTGACCGCGCAGCCGGCTGCTATGCCACAAACACAACCAGCGGCCATGAACGCGCCGGTAACCCCGTCGCCGGTCCAGGCGGCGAAAGTCAGTCGTGAAGAAATCGCTGCCATCGTCGATCGGTTTCTCGCTAATCGTCAGCCCGAGCCGGCACCGCTACCGCCTGCTCCGAAACCTGAGCCAACACCGGTGACCGTTGGTAATGGTGGAGGCGCTGCGCCGGTGTCGACCAGGCCATCATCGGCGAACGGACATCAGGCGGCAGATTTCGTGAGCGAAGATGACGTACGTCGCGCAATTCAGAAGGGCGAAAGAATTTACGTCGGACCCAGGACCATTATTACTCCTTCCGCGCGCGATATCGGCGAACCCGCGGAGGTGTTCGTCAAAGCTTAGTGAATGGTAAATGGTGAATAGTAAATAGACGGCGGGCCACCCGCTTTCCGGTCTGCTATTCACAATTTACCATTCACGATTTACTAAATATGTTTCTCGGCAAAGTAATCGGCACAGTTTGGTCGACCAAGAAGGCCCCTGATCTGGAAGGGGTCCGTTTTCTGGTAGTCCATCCCTATGATCTCGATCACGAGCCGACGAAGAATGTGGTCGTGGTAGCGGATCGGCTCGGCGCTGGAACGGGCGAGACGGTGATGTGTGCATACGGGAAAGCCGCGCGCTCGGCAATTGGCAATCAGGAGATGTCGATCGAAGCCGCCGTGGTGGGTATCGTCGATCGAGTCGATCTTACGGAAACCAAGTCTGAGGAGTTGCGCGAAGCAGCGCGCTCATTGGCTCGCGACAACGGCAGAGGCTGAGCAAGAGGTTAGAGGTTAGAGGTTAGAGGTTAGTCTCGGAGACCGAGAGGTTGCAGCACAGGCGGACTAACCTCTAATCTCTGACCGCTAGCCTCTTTTTGTAATGGCGAACGAAGAACTCATCTATCGAATCACGCGCGCCGTATATGATCGCCTCGGCGCCTCTATGGATGAAGCTACCGTCGAACAGTTGGTCACCGATATCTATCAGACAGTCGCACCGGCGCTGGAGAAGACTGATTCGGCGCGTCCGATGTCCGCATCGTCATCGGCCCCGTCCTTTTCCACGCCAAATCAGGAGGGCTCACCCACGCGGCTCATCATTTCGGTTTTTGGCGTGGACCATCCCGGCATTGTAGCTGGTGTGGCTGAGATTCTTTCCGAGGCCCAATGCAGCATCGTTGATATCAACCAGACGGTGGTGCAGCGAAAATTTGCGATGGTGATCATTGCTAATGCGGCGCGATCACAAACGTCGATCACCGAACTAAAGGATCGTTTGCGACGCGCAGGCGAGCAGCTCGGCGTGCACATTTACGCGCAGCGCGAAGATTTATTTAATGCGATGCATAGAATCTAGAAGTGAATGGTAAATAGTAAAT
>Ga0070690_100002143_pt1 | contig 10534 bp, 5 predicted proteins | sample KBSS33HmetaG_FD_64671 | JGI IMG/M metagenome (GOLD analysis project Ga0070690, IMG submission 64671) | Switchgrass rhizosphere microbial communities from Kellogg Biological Station, Michigan, USA - KBS S3-3H metaG | ecosystem: Host-associated > Plants > Roots > Rhizosphere ...
AGCCTATACTGCAAAAACAATTACATTATCGAAATCGTTTATTGACGAGAGATTGGGAGTAGAAGTATCAAAGACCCGCGTTGAACAAATACTTACTGATTTAGACTTTGAAGTCAAATGGAACAAAGATAATTTTACAGTCTCAGTTCCTTCAATCCGTGCTCAAGATATCGCCATAGCAGAAGATGTTGTCGAGGAAGTCGCTCGAATTTATGGATATCATAATTTGCCTAGTGAACTTATGACTGGCAAAATTCCCGAGCCACTTTCTGATGCTCCATTCCCTTTTGAAATACATACCAAACGAATCGTTCAAGGATTATCAGGAGTTGAAATTTATACCATGTCATTGGTTTCGGGAAAAGAAGTTGATCCAAAAAGTGCGTTAAAAATCAGAAATCCTCTTGGAAGTGACAATGAATATATGCGTACTTCGCTTGCTCCATCATTGGTTCGGGCAGCCAAAGAAAATAATGGAGAAAAAGACCCGTTTCATTTGTTTGAAATGGCAAATGTGTATCTGCCAAAGAAGAAAGATTTGCCTGAAGAGAAAATGATGTTGGCAGGAATCTTTGCAAATACTGGTTTTCGACATGCAAAAGGAATTGTGGAAAGTTTGCTCGATCAGCTGCATATTGATTATACATTTGAGATTGAAGATGCGTCTTTTTATGTTAAGAATACTCGACTCAAAGTTCTTCATGGGAAAAAAGAAATTGGCAAATTTGGACAATTGGAAAATGGGGGATATTACTATTACCAATTTGTTGTTGAAGAACTAAGAAAGATCTATAAACAGATGCCAACTTATAATCCAATTCCAAAGTATCCTGCACAGGTTGAAGATATAACCCTTAATTTGTCTGAGCGAATTAAAGTTGGAGATGTAATGGAAACAATAGAGAAGAGCAATCAATTAGTTTCTTCAGTTGAACTCACTGATATGTATGAAAACGCATACACCTTCAGAATTAGTTACCAGGATCCAGAAAAGACGTTGACTGATAAAGAAGTTGAGGGAGTGAGGACAAAGATTTTGGCAGAATTGAAAAAGAAATTTGGAGTAAGTATTAAGTAGTTACAACCCTAATATGGCAGTTGGTGTCGGAGTCGCCTGATTTGCATCCCAGTTGGTATTTACTCCTATTGTAATCACTCGTTCGCTTTCTTTCCCATTACTATCTTTAGCGTGAGCTTTTAGGGTATGCACTCCATTTGCTAAATCAACATCTTCTTTGAATGGTCCATTATTCCAAACACGGACTCTACTTCCATCAACATCCAAACTTACTTCTGTAATATCTCCTGTTGAATCAGGTCGCACCTCAACAGTAAATTTATTGGGAAGATTACTTTGCCGATCTGTTGGATTTTTAAACTCAACGTTTACCGGGTTTGCTGTCCCACAGTAATCAGTTGGTGGATGATATTTACCATCAGTTTGTGTTGCGAGCCATGCATTGATGCCATCTTGCCAGCGGTTTACTCCATCAGTACTGACTGGATCAGGTTCTTTCAGAACATAGAATTCGCGTTCATCATAATTGCCTGCTGCAACATCGGAAGGTGTCGCTAGCTTGCCATCATTTTTACACACTTTGAGTTTAACATGAACTGGGTCTTCTTGTGGTTGAGTGCCGTCGATAAACTTTTCCTGCCTTGATGGAAATCCATCGTGAGCGGCATATCCCGAGACCGTATCAACTCCTGTTTCTTGGATTCCTCCTGGACGATCAAACCCAACATTCGATTGATTCTTCAAATATTCTGTAATAATTTTATGCCAAATTGGGGCAGCTCCAGAAACACCAGAAACCAAAGCACCCATTGGAGAATTGTCATTATTTCCAACCCAAACACCAACAACTCCCGTTGAGTTTCCTCCAACGGTCCAGTTATCCCTACGATCATTCGTCGTTCCTGTTTTAACGGCAACGGTTCTTCCCGGAATAACGAGCGAAGAATTTGGTCCAAAGGTTCCCTTTCGAGCATCATTGTCGGATAAAATATCTGCTATTAAAAATGCCTGCTCAGGAGTAACTACTTGTTCTTTTTTCTTTGGTTTATTCTCTTCTAATACTTTTCCTGTTGAATCTTCAACTCGTAAAATTGCTGTTGGGTCTACTTTTGATCCTCCATTCATGAAAATCGAATATGCATTCGTGAGTTCTGCCAGCTTTACTTCTCCACCTCCCAGAGTTACAGAAAGTCCTAACCGACTTAGATTTTCTTTCGTTGGTTCCAGTGATGTAATGCCTGCGTCAAACGCAGTTGAAAGCATGTCTTTTACTCCAACAAGTGCAAGCATTTTGACAGCAGGAACATTCAAAGAATTGGCTAACGCATAGCGAAACTGAACTGGACCTCGCCATTTGCCATCATAATCAACTGGCTTATACATGGGCTGTCCGGGACCTGCCGGGAATTCAGTTGCAACATCCATTAAAAGTGTTGAAGGGGTATATCCTTCTTTTAATCCTGTTATATACGTAAAGGGTTTGATAGAAGACCCCGGTTGGCGAAGAGATGTGGTAACATTTACCTGACCATCAATATCTGGATCAGAAAACCCGCGCGATCCGACCATTGCCAAAATTTCCCCTGTTTGAGGGTTTACGATAACTGCAGCACCATTACTAATTTTCAAGTTTTTAACTTTTGCAATTTCTTCTGCAACGATAGCTTGAGCTTTATCTTGTAAATCTAAATCAAGAGTAGTTGTAACTTTTAATCCTCCAGTTTCAATTACCTGTTCTCCATATTCTGCTTCCAATTGTCTTTGTACGTATTGCACAAAATGGGGGGCCTTAAATTCATTACTTTTATCAGCAAACTTTACATTGGGAAGTTCATCATCTGAGGCTTTCTCCTGTTCTTCAGTAATATGCCCATCTTCACGCATTCTTCGCAAAACTCCTTCTGCTCGAGCAACATATGCTTTATCTTCTCCAGTAAATGGTGAGTAGTACGAAGGCCTTTGAGGAAGACCTGCAAGTATTGCTGCTTCTGTGAGGTTCAAATCTTTTGGCGGTTTTCCAAAGTACATGTCAGATGCTGCAGCAACACCATAGGCAGTTCCACCGTATGGAGCTTCATTCAAATACATTTGCAAGATTTGGTCTTTTGTATAGGTACGCTCGATTTGAATTGCCAAAACAAATTCACGAACTTTTCGCCAGATACTTCGTTCGTCAGTCAAAATAGTGTTTTTAACAAGCTGTTGGGTGAGGGTTGATCCTCCTTGAGCACGTCCTTGGGTAAATTGGCGAGATAGTCCCCGTATTGTTCCTAAAATATCAAAGCCACCATGTTCATAGAAGTTTTTGTCTTCTGTTGAAATAGTTGCCCATTTTAAATTATCTGGGATTTGGTCTATTGTAATTTGAATTCTTCTGCCCTGGTCAAAAATGTCATATAAAGGTTTGCCATTTCGATCAAGAATCTTACTTGAAAAACCTTCTCTTCGAACGACCTTATCAGGAGATGGCAAATCATATGCCAAAAGGGGAAGGCCAACAAAAATGGCAATGATCATTAAAATCACTCCGACAAATGCAAGTTTTGCCAAACGCATGATGAGTTTACTTCGTCGAAAACTGGCAGGGACTCGAGAAGATGGCGTAATACGATTAAAGTTTGCCGGCATATTCTCCATTTTACCTTCATTTTTTTGATATGGCAAACGAGAGAGAAGCCAATGTATGAGGCTTTGGGTAAATTCAACAAAGCTAGTTTTCAATTCGTTCATTATTGTGTACAATTCTACCATGGATCAGATAGATGAAATATTAACAAGACGAGTTGCAAATGTGTTGCCTACTAAGGATGGATTGAAGAAACTTATGCAATCGAAAAAAATACGATTGTACCAGGGGTTTGATCCAACGGGTGGGCGGCTTCATTTGGGGCATTCGGTAGGAATCAGAAAACTTATGGATTTTGCAAATGCAGGACATGAAGTTATCTTTCTTTTTGGAACAGGGACCGTATTAGTAGGAGATCCATCTCAAAGGGATACCGGAAGAAAGCTCATAACACAGGAAGAGATTGACGAAAATATTAAGGATTGGAAGAATCAAGTGTCTCCTCTTGTCGATTTTTCAAAAGTAACTATTAAACAAAATGGTGACTGGTTAACAAAACTTGATTTAAAAGGAATTGTCCAAATTGCTTCAAAGATTTCTTCTGTTCAATTATTTAAACGAGAATCGTTCCAAAGAAGAATTAAAAAAGGCGATACGGTTTGGTATCACGAGACAATGTACCCTCTTTTACAAGGATATGATTCTGTCGCTATGGATGTTGATTTGGAAATTGGCGGGACAGATCAGGAGTTCAATATGCTTGTGGGTCGAGAACTTATGAGGAAAATGCTTGATAAAGAAAAGTATGTTTTAACAACTCCAATGATTGTAGGGACTGATGGTCATCAGATGAGTAAAAGCACTGGGAACTGTGTGTGGCTCAATGACACCCCGGATGACATGTTTGGTAAATTAATGGGACTTCCAGATAGTGAAATCGGGACATATTTAGAGATGACAACTAATATCCCAATGGATGAAGTAAATGACATCAAAAATGCCCTTGAAAAGAATGAATTACATCCATTAGAAGCTAAAAAATTATTGGCTGTAGCTGTCGTCTCAGAACTCCATAGTCCTGAAAAAGCAAAAGAGGCTCAGGAACATTTTGAAAAGACGTTTCAAAAGGGAGAAGCAGAGTTTAATCAGGAAGTTGTTAATGCTGGCAACTTAGTCAAAACACTTTCGACGCTTGACGGAATGAGTGGGACTCAGGTAAAAAGGTTATTGGAGCAGAAGGCTGTGGAAGTAAATGGGGAGACAGTTACCGATCCTGGGTTTGAATTGAAAGGCGGAGAGAAGGTTAAGGTAGGGAAGAGAATATTTGTTACAATTAAATAATATGGAAGCAACTCATCTCAAAGGCAAACGAAAAAAGATATTTGTTGTGATTCTTTTTGTGTCAACGTTGGCAATCTTATTCTCTTCGTTCTTGCCTCTGATTTTGTATAGTATGAAGTAATTTAATTAGGTCGTTGCCTGATTTCTTTATGGAAACTACTATTTTCCTCTAAAGCCGCATCTAAAGGTGTTAATATCTCAGGTTCACCAGTATCTTTGTCAACTTCACCAGTCCGACCTCCTATGGGATATCTTTTCTGACCTTTTTTCCCGTAGGCACTATCTTTTGCTATCACATACGCTTCATGGTCCCCTTCGCCTGGAATTCCCTCTCCTCTTGTCATAATAGTGATATTATATGTCAATCTATGGATCTTGCAACAAACATTGAAAACCTTCCTCTTGTCGGGGAAGCCTATGCTGATAAATTAACCAAATTAGGGATTGGGACAATTGATGATCTCATTCATCATATTCCTTTTCGATATAACGATTATCGAATTATTACGCCTATTAAACAACTTCAACCAAATGAAGCGTTTACTATCCATGGGACGCTAAACTCAATGACCAATATCTTTTCCAAAAATGGAAAACGGATGCAGATTGGGGAAATTGAGGATGAGAGTGGGAAGATACAGGCGATGTGGTTTAACCAGCCGTATTTACTTTCGGCAATGAAGCCACAGAAGAAATACGCTTTCTCGGGAAAGGTCAGTTTTTTTAATAAAAAGAAAGTGCTTTTTGCACCAGAACATGAACTTCTTGAAGGAGTTGATTCAACATTACACACGGGGCGACTGGTGCCAATTTACCCTGAAACAAGAGGGGTCTCTTCTAAATGGCTCCGTTCACGAATTAACTTTGTATTAAAGAATATGGATTCTGAATTAGATGAATTTTTACCAGTTGATACTATAACTGACAATCAACTATTACAATTCCGTGAAGCACTTCATACCTCGCACTTTCCTGATTCATTGGATCAAGTTGAAAATGCACGAATCCGCTTGGCTTTTGATGAGCTTTTGATTACTCATTTGAAAAGCATGATGCGAAAACGCGAATGGGAACGGCAGGAGATTTCTCATATGTTGAAATTGGAAAATAATATGATCAAACGATTCATCGAAAATTTGCCATTTGATTTGACGACTGCCCAGGAGAATTCAATCAATGAACTCTTTATAGATCTTGCGAAAAATAGTCCGATGAATCGATTGCTTGAAGGAGATGTTGGATCGGGTAAAACAGTTGTTGCAGCAGCAGGAAGTTTTGCAGCATTTGCCAATGGATACCAATCAGTCATCATGGCTCCAACTCAAATTCTTGCAGAACAGCACTTCATTACATTAAACAAACTCTTTGAACCATTTAATGCACGCATTGCATTGGTAACAGGAACAACTAAGACAGAAGTCATTGGCAAAACTGATATATTCATAGGAACTCATGCACTTATCCAAAAACAAATTAAATTTGAAAAAGTTGCATTTATTGTTATTGATGAGCAACACAGGTTTGGAGTGGAACAACGGAAACTCTTGACTGAAAAATCGGAAAAGCGTAAAAAAGTCCCTCATGTTCTTACTATGACGGCAACTCCAATCCCTCGGACGATTGCGCTTACGATGTATGGAGACCTTTCGTTATCAGTTCTCAATGAATCTCCCAAAGGGAGGCAAAAGATAACCACGTGGGTTGTTCCAAAAGAAAAGCGGAAAGGTGCATACTCTTGGATCCAGAAACAAATTGATACAGAACATTCTCAAGTATTTATCGTGTGTCCTTTGATTGATGAAAGTGATTCTGAGACGATGAAAGATGTAAAGGCAGCAAAGGCCGAGTATGAAAAATTGCAAAAGATATTTCCAAAATTAAAACTTGGGCTTCTTCATGGAAAACAAAAAGCAAAAGAAAAGTCAGAAATATTAAACCAATTTAAGGATGGCACTATTGATATTCTCGTTTCAACGCCTGTTGTTGAGGTTGGAATCGACATCCCCAATGCGACTATTATGATGATTGAGGCTGCTGAGCGTTTTGGGCTTGCACAACTCCATCAACTTCGCGGTCGAGTTGGAAGAGGAGAAAAGAAATCATATTGTTTACTCTTCACCGATAGTGAAAATGAAAAGATTCAAGAACGCTTGCATGCTATGACCCATACGCATTCAGGATTTGAACTTGCAGAACTGGATCTTCAAATGAGAGGACCGGGAGACATCTTTGGAACCAAACAACATGGGATCCCAAACTTAAAAATTGCGACTTGGAGTGATACCGAGCTTATTAAAAAGACAAAGGAAGTGGCGGAGGAGGCAATAGTTGATACAGAGAAGTTTAGAAAGTTGTATGAGAGGATTGGGGAGAAAGAGATTGCTGTTAATTAGTTTTTCTTCCTGGTTGATATGGGCTTCTCTCCTCTTGAGGTAAACCTAAAATTCTCTCAGCCTCAGCGACCGACATATCGGGATGTATATAATTACTATAGAGGTGCTTTAATTCATCGACTCTCGCACTGGCAGCTATCTGAGCTGCTTGGTCTGGGCTTATTACTCCATCTTCTACTTGCTTTCGGACCCTTTCTTCTGTCTCCCTTATAACCTTATCTCCAATTGATTCTTCAATGTGACCCATAACAATAGTGTATCACTCGATCTTATTGCATGTAAAGTGATTTCAAGGTAAAATTGCAGGTATGACACCACTTCCAAAGAAGAAACATACACGAAGGAGATCAAATCTTCGAAAGAATGCTGCAACTGAGCGAGGAACTATTGGATCTCTCAGTATTTGTCCTAGTTGTAAAGCTTTGAAAGAACCTCACAAAGCTTGTCCAAAATGCGGATTTTACAAATGAAGTTTGCAAGATTCTCTTACAAGTAATTCTTCTATCACATCCTTCTTCTTTCTGCTAAAATGCTTTTTGAATTAGTATGCTTAAACTTTTTTCTAAATTCTTAGATCTTAATCAGAAAGAACTTGATCGATTGGTCAAGACTGTCGCTAAAATTAATGAACTTGATGAAGAGACGAAGAAACTGAAAGACAAGGACTTCCCTAAAAAGACGAAGGAGTTTATTGATCGCGTTGAATCGGGAGAATCGTTAGAATCAATCTTACCTGAGGCATTTGCTTTGGTACGGGAAGCTGCATCCCGATCTTTGGGAAAACGTCCCTATGATGTCCAGTTGATGGCAGGAGTTGCACTTTTTGAAGGAAAAGTGGCTGAACAAAAGACAGGAGAAGGAAAAACATTATCTGCTGTTGCGCCTCTTTATTTACGAGCTTTGACGGGTAAAGGTGCACACTTAGTTACTGTGAATGACTTTTTGGCTCGTATTGGTGCTGGATGGAATGGACCACTCTTTGAATTTTTAGGAATGACCGTTGGAGTTGTTGCTCAAGAGCAGAAGTCGTATATCTACGATTCAACATTTTCAGATACAAGTCATGGGGATGAACGATTATCCCATTTGAAACCCACTACTCGAAAAGAAGCATATGCACAGGACATTACGTACGGCACAAATAATGAATATGGGTTTGATTATCTTCGGGATAACATGGTTCAGTCATTAGACCAAATGTCACAAAGAGGACATTATTTTGCAATTGTAGACGAAGTTGATTCGGTCCTCATTGATGAAGCCAGAACTCCCCTTATTATTTCAGCACCAGATACTGACCCAACCGATAAATACTATACATTTTCAGAAATTGTTCAGAAACTTAATCCAGATACAGATTATAAAGTTGATGAAAAGCAAAAGACCACAACCCTTACGGAACATGGAATTACTCGATTAGAAAAAATACTCGGAGTCGATAATCTCTATGAAAAAGATTATGAAAGTATCCACCATATAGAAAATGCGTTGAAGGCCCGAATGAATTTTTTACTCGATCGGGAGTATGTCATCAAAGACGGCCAAGTTATTATCGTTGATGAATTTACAGGACGCCTCATGAATGGAAGGCGTTGGAGCGATGGGCTTCATCAGGCAGTTGAAGCAAAAGAAGGTGTCGCCATCCAACAGGAAAGTAAGACGCTTGCAACGATTTCATTTCAAAATTACTTCAGAATGTATGAACATTTGGGCGGTATGACAGGAACTGCATCAACTGAGGCTGATGAATTTAAAAAGATTTATAACCTTGATGTTGTGGCAATCCCGACACACAACCCGATGGTTCGAAAAGATCAAAATGACATTATTTATAAAACAGTTCGGGCAAAATATTCGGCAATTGTGGATGATATCGCAGAACGAACTAAAAACGGTCAGCCAGTTCTTATTGGTACAACTTCAATTGATAAAAATGAAATTATTTCTGATCTTTTGAAACGTAAAAAGATTGTCCACAATGTTTTAAACGCTAAAAATCACGAAAGTGAAGCTATGATTATTGCTGATGCAGGGAAACCAGGAGCTGTAACGGTAGCAACCAATATGGCAGGACGAGGAGTTGACATCATCCTTGGAGGCGCTGTACCAGATCGCCCAGCCGAAATTCCAAATGACAAATTCCAAAAAACAAACGAGTACAAAAGATGGGAAGAGGCTCATCAGAAAGTTGTTGCTGCAGGTGGACTTCATGTTATTGGGACTGAGCGTCATGAATCACGGCGTATTGATAACCAGCTTCGTGGTCGTGCAGGTCGACAAGGTGATCCAGGTTCTACAAAATTCTATTTATCCCTTGAAGATGACCTCATGCGTATCTTTGGTGGAGATCAAATCAAATCTCTCATGGATCGCATGAATATTCCTGAAGATCAACCAATTGAAAACAGGCTGGTCGGTAGGGCAATTGAACAAGCACAGGTAAAAGTAGAATCACACAACTTTGACATGCGAAAAAGTGTTGTTGGATATGATGATGTCGTGAATCAACAAAGAGGAATTGTGTATAAACTTCGCAATCGGATTCTTTCCGCAGAAAGCCTAAAAGAAGAGATATTGGATAAATTATCTCAGCAAATGGAGTCAATCTATCTCCGGTCAAGTAGTGTCGAAACAAATAAAGTTGACAAGGAAGAGGTTGTTGTGAATTTGATGGATATTATCCCATTTGATGACGCATCACGAGAACGGGTGAAAGATCAAATTGAAAAATTGGACAAAAAAGAAGAAGTTACAGAGTTTTTGAATAAACTTTTAGAAGATGTGTATACCTCCCGAGAAAAAAGTTTGAGTGACCAGGTTGTTCGACAGGTAGAACGATTTGCTTATTTAAGTTCCCTCGATAAATTATGGATAGAATATATCGATCAGATTGATGGTTTGAAACAAGCAGTAGGCCTTCGCGGACGAAATGACGACGAACGGATTGGTATATTTAAAGTAGAAGCCTTTGATATGTTCTCTGGTCTTATTGACAATATTGATTCCGAGCTTGCACGTCGAATTTTTAGAATCCAGGTTTCACAACAAATGCCAACTATTCCATTGGCACAGGCTCGTACCAATGTTGACACTTCTGACAATCAAGGCCTCATCTCAGAAAGTTCAGATGAGGTGGCCAGAAAAGGAGCCAAAGCATTTGCAGGAACTTCAACTGGTGGATCAGGAAATTCTTCTTCGCCAAAAACGAGCATAGGA
>Ga0070690_100002146_pt1 | contig 10527 bp, 8 predicted proteins | sample KBSS33HmetaG_FD_64671 | JGI IMG/M metagenome (GOLD analysis project Ga0070690, IMG submission 64671) | Switchgrass rhizosphere microbial communities from Kellogg Biological Station, Michigan, USA - KBS S3-3H metaG | ecosystem: Host-associated > Plants > Roots > Rhizosphere ...
TACCCTCGTTGCCGTCCGTTGGGGATCCTCAAGGAGATGCGGCTGCGGCAGCGTGTCGACTACGTCGCGGTCCAGACCGGCGGGACGAAGCTGCATGGGCGCCACGTGCTGGCGATCGTGCGGAAGCGGCCCGGCGTGAGCCCGTGCGGGAGGCTCGGGCTCACGGTTACCAAGAAAGTAGGCAACGCGGTCGTTCGAAATCGGATCAAGCGGTTATTGCGAGAGTGGCTGCGGCTCCACGGCTGGGTTCCGCCCGGCTGGGACATGGTCCTGGTTGCCAAGGACAGCGCGGCGCGGCAGCTTCATCGGGATGACTTCGCTTCTGATCTGACCCAGATCCTGCGCCGGCTGTCATGACTCGTTCGGTTACCTCGGTCCTCGTATGGCTCGTGCTCCTGCCGGTGCACGTGTACCGCGCGGTGTTGTCGCCGCTCAAGCGAGGGCCGAGCTGTCGGTTTCTCCCGACGTGCTCCGAGTATGCGATCACCGCCGTGAAGGCCCGCGGGGTCGTGGCCGGCGGAATGCTCGCCGCGTGGCGCATCCTGCGCTGCAACCCGCTGTGCCACGGCGGCTATGATCCGGTTCCCGCGCGCCGCACGCGCCATTGCCAGGAGCACTGATGCAAGACCAAGGTAGGCGGCTGTTGATCGCGGTGGTTCTCGCGTTCGGCGTGCTGTTTTTGTGGGGCAAGATATTTCCCAGAGAGGAGCCGCCGCCGACGACGAGCGAGGTCGGCAGCCAAGCAGCTCCCAAGCCGTCCATCCCGGCGGTCGGTGTTCCAGCGGGTGGCTCGGCCGCGCCGGGCCCCGCTAGCGCCTCGGCCACGGGATCCACAGGACCAGGGACGCCGGCCCCCGCCACGCCGTCCCCGGCCGGCAAGCCCGTCGAGGAGCTGCCGCGTCCGCCGGAGCAGACGATCACGCTTCCGTTCGAAAACTTCGTGGCCACGTTCTCGAGCTACTGCGGTGGCCTCGCGTCCTGGCAGCTGACGGACAAGCGCTACGAGCACGACGAGACCGGGGGCCAGCTGTTGCCGGTCCGGACGAAGATGACGATGCTCGATCCGAGCGGCGAGGTGGTGAAAGTTCCCGCCGCCGAGCTCGCGAACGTGCCCGAGTGTGGGGCGTTCGATGTCAACTTCGCGTCGTCGACGTTCGTCGTGCCTCGCCACGCGGTGTGGAAGGGCGAGCAGCTGGGGAAGACCGAGGTGCGCTACACGTACGCCTCGGATCAGCTCGAGATCGTGAAGACCTTCACGGTGATGCCCGACCAGTTCCTCGTGCGGATGGACGTTCAGGTGACCGTCCACGTGCCCGAGGGGACCGAGGCGCGCCAGCAGCTGGCGGTCAGCGTGTACGGCTTCCAGGATCCGACGACGATCAAGAAGAGCGGGCTCTGGGAGGGGATCAAGGCGTGGCTCAGAGGGCCCCGGCGCACCTGGGTTTCTTCGACGCTGCGCGACGGAACCATCGTCCAGACCGAGATCGAGGGCGTGCTCGAGTGGCCGCGGTTCGAGCCCTCCGTCGTGTGGACGGGCTTCGAGCAACCATACCTGCTCAGCGGCTACGCCCCGCGCTTGAAGGAGGGGGAGCGCGTCGAGAAGCACACGCGGGCCTCGGACGGCACGAACGGGCGGCCGCGCGGCTTCCTGCAGACCGATCTGCTGTTCCCGACGACGACGTTCAAGCATGGCGACGCCCCGCTGACCAAGGAGATCGTCGGCTACCTCGGGCCGAAAAACTACGACGACCTCCAGGAGGCCGACGCCGCGGCCGGGTTCACGACCGGGTTCAACAAGACGATCGACCTCGGCTGGTTCGCGTTCATCGGGCGCCCGCTCCTGTGGCTGCTCCAGAAGTTCCACGAGGTCGTCGGCAACTGGGGCGTCGCGATCATCCTTTTGACGTTCCTCGTCAAGGGGCTGACCTTGTACTGGACGACCAAGTCGATGCGGTCGATGAAGGCGATGGCCGCGCTCGCGCCGCAGATGAAGGCCCTGCAGGCCAAGTACGCCGACGACAAGCAGCGCCAGCAAGCCGAGACGATGGCGCTCTACAAGCAGCACAACGTCAACCCGGTGGCCGGCTGCCTGCCGATCCTCCTGCAGATGCCGATCTGGCTCGCGCTGTACCGGATGCTGTCGAGCGCGGGGGAGCTCTACCAGCGGCCGTTCCTTCCGGGGTGGATCGACGATCTCACGGCGCCGGATCCATTTCACATCCTGCCGGTGATCCTGGTCGTGACGATGTTCGTGCAGGCGCGGCTCCAGCCGGCGTCGGTCGACTCGACGCAGCAGAAGCTCCTCCAGTACGGCATGCCGCTGATGTTCGGGGTGATGTCGTTCGTGTTCCCGGCGGGCCTCACGATATACATCTTCACCAACACCGTGCTCAGCGCGTTCCACTCGATCTACATGAACAAGTTCGACAAGCAGAGCTTGGCGATCGCGGCGCGGATGAAGCAGAACCAGGACCAGGCGGCCGCCGCGACCTCCGGCGCCGCGAAGACCGCGGCAAACTCCTTAAATGGAGCGGCGGGGGCGGCCAAGGCCAAGCGCGTGATCGACGCCAAGGCCACGGAGGTGGTGCCCGACGATCCAGCGGACGACGGCGCGGATACCGACGAGGCCTCGGAGGAGACGGCCGGAACGGGGGGCTCGCCGGGCTCGGGGGGCTCGCCGGGTTCGGGCGTCGCGCGCAATCGTCCACGGCGCAAGAAGCGCAGGAGATAGCTTATGGATGCAGCTGTGACCGAAACGACCGCAGATCGCGAAGACCTCGCCGAAAAGGCGAGCGAGTTCCTGCTCGGGGTGCTCGAGCGCATGGGCATCTCCGCCGACATCGACATCAAGGACGACACCGACAAGACGGTGCTGGAGATCCAGACCAAGGACACCGAGCTGGTGATCGGCCGGCGCGGCGTCGTGATGGACGCGCTCCAGCACCTGGTCAACAAGGTGGTCTATCGTGACCGGACCGGCGATCGCACCAAGCCGCTGGTCGTCGACGCGGGAGGCTTTCGCGACAAGCAGGTCGAGCGGCTGCGCGCGATCGCGCAGAAGATGGGCGAGAAGGCGCTGCAGACCAAGCAGATCGTCGAGCTCCAGCCGATGACGCCGCACGATCGCCGCATCGTCCACATGGCGATCGCCGAGATCCCGGGGCTGTCGAGCCGCAGCGAGGGCGAGGGCGAGGATCGCCACATCCTCGTCGTGCCGGCTGCCGCCGAATGAACCGGCGGTTCCTGGACCGCACCCGGCGGCGCCTCGTCGCGTGAACGCAAGGACCCATGACCGACGATACGATCGCGGCGATCGCCACCGCGGCAGGGGTCGGCGGCGTCGGGATCGTGCGGCTCAGCGGGCCCCGGGCGATCGCGATCGCGGCGGACGCCCTCGGCGTTCCGGCCGGCCAGCTCGATCGCCGCGTGCGCGTGGGGTGGGCGCACGATCGCGAGGGCCGTGCGATCGATCAGGTGCTCGCGTTTGCGATGCGGGCGCCGGCGTCGTTCACCGGCGAAGACGTCGCGGAGCTGCACGGCCACGGCGGGCCGCACAACCTCGAGCGGCTCCTGGCGACGTTGCTCGAGCGCGGCGCCCGCGTCGCCGAGCCGGGGGAGTTCACGCGCCGGGCGGTGGCGAGCGGCAAGCTCGATCTGCTGCGCGCCGAGGCGCTGCTCGAGGTGATCCACGCGGGCAGCGAGCGCGCGTGGCGGCTCGCGCAGGACAACCTCGGCGGGAAGCTGGGGGAAGAGGTCGCTGCGGTCGAGCGCCGCGCCCTGGTGGTCCTCGCCGAGCTCGAGGGCTGGATCGACTTCCCCGAGGAAGATCTAGAGCCCGCCGGCGCACAGGCGATCGACGACGAGCTGGTCGCCCTGGGGCGCGCGTGCGCCCGCCTCGCCTCGGGCTTTCGCCACGGTCGCGCGGTGAGCCAGGGGATCACGGTCGCGCTGGTCGGTCCGGTCAACGTCGGCAAGTCGTCGCTGCTCAACGCGCTGGTCGGCCGCGAGCGCGCGCTGGTCGGCGCGGCGCCGGGCACGACGCGGGACTGGCTCGAGGTCGGCGTCGTGTGGAGCGGCGTCGCGGTCACCTTGATCGACACGGCGGGGCTGCGCCAGGCCGACGATCCGGTCGAGCAGCGCGGCATCGCGCTCGGCGAGGCCCGGGTGGCGTCGGCGGATGTCGTGGTCGTGGTCAACGACGGCGCGGCGCCGTGGGACGACGGCGCGCGGTTCGGCGCGCGGGGCGTACTGGTGCGCAGCAAGGCGGATCTGGGCGGCGACGCACACCAGGCCCTGGCGACGTCGGCGACCAGCGGTCAGGGGCTCGACGAGCTGCGCCGCCGCGTCCTGGCCGTCGCGGGCGTCGCCGACCAGGAGGGCAGCGAGCAGGCGTTCATCACGACCGCACGGCAAGAGGCCCTGGCGGCCGCGGCGCGCGATGCGTTCGGGGCGGCACACGCGGCCAGGCAAGCCCGGCGGCCCCCGGAGATCGTCGCAGGCGAGCTGCGGGAAGCCGCGCGAACGCTCGCGCAGCTCCGCGGCGTCGAGGTCGGCGACCGCGTGCTCGATGAAGTGTTCGCCCGGTTCTGCATCGGCAAATGACTCTCGCTATAGTGCCGGCCGTGAGCCTCACCGACGACGTGCTCGCCGAGCTTGCCGAGCTCGCGGCGATGCATCGCCTGCGCGTCCCGCGTATCGTCGATGGCGCGCAAGGTCCGCGGGCGGTCGTCGATGGATGCGAGGTCGTGAACTTCGCCTCGAACGACTACCTCGGCCTCGCCGGGGATCGGCGGCTCGCGCTCGCGGCCGCCGTGGCGCTCGAGGAGGGTGGCACGGGGGTCGGCTCCTCGCGCCTCATCACGGGCAACCATCGCCAGCACGTGCGGCTCGAGAGCACCGTCGCCGACTGGCTGCGCTACACCGGCGTGCGGCTGTTCAACACCGGCTACGCCGCGAACGTCGGGGTCTTGACCGCGCTGCTTCGCGCCGGCGACGTGGTGTTCTCCGACGAGCTCAACCACGCGAGCATCATCGACGGCTGCCGGCTATCGCGCGCCGAGATCGTGATCATCCCGCACCGCGATCACGCGGCGCTCGAAGCCGGCCTCGCGACGCGCCACGGGCGGAGGCGGCTCGTCGTCACCGAGTCGCTGTTCTCGATGGATGGAGATCTCGCCGACGTCCTTGCAATCGCGGCGCTGTGTCGCCGCCACGCGGCCGCGTTCGTGCTCGACGAGGCGCATGCGGTGGGTGTGCTCGGTCCCGAAGGCCGCGGGCTTGCCGCGGAGCTCGGGGTCGTGCCGGACGTCGTCATCGGCACGTTCGGCAAGGCGCTCGCCTCGTTCGGCGCATTTGCGGCGACAACCCGCCCGATCGCCGACCTCCTGTGGAACCGAGCGCGTCCCCTCGTGTTCTCGACCGGCCTGCCGCCCAGCGTGCCGGCGGCCTCGCGCGCGGCGATCGAGATCGTTCGTGGTGCCGAGGGCGACGAGCGTCGCCGGACGCTCGCGGCGCATGCCCGGCGGCTTCGCGAGCTCGTGCCCCAGGCAGGAGGTGCCTCGGCGAGCGCGATCGCGCCGATCGTGATCGGGGCTGACCGCGAAGCGATGCGCTGCATGGAGCGCTTGCTCGCGGAGGGGCTGTTCGTGCAGGGCATCCGGCCTCCGACCGTGCCGGCGGGAACGGCGAGGCTGCGCGTCAGCCTGAGTGCGGCTCATACCCGCTCGCAGGTGGAGCTGCTCGGGCAGGCGGTCGATAACGCTATGCGTCAACAGGAGCTGGAATGCCCGACTTGAGGCAACTCGATCAGCAGATCATGTGGCACCCATTCACGCAGATGGCGGGGTGGGATCCGCTGGTGATCGTCTCGGGGGAAGGCAACTATCTCATCGACGGCGAGGGTCGGCGCTACCTCGACGGCGTCAGCTCGCTGTGGTGCAACCTCCACGGGCATCGTCATCCCCGGCTCGATCGCGCGCTGCGCGCGCAGCTCGACCGCGTCGCCCACGTGACGTTCCTGGGGCTGACCCACGAGCCGGGGATCCGGCTCGGCGCGGCGCTCCTCGAGGTCGCGCCGCCCGGGCTCACGCGGGTGTTTTACTCGGACTCGGGCGCCACCGCGGTCGAGATTGCCCTCAAGCAGTCGTTCCAGTACTGGCAGCTGGCAGGCCAGCCCTCCAAGCAGCGCTTCCTCCGGCTGGGCGAGGCCTATCATGGCGATACGCTAGGCGCGGTCGGCGTGGGTGGCATCGAGCTGTTTCATCGGATCTTCGGGCCGCTCCTGGTCCGTAGTATCGCGATCCCGACGCCGGCAGGAACCGACGGAACAGAGGCGCTCGCCGAGCTCGCGCGACAGCTCGAGGCCCACAGCAACGACATCGCCGCCCTGGTGCTCGAGCCGCTCATCCAGGGCGCCGCGGGGATGCTCGTCCATCCCAGAGGCTTCCTGTCGCGGGCGGCCGAGCTCTGCCGGCGCCACGCGGTCCACCTGATCGTCGACGAAGTGGCCACTGGGTTTGGCCGCACCGGGACGATCTTCGCGTGCGAACAGGAGCGCGTATCGCCGGACTTCCTCTGCCTTGCGAAGGGCATCTCGGGTGGCTACCTGCCGCTGGCTGCCACGCTCACCACCGAAGAGATCTACGCCAGCTTCCTCGGCAAGCGGGAAGAGCTCAAGCAGTTCTTTCACGGCCACACCTACACCGCTAACCCGTTGGCCTGTGCGGTGGGGCTCGAGTCGCTCGCGCTCTTGCGCGAATCGTCGCTCGCGAACGCCTGCGCCCAGATTCCGAACATGGCCGCTGCCCTCGGTCGGATCGCGCAGATCCCGGGCGTTCAGTCAACGCGCCAGTGCGGGTTCATGGCTGGCATCGAGATCGAGCCGCGCGACGGTCGGTTTCTCGGAGCCGAGATCTGCACCCGGGCGCGCGTGCATGGCGTCATCCTCCGGCCGCTGGGCGACGTCGTGGTGTGGATGCCGCCGCTGACGCTCCAGCCAGACGATCTAGCGCTGCTCGAGCGAGCCACCGCGACCGCGATCCGCGAGGTCCTCGGGTGAACGGCTACTTCGTCACCGGGACCGACACCAATGTCGGCAAGACGTACGTAACTTGTGCGTTGGCTCGGCGGGCGGTGGCAGAAGGCCACAAGGTCTTCGCGTTCAAGCCGATCGAGACGGGCTGCGCACCGGGACCCGATGGCGAGCTGATCGGTGCAGATCAGGAGCTGGTCACGGCCGCCGCCGGAGGCTGGCAACAGGGCGCGCTTCGCGGGCTCTATCGCTTTCCATTGCCGGCGGCACCCCTTGTGGCCGCGGAAGCTTTCCACACGACCATCGACGTTGCACGTGTCGTCGAGACAACCCAACGCGGCGCCAGCGAGAACCAGGTGACCTTGACGCTGGTGGAGGGAGCGGGTGGATGGCGGGTCCCGATCACCCGAGCCGCGGACATGAGCACGCTGGCTCGCCAGCTCGCCCTTCCCGTGCTGATCGTCGCTCGTGCGAGCCTCGGAACCATCAACCACACCCTGCTCACCATCGAGGCCGTTCAGCGGGACGGCCTGCCACTGGCCGGCGTCGTCCTCTCGCAGCGAGCCTCGGATGAGCCTGAAGCGACGCAGAGCAACCGCGCCGAGATAAACCGGCGATGGCCTGGCTTGGTTCTGGTTCTCGGTGCCGAAGCATCCGTGCTCGATGGCTTGCATCCGGCCCTTGATGTTCCACGTGAAACATCGAGCTGACAGTTCCACGTGAAACATCGAGCTGCGGAGTTGCGAAGAACGCGGACTCGCGCGCTGGCTCCGCAGGTCTGGGTCCCTCACTTCGTCCGTTATCTGCCGTATCGAGGTGGTCGTCCGTGCCATCTCCACGACCCACCGACGCCTCACCACCCGGCCGTGCAATCTATCTCCGCTCGGGACCCAGCCCGCGTCGCTGCGCCGCGCGTTGGCGTCGTCACGCTTCCGTGGTCTTGGCCAGAGTGCCGAAGCACCAGTGCTCAACGGCGTTCCACTGAGGAGTTTGCGAAGAACGCGGACACACGCGCTGGCGACGCGGGTCTGGGTCCCTCGCTCCGTCCGTTAACCGCCGTATCAAGATGGTCGTCCGTGCCATCTGCACGACCCACCGACGCACCACCACCCGGCCGTGCAATCTATCTCCGCTCCGCGTCGCTACGCCGCGCGTTGGCGTGGTCGCGCTTCCGTGGCCTTGGCTCTGGTTCTCGGTGCCGAAGCCTCAGTGCTCGACGGCGTTCTACTGCGGAGTTTGCGAAGAACGCGGACACGCGCGCTGGCTCCGCGGGTCTGGGTCACTCCGTCCGTTAACCACCGTATCAAGGTGGTCGTCGGTGCCATCTCCACGACCCACCGACGCCTCACCCGCCCGGCCGTGCAATCTATCTCCGCTCGGGACCCAGCCCGCGTCGCTGCGCCGCGCGTTGGCGTGGTCGCGCTTCCGTGGCCTTGGCTCTGGTCTCGGTGCCGAAGCACCGGTGCTCGAATGGCCTGCATCTGACTCCTGATGTTCCACGTGAAACATCGAGGCTCGCGAAGACCGCGGACACGCGCGCTAGCTCCGCGGGTCCGGGTCCCTCACTCCGTCCGTTAACCACCGTATCGAGGTGGTCGTCCGTGCCATCTCCATGACCCAGACGCCCCCCGACGCCGTGCAATCTATCTCCGCTCGGGACCCGACCCGCGTCGCTGCGCCGCGCGTTGGCGTCGTCGATTCCGTGGTCTTGGCCCTGGTTCTCGGTGCCGAAGCACCAGTGCTCGAAATGGTCTGCATCCGACCCTGATGTTCCACGTGAAACATCGAAGGGAAGGGTGAACCTCACCAGCGGGAGGGATCGGTTGCGGGAAGCTCGCGGAGACCGCGGACACGCGCGCTGGCTCCGCGGGTCTGGGTCCCTCTCTCCGACTGTTAACCGCCGTATCGAGGCGGTCGTCCGTGCCATCTCCACGACCCACCGGCGGCCCGCGGCCCGGCCGTGCAGTCTGTCTCCGCTCAGGACCCCAGCCGGCGTCGCGGCGCTCCGCGTTGGTGTCGTCATGTTCCTGCGGTTTTGTTCCTGGCTCAGTGCCGAACCAACGTTCTCGGTGGCGAAGCATCGGTGCTCGATAGCCCTGCCGAAGCATCGGTACTCGATGGCCTGATCCGGTGCCTGACGTCGCGAAACGTCTCAGGCACAGCACCGAGGACACCTTGTCAGGACCTACCTGACCGTTAGCCGAACTCGCACAGGAACACCCACGATGCCACGCCCAACATGCACAAACCCCAAGCAACGTCGGAGGCCTTTGGGGAGATGTAATTGTCGCCAAATGAGAGCGTGTAATTGACGCCAGCCGGTCTCCATTCGGGGACCCAGCCCGCGTCGCTACGCTGCGCGTTGGCGTCGTTCGTTTCCCGGCGTCTTGGTCCTGGCTCAGTAACGAACCAACGTTCTCGATGACGAAGCACTGGTGCTCGATGAGCCCTGCCGAAGCATCGGTACTCGATGGCCTGGTTCGGTGCCCGGACGTCCCCAAACGTCTCCGGCACAACACCGAGGACACCTGGCCCGGAGCTGCCTGACCTCTACCCGAAACAACACAGGAGCATCCACGACGCCACGACCCATATCCACCAATCCCAAGCGAAGATCGTCGCCGATGGGGAGATGTAATTGTCGCCAATGGGAGCGTGCACAGGAGCATCCACGACGCCACGACGCCACGACCGACATGCATCAACCCCAAGCGAAGATCGTCGCCGATGGGGAGATGTAATCGTCGCCGGTGGGGAGATGTAATCGTCGCCGATGGGGAGATGTAATCGTCGCCAGCCAGTTTCCATTCTGGACCCAGCACGCGGCGCGGCGCGTTGGCGTCGTCACGTTCCTGCGGATTCAGTCCTGGCTCGGTGCCGAACCAACGCTTTCGGCCGGAGCATGGGTGCACGATGGCTAGGTTCGGCGCCTTGATGTTCCACGTGAAACATCGAGCTTGCACCACTGGCAGATCCCGTTTCGGAGGTTGCTAAGGACGCGAAGGACGCGCTCAGCGCGCTGTGCTGAGGTACTAGTTGACGATAGGTGTTCCTGTGAGGCGGGTCAGCCAACGGCAACTTGAAGAGGCCGAGCACCGGCGAGTACCCGACGTCGTCGCTCCGGGGCTCCGGATCTTGTTCTGCGGCATCAACCCGGGCCGTTATACGGCTGTAACTGGGCATCACTTTGCGGGTCCCGGCAACCGATTCTGGCCCACGCTATACGCGGCGGGGTTCACGCCGCGGCTCCTGCAGCCGGCAGAACAAGCAGAGTTGCTCGTTCTGGGACTCGGGATCACCAACCTCGTCGGCCGACCAACTGCACGAGCAGACCTGCTCACGAAACAGGAGCTACTCGAGGGAGCCAGGCTTTTGCACCGCAAAGTTCGCAGACTCCGGCCAAAGGTTCTTGCGATCGTCGGACTGGGCGCCTACCGCTCTGCATTCAACAACCCCGAGGCTGTGTGCGGCCTCCAGGATGAATGCATCGGCTCGAC
>Ga0070690_100002147_pt1 | contig 10524 bp, 12 predicted proteins | sample KBSS33HmetaG_FD_64671 | JGI IMG/M metagenome (GOLD analysis project Ga0070690, IMG submission 64671) | Switchgrass rhizosphere microbial communities from Kellogg Biological Station, Michigan, USA - KBS S3-3H metaG | ecosystem: Host-associated > Plants > Roots > Rhizosphere ...
CGCCCCGACTGCTGCACGGACCGCGCGATCCCGCTGGTCGTCGAGACGAGCGTCGACCACGCGATCTGGCAGGAGGTCGCCCGGCGCGACGCCGACTTCACGACGTGGACCGCGGACTTCGCGCGCACGACCGCGCGTTACGTGCGCCTACGCGTTCCCCGGCCCAGCCTGCTTCACCTGCAGGACGTCGAGATCCGCTAGCAACTACGGCCCGGCGTCGACCGCGTCGCGCAGCGCTTTCTCCAGCGTGCTGCGCATCGTGAGGCCGATGTAGCTGCCGCGGATCCGGCCGTCGCGTCCGATGACGACGATGCTGGGCAGGGCTTCCACGCGGTAGAGCCCGCCCACGTCGCCGTCGACGTCGCGGACGACCGGGTACGAGAACGGATGCTCGATCAGGAAGTCGCGGATGGCGTTGTCGGTCGCGCCCACGTCCGAGTTGATGCCGACGAAGCTGACGCCGCGGGGCGCCCAGGCCTGCTGGAGTCCGTCGAGGACCGGGATCATCTCGATGCAGGGCGCGCACCACGTCGCCCAGAAGTCGAGCACGACGACCTGCCCGCGCAGCGCGGCCATGTCGATCGCGCCGGGTTTGCCGTCGACGCGCGCGAGCGAGAACTCGGGCGCGGTTTGCCCGCGCGCGATCGGGCGCAGCAGCTCCATGTTGCGCGCGCTCCAGACCGCGCCGTGCGTCGCGAGCGCGACCGCGAGGGCCACCACCGCGCCGGCCGCGACGCGCGCCGATTTTCCGATGGGCGTGGTCGGGCGGGGCGGCGCCGACGGCGCGGGCGGCTCGGACGGGGCCGACGCGGTCTTCGCGGGCGGGCGGGCGCGCGCGATGCGCGTGGCGCGCCAGACCAGGAACGCGACGGCGACGGCCGCGACGGCGTCCGCGGCCGAGCGGTAGAACGGGTGCGGGCCGGTCAGCGCGGAGAGCGCTCGTTCCAGGCCGCCGGCGGCGAACGCGGCCGGGTAGCAGGCGGCGCCGAGATCCAGGTCGCGTCCGGCGTCGCGCCGATCGCCCGCGACCGCCGTGACGACGACCGCGGCGGGCAGCACGAACCAGGCGGCGTGGCGCGCCTCGTCGCCGAACAGCGCGACCAGCCGCATGAGGGCGCCCGAGGTCGGGCCGGCGACCATCAGCACGGCGTGCACGAGCTCGGGCAGGCGGAAGGCGACCACCGCGGCCACCACCAGCGCCAGCGCGTCGCGCAGGCCACCGCCCTCGGCGTCGACGTCCGCCAGCGCCGCGTCGGGCGCGGTCAGGAGCCGGCCGACCCGGGCCGGCAAGCCGAGCAGCGCGCGGATCGAGTCCATCACCGATTGCGATCGTGGATGATCGCGAGCCCGCGCAGGGTCAGCAGGTCATCGCACTCGTCGATGGTGCGCGCCTCCGCGGCGATGAGCGGCGCCAGCCCGCCCGTGCCGACGACGCGCGGGGCGAATTCCACCTCCGCCTTGATCCGCCCGACGATCGCGTCCACCAGACCCGCGTAGCCGAACACCAGCCCCGCCTGCATGCTGTGGACGGTGTTGCGTCCGACGGCCGCCGGCGGCCGCACGATCTCGACGCGCGGCAACTTCGCGGTCGCGTGGTAGAGCGCGCCTGCCGACACGGTCAGCCCCGGCGCGATCACGCCGCCCAGGTACTCCCCGCGCGCGCTGACGACGTCGAAGGTCGTCGCCGTGCCGAAGTCGACGACGATCGCGCCCTGCGGCCAGCGATCGTGCGCGGCGACCGCGTTGACGATCCGGTCCGCGCCCACCTCGCGCGGGTTCTCGGTGAGCACCGGCACGCCGGTCTTCGTCCCCGGACCGACCACCAGCGGCGTGAGGTTCAGGTAGCTGCGGCAGAGCCGCTCGATCGGCGCGAGGATCGGCGGCACGACCGACGACACCGCGACCGCCTTGATCGCGGCGAGATCGATCCCGCCCAACCGGAACAGCTCGCTGAGAGTCGCGACGTACTCGTCGGCGGTGCGCCCGGTGCGTGTCTCGAGCCGCCAGTCGGCGCGCAGCTTGCGCTCGGCATCGCGTGAGTGCCGACCGGCTTCGCCGGAAGGCACTCCTCGCGGGGGGGTCGGGACCCTCTCAGGGTCCCGAATTAGGTCGAACAACCCCAGCGAGATGTTGGTGTTGCCGACGTCGATGGCCAGCAGGAAGGCGCCGTCGCCCGACATGGCCGTTAGCGTAGCACGGGGAGCCCGTCGACCTGGCGCGTGGGGACGGCCTCGACCAAGGGGAGGATTGACGCCCGATAATATGGCGATATTATTTGTCCATGGCCGTGAAGCAGCTGGCTATCTCCATGGACCCCAAGCTCGTGTCCAGGGTGAGGAAGGCCGCGAAGCGTTCGCGCGAGGGCAATGTCTCGGCGTGGCTGGCGGACGCTGCGAGCGCCCAACTGCGCCACGAAGAGGCGCGGCTGGTGCTGGGCGAGATGATCGCCGAGCAAGGTCCCGTCTCAGTGGCTGCAGTCAGGCGAGTACGCCGCCAGTGGCGCGAGGACTGACGCTCGACACCGGTGCTCTGATCGCCGCCGAACGGCGTTCCGAGATCTTTCGCGCGGCCTGGTACGAAGCGGTCCGGCGCCGCGCCCCGGTCACGATACCCGCGCCGGTCCTCGCCCAGGCGTGGCGCGGCCGCAATCCAATGATCGATCGCTTGCTCCCCGCGTGCGCGGTCCAGCCCGTGCTGGAGGAGGACGCCCGGTCGATCGGACGCCTGCTGGCCGAATCGGGAACTCGCGACGTCATCGATGCCATGGTGGTCATTGGCGCGAGCGCCCGTAACGACGCCATCCTGACGTCCGATCCCGACGACATCGGCCGTCTGGTGAGGGCTCTTCGCTCCGGACCCAGGCCGCCAATCATTCGTACGTGAACGAACCCCGTCCGCATCAGGCCCGCCGCGGAATCGGGGCTTCGCGTTACAATGCGCGTTCCATGTCGGTCTCGCGGCCGCGCCGCCGTTCGCTCGTGACGCTCGGATTTTTCGCGGCGTTCGCGATCGCCACGTTCGCCGCGCTCTGGCTGCTCGACTACTTCGTGATCGACGCCGGCCACCGCGGCAGCGAGGGGCCGTTCAGCCAGTTGCTCGACTTCGACGCCGAGACGATGCAGAACGCGCTCGGCAGCCTGTCGCAGGTGATCGCCGCCGTGCTCGGCATCGCCATCACCGTCGTGTCGATCGTCGTCCAGCTCGCGGCGACACGATACACGTCGAAGGTGGCCGACATGTTCTTCCGCGATCGCATCAACCTCGGCGTCATGGGGTTCTTCGTCGTCGCCTGCCTGGAGGCGCTGTGGGTCAGCCTGACGGTGCGCTCGCACTACGTGCCGCAGGCGACAATCACGGCGGCGGTGATCATGGCGTCGGGCAGCCTGCTCGGGCTGGTGCCGTACTTCGCCTACGTGTTCGACTTCCTGGACCCGGAGAAGGTGATCGCGCGCATCGGCGCCGAGGCCCTGGAGCGCGCGACGTCGAGCAAGCAGACCGCGCGGGCCGCCGACGCGGCGACTCGGCAGACGCTGGCGCTCTCCGGCCTCGCTCATCTCGCCGACATCGCCGTGAACTCGCTCGCGCAGAAGGACAAGGTAATCGCGACCGACGCCTCGGCGGCGCTGCGGCGGCTGCTGGTCGAGTATCAGGCGCGCAAAGGCGGCCTCGATGACGACTGGTTCAAGATCGGCGCCGGGCTGCGCGCGGATCCCGACTTCGTTGCGCTCGCCGCCGATTCCGTCGACGAGATCGCCGCCCGGCGCACCTGGCTGGAGTGGAAGGGGCTGCGGCAGCTGCGCGAGGTGTTCGGCGCCGCGCTGACGACGATGCCGGAGATGGCGCACGTCGTCGCGATCGACACGCGCTACGTCGGCGAGGCGGCGCTTGCGGCCGGCGACCGCGAGGTGCTGGTGCTGACCATCAAGTTCATGAACACGTATCTGCGGGCGGCGCTGAACGCGCGCGACGTGCGCACCGCGTACAACGTGCTCAACCAGTACCGGCAGCTCGCGGAATCGCTGCTGGCGACGCGCAACGCCTGGCCGCAGGCGGTGCTGGTCGACATCGCCGGACACTTCAAGTACTACGCGCGGCTCGCGCACGGGGCAGGCCTCGGCTTCGTCACCGAGACGGCCGCCTACGATCTCTGCGCGCTCTGCGAGATGGCGAGCACGTTCGATGCCTCCTGCCACGATCGTCTGCTCGCCGTCTTCCTCGAGATCGATCGGGAGCCCGAGACGCAGGCGGAGGAGCGCGCGCTGCGTGGCGTTCGCAAGGCCCAGGCCAAGCTCGCGTCTTACTACCTCCTCAACGATCAGCCGGCCCGCGCGCGCCGCATCTACGACGACATGGCGCACGAATCGCCCGAGCGCCTGCGGTCGATCCGCGACGAGATGCTGGCGATCACGTCGAAGGATTTCTGGGAGGTCGTCGACCGCGGCACGAACTTCGACTACCTCTCCGACGAGCGCAAACAGAAGCTGCGCGAGTTCTTCGACGGCTTCACGTCGCTCGCCGCGCCCGCTGCCGAGTAGTCGCTGCGCCGCAGATCAAAACGGATTCGGCGCGGGCGCCGTCGCGAGCAGCGCGATCTCCTCGGCGACGAGCGCGCGCGAGTAGATGACCACGTCGTCGATCGTCCCGGCGATCTGACGCGCGCCGGGGCCCGTGCCTGCCCAGCGTCCGAGGTAAAGCGTCCCCTGGTGCGGCATGATCGGCGTCGTCGTCGTGAGACGATCGCTCTCGACGCCATTGACGTAGAGCACGAGCGACGACGACGGCAAGTCCAGCACGGCCGCGACGTGCACCCACTCGTTCCAGACGAAGCAGTTGCAGCGAACGGTTGCGAAGTCTCCGGGCTCGGGGCCGATCCAGTACCCGAAGCTGTACGTCGCGGGGCCGGTCACGCCCGGCTGCGGCAGCACGAGGTTCATCGACCACCCGAGGCCGAACGGCGCCTCGGTGCTGACGATCGCGCCGATCGGCGGATCGAAATCGCCGGACTGGACGAGCAGCCACGCCGCGACGGTGTAGCTCGCGGTCGCCTGCGGAAACGGCGGCGAGCCGACCGTCACCTGATCGTTGCCCGTCAGGTGCAGCGCCCCGCCGAAACGCCCGGGCGCCCACGTCCAGGACGGGCCGGGGCCGGGCGGGGCGGTGCTGAACACCGCGCCGTCGCGGAGGTTGCCGGAGGTGTCGTGGGCGGTGGCGCCCGCCATTTCGTCGAGCATCCAGTGGCCGACCATTTGCGACGCGAGGCTGTTGGGCGCGATCGTCGCGACGTCGACCGGCCCCGGCGTGCACGCGCCGCCCGCCGCCAGCGCCGCCGCGATCGCGATCGTCCGTGCGCGCGTCGTCATATGCCTCCCAGCAACGTCACGGACGCGAGCAGCGACGGGCGGCCCGCGCGCGCGACCTCCGTGTGGAAGAACCGCACGATCGGGTAAGGCTCGGCGACCAGGGCGTGAACCTCGACGCCCAGCTCGACCCGCCGCGGGCGCAGCGACGTGCGCAGGCCGACGCCGGCGTCGGCGGCCGCCGAGATGCGCCAGGCGTGGCCGCCGATGTACGGCGCCATCTCGTGTCCCTCGCCCGACAGGTACAAGATGCCCGCGCCCAGCGAGATGACCGGCTCCAGCCGTCGGCCGCGCCGGAATCGGAGCAGCCCCTCGACGAGGCCGATCGTCTGTCCGACGTTCGCGTAGCCGCCGGGCATGTCGACGCGCGCCTGAGTGCCGAGGCCCGCCAGCGACAGGCGCGCGCACAGGCGCCGGCCGAAGGCGCGCTGTACGCGCGCGACGGGCAAAAATTCGCCGAGCAGCGTCGAGCCGCCGCCCGGCCCCTGGATCGCGCCCATGCCGCCGCCGCCCGCCTCGACCGCCCAGGTCCAGTCCGGTTCCGCCTCGACGAGCGGCTCGTTGGCGAAGCGCGTGACCACGGGCGCGCTGGGCAGCGGCGCCTCGACGACGTCGGGGCTGGGACGCGACGTGATCGCCAGCTCGAGGAAGCTCGCGTGCAGCAGCTCCACGGCGCGCACCGACAGCACCTCGGCGATGCGCGCCGGGGCCGTCGGATCCGCGTGAACGCGGCGCACGACGGTCTTGCCCGTCATGCGATCGACGACCCACAGCTCGGCGCTGGCCGGATCGTTACCGGCGACGACCGCGACGACGGCTGTCGCGGCCATCGTCGGCGCGACCTTCTCCAGCGAACCGCGCACGTCGGGACCGAGGTCCAGCTCGGTCACCTGCGCATCGAATCCCTCGACTGTGAGCTCCGCCCGCAGGCGCACCAGCGCCTCCCTGACCGCCGCGGGCGCCGACGGCGGGCGCAGCAGGCTCACCCTCGGGGCCGGCAAGCCTTGCTGCGCGACCGCGGCGTCCGGCGAAAGACTGGCCACCGCGAGCGCCATCGTGATGAAGACGGCTCGGCGGCCGCGGCGGATCACCGATCGCCAAGAAGCGCGCGCGCGGCGCCGGCGTAACCCCCGCGCGGGAACCGGCGGAGGTACTGCTCGGCGACGTTGCGCGCGGCGGCCGCGCCGTGAATTTCCTGCACCGCGATCATCTTGCGGCCGAGCGCCTCGGCCACGTACGACCCGCGCGGCGCCTCGTCCAGGTAGCGTTCGTACCAGGCCAGCGCCGAACCCGCGCCACGGCCCCCGTTCTCGTCGAGGCGGCCCAGGAAGAACGCGGCATCGGCGGCGCGCGGCGACCCTGCGAACCGGCGGCGCTGCGCCAGCAGCGCGCGGCGCGCGACGTCGTCGTGGCGCCGGTAGCGCGCGGCGTCCGCGAGGGCGGCCAGATCCTCCGTCCCGCGCGTGGCGAGAACACGCCCGATGTCGCGCTCGGCCTCGTCGAGGATGGTGTCGAAGTCACCGGCCGACAGCGCGGCTGCCCAGCTCTTGCCGGCGCGCGCGGCGTGCGCGCCCCGCGATGCCTGCGTCGCTGCGACGTGCGCGCGAACCGGCGCGGGCGGCGCGGCCTCGGCGGGCGGGCCGAACTCCGTGACGGCGTCCAGGTCGGCCTCGTCCTCCTGATCCAGATCGCGCAGCAGGACCTGCGAGCGTTTGAGCCTCACCGTCAGCGCCTGGCCCGCGCGCACCGCGATCGGTCCGTTGGTGACCGGACCCGACACGGACACCAGGCCGTGCTCCATGTTCACGTCCAGGCGCTGCTCGCTCTCGTCCCAGGACGCGGTGAAGACGGTGCCGTGGACCGTGATCGTGTAAGGACCCGCCTCGACGATCCAGCGCGCCTGCGGTTTGGGAACGACGCTGACGTGCGCGCGGCCGCGTTCGATCTTGACGTGCGCGCCGTGGCCGTCGACGCCGGTGAGCCGGCCGCGCGTCTCGCGGCCGAGGTCGATCACGGTGCCGTCGGCGAAGTGGAGCGACGGCTCCCCCTCGTCGCGGGCGACAATCGCGCCGGCCGCATCGATCGTGCCGCTCTCGACCTGCAGCGCCAGCGGCGGCGGCCCTTCGTGGCCCCGGTGTAGCACCCGCGGCGCGAGCAGGAACGCGGCCGCGCCCATGGCCGCCGTCATGCCCCCGAGCGCAAGGAACCGGCGCCGGCGCTCGAAGCGGCGCCGGGCTCCGTGACCACGCACGGCCGCCAGACCGCGTTCGTGCTGGGCCTCCGACATGTTGCCCAGGCTACGGCGGGCAAGCCGGGTCAGCTCCGCGGTCTGCGGCGAAAGGTCGATTGGTTCTGGGGTCTTGCGATCGTTCAAGATCGCCTCTGCATAGCAGTGCCGGTAGGACGCTTTTTCAGGTCATCGGAGTCGACCAATTGCGACACCCGCAGCGAGGCCCGGCGCAGGGCGCGCTTGACCGTCGCCAGGGACAGCTCCATCGCCTCGGCGATCTCCTCCAGCGTCATACCCTCGACATGCCTCAAAACCAGCACCAGGCGCTCCCGGGTACTGAGGCGGTCCAGCAGGGCGTACAGGCGCCGGAGGGCGTAGCGGCTCTCGGCGTCCATCACCAGCAGCTGCTCGTCGGGGACGTCGCCGGTTTCGGACAGCGTCAGCCAGCGCCGCGCCCGTCGACGGCGAAGCTCCCATTTGACGATCCGGATCGCGAACGAGATGACGAAGCTGCGCAGGGCCTCCGGCTTGCGCAAAGTCCCGATCCGCGAAAACAGGCGGTAGAAGATCTCCTGCGTGACGTCCTCGACCTCCGCATCGGGGCCGATGGCGCGGCTGACGATCCGGTGGACCAGCGGCGAGTAACGTTCCCAGGCCAGCTCGGCGGCCTGGTTGCTGCCCTCCATCAGCGCCCGAGCCAGCTCGATGTCACGGTCGCGGGCGGCTTCAGTCTCCGCCGCCGTCGCTGCGACCAGGCGCATGCGATGAAGTCGCACGTCTGCAGCCATCTCAGCCATTCTACTACTTTGCAGGGAATCGTGGGAACGGATACCCTGTGACGCAATGGCCGATCCTAGCGAGGTGTGGGAGGGGATTTTCACGGCCCTGGAAGGCTTGAAGGGCCGCTGGCCCTCGCCAGACTGGACCTACGACCGCCGCCTGAAGTGCGTCGCGTCGTCGATTCCGTTGGCGCGTGAGGCGGAAGCGCGCGCAGCCATTGCCGAAGTTCTGCCGGTGTCGTTCTCAGTGGAAACCCTGCCCACGGCGGGAGAGGGCGTGCGCGCCCTGGTCGAGAAATGCGGCGGCCTGCGCGCCGCGCAGCAGATCCTCTGGGGCGGCGGCGACGACGCGGCCGGACCGTTCGGGCTGTGGTGGCCGTGGGGCGACGGCACGACCGTGTCGCTGCGCATCGGACTGCATGATGTGGACGTCCCGAAAGAGCGGTATCCTCGCTTGCGCGACGTGTTCGGTATTCCCCAGGCGCCCGGAGGTTGAAGATGCGTTTGTCCTGGCTGTTGGTTGCTTGCGCACTCTTGCTGTCGCCCGTCGGCGCCCGCGCCGCGAAGACCGGCGACGGGCCGGTGAAGAAGAAGGCCGCCGCGAAGAAAGACACCAGCAAGAAGAAGCCGGCCGGCGAGAAGACGACCACCAACCCGACCAAGGAGGCGAAGCGGACGTTGCGGCCCGGCGCCCTCACGGTCAACGTCGGACACGAGATCAACGACGAGGCGAAGGTCACGCCGTTTCCCAGCTTCGCGCCGCACGCGAAGAAGGCGCTCGCGCAGAACCGCCGCGATCAGCTGATCGACGCGGAGCAGGCGGCGCGCGCCGGCACCCAGGCCGATCGCTGGTGGACGGTGCTGTTTCATCTGCGCGAGCTGGACTCGCGCAACGATCCGGAAGCGTGCTTCTGGCGCGTCGTCGCCTACTACCGGCTCGGCGAGCTCGCGCGCGCGCGCAACCTGCGCAACTCCTGCGAGCCCCCGCCCGCGGTGCAGACGATCCTCGACAACGAGGACGCGATGTCGACCACGCTGCAGCCGGTGGCCGCGTTGCCGGAGATGGCGGCCGCGGGCGAGAAGCCGCCGGCGCCCGTCCCGAACCCGGACCCCTACGCGGGCCCGGCGTTCCCGAAATCGAACTGACCTCGATCGACGCTAGATCGAAGCGGGGTTCGGACGCGGCAGGCCCGCGTCGACGAAGCCCTTGATCGTGTCGAAGAACTTCTGCAGTGGGATCGGCTTGCGCAGGAACGCTGCCGCGCCGACCGGACGCTCGCGCGCGACCGCGCTCAGCACGACGACCGGGATCGGCGCCAGCACCGGATCGCTCTTCATCGTGTCGAGCACCTGGTGCCCGTCGACCAGCGGCATCATCAGATCAAGCACGACGAGGTCGGGCAGCTTCTCCCCACGCGCACCCTGGAGAAACTCGAGCGCCTGACGGCCGTGGCTGGCCGGAATGACGTCGTAACCTTCGGCCTCCAGCAGATCCTGCAGAATGTCTCGGATCTCGAGGTCGTCTTCAGCCAGCAGAACCGTCTTTTGCGCCATGCGCCTCCCTCCGTGCCGTTGCGGTGAATCGGGAAAAAAACCCGAATCCCTACCGTGCAAAATCGAGCGTGATTAATCAAGACGTTTTCTTTGGTGTGGCGCGGCCCGCCGATTTCACAGGCCGCCGCGGGGTTTTATGCGTATCCCCGGTGCCCTGTTGGCCGTATGATCCTGCTGATACCAGGAGGACATGCGATGCGCAGAGCACTGATTCTTTCAGCTTTTGTGCTGACCTTGCTGGGTACGACAACGGCGTCAGCGGCGCACGTTGTGCGATATGTATCGAAGCATCCCATCCCGAAAAAGGTGGGACACGGCTTCTGCTACATCACGGTTCCGCACTTTCACGACTACGAGCCGTCCGACCCGCGCCTCTATCGCCAGATGGACGGGCAGTACTACTTCGTCGGCGATCCCGCCCCGTTCGACTACGAGGGGCCGCGCTACTCGTACTACGGCGCGCATCCGATCGCGGACGTCGACGTGCACTTCGGCGCGCCGACGTACTGCTACCTGCGCGGACCTCACTATCACTGGTACGCGCCGCCGCCGCAGGCCCAGTTCGAGATGAAGGGCGGCGCTTACTGGTACGTCGGCAACTACG
>Ga0070690_100002154_pt1 | contig 10509 bp, 10 predicted proteins | sample KBSS33HmetaG_FD_64671 | JGI IMG/M metagenome (GOLD analysis project Ga0070690, IMG submission 64671) | Switchgrass rhizosphere microbial communities from Kellogg Biological Station, Michigan, USA - KBS S3-3H metaG | ecosystem: Host-associated > Plants > Roots > Rhizosphere ...
TGGCTGATTGGCATAGCAATAGCGGCCGCGGTAGTCGATCGAGCTGAACACGGTGGCCGGGTCGTAATGATCCATGAACGCGCACGGACCGTAGTCGATCGTCTCACCGGATATCGACATGTTGTCGGTGTTCATCACGCCGTGGATGAAACCGACATGCATCCAGTTGGCGATGAGGGCTGCCTGCCGGATCGCGACGCTCTCAAGCATTGCAAGATATGGAGTGACGTGATTCTGCAACTCCGGATAATGGCGCGCGATCACGTAGTCCGCCAGGCGTTGAACCTTGTCCAGTTCGCCACGCGCGGCAAAGTATTGGAAAGTACCGACCCGGATGTGACTCGAGGCAACACGTGTGAGTACAGCTCCCGGCAGTGTGGTCTCCCGATAGACGGCTTCGCCGGTGGTCACGGCCGCAAGAGCCCGAGTCGTCGGGATACCGAGCGCGTGCATCGCCTCACCAATCAGATATTCCCGAAGCACCGGACCGAGAGCGGCCAGGCCATCGCCGGACCTCGAAAAAGGCGTGCGTCCCGAGCCTTTGAGCTGAATATCACGGCGCCTGCCATGGATGTCGACGACCTCGCCCAGAAGCAACGCCCGACCATCGCCGAGTTGTGGAACGAAGTTGCCGAACTGGTGACCGGCATAGGCCTGTGCCAGCGGCGCGGCTCCCTCCGGTAATTCGTTCCCTGCAAAAATTCTCGCGCTATCCGCGGAATCGAGCGCATCGACGTCCAATCGCAACTCCTCAGCCAGTTCACGATTGAACTTCACTATCGAAGGCTGCGGCACTTGAGCGGCCTTCCACGGAACATAGAAACCTTCAAGCTCGCGAGCAAAGGAGTTGTCGAAAATGAATCGAATGGAGCCGGCGCTGCTGGCCACTTGCGTCATGACTAACATCATATTGGAAATGAGGGAATGAGGGGACTGTCCCCTCATTCCCTCATTTATGCTGAGGCGGGATACAGTTATCAGCTCGACTTCTTGACCAGCACCGGTTCCCCACGATACAGCGCCGGGAATGTCGTTTTGAAATTCTGCACTTTCGGAATGTCGAATTTCACGATGTACGGTTGTTTCGGATTCTTGACGAGAAAGTCCTGGTGATATTCCTCTGCCGGATAAAACGCTTTCAGCGGATCCACACGCGTCACGATTTTCTGGCCAAAGACCTTCGCCTTGTCCAATTGGTCGATGTAAGCCGTTGCGATCTTCTTCTGAGTGTCATCCGAATAAAAAATATTCGAACGATACTGAGTGCCAACATCCGGGCCCTGTTTGTTGAGTTCCGTGGGATTGTGCACGACGGAAAAATAGATCCGCAGAATCTCTCCATAGCTCACTTCTTTGGGATCAAAGCGGATCTGAACGGATTCGGCATGACCCGTGGATCCCGTGCTGACCGTTTCATATTCGGCGGTAGCCTTGCTTCCACCGGAATATCCAGACAACACTTCTCGCACGCCTTGAACATGTTGATAAACAGCCTGAACGCCCCAGAAACATCCGCCGGCAAGAACCGCAGTCTGCAGTGGTCCGGCCACTTTAGGATTGTCCACGGCAGCAGCGGGAATAACGACAGCGGACTCGGCGCCAACAGAACCTGCCGAAAGATAGATGTACAGCCCCGTGACTATCGCAACGACCAGAACGGTTTCGATCCATACTTTGCGCGACATAAAAACACTCCTCATCTCGAAAGCACTGCGAGTTCAAGTGCGACTGACAAAGTTTAGCGCAACCGAGTTCATGCAATAGCGCAAACCTGTCGGCTTCGGTCCATCATTAAAAACGTGTCCCAGGTGCGCATCGCACAGGGCGCAGGATACTGCGGTTCGTCTCGCCAGAAGACTGTTGTCCGGAGACTCGACGACATTCAGACGCGATATGGGTTGCCAGAAACTTGGCCAGCCGGTACCCGATTCAAACTTGGTCTGGGAATCGTAGAGTGCCGTATTGCAACAGATGCAGCGGTAAATTCCCGAAGCATGGTTGTTCACATACTTTCCACTGCCCGGCCGCTCCGTATCCGCCTTGCGTGTCACTTCATACGACAGCGGCGAAAGCTGCTTCTTCCACTCCGCATCGGTTTTGGCGACTCTTGCCATCTGCATGCGCCCCAGACTCTTTCCCGATGGCGAAAACTGCTCGATCGACACTGTTGTCGATGGCCTGGGCCCCGACACTGTTTGTCCCATAGTCACCCGAGCAACCGCGGCTGCGGCGCATCCGCTTATTGCGCTCCGCAGGAAGCCGCGCCGCGAATTGAACTCCCACTCATATTTTCTTGCAGACTTCACATGCACCTCCATCGGATTCCGCTGCTTTCAGCCGAAGGTAAATGAATACGCCTGAATGCCCGCGTCCAGAAACTCAATTGTAAACGTTCTATCGCGAATGTCGCCCGATTGGCGTACCAATTGATACAGCCGCTGAGCGCGCGCCACACCCGAGCCGCTGGAATCCACGTCGACTCCGTGATCCTCTCCGGGCTGCTTTCCGTCGATAGTGACGCGAAATCGTACAGGCTTGCCATCCTTACCGGGCCCAAGGACCAGATGTAAATCCCTGGCATGAAAACGAAAGACGATCTTTCCACCGGCGCCAAGCAAAACGGCTTTCTCTGCGTCCACGCGCCAGTTGCCGGACAATCCCCACTCGTTCATGTTCAGACTGTCGGGAACCGAGTACGTTTTCTCAGCACCACGGCCAAAACCGCCAGGCGACACGAAATGCTGGGCACGTTCATAACCGATATAGGTCTCGGGAGATCCCACATGCTTCTCGTCGGCTGAGGCCTGGATGCCTTCCTTCCGGATATCGGAAACAGTAGGAGGAAGATCATGTGCACCGGCCTCGGTCAACAGTTGACGGATCAATTCCTCAGACCCATCGTAATCTCCTTCTCCAAAATGATGGCCGCGTATGTGCCCCTTCGCATCGATGAAGTAATGTGCGGGCCAGTATTGATTGTTGAAAGATTGCCAGATGGCATAGTTGTTGTCGAGAGCCACCGGATATTTAATCCCGAGGTCGCGCACGGCACGCTTCACATTACTTTCGTTCTTTTCGAACGCAAACTCCGGTGAGTGAATCCCGAGCACGACCAGTCCATGATTCTTATACCTTTCGTACCAATTCGTAATGTAGGGCAAAGCACGCAGACAGTTGATGCAGGAATAGGTCCAGAAGTCGATGAGGACGACCCTGCCTCTCAGGGATTCCGGCGTGAGAGGTGCGGAATTCAACCATGACACCGCGCCGGCAAGAGGCGGGAAATCCCCTTCAACCGGAGGCCCTCCGGCATGCGCCGTGTTCGACATCATGGCGCCGCCCGTCATGGCGCCGCCCGTCATGGCCCCGCCCGTCATCGCTCCGCCGGTCATCGCTGCAGATGTCCTTGCCGCAGTGGGCTCGGATGTCTCTTCCTCCGGATGAATCCAATTCATCAGGGATTGTTCGATGCGATTCGTATTTGCAGTGGAAAGACGCGTGAGAGTTCCCGTATCCCATCCGAACGCAATCACGACAACGGCCGCAAGAACGGCGACACCGAGACCGCGGCGCACCCATTCCCCCACCCCAAGCGAGCGCTTCATCGCGACGAATACGCGGCCTCCGATAATGGTCGCAATCGCAAGCGATGACATGGCGCCGAGGGCATAAGCAAAAAGCAGCGCTGTCGTCTGCGCGCTCGGACCGTTGATGACGGCGCCGGTCAGGATCAGTCCAAGGATCGGTCCCGCACATGGAGCCCACAGGAATCCCGTTGCGATTCCAAGAACGAGCGATGACACCGCACCATTCCCGCTTCCGGACTCCGGAGACGGCATAAAGCGGTTGCCCAGGGCAACGATCGGACGGGTTATCCAATTGGCCAGGGTTTCCGACAATAGAGTCAATCCGCTTGCTGTCAGTAGAATCAATGCCAGCAGACGGCCGTAATCGTTCACGCGCGCCGCCCATGCACCGCCAACGGCAGCCAGCGTGCCGATTGCAGCAAACGTCAGGCCCATTCCGACAAGCAATGGAAGAGTACTCCGGACGAATCGTTGCCCGGTGCGGGCGAAAACGAATGGCAGGACGGGAAGAATGCACGGACTCAGAATCGTCAGGACCCCGCCGACAAATGCCAGAATTGCAGTGATCACATTACCTCTTCGCTACGAACTTCGCGTTATAGCATCTAATTATGATGAGCCGCACGTCATTCAGCGAGTCCCTCTTCCGATGGGATCGGGTGGTGCGAACCACCGGATGAGAGGTGGCGCAGGTTATTCTCTTCAGCCTCGGCCCCGTTGCAAAGGAAGTGGGCTACCGATGTCCGACCGGTGATTTTTCGCGTGCGGATAGGATAGCGCCCTCACTCGATCTCACGCAGCAATCTCTGTTCGATGACCCGCACGCGTTCCACCTGCCCCTTTGCCGGGAACCTTTCATAAAAACCCTCGTTGCGAAACTCATCTTTGAGCGCCGCCCATCCGGAGATGTACTTTTCAAACACCCGTGGCGATGGATTCTCCAACCAGAGTCCCGCGATATTGCGTTCCTCTGCGAGATCGCCAAGAACCCGGATTACAGCCTTCAATGAGACACTCGTCGTAAATTTATATCGGTCGTTGACGCCCCAGACCTTCTCCATCACGGAACGAACGGCCTTCAGGTAGTCGGCGACCCACTCGAAGCTTCGCTCGACCTTTCCTTTGAAGTCCTTCATGAAAATCCGATCATGCCGTTCAACAAGCTTTTTGATTTCATTGAAGAGTTCTGCCTGAAGTATCCATTTCTCCTGCTTACTGCGGCCGCCCAGCCGGTTGATTTTGTATTGAAGGGGCGACGAAGGCTCCTCATAAAGCTTGCGTACCAGGACGGCGGCGAGCCGAGTCTTTTCGTCGTAGCGGCTGATGCGATCGAGCAAATCCACGAGGTGCGAGCGGTTGATACGCGTCTGCGTGGAATTGATGATCACGAACATTTCGGCCGCGAAGTCCGCCGTTTTCCCATCGAAGATCAGACAGGGCACATCGATCTGATCCAGCAGACTCGGATTACGCTCGCCATAGAAATTCAGCCCGGCCAACCGGTGTTGTCCATCGATGATCAGGAAGCCGGATTTCGGTTCCACGAGGTTGCCGACGGATTCGAAGTGTCCGAGCGGTTTGAAGCTTAGAACTTCTTCGGAAAACAGAAGGATGGTTCCGGGAATGGCCGGCTGAGTCTCGGCCGATTCGTAAAAATTCACGATGTCGCGAATTTTGCGGCGGCTCATCAGACGTTGAAATGCCTTCTCGCTTTTTTCCACCGATCCGATGAATTTCGCAATCGGATCGTCCATGTCCGCTTCGGCTTCAATCGCTTCGCCTTCAAAATAGAATCGGCTGGTGAACCGAACCCGGCTCAGAACATCGCGCGCTTTGAAAGAGGCAAAATAGAACATCCCGTCTTTTTGTCGAATTTGGGTGGCAAGCATATTGGAAGGATACTCTCGCTGCGGGTTGAAGCCAACGTTGCCAGGGACCTCATCACGAAATGTAGGCTGTACCGGGCCCTTTCCGGACTCCGGGGATGTCCGAATGCCGCGACACCAGTGGCGATCGGCTGGATGCCGTCCCCCCGAATCCGTAAGAGGGCGTCAGGAATCCGTGCCGATTAATCGTCGCGGAGGTATTCATCGGGCACATCATCCTGCCGAATTTCACGCGGATGGAGTTCCCGTTGATCCGGGTCGTCCGCCTCTTCGACAGCACTGATGATTTCCGCCTCGTGATACTGACCTTCGGCCACCAGTTCTTCCACGCTTTCCGAATCTGTGTTTTCGCCCCTGGATAAATCCTGAAGGTCGCCAGATTGTCCCGCAGAATCCGCACCTGTTCCCCGCGATGCCCGCCGCGGTGGTTTTGCAAATGTATTTCCGCTCAGCGTAGAGGGTTCCGGACTATGAACCTTGTCGATAACTTCCGACTGAGGCGGGATGCGCTTTCGAGAGGACTTCGTTTTTTTCATAAATCAACTCCTGTCCAATGAGACTGCGGGCGGTACCTGCCAAACCCCGCGCGCTCGAGATCTCACACCTGCGTACCGGTGCCGTAATTGCCATAAATGGCGATGTCCAGATAATTCAAACCTTTCACCCGCTGCAGCAGCCTTTTTCGCGTTTGGCCGATCTGGCGCCTTGCTTCTTTCCGGGGTCCGCCGCGACGTGAATTCTGGGAAATACCAAGTGCGAAGGTTTCGATTCCCTGTCGGGTAGCGCCCATATCGAAATGGCCGACCTTACATTTGATCCGTCATTCATCGTTCTCTCTGATCATTCGAGCACGTATTGCTCCATCCCTTCTCACGTTCTTCTCACGGATTTTTTCCAGTGAACGATGGATGCCGCCGGGTTCGAAGCTGAATTTCATCAGACACTTTCCTTTTCTTCTCCGATGGCCCGAGCGACATGAATTGCCAGAAAGTGAAGGTCAACCTGGTTCCTGCGTAGTCGACAAAACCGGGGAGGTTTCCGGTTCCACAATGGAGTCTCCGTCGACTATTAAGTGATCCGCTGACAGAATCCGATCGGCAGGACGGCTGTTTCTTTGCAAGGGAAATTGCCGATGGTAACTTTCGTGCTCGCCCCTTGGGAGTACCGCAAGCCCCCCCTCATTTCTCAAAACTTCCACACTCCGGAGGAACCTATGTTGCGATTTAAACGTTTTGCAGGTTGGCAACTTAGTTTGATGGTTGTGACACTTGCGATCGCTCTGATCGTAGGTCTTGCGCCTCGTCCGTCAATAGGCGAGGAACCAAAAGTTCGCGACGCAATTCTGGAAAACGCGGAAAGACTGATCGCCGAAGGCAGACAGACATTCCGATTCGATACATTTGGCGATGAGGATTTCTGGGGCGGCTCGCTTCAACTGCATCGCGCAATTGAAGGTGTTGCCTTGGGCGGCGTGGGCGGCGGTCTGACGCCACGCACCGCACTGCAACTCGGCCTCAAAGTCGATGTGGACGCTCTGCCGGCTTCTGATCGTGAGGCCATTCGACACGGCGCGGTAGACCTCGACAGCCCGATATCGACTTTGGCTCTCTTGAAACTGAACGCGGTTGTTGGCCTGACTGGCTTTTTTGATCAGACCGGCCATCTCACCTCCGTTGGGATTCAGTGCGCGCTTTGTCATTCCACCGTAAACGATTCTCTGCTTCCTGGCATCGGAAGCCGATTGGATGGCTGGGCGAATCCGGATCTCAATGTCGGCGCTATTGTGGCGCTGGCGCCAAATCTTCAACCGGTCGCCAATCTGCTGGGAGTCGACGTCGGCACCGTACGGCAGGTACTGGCAAGTTGGGGCCCCGGCAAGTTCGATGCCGAACTCTTTCTGGACGGCAAGGCATTCAACCCTCAACAGGTTTCTCATGGAGTCGTCACCGGAACGAATGTATCCGGGGCGACGATGTTACCGAATGCTTTCGACCTGGCTGGATTTAACCAGCACACGTGGACGGGAGCATGGGCGACGTTACCTATTGGAACGCCTTTGTCGCGAACCTGGAGATGCACGGAAAGGGAAACTTCTTTGACCCACGGTTGGATAACGCCCAACAATTTCCAATCGCAGCCAGGAACGGATTCGGGCATATGCGCCAACCGCCCGACGCGGATCGCATCACGCCGAAGCTTCCCGCACTTCACGTGTATCAACTCGCGATCCCCGCACCGGTTCCCCAACCCGGCGTCGATTTTGATGACAGCAGTGCGAAACGTGGAGATGAACTCTTTTCAGGTAGAGCCAAATGCGTCGGATGCCACGCGGAGCCGCTATGGACGGAACCGGGTTGGAATCTTCACAAACCCAGCGACATCGGAATCGACTCCTTTCAGGCAGACCGGGCGCCGGATCACGTATATAAAACGCAGAATCTCTCAGCAGTGTATGTGCGGGAGCGCGGACTTTTCATGTTCCCAGCAAATAAAGGGCGGTTCTATCATGACGGCCGCTTTGCGACACTGCTGGACGTCGTCAATCACTACAACATCCAATTCAATCTTGGTTTAAGCCAGGCCGATCAACTGGACCTGGTGGAATATCTCAAATCATTGCCGGAACCCGACGGGCCAGTGAAGCGGAATAAACACTGACCGTCCGGCGACCGCGGGCAGCGGCCGCCAATTTACGGCGGTGGGCGGGGAAAGTTCTGGCGATGGGCGTACGCCCCTGAGAACGGTCCTCGCCCGGATTTGGCGAGCCATCTCTTCTTACGATCCTTCCCATGCCGTCTGCGACATCCTCTGCAAGCGCCGGAGCCTCGTAGCCGCATTGCCCGCGACGGTCGGGGGCGGAAATTTTCGCGTCGCCGCATCGCGTGTTAGACTCCCCGTCCATGCGCTACCTATTGCCCATTGGGCTCTTTTTGACGTTGCTCGGAATATCGTCCGCACAAGTGAAGCGGGTCGATGATGTGGTTCTTCGGAATGCCGCAAAGGCGGCCTCCGATGGCGATTGGTTGAGCTATGGCCTCACACCCGGCGAAACACGGTACAGCCCACTCAAGCAGATCGACGCATCGAACGTGAAGCGCCTCGGCCTGGTGTGGTCGTATGAAGTCGGCGATGGCGGGGGCGATCAGGAAGCCACGCCGCTGGTATGGAACAACACGATCTTTGGAGTCACCAACTGGAGCATCGTGTTCGCGGTGGACGCGCGCACAGGCAAAGAGAAATGGCGATGGGATCCGGAAGTCAACCGCAAAGCCACGAGCGACAAGATGTGCTGCGGCGTGGTCAATCGCGGATTGGCTCTCTACAACGGCAAGATCTATGTGCCTGTCATTGACGGCCGGCTTGAAGCGCTTGATGCGGAAACCGGCAAGCCGGTTTGGGAAGCGCGTGTTTCCTATACGCAAAATGAGCAGACGCTGACGATCGCTCCGCGCATCGCCAAAGGAAAGGTGATCGTCGGGCCTGCGGGCGGCGACCGGCCGACTCGAGGATTTTTTGCAGCATACGACGCGGAAACGGGCCGTGAGGCGTGGAAGTTTTATACGGTCCCCGGCGACCCGGCCAAAGGTTTTGAATCTGCCGCCATGCGCAAGGCTGCTGCGACGTGGGACGGTGAGTGGTGGAAGTTGGGTGGCGGCGGCTCCGTGTGGGACGGAATCTCCTACGACCCGGAGAGCGAACTTCTCTATGTGGGGACCGGCAACGCCGAACCCTGGCCCCAGGCGTTGCGCACACGAGACGTGAGCACGGGACACGACAATCTTTACGTCGCATCCATTGTCGCGGTGAATGTGAACACGGGCGAACTGAAGTGGCACTATCAGATGGTGCCCGGAGATCAATGGGACTACGACAGTGTGCAGCAGATGACGCTCGCGGATGTGCAGATCAATAACAAGACACGCAAGGTGATCATGCAGGCGAACAAGAACGGCTTCTTCTATGTACTCGATCGCATAACGGGTGAATTCATTTCCGCCGCGCCATTCTCACGGGTCAGCTGGGCCAAGGGTATCGACCCGAAGACAGGACGCCCCATCATTAATCCCGACGTGATGTACGGAAAAGATCCACAGCCGGTTTCGCCGGGAGGCGGCGGCGCTCACAACTGGTCGCCGATGTCGTTCAATCCGCAAACCGGTCTCGTCTATATTCCGTCGCGTGGATGGGACACTTTTAACTATGCCGTCAACTATGACTTCAAGCCCGACCCAACGCGCGTTGGAGGAGCCTCACAGACCGGGTTGAACAACAACCCGGCAGGACTGACACGAAAGCCTCCCGCATCCTTTATTGGCCCTGAACCTTTGGAAGGTGGCAACGTCAGCACACTGGTCGCCTATGACCCGGTGAAACAGGAAATTCGGTGGCGGGTGCCGGTCGGCAACGGACGGTATGGCGGCACCATGAGCACTGCCAGCAATCTGCTGTTCCAGGTTGCGCCGGATGGACGATTGATCGCGTACTCTGCGGAAAAAGGCGAGCGCCTGCTTGAGTTGCCAACGGGCTTGAAGAACGGCATGGGGCCGCCGATCACGTTCGCCATCGATGGAAAGCAGTACATCGCGTTGATGGGCGGCTCGGGCGGAACGCAGAGTCCCGGCACGACGAATCCGGGAGCCGTCACCACGCCGCAAAAACCAATGCTGCTGGTGTTCGGACTCGATGGCAAAGCCGAGTTGCCCAAACCCGGCGCCGCTCCCGCTCCTGCCGGGGGCGATCCTCACTAGGGCGAGGCTTTGCACAGCAGGAAATGGCGAATCCGTCTCCCTACCGGGAGGGCGGCACACGCCAGAGGACCGGGTGAGGGGGACCACAAGCATTCCTTGAATTTTTTCAATTTGTACCCAGACCCGCTGATCTCTCCTTAAGAGGCGAATTCCCTGCGAAAATGTAGACAAACTCCCAGCGCCGCTGAAATAATGCGGGACAGCGAAAGATCCCCCCTCAGGAGAGTGAAATTGGTCAAACGCGGCATAGGTATAGCCTTACTGAGTATTTGCCTGACGCTTGTTGGC
>Ga0070690_100002158_pt1 | contig 10506 bp, 12 predicted proteins | sample KBSS33HmetaG_FD_64671 | JGI IMG/M metagenome (GOLD analysis project Ga0070690, IMG submission 64671) | Switchgrass rhizosphere microbial communities from Kellogg Biological Station, Michigan, USA - KBS S3-3H metaG | ecosystem: Host-associated > Plants > Roots > Rhizosphere ...
CCGCCCTGGTAATTAGTATCGTAGGACTGCACCTAGCTCTCATCGTTCGCAAAAAGCATCAGGACTGACCCGACCCATGCATCAAACGCGTCAACATCAATAAGGATCACCCTAAGCTGCCGGAAGTTTTTTGCTATGCTAGAGAGCGAGGAGTCTTGATGTGCAGAAATATTAAACAACTGTTTAACTTTGATCCGCCAGCTTCGGACGACGAAATTCGAGCCGCGGCCGTGCAATTTGTGCGCAAAATTACGGGCTACAACAAGCCGACCGACGACAATGCGGCCGCGTTTAACGAGGCGGTCGAGCTGATCACGCACGACGCCAGGCATCTGCTCGGATCGCTGCACGCCCACAGCCACCCCAAAAATCGTGAGGAAGAAACGGCCAAAGCCCGCGCCCGCATCGCCAAGCGTTTTCCCCACTCGAAGTAAAGCTGGCTATCAGCTAGGCTGCGGCGTGTTGGGCGCAGCCCATAGGCGCGCGTACGACCACCGACCTCCTCCACAGGTCGTGACAGCCTCCCTAAGTTGGCGCATACCTTGTGTAGATCTCTAATATGCGCGGATCAGAAAACTGAAGATTATCTTGCTACCATGGCCGCCCAGCAGAGCCGGCAAGCTCTCTCGCCCCAGCTCACACGAAAGGCATGGCATAATTTAGTGCAATATATGAACGAAATCATTGACGCAAGCGGTATAATGAAATCATTATGAAAAAACTCTACATACCTTTAGCAGCTCTCTTACTAACCGTAACTGCCGTCGCCTCGGTGACCTGGAGCCGGGCGTGGGCCGGCAATCCCCGCATAGGTGGCACGTGGTTTGTTAAAGCCCAGGATGCTCCCTTCCAATACCACATGTTCGTCTTTAATGACGATGGCACCATGCAGCAAGCCAACCCTGATGCTGGTGACCCCTACACCAGTGATAGCGACGGCAAAGGGGTCTGGATGAAAACCGGCGAGAACACGCTTAAAGGCAAGTTCGTGGAGGTGACCGCCGACCGCGAAACACATCAGTTCGTAGCCCGGGGCGAGATTTCGTTCAATCTTACCGTCGAAGGCAATCAATTCACCGGTACAGCGTCCGCCGACTTTTACGACGAAAATAACAACCACATTCGCGGCCCCTTGCCCACTCCTATTAGCGGCACGCGCGTCACCCTGGAGTAGCCGACGTGTTTGAAGCTTTGGGGTGGGGAATTTTGGCGGCCTCATCGTTGGTTGTGGGCGAAGTTATTGCCGCGTATGTGCGCGTGCCGCGGCGGATATTGGGATTGATCCTCGCCTTTGGCGTGGGGGTTCTTATCAGCGCCGTCTCGTTCGAGCTGGTCGACGAAGCGTTCCGCTCGGCCAACAGCAGTTGGACTGTGTCCGGCGGGCTACTGGCCGGCTCGCTTGTATTTTTTGGCGGCGATCAGCTGATCGGCCGGATGGGCAGCCGCAGGCACAAAAAACAAGGCGCCGCAGAGCCCCGCCGCGACAATTCCGGGGCGGCAATCCTGCTGGGCACGGTGCTCGACGGCATTCCGGAATCTATCGTCATCGGCTTAACTCTCGTAAAGGGCGGCGCGGTGAGCGCGGCCATGGTAGTAGCGGTGTTTCTGTCGAACTTGCCCGAAGCTATCGGCGCTACCAGCGGACTGCGCGCCGAGGGCTGGAAGCGTTGGCAGACGATGGGACTTTGGCTGGCGGTAGCGCTGGCTTCCGGTGTAGCGTCCCTGGCTGGCTTTGCCTTTTTTGACACGGCCGATCCGCATGTGCTGGCCTTTACGCTTTCGTTCGCCGCTGGCGCGCTACTGACCATGCTCGCCGACAGCATGATGCCCGAAGCTTACCGCGACAGTGGACCGTTCGCCGGCATGATTACAGTGCTCGGCTTCTGCCTGGCGTACGCTATCTCTGCGCTAACCTAACATCATCTGCTGCTATCGATACGCCTAAGCGTAACTGCGAGGTCGACACCGCGACCCAAAATAGGATGCCACAAATCACCGGTTTGGCGCAGACGCGCAAGCGCGTTTTTGATGGTAAAGTCAGTCGGCCTGAGGCCCTTCTGTACTTCATTCCAGCGCAGCGGCATCGAAACCGTGGCGTCGGGCGTAGGGCGCACCGAATAGGGCGCTGCCAACGTTTGACCTTCGCGGTTCTGTAAAAAGTCGATATAAATCTTACGGCGACGCTTTTCGGGCATGCGCTCCACACTGGTGATCTTGGGTTGGCGCTTATTGACCTCTAGTGCGATTAGATGCGCCAGATTTTTACCTTGTTCGTAGGTATATTTCGCGCCCATCGGAATATACACATGAATGCCGGTCTTGCCGGAAGTTTTGGGCAGCGTCGGTACCCCCCACTCGCGGCAAACCTCGTGCACCGTTTGGGCCACCTCGACCACTTTGTCAAACGGCACGCCGTCCGGATCCAGATCGATCACAATCCAATCCGGCTTGCCCAAACTGCCCACGCGCGAATTCCACGGGTTAATCTCCACGCAACCCAACTGCACCATATACAACAGCGCCGGCAACGTATCCGCCACAATCCAGCGCAAACTTTCGTTGTTCGATTCCGAAAAAATATCAGCATGCGGCACCCACTCCGGCAAGTGTTCGTTATTCTTCTGATAAAAACTTTCGCCCCCTATGCCGTGCGGCATGCGGTTGAGCGAGCACGGCCGGCCCTTCAGATACGGCAGGATAAAATGTGCCGCCGATTCGTAGTAATCAAAAAGGTCGCCCTTGGTGTATTTGTGGCGCGGAAAGAAAACCTTATCGAGATGCGTTTGCTCAAACGGCAGCCCGGGGCGACTGCCTCCTCCTAGTGGGTCCCCGCGAGGTGTCACCTTTTTGGCTTTTTCCAAATGGACATCGGCGGGCTTCTTATCCTCGCGCATCCCCTCGAACTGCGGATGACGCATCATCCCGTCACCCGTCCACTCGCTAAAACTCATCTCGCAGACCAACCTCGGCTCAACCCAATGCACCGGCGCATTCGGCTTAGGTTCAGTAGCAAATGGCGAAGATTTCCGCTCCAGCCGCGCCAGCTGCAACTGCAACGCCTTGCGCTGATCGTCCGGAATCCCGCCGCCCGAATGCCCAACGTACCGTAGCTTGCCCTTCTCGTGCACACCCACCACCAGCGAACCAATATATTTGCGGCTGCCGCGCGGCTCGGTGTAACCGCCAATCACTACCTCTTGGCGCAGCCCGGTCTTAACCTTCAGCCAATCCTGACTGCGCACACCCTCGCGATAGGGACCAGCCGCTCGCTTAGCAATCATTCCCTCTACATGCTGCTCGCGCATGCGCGCGAAAAGTTCCTCGCCCTTGCCCTCCACATGATCGCTGTATTCCAACACGGGATTGCTCGGCAATACTGTTTTTAAAAGCGCTTTGCGTTCTACGAGGGGCATCGCGCGCACATCGCGGCCGTCGCACCACAACAAGTCAAATACGTAATATTTGATCACTCCTTCGGGTGCGCGCGTCCAATTCTGCAGCCACTCGAAGTGCGCCACGCCCTGCTTGTCTACCACCACAATCTCGCCATCAACAATCACATCATGCCGAAAGGCCCTGAGCGCCTCAGCCACTGGCGAATACTTAGCGGCAAAATCGATGCCGTTACGCGAGTACAATGCGACCTCGTCCTTGCGGCGTGCGCCAACTGCGCGGTAGCCGTCCCACTTGATTTCGAATAGCCAGCCCGCGCGGCTAAACGGCTCGTCCACCAGCGTGGCCAGCATCGGGCTGACCGTCCATGGCCGGGCGTGTTTGGGGTGAGAGCTAAGATCCGGCAGCTTGCCAGGCGCCCCCAGCTCATCTACCGTACGGTGGGTTTTAACCGACTCGTCTTGCTTGCTCACGTCCTTTTCGCTGGCGTATTCGTCACCTTTTTTGATGAGCAGCCAGGCGCTCTCGTCTTTAGTATGTTCCATTTTGACGAGCGCGAACTCGCCGTGCAGTTTTTGGCCATGGAGGATAAAGGTCAGGTGTCCCTTCTTCAGCTCTTTGCGGAGCGTTTGTTCGCTGTCTGCGGGATCGCCTTTGCGCGCTTCGTACCAGCCTTCGTCCCAGATGATTACATTGCCTGCGCCGTAGTTACCCTCGGGAATGACTCCTTCAAACTTGCGATATTCCAGGGGGTGGTCCTCTGTCTGGACGGCCAGATGATGTTCGTGCGGGTTGAGGCTGGGACCTTTGGGCACGGCCCAACTTTTGAGCACGCCGTCCAGCTCCAGACGGAAGTCGTAATGCAACCGCGTGGCGTGATGCTCTTGGACAACAAAGGAGAGCTTACCCCGCTTCTTACGCCCTCCATCAACACCTTTGGGCTCTGGAGTTTCCTCAAATCGCCGCTTCTTAAAATAATTTCTGAGCCCCATGCGCCCATCTCCATGTGTCATTCCCGTGCAGGCCGGAATTTAGTAAGTGACCCTCGACTGGATTCCCGCCTGCACGGGAATAACGGATAAAAAATTATTCCTTAAGGCTGGCTTTCAGGGCGCTCATCAGATCCTTAGACGATGTCTCGCGCGGCGCAGCCGTTCGGCGGGCCGGTTTTTTGCCTTTGGTTTTGTCTTTGATGAGCTCTTCCAGCTCTTCGGTGTATGTGTCCTTAAAATCCTCGGCAATAAACGGCTTGGTCTCTTGCTTTACCAACTTAAGCGCCATCTCCAGCTCTTTGGACGACACGTCTTTGTCGGTAGGCAAGTGCAGCTCGCCCGGCTCGCGCAGGTCCGAAAGGTAGCGCATTTGCTCCAGCACTAAGGCACGACCGACCGGTTTAATCACCGCCAGATGTTGGCGCTCATGCAGCACAAAGGTCGCCAGCGCCAGCTTGCCTGATTGCTCAAGCGCCCCACGCAGCAACGCATACGCCTTTTCGCCGCCCTGCACCACCTCCAGATAGTATGGCTTTTCGAAAAATCGAACGTCAATGTCGGCCTCGTGCACAAACTGCTGGATGTCGATAGTCTGCGTGCGCCGGGCGTCGATCTGCTCCAATTCTTTTTTGGTGAGAACCACATAATCGCCGTCGCGGTATTCGTAGCCCTTGACGATGTCGTTCCACGGAATTTCTTCGCCGTCCTTGCGGCAAATACGCGCAAAACGGATGGGCGAATGATCATCTTTATGCAACATGTCGAGGTCGATTCCCTGCCGCTGATTACTGCCGCTATACAATCGAACCGGGATGTTCACAAGTCCAAAACTAATCGATCCGTTCCAAATTGGCCGCATAGTCTTATGATACCATGCCAGCGACATCACAGCCGATGGCAGGTCTTACTTTTTGAGATAGTTCTTGAGGTGGTCGGCGGCTTTTTTGGCGTCTTTAACGGCGCGTGCTAGGTCTTCATCATCGGCGTCGCCTTCGTGAACGGCGCTCAAAAGTTGGCGGGCCTTTTCTTTGGCAAGTTTAGCGCCATCGACCGCCTTATCCAGATTCTTCTGCGCGGCGCCCTTAAGCTCGCCAGCCTTTTTGCCGGCCTCGTCCATTAACTTTGAGAGTTCGGTATGCAGAACCTTCAATTCTTTTTCGGCAGCGCTATATGTGCGGACAGCTGTATCCTTGATATCTTTGCGTGTATCTTTGCCACTCTTCGGCGCGGTTAAAATCCCGGCCACATACCCAGCTGCGGCGGCAACAACGGCACCGACGGCAAACTTCTTGGTTCGCTTGTCCATTATAACTATTCTCCCTTTTTAGTGCCTTTTGTGGCCTTTTGTACCATGCTCACGACATTTTGCACAAAACGCATTACGCTCAGCTGACCGACTGCTGATTTGACCAGCTCGGCAGTTTTTTCGGCCGAATCCACCACCTCTTGGGCTTTGAGTGCCACATTATTGAGGGTCTTCATGAGACGCAAAATCTGCACGGCTATAACAATAGCCAGAACGAGGAACACAGCCAGCGCCGATGCCAGGATGATCACCAGAATTTGCTCGGCTGTATTCATAAGCAACTCTCAGTATACCCTATTTGATAAGTTGTGCAAATGAGGGTGGCTACCCGCACCTGGGCAACGCTGAGATGCAGGCACGAACGCCTTTGCGACTAGCCTTTCAGCCGCTTCTTCAGAAACGCCCGGAATGCCTTGCCGATGTCCTCGTGTTGCAGGCCGAAATCCACCACTGTTTTCAAATACTCCAGCTTATCCCCGGCATCATAGTATGTGCCGTCCTTAATTTCATGAGCGTAGAACGGATGTCCGTCGTCAATCATATATTGCATCGCCGTCTGAATCTTCAGCTCGCCTTCGCCATCGAATTCCTTGGCAATGCGCTCGATGTACGGCAAGATGTCGGGCGTCAGCAAATAGCCGCCCACGCTGGCCAAGTCAGAAGGTGCGTGTTTTTTGCCCGGCTTCTCGGCCACTTTGGTCATCCGAATATAGCCATCGGGCGTGAGCTCGCCAGCTACAATGCCATAACGATCGTAATCCTTCTCATCCTTGATTCTGACACAGGAAAAGACCGATCCGCCAGTTTGCTCATACACCGTCATAGCCTGGGACATCCGGCTCGGCGTGGCTTGCACAAACTCATCCGCCCAAGTGTAGACGAAAGGCTCGTTGTTGATTAAATGGCTACAGTATAATAGAGGTGCCGCATTGCCGAGCGCGGCATGCTTCTGGCGCACAAACACAAAATTGGCCATATCCGAGATTTCGCGCAACCCCTCCAGCAAATGCTCTTTGCCGCCTTTTTGCAGCACCGCCGTCAGTTCGGCGTTCGGCGTATCAAAATGGTCCTCGATGGTTCGCTTGCTGTAGCCGGTGACGATAATGATGTCACGGATGCCAGCCTGCACCAACTCCTCCACAACGTACTGAATAATCGGCTTGTCGACAATCGGCAGCATCTCCTTCGGCATAGCCTTGGTTTGCGGCAAAAAGCGCGTGCCAAAGCCGGCGGCGGCAATCACCGCCTTGGTTGGTTTTCGGTACATCATTGCTGTTTCCTCCTCATTTGCAGTTCTTCGTATGCCAGAAAAAGCGCCTCAGTGTCGGTCATCCGTGCCTGGCGACCATTCTCAAGTACCTGATCAATGCTTAACAAGACAACGTCAATATGCTCGGTCGGATCGAGCTTTTGCCCACCTTTGCGCGGCACGCAATCAGTAGCCAAAAAATAGTGCCACACCGCATTATTATAAGCATCCTTAACGACGTCTCCCAAAAACTCCACCTTTCCGGCCTCGTAGCCGGTTTCTTCGAGCAGCTCCCGGCGCGCGGCCTGCTCAAAATCCTCATCATGCTCAGCGCCCCCACCCGGCAACTCATCGAGTACTGCTTCTTGCGCGAGGCGAAACTGCCGTGCCACGATTACTTGATTGTCCTTGGTTAGCGCGATGGTCGCAATGCAATGACTGTTTTCCGAACCGATCGTCTGAAAATGATGCACGGCCCCGTCCGGCATGACAAATGTTTTGGTAATAATCACTCTGTACCCGATCTTGCTCGTTACGGTTGGTTCGATACGCTTCCAGGATTTCATATAGGCCCACCGCCTACGTACTCCACCTCATCGCCAACCTTGACTGTGGCGTTGTCGCCAAGTTCCAGCAAAGGGTATCCTTGCAAAGCAAAACCGGGACGGCCGTCGGCGGTCTCGCCCATGTGCTCAGTGTGCCTTCCAACGTCGCCACGATACTTACCCGCCCTGTCCCAATCGAAGATTGTGTCATAGGGGACAAGGCTAAGGCGCGTGAGAGTAAGGCCGCCTATCCGAAGGTGACGCGGCCGGCCGTCCTTCTCGCAGCCAACCATGCCGTTCTCGGCGAAAGGTGCAAAGCCCTCCACTACTACGTGGCCCCGAAAACGATCCGGAGTAATATTGGGCTGGTAGTCAGTGCTGGCCCACGTTCGTAGCAGATCGGCCAACTCCCGGACTGAATCTTCGAAGACAACGCGCACAGGCGGCCTCTGACGTTCTGCGGGAGATCTGCCCGCGCCGAGCAGCCATCCTATCGGGACTCGAGCCATCCTGAGCCCCCATGGTGCGCGACCCAAAATATCGTCTGCCTCACGCCCAACCGTCATACAATCAATTATTTCGCCGGCATCATTAACACTGACTTCATCTATTTCGCTTGGATCTATGCTACTTACGAACGGAACTTTCAGCGATTCCCCTCGCCCTAAGATAACCCTTATGCCTGCGTCCGGGCGCCATTCCTGTGGAGGCCGCACCTGGACGCCACGCAAGATCTCCCCTCCAACAACCTGGTTATCGTGCCCGGCATCATAGACCACAAAACTTCGCTCGCCTCTGGGGCCGGTCGGCCACATTTTCATCTCATTAACGGGTACGCCCTCGGCTCCCGCGAGCGGAAAGTACTGCAGCGCGGTGACCTCCCCCATCTTAGATTCCCAGTTGCTTTTTGATGAGTGCCTGGGCCAGAGCCGGATTGGCGCGGCCTTGGCTGTGTTTCATGATTTGGCCGACCAAAAAGCCGATGGCTTTGGTTTCGCCCGCTTTTACATCTTCGGCGGCTTTGGGGTTTTCTTCCAACACTTTGGTGACGATTTTGGCCAGCTCGCCTTCGTCGGATTCCTGAATAAGGTTATGTTGCTTGGCCAAGGCTTCGACGTCTTGGATTTGTTGGTCGGCAGCAAAGATGTGCCCTAGCAAGGTTTTAGCGGTGGTAGAGCTGAGCTTCCCGGCTTTTTGCAAATCGTACACACTGCGGTACACGTGCAAGCGGCCCTGATTGGTGAGCGCGGCGTTTAGGCTGGTGCCATCGGCATGGCGCAGCGGAATCTCGAAGTTGACGAAAAAGTTGGCTAGAGCTTTAGCAAAGTCTTTATCGGCGATCACCTCTTCGATCAGGGCCAAGTAGGAGATTTCAGGATCGTCCAGATCGGCCTCCAGCAGCAATTCCATGGCCGATTTGTCGAGGCCAAGCGTTATCAGGCGCAAGCGCCACTCGTCCGGCAGCACCGGCATTTCGGTGCGGACTGTCTCGATCATGTCGTCGCTCAGCTCAATGGGCGGAATGTCCGGGTCGGGCATGTAGCGGTAATCCTCGGCGTTTTCTTTGGTCCGCTGGGTAAAAGTGCGCTGTTTAACGTCGTCCCAGCCGCGGGTTTCCTGCACGACTTTCTCGCCTTTTTCCAGCACTTCGATCTGGCGGGTAATCTCGTACTCCACCGTTTTTTCGACGGCGCGGAAGGAGTTGATGTTCTTGGTTTCGGTGCGTGTGCCGTACTCGTCGGTTTTGCTGACACTGACGTTTACGTCAAAACGCATGTTCCCGTAGTAAAGGTTGCAGTCCGAAACGTCGGCATAGCGCATGCGCAGGTAGAGTTCGCGGACGTAGGCTTTGGCGACAGCGGCGGAGTGCATATCCGGCTCGCTGACAATCTCGAGCAGCGGTGTGCCAGCGCGGTTAAAGTCGACTAAGCTGTAATCTTTGCCGGCCGGGTGCGTACTTTTGCCGGCGTCGGCTTCCATTTGCACGCGGTTGACGCGGATGGTGGCTGGCTCGCCGTCCACATCAACAGTTACCGAGCCGCCCACGATAATGGGATGATGCAGCTGCGAAATCTGATAGCCCATTGGCAGGTCAGGGTAAAAATAATGCTTGCGCTCGAAGTAGCTGTACTTTTGCGGCACAGTGCCAAGCGCAAAGGCGGCGCGCATCGCCAAATGCAAGGCCTCTTTATTAAGTACGGGCAAGGCGCCGGGCAGGCCAAAACTGAGCGGGCCAATCAGGGTGTTCGGCTCGGCCTCGCGCGCGTCGTTGCCCACGGCGTCAAACAGTTTGGTCGCCGTCTTGAGCTGCACATGGCACTCGATGCCAATCGTCGCCGTATACTGCTTGCGCACGTCGTCGGTGATCATTTTTTGAGGGCCCCCAGATCTTTGAGAACTTGACGAATAGCCAGAAGCGCGTTCTTGAGATCTTTCTCGGCGAGTTTAAAATCAGGGTTGGACTCGACCTCTTTGCGCAGCTTGTGCGCGAACCACGCGCCGTCGTTATCGGTAAATAATTTCTGGGCTTTTACCATACGCTCGCCCATACTGGCGCCACGGAAACGCCGCTTTTTGAGCGCGATGTCAAACAGTTTGTCGGCACGCATCAGTGCTACGTCCCAGCGGTCCTTGTTGCGCAAAAGTTTTTGCAGCTCCTGCCACTCTGTTTTGAAGTATTCTTGCTTGAGCTTGACCGGACGTTTCCAGCGCCACAACAGCCTCCCGGCCACCCCTACCACCAGTAACACAACCACCGCAAGCGCGATCCAGCCGATCATGTGAGCAACTCCTCCGCACCCTTAGCAAAACCTAATAATGCACGATCCTGCCGCTGCGGCGCCATAATCTGCAAACCAACGGGCAGCCCGTCGCTTAGCCCAGCTGGGACGCTAACACCAGGGATGCCAACTAAGTTGACAGCCACCGTCATTACGTCGGCCAGATACATCTGCAACGGATCATCAGCGTTTTCGCCAATCTTAAAGGCCGTCGTGGGCGTTACAGGACCGACCAAAAAAT